>WNGP01006195.1_pt1 | contig 14246 bp, 10 predicted proteins | sample 5407671 | NCBI WGS metagenome assembly WNGP01 (sample SAMN13153381, study PRJNA577476) | soil metagenome | isolation source: 40 cm soil or saprolite under Garry oak tree replicate 2 | place: USA:California | collected 2016-06-15 | reverse complement strand
GTCTACAATGAAGCGACGGTCATCGCCGCGACGCTCGAGCGAATTCTCGCGATCGACTATCCCTCCAACCGCCGGCAGATCCTGGTCGTGTCGGACGCGTCGTCGGACGGCACCGATGAGATCGTCGCCCAGTTTGCGAACCGCGGCGTCGACGTGCTGCGCTTGCCGCGGCGCCAGGGGAAGACCGCCGCCGAGAACGCCGCTCGACCGCTGCTCACCGGCGACATCATCGTCAACACGGATGCATCGGTGCGGGTCGATGGCGGCGCGATCCGCGCGCTCGTTGCGGCATTCGACGACGACTCAGTCGGGGTCGCGTCGGCGCGCGACGTGAGCGTCACCAACGTCGCCGCGGCGCAAGTAAACGGGGGGGAAGGCGCGTACGTCGGATACGAAATGTGGATTCGCGGTCTCGAGACGGCCGTGGACGGCATCGTGGGTGCGTCCGGCTGCCTCTACGCGATCCGCGCGTCACTGCACACGCTCCCGGTTCGGGACGACCTGAGCCGTGACTTTGCCGCGGCGTTGACGGCCCGCGAGCACGGGTTTCGGGCGGTGTCGGTGCAGGAGGCGATCTGTTACGTGCCGCGTGGCGCGTCACTGCACCAGGAGTATCGGCGGAAGGTCCGCACCATCACGCGGGGCCTCGCCACCCTGGCGCACAAACGTGCCCTGCTCAACCCGCTGCGTTACGGTGCGTTTTCCTGGATGCTCTTCAGCCACAAGGTGTGCCGCTGGCTCCTACCGTGGGCCGGGGTGGCGGCGCTCGCCGCACTCGGGGCCCTGGCGGTCACCGCCCTGTGGGCCCGCGCGTTGCTCGCAGCCGCCGGAATTGTGGCAGCACTCGCGGGAATCGGCTGGCTGTGGTCCGGCACGTTCCGATTACCCCGCGCGCTTGCGCTCCCGGCCTATGTCGTGGCGGGGAATGTGGCCGTGTTGCATGCCTGGCTGCGCTTCGTCACCGGGCAGGCCGCGCCGGTGTGGGAGCCGACTCGTCGCGACGCGCTGCCTACGAGCTAGCGGCGTCCACCATTCGTCCCGGAAGGCGTCCCGTTGCCGCGCCTGGCCGTGACGTAACGGGCGATGTCGGCGAGGGTGCCCAGGTTGCTCTCGGTGATGTCTTCATCGGCAACGTCGACGCCAAATTCACTCCGTAGAAACGCTATCAATTCCATCACGCCCATAGAGTCGATCACGCCGCGCTGAAGGAGGCGATCCTGATCTGCGAGCGTGAAACCTGGACGCATGTACAGGAAAGTCTCGGTCACGTACGCGCGAGTACGCGCCAGGATGGCTGCCTCGTCCATAGCGGGGTGTGTCTCCGTTGGGTTCATCATCCTACCGCCGCGACGCGGTCGGCGAGGGGCGTTGGGGGCATCGTGGTTCGGGCGTTACTCCCGATGAAGTGTCGATGCCACAACTCTGTCGAGAGAATCGCGACGAGCGCCTGACTCTCGCGAAATCCCATCGGGGCGCCGGCTCGGCAGCGTCGCACCAGACCCGCCACCGCCTCCGGCTCGAACAGGCCGGTCCGCGCGATGCTGTGCTGGTCCAGTAACGCTTCAACGTAATCCGGCGCCGCCGGGGTGAAGAAAGCGGGCACGTCCGGCGCGCGATACGGCTGCTTGGGCCGCTGCTGCACGACCGGCGGAACGACGTTCCGCGCCCAGCGGCGCAGCATGGCCTTTTCCCGCAAACCGCGGAGCTTGCTCTGAGTCGGCAGGCGTGCCGCGAACTCAAAGACGCGATGATCGAGGAAGGGGTAGCGGGCCTCGACGCCGTGTGCCAGCGACATCCGGTCGCCCTGCGCGCTCAAGAGATAGGGGGACAGGAGCGTGACCATCTCGAGATGCGCGGCGCGGTTGAGCGGTGACCACGTGGCGAACTGCGGTGGCAGGCTCGCCCGCAGCTCCTCGAGCGCGGCAGTTCCGGCGAGCGCGGTGCGGAGGTCGCCCGAGTAGAAGTCCTTGATCCGCGCGGTGAGGAGGAATCGCGGCAGATGCGAGAACAGGGGGTCGTCGGGCGAGCCGGCGTCGAGAAACGAGCGGCGCCAGAAGTCACCGCGGCGGCCGCGGGGATCGAGATAGGGATACAGCCGATCGAACAAACGGGGACGCAGCTGCGATTGCGGTTGGCGGAGGCAAAACAGCCGTAGTGCGGTCTCTTTGAACAGGTCGTAGCCGAGGAACAGCTCGTCCGATCCCTCCCCCGTGAGGACCACCTTGATGTCGTGCTCGCGCGCGAGCCGGGCCAGCAGATACATCGGGGCGGGAGCGGTGCGCACCAGCGGCGTCTCGGCGTGACGTACGACCTCCGGGAACACCGACGCGACTTCGTGGGCGCCGATGGCCTGGATGTGATGACGGCTCTGTAGCTGCCGAGCCACCAGCTGCTGAAACTCCCGCTCATCGAGCTCCGGGTCGTCGAATGTCACGGAAAACGTGCGCAGCGAGAACGGCGATTCGCGGGCCGCGAGCGCGCACGTAATCGACGAATCGAGGCCGCCACTCAGGTACCCGCCGACGGGGACGTCGGAGCGCAGGCGCAGTGTGACGCTGGTGTCGAGCAACCCCCCGAGACTCGCGAGCGCGTCGGGCGGTTCCTCGCGTGCCTCCGGATAGTCGAGCGCATAATAGCGGCCGTGGCGCAGCATGCCGTCGCGCCAATTCCAGACCGCGAACGTCCCGGGCTCGAGCGCTGAGACGTGGCGGAACACGGTTCGCGGCGGGCGGGCGGCCCAAAACGTAAAGACCTGATCGAGTCCGATCGGATCGAGCCCGGCGTCGACCTCACCGGTCGCGAACAACGCCTTGGCTTCGGAAGCAAAGAACAGATCGCCCTTCACCACGGTGTAAAAGAGCGGCCGGACGCCAAAGCGATCGCGCGCCAGAAACACGGTTCCTGCTCGGGCGTCGTAGATCGCGAACGCGAACTGCCCGTTCAGTCGCGACAGCATCGCGGTGCCCCACTGCTCGTACGCGTGCACAAGCACTTCGGTATCGGAGCGGGTGCGGAAGCGATGGCCGGCGGCCTGCAACTCCGCCTGCAGCTCCAGGTAGTTGTAGACCTCACCGTTGTACACGATCACTGCGGATCCGTCTTCGTTGCCGAGTGGCTGCGCACCGCCTGCGACATCGATGATGCTGAGGCGCACATGCGCGAGACCCACCCGCGCATCGGCGTAGCGTCCCGCGCCATCGGGGCCGCGGTGCCGCAGCGCTCCCGCCATGCGGTCGAGCATTTCAGGCGCCACACCACGCGGCTCGCGACGGGCCACGCCGGCGAGTCCGCACATCAGGCCGGTTCCTGCTCGAGCTGCGCGAGCTCGGCCACGGGCTCGACCAAAAGCGGGGGCAGGTGGAGATAGCGTGTCGCCGCGCGCTTCTGCTCGATGTCCCGCAGTGCCCGCGCCGCTTCGTCGGGCGTGCGGCCGAGCTCCACCGCGATGGCTGCGGCGCCCTTGCCGAGGTTGTGAAGGTACAGGATCAGGTCGAGCGTCGCGGTCGGGAGGGCGAAGTAGAACTCCTCCTGCGTCTGCGGGAGCGAGTACGTGTCGGTCGTCGGCGCGCGCGAGCGAATCTCGGCGGGCACTCCCAGATACTCGGCCAGCGCGTACACCTGCGACTTGTAGAGATGCGCGATCGGCTTCACGTCGGCGAGTCCGTCACCGCCCTTCACGAAGAATCCCTGATCGTACTCCAGTCGGTTGGGCGTGCCGACGACCGCGTAGTGGAGCCGGTCGGCATGGTAGTACTCGAGCATCGTGCGGACGCGTTGCTTGAAGTTTGTCGCTGCGACGATCTCCCGATACTCGGCCGGCGGTAATCGTACGTGGCGTACTTCGGGTCGCCCGTGTTGCGGGACCTCGACTGCGAGCGTCGAGACGTTCAACCGATCGGAGTCGAGCCGGCCGCCCGGCAACACCACCTTGAAGCGCCAATCGTCCTGAAACTCGGGGACCACCCGGCGGATCGCGGCGTTGCGGCGGCGATAGCAGCCGACGGCAGAGAGCATCGGTGTGATGTCTTCGACGATGTATTGCATGCCCAGCGCATCGGCCCACCGCGCGGCGATCCCCTGGCTCGCGCGATCGGAATCCTGCTCGGGCATCAGCAGCCCGAAGACGTGCGCCGCTCCCACCGCGCGGACCGCCAGGGCGGCGCAGACGGAGCTGTCGATCCCGCCGCTCATCCCAACCACGAGTCCACGCCGGCTCAGCGACTCGCCAAGCTGGTGCCGCAGTGCGGCGGCGATCTTCTCGGTTTCCGCTGCTGGATTGATCTGCAGGCCGTTCCCCAAATTCACGTCGATCCTCGAAGAGATGGCGCGGTGCCTTTCTGCAAGGATGGCGCCGCAGGACTGGTGCGCCGGACCTGCCCGAAGCCTCCTCAGGTGATGCATGGACGCAACACCAACAGTCTCACAAGGCGCAGCCGTGTGGTGGTACGGGGGATGCGATAGGTGGGTGACGGCCGGAGGTGCCCTGACCTTGAACATCGCCAATCTGCTGTGGAAGACGGCTGCAACGCATGCCGCGCACGCTGCCGTCATCGAGCGCGAATGTGTCACCGACTACGCGGCCCTGCAGCGGCGCGCCGCGGGAGTCGCCGCCGACCTGATCGCGGGGGGCCTGAAGGTCTACGACCGGGTCGGGATCTTCCTGGAGGGCGGGACCGACGCGATCGCGGCGTTTTTCGGTGTGGCAGCGGCCGGTGGCATCGCCGTCGTGATCAACGAATCGCTGCGACCACGCCAAGTCGAGCACACACTCGCGGTGTCGGGTGCCACGGCACTCATCACGTCCGAGGACCTGCTGGCACGCCAGCCGCGACCCCTCGACACGCCATCCCGCATTCTCCTGGCTCACGATCTGGCGTCCGCCGCGACATTCACCCCGATCCCGCGGTTCGTTATGGACCCAGTCCAGATCGTCTTCACGTCTGGTTCGACGGGCCTGCCGAAGGGAGTAACGGTCACACACGGCAACCTCGTGGCCGCCGCCGAGACGGTGATCGGGTACCTCGGCATGGCGGCGCACGATCGGGTTGCGAGCGTGCTGCCGTTCAGCTTCGTCTACGGCATGAGTCAGGTGCTGTGCGCTGTGGGCAGTGGTGCCACGCTCGTCGTCGAGCGTTCCCCGCTGGCCTCGCAACTCGTGATGAACTTGCGCGCGCAGCGGGTGAGTGTGCTGGCTGCCGTCCCACCATTGTGGCAGCAGTTGTTGGGTGTTCCCGCTTTTCGCGACGAACCGCTGCAGAGCCTGCGGATCGCGACGAACGCGGGCGGGCATCTGCCGGTCCACGTCGTGCACGCGCTCCGGCGGGCGCAGCCACAAGCCCGACTCTTCTTGATGTACGGTCTGACCGAAGTCCTGCGGAGCACGTTCCTGCCGCCCGAAGAGGTCGACCAGCGGCCGGATTCGATCGGTCGCGCGATCCCGGGGGCAGAGGTACTGGTGCTGCGCGAGGATCTGACGTCCTGCGAACCCGGGGAAGTCGGTCAGCTGGTCCATCGTGGGCCAACGGTGGCTCTCGGGTATTGGAACGACCCCGCGGAAACCGCGCGGGTGTTTCGTCCGAATCCGTTGCGCGCGCATGGCGCTCCGGATGCCGAGCGCGTGGTGTTTTCCGGAGATCTGGTGCGTCGTGATGCTGACGGCTGGCTGTACTTCGTCGGTCGCAGCCAACGCATGATCAAGACGTTGGGCTATCGCATCAGCCCGGATGAGATCGCGACTGTGTTGTACGCATCGGGTGAAGTCACGGAGTGTATCATCACCGCCGAGCCCGACGAGGCGCGTGGGGAGCGTATTGTCGCCTTCGTGGTGCTCGCGGGCGGTGGGGAAGGCTCGCTGGAGCGGCTCCGGCGCTACGCGGGGACGGAGTTGCCGCGGCACATGCAACCGGCCCGATTTGAGGTGCGCGACGCGTTGCCGCGGCTGCCGAACGGCAAACACGACCTCGCGGCACTCCGGGGAGCGCAGAGACAGGGCGCGTGGACCTGATTCGGCCGTTCCAGCGCGAGGATATTCCTGGGGTTCTGGAACTCTTTCGCACCGCATTCCTGACGAACGGGAACCATGCGGCCGCAGGACTCGACTCGTATTTCGATCGCGCGATCTTTCAGAATCCCTGGTACGACGAGGAACTTCCCTCTTTTGTCCACGCCAGGGGCGATGGCTCGATCGATGGCTTTGTCGGCGTCCAGCCCAAGCGACTGAGCTTGCGCGGGCGCCGCCTGCGCGTGGCCGTCGCCACAAAGTTGATGGCCTCTCGAGCCGCCGGGCCGCTCGTGGCGGCGCGCCTGCTCGGCCGGGTGTTTGCCGGACCGCAGGACCTGCTGCTCTCCGATATCAGCAACGCTGCGGGGCGGCGGATCTGGGAAGGGCTTGGCGGCGTCACGGTGCTGCTGTACAGCCTGCTGTGGCAGCGGCCCCTGCGTCCCGCGCGTCATGCGCTTTCCTGGTTGCGGGGCCGCGGCGTGCCCGGCGTGATCACGCGGGCGTTGCACCCGCTCGGTTCCGTTGCCGACTCCGTCCTGACTCGCTGGAGCGCGGCGTCCGTTGGCTCGGCGCTCGCCGGATATTCGGTTGAGGGTCTCCCTCTGGACGTCATGGCGACACGGCTCCCGGATTTGCTGGGGAACCGCGGGCTGCAGCCGGAATACGAGGAGCGGTGGTTGCGCTGGATCTTGGAGTTGGCGCAGCGGAACGAGCCACATCGTGTGCTCCGTCGGCGCCTGGTGCGCGATGGCCGACAGGAGCCCGCGGGCTGGTTCCTGTATTTCCTCGAGTCCCAGGGACAGGCGGACGTGGTGCAACTGGTGGCGCGCAAAAATGCGACCGCTGCGGTGTTTCAGGCACTTCTGGCCGACGCCTCGAATGCCGGGGCTGCGATGGTGTCAGGCCGGCTGGAGCCCGGGATGGTGACCGAAATGTCGGCGCGCCATTGCTATTTTCGCGAGGCCGGGCTCTGGACGCTGGTGCACACCAAGCAGGCGGAGATCCTCGATGCGATCCTCGCCGGCAACGCGTTCTTGAGTCGCCTGGAAGGCGAGTGGTAGGGACAGCCGGCCGCTTACGCGGCCGGCTGCGGCTGCACCGTCGGATCGGACTCGTCGGCGGAGTCTCGATCCACCACCCATGCGGCATTCGGACTGCGCTGCAGGCCGTGGCGCTCCATCAAGCGGTATAGGGTCGTGCGATCGACCCCGGCGATGCGCGCGGCCTTCGACATGTTCCCGTTCGCGCGGTTGAGGAGCCACGTCAAGTACTGCATCTCGAACTGGGCGATCACGCGTTCGCGAGCGTCGTGGTAACTCTCCTCGAGCATCGTCGAGACGAGTGATGCGGAGTTCGTACTGGCGGTCGACCGCGTTTCGGCGGTGAGCGGCAGATCCTCCGGCCGGATGACCGCCCCGGGCTCGGTGAGCACGGCGACGTGCTCGATCACGTTCTGCAGCTCGCGCACGTTCCCCCGCCAGACGTGGCTGCACAGCGTCCGGATCGCTCCGTCGGACAGCGTGGGCGATGCCTCGCTCTTCCTCCGGTGCCGCACCCAGTAGGTCGACAAGAAGTACTCGGCGAGGAGCGGGATGTCTTCAGGGCGTTCGCGGAGCGGCGGGACGTGGATCGGCACCACGCGCAGGCGGTAGTAGAGGTCTTCCCGCATGATGCCGGTCTGGACAGCGGACTCGGGATCACCGTTCGTCGCCGCGATGAACCGGACATTCACCACCGCGTCCGTCGTTTCGCTGCCGACGCGTCGCACGACGCCATCCTGGATGACGCGCAGCAGTTTGGCCTGAATCGGCTTCGACATCTCAACCAGTTCGTCGAGAAACAGCGTGCCGCCGTTGGCCGTCTCGAGCAGGCCGGGTTTGTCGCGGACGGCACCGGTGAAGGCACCTTTGCGGTGGCCGAACATTTCGGATTCGAGGAGCGGCTCGGGCAACGCGGCGCAATTGACGGGGACAAATGGCCGGCTGGACCGCCGGCTGTGCTGATGAATGAACTGGGCGATGAGCTCTTTGCCTGAGCCGCTCTCACCGGTAATGAAGACCGAGGCATCGGTCGGCGCCACGCGCCCGGCAAGCTCGATGACTCTTCGGAAGGCTGCGGATGTTCCGAGGAGGGTGGCCTTATGGCTTGCATCCTCGGCCCGCTCAGGATCCGCTTGCTGCTCGCGTGTCTCCTGGCCGACGAGCACGGTGTGGGCGGCTCGGCCGATCATAATCTGGAGGTGCTGCGCCGCGAACGGCTTCGGCAGATAATTCCAGGCGCCGAGACGCAGCGCCTCGATACTCGACTCGACGCTGGGATTGCCCGTCATCACGATGACGATCGCGTCCGGGTTGGTGGCCAGGGCCGCTTGCAACAACTTCAGGCCATCGACCTGAGACATGTACAGATCCACCAGCGCAATGTCGAAGGGCCGGCGCTTGAGCAAGTCCAGGGCGTCGTTGCCCCGGGCGCACACCGTCACATCGTAGCCTTCATTGCGAAGCAGGACGGCGCAGGTTTCGCGCAGTGTGTGTTCGTCGTCTACGACCAGCGTACGGATCTTTGCCTTGGCTTCCGCGTCGATCGACAGCAGCGCGTTGACGCTACCCGAATCGGAACCGTTTCCGCCGTGATGCGAGCCTATCGGTGTCGACATGTGTGTTCCTCCCGCCGACACCCTAAGCAGGGATCGGGCCACGCTTGTCGCGATCCCGCAGCACGGTCGCGACGGCGCATCAAGAAGACGCTGACTTGCGGATTCGCAGTAGTACGCCGGAGCGGTACAGAGTTCCATCTCGTTGTGGGCGGCGTCGTTGCGTGTATGTCGAAACTGTTGCGGCGACGCAACATAGCCGTACGAACAAGGGTTTGGGGCGGTCTACCAGCCGCCTCGCCGGCCCAGCATCACCGCAGGCGTGAGCAGCATGATCTTCAAATCCGACAACGCCGAGCGGTGACGGATGTACTCCAGATCGTAGTTCAGCTTTTCGCGGACATCGTCGATGCTCGTGTCGTACGCTCGGTTGATCTGGGCCCATCCGGTGATTCCTGGCAGGACCTGCTGGCGCCGCGGGTATTCTTTAATCTGCTGGCACAGGGCCGCAAAAATTGTGGGCTGCTCGGGGCGCGGGCCCACGACATTCATGTCTCCGCACAACACATTCCAGAGCTGGGGCAGTTCGTCGAGCCGAAACTTGCGCAGCACCTTTCCGATTGCGGTCACGCGGGGATCATCGGGTTGCGCCCACACTTCGCGGGACACTCCGCCGTTCACCCGCATCGTGCGAAACTTGTACATTGTGAACGTCTGTCCGCCGTCGTCGAAATGACGCCGGGCATTGCCTCCCGCGTTGCCTTCCGCCCGTCGATCGAGGCCGACGCGCCGCTGCGTGAACAGCACCGGACCACGCGACGTCAGCTTTATCAGGACGGCGATTGCGGCCATCACGGGCAGTGTCAGTACCAACGCGACTGATGCAATCACGACGTTGACGGCACGCCGCCCCCCGTCGCGCATCCGTGGCGTGAGCGTCGCGGTCCAATCGAGTTGTGGAAGCTGAGACGTCGTCATGCCGGTGTGATTCGCAAAGCGCGTGCCGACTTGGAGTTGCGGCCTTTGCGCGACATGGCGCGCACACCGCGGTGTTGGGCGCGCGCCACGGTGACCTGCTCGCGCCGCTTGGGGCGTGCTGGGTATAGGTCTTGCGCGTGTGAGTGGGTTAATGAATCCAAGATCTCTTCCGGCGGTCCGCGGCCAGGGTACGACGCCGCTCCTGCGCCGAGCCAGTCCACCACGAAGAAGAACCGGGCCCCGACTGGCGCCGCATCATGAGTGCGCTACTCCGTTTCAAATGGGTCGTGGCCCTCATGGTGATTGTTGGTCTGAGTGCGGCCGTCGCCGCCACGCGCGTGCTGCGTCCGATTTACCAGGCGCAGGCCAACGTGTGGGTCGACGTGCCGGACCGGCGCGGGGAAGGCGCGTCCGATGCGCGTGGGCCGATTCGCCAAGGCGCGCTGCTCGATGCCGATGCCTGGGTGGAGTTGCTGCGGTCCTACGTCGTACTGGACCAGGTTGTGAAAGATCTCGGGCTCTATGTCGACGTGAAGCGTCCGAGCGACCGGATGAGCCTGGACGGCTTCCAGGTGACTGACACGCTCAGGCCTGGGGACTACCGCCTGACCGTCGGTGCCGACGGGCGGCGCTACACGTTAGCCTCGGCGGCAGGCGCGGAGCTGGAGCAGGGAACGGTCGGTGACTCAGTCGGTAAGCGGTTGGGGTTCCGCTGGCTGCCGGCGCCTGCGACTCTCGCGCCCGGCCGGACCATCGAGTTCTCCGTGGTGCCGCCGCGCGACGCCGCGTTGCGGCTTGGCGAGCAACTGGACGTTCGGATGGACTTGAACAGCAACTTCCTGGCGTTGGAGCTGCGTGGGACGAACCCGGTTCGGATTTCCGGCATCCTGAACGCGGTCGCCCAGCGTTATGTGGAGGTGGCGGCACAACTGAAGCGCGAAAAGCTCACCGAGCTGACGAGAATTCTCGAAGACCAGCTGGCGACGGCGCAACGGAATCTCGACTCTTCAGAAACCGCGCTGCAACGGTTCCGCACGCGCACCATCACGCTTCCCTCTGATCAGCAGGCCGGGCACGGCACGGCGCCGCCGGGGACTCCTGACCCGGTTCGGGCGAGCTTTTTCACGATGGCAGTGGAGCGCGATCAGCTGCGCCGCGACCGTGACGCGCTCGAGCGCTTGTTGGCGCAGGGCGTGAATGGGGACTCCGGATTACCGACGGATGCCCTGTCCGCGATCGATGCCGTACAGCATTCACCGGAGCTGTCGAATGCGCTCAAGGAGCTGAGCGACAAGCAGGCGACGCTCCGGACCTACCGGTACCACTACAACGAGACCTACCCGCCGTTGCTGCATCTCGTGGGCGAGATCCGGGCATTACAGGGGCAGACGATTCCGACCCTCGCACGCGCGCTGGTGGCACAGCTCGCGACGCGGGAGGCGGAGCTGGGGAGGCAGGTGGACGCCTCCTCCCAAGACCTGCGCCAGATTCCCGGGCGGGCCATGGAGGAAGTCCGGCTGAGTCGCAACGCGCAGCTGAAGGAGCAGACGTACACGGCGCTGCAGCAGCGCTACGATCAAGCCCGGCTCGCCGCCGAGGCCACCGTGCCAGACGTGCGGATTCTCGATCCGGCAGTGGTGCCGCAGCGTCCGTTCAAGAACACGGCGCCGCGCCTGCTGCTGATGGGCCTTCTGGCCGGCCTCGGACTCGGCGTGGTGGGCGCGATCACGCTCGACCGCGTGGATCCCAAAGTGCGCTACCCCGAGCAGATATCGCGCGAACTGGGGCTGCCGATCATCGGCGCGGTGCCGCACCTGCGAGCGAAAGAGCCGGCTGAAGTCGTCGAAGCGCTGCGGGGCTTGCGTCTCGCGCTGATGAACGAACACGGCCCAGGGCCGGTGGTCGTCACGGTCACGAGCCCCGGACCGGGTGACGGCAAGTCGTTCGTGTCGGGCAATCTCGCGCTCACATTCGCGGACGCCGGCCATCGCACGCTGCTCGTGGATGGCGATATTCGCCGCGGTTTGCTGCACCGCCGGTTCAAGCTCAACCGCCAGCCTGGTTTGGTCGATCTGCTCCGCGAGGAGGCCAGGCTCGACGAGATCATGCAGCAGACGGAGTATCCGCGGCTGTCCTTCATCGGATGCGGCACGCGCACACAGCGCGCACCGGAAGTGCTGGGTTCAACGGTGATGACGCAGCTCGTCGCCGACTTGCGCAGCCAGTATGACGTGATCCTGCTCGACAGCCCGCCACTCACAGCGGGCGTCGACCCATTCATTCTGGGGACGGTGACCGGCTCGCTGCTGGTCGTGCTGCGCACCGGCCACAGCAATCGCGACATGATTGGGGCGAAACTCGAGGTGCTGGACCGCATGCCGATCCGGCTGCTCGGCGCCGTGTTGAACGATGTACCGCGCGGTGCCGCCTACGGCTACTACGCGTACTACTCCTACTACCTGCCTGGCTACGAGGCCGTGGAAGAAACCGACGGTCGCCGTACGTCAGGTCCGCGAGTGGTCTAATGAAACGCTCTCTGTGGTCATTGACGGGTGCCGCCGTTTTCCTCGCGATGTGCGCGGGAACGACGGCTGTGCCGGCGCAAACCCCGGCGGCGAAGTTCCAGACCGGGGATCGCATCTTGATCCGCGTGGAGGGTGACTCCGCGTTGTCGGACACGTTCACCGTTGTGGCGGGACCGGCGTTGCGGCTTCCCAACATCGGTGAAGTCTCGCTCGCAGGCGTGCGGCGCGGCGACGTCGAGGCCCATCTGACGCGTGAGCTGGGCCGCTACCTCAAGGATCCCGTGGTGCAGGCGCACGCTCTGGTCCGCGTCTCGGTCGTCGGCGAGGTGATCCATCCGGGGTACTACGCCGTTCCCATCGACCTCGTGCTGGCGGATGCGCTGATGCTCGCCGGAGGCGCAACGCAGGCCGCACGTGTCGAGCAGCTGCAAATCTGGCGGGGCAGCGCCTCGCTGTGGGGTGGGGAACGACTCCAGGCCGCGATTGCGCGCGGCGCGACGCTGGATGAGCTCGGCGTCCTGGCCGGTGATCGCATTCAGGTGCCGGGGAAGCGCGATCCGGAGTCCAGGTGGCGGGTCGCCGGCATGATCGTGACCGCCGCCGTCGCCGTAGTCGCCTTGACGCACCGCTAGGGCAGGTACGCTCGGCCGAGAACTCCGTCCCACACCGCGAGGCTCGGCTTCGCGTGCAGCGCGCTATCGGCCAGCCCGAGATGGGTGAAGAGCGGCAGGATCGATCCCGGTGGCGGCGGATTCGCGCTGAGATCGAGATCGTAGAACGTCAGCTGAAACAGGCCTTTCGCCTTCGCGCTGTCGAGCAGCTGTTCCTGCCGGCCGATGTAGCGCGCCGCTTCCGCCGGTGACGACATGACGCTCCCGACCGAGACTGACGGCCAGCCTCCCTCCACGACAAGCACCGGCAGCGTGGTTCCCAGCGGGATACGGCTGTAATAGTCGAGGGGAATCGACTCCGGGTCGGCGAACCCCCCGAGGTACGGATAGCTGGACAGGCCGAACGCCTCGACGAACGGGAAATCGGTGAGATCCTGCGCGATTCCGTGATACGGTCCAGCGGGCCGGCCCCATGCCGTCTCGACCTGGACGCTGACGTACAGCCTGCTCGGTAAGCTCGCGCCTCTGATTTGCGTCGCGACCGCGTTGGTCATCGTGACAACGGCCTGGTACACGGAGTCCGGCGCCAGCTGGCGGATGAGATTCGTCTCGGCGGCGAGCCCGAGATAGCGCGGCTGGATTCTCAAGGCAACGGCGTAGACCCACTCGCGATAGAGCCGCTGGATCATCGTATCGGTGATGCTGCGGCCGAGGGCAACGAGCTCGGGCGCTTCGGCGGCGCGGTTCAAGCCATCCGTGGCATCCACCGTGAAGACGATGTCGAGACCCTTGGCGCGGTAGTACTGCGCCAGCGGCAGCTCGACCGTGCGCACCGCAGAATCGGGCGTGGCGCCGCCGAGCATGCCGGCCCAGGGCGGCGAGACGTGCATGATGGCGGCGTCCGCATGCGGCACCCAGTTGTTGATGGCCGCAATCAGGTTCGCCGTCGACGTGTCGAAGCGCGGCGGGACGGCGGAGAAGCCCATCAGGTACGAGCGCGGCCGCACCCCGGGGCCGGAGCCGTCGCTGCACGCCGCGCTGAGGATGCCGGCCGACAGGAGAACCAACGCTCGTCGCATGATGTCCTCGAATGTAACGCGCTCTTGACGTGCTCTGGCGCGGTGGGTTAGAACCCACCGCTCAATGACTCGCATGATGCGGTGGACGACCTGGCTCGCGCTGTGCGCTGCGCCACGAACGCTGAGCGGCCAGACGCCCGATACCACGAAACCGGTGACGCTGGCTCCGACCACGGTGTCCGTCACGCGCGCCGATCTGCCGCTCACCCAAATCCCGCTGGCGGTGCAGACTGTCGACCGCGCGCAGATCAGCCGGGCCAGGCCGACGTGGGGTCTCGACGAAGCCCTCGCGAGCGTGCCCGGCGTCTTCGTCGCCAACCGCTACAACTTCTCGCAGGATCAGCGCATCTCGATTCGCGGCTTCGGCGCGCGGTCGGCGTTCGCCGTGCGCGGGATCAAGATTCTCGTGGACGGCATCCCGCAGACACTTCCCGACGGCCAGGGCCAACTCACCAATCT
>WNGP01009205.1_pt1 | contig 14251 bp, 11 predicted proteins | sample 5407671 | NCBI WGS metagenome assembly WNGP01 (sample SAMN13153381, study PRJNA577476) | soil metagenome | isolation source: 40 cm soil or saprolite under Garry oak tree replicate 2 | place: USA:California | collected 2016-06-15 | reverse complement strand
AAGACCGCCCCGTTGTAGAAGCCCGCGTTATCCGCATTCACGCCGTGCCCCGCGCCCGGCACGGTGACGGTCTCCTCCGCCGCCAGGCAGCGGGCCAGCTCCTCGTTGATGACGTGGAACATCCTTGGGCTGCGCTCGCCCGTGACCAGGAGCACCGGGCTCCGGATCCCCCCGATATCTTTGCACGCCAGCGCCGGCATGTAGTCAGCCGGATCGGCGCGGGTCTCGAGACGCAGCTCGAACACCGAGCGCAGGAGGCGAGCGCGGGCCCCCTCTGGCAGAGCGTCGAAGGGGCTCGTTGCCCCGGCCAGGCCGTCCCAGAAGCGCTGCACCGCTCCCACCGAGTCGTCACGCACGAAGGCCGCCCGCGCGGCCTTGAACACCGTCCTGTCGAACGTGCGGAGCAGCGAGTCACCAGCCGGCGTCCGGCCCAGCCACGGCAGGATCGGCGGTTCCGCGAGCACGAGCGAGCGCACCAGATCGGGCCGTCTGAGCGTCACGAGCAGCGCCACATACGCGCCGTATGACGACGCGACGAGGTGCACGCGCTCGAGGCCGAGCGCCTCGATCAACCCGATCAGATCGTCCGCGTGCAGCGACAGCGTGTACTCCTGCCCGTCGGGCTGCGCCGCATTGGGCCAGTGATAGCGCCGGCTGTAGGCGATCACCCGGAACCGGGTCGCGAACGCCTCGAGCTGGGGCCCCCAGCTTTCGAGCGTGCCGAGGCTGCCGTGCACGAACACGACCGGGATGCCGGTGCCGCGCTCCACGAACCGCAGGTCGGTCCCGCGGACGCGCACGACGTGGAGCACGAGTCGAGTCGGCGCGGCCGCCGCCGCGGTGGCCGGCGAGGGCGCCTGGCCTGCCTTGCCGCCGCCCGCGCAGGCGAGGGCGGCCGCGAGGGGAACGAGACCGAGCGGGGCGAGCCGCAGTTGTGTCATCCCGCCAAGCTAGCGCTGTGGCGCTGGCCGAGCCAGGCGCGCTGTCGTATGCTCCTGCCGTGGCTCTCATCGCCCTGGGCTACCACCTGGCCAGCCGCCTCGCCTATGTCCTCTACATCGGGACCATGCTGCGGCGGCAGGAGCGGACCGGGTACTTCACCGGCCGCTACGGAGCGGAGGCCGGGTTCCGGCGGTTTCGCCGAGCGGCCTTCCTGCTGATGAGCAACGATGCGGTGAGCTTCGTCGTCCTGTGTCTCGTGAGCCGCCGGACGCTCGGGCAGCCGTCGGCGGCGGCGATTGCGGCGGGTGTGCTGCTCCTGCTCGTCGGCATCGCCACGAAACTCTGGGCCGCGGCCACGCTGGGCGGCGACGCCTACTACTGGCGCAACTTCTTCGCGCCTCCCGTGCCGGTGGTTCCCGCCACTACGGGCCCGTACCGATTCCTCAGGAATCCGATGTACACGGTGGGGTACCTCCAGACCTACGGTCTCGCGCTGCTGGTGGGGTCGCGTTTCGGATTGATCATGGCGCTGTTCGACCAGGCCGCGATTCTCGCGTTCTACCGGCTGGTCGAGCGACCCCACTTCGCCGCTCTGGACAGCCACGCCCGGGCGGCGCAGAATGTACCCTCCCCGATCCGGAGTGACGATCCATGAAGGCCTGTGTTGGCACCCTGGCGCTCGCCCTCTGCGCTGTGCCGGTGCTGGGCGCGGCGCAGCAGAATCCCGTCGCCGACGCGTTCCGGTCGATGGAACAGCGTCACGCCAAGAACATCACGGACGCCGCGGAGGAGATGCCCGCGGACAAATACGGCTTCAAGCCCACGCCCGCCCAGATGAGCTTCGGCGACGTGATCGCGCACCTGATCGAAGATGGCAACGACAATCTGTGCGGCGCCGCGTCCGGTCAGAAGGCGCCGACGCGACCGAAGCTCACGGGGGCCGACCCGAAGGACAAGCTCGTAGCCGGTCTGAAAGAGTCGTTCCAGTTCTGCTCGACGGCGCTCGGATCGATCCAGGACGCCCAGCTCGGCGACAGCGTCCCGTTCTTCGGCGGCCGCAAGGTCACGCGCGGGGTGGCCGTCCTCGTCACCGTCGCCGATTGGGCGGATCACTACAGCCAGCTGGCGATCTACCTGCGGCTGAACGGCCACCTGCCGCCGACCGCCCGGCGAGGCATGTAGCGACCTAGGTCTGGACCTGGTTGCGGCCGCCTTCCTTGGCGCGGTACAGCGCCCGGTCGGCGGCCTTCACGACCTGCTCGGACTTGGTGTAGCGGTCGTTCTTCTCGGCGACCCCGATGCTGATCGTCACGGGCACGCGCTGTCCCGGGCCCCGGTCGGTCAGCACCTTCTCCTTCTTTTTCTTGGAGCGGAACCGGGCGCGCAGGATGAAGCGGGTCTCCTCGACCACCCCGCGCAGCGCCTCGACGTCCGCCAGGCACTCTTCCGCCTTCCGGCCCGGGAAGATGACGGCGAACTCCTCGCCGCCGTAGCGGTACGCCTTGCCGCCGCCGCTCACCTGCGCGAGCTTCGCCGCGATCATCTTGAGGACCTGATCTCCCACGTCGTGGCCGTGGCGGTCGTTGATCCGCTTGAAGTGGTCCACGTCGATCATCGCCACGCTGTACTGACCCCCCAGCCGCAGCAGCGCCTCGTTGAGTGCCCGGCGCGCGGGCAACCCGGTCAGGATGTCCTCGTAGGCCATGTGATACGAGGCCTCCACGACGGCGACGATGAGAATCAGCGCCGAGGTAGCGAACCAGAACGTGGCGAGCCCCGGATTGCCGGGCTGCACCCTGGAGAGCCCGAGGAACGCGGGGATCAGGGCCCAGGCGAACGAGCGCCCGGTGTGCGTGGGCGAGAGCAGCTGCCCCGCGACCACGAGGCCGGCCGAGACGAAGAACGCGATGAGCGCCGGGTCCGCGAGCTGCGTCCACTTGAACAGCACGTGGGGCAACAGCGTGGTGTGCAGCATCGCCGCGGTGGGCGCCGGCGCCGACCGGTCGAGGATCCCCACGGCCGCGACCTGGCCGAGGATGAGGCCGAGCCGGACCAGGCCGGGGGGCGTCACGAACCCGCGCTCGGCGGTGAGCGGCAGGGCCGCGAGATTGAGCGGCAGCAGGAGCCCGACCGCCTGGAACGCCACGCGGTCGCGCACCAGGGCGTGGCCCGCGGCGAAGTGCAGCACCGTGCGATCGGCGAGCGTGAGCAGCAGGAGGGCGAACAGCAGCCGGCTGCGGTGGAACCGCCAGCCGAGCAGCGCCCCCGCGACGAACACGGCGTAGGGGTAGAACGGCGCGAGCGGCGAGACGAGATCCTGCAGGTCGCGCGAGCCCGTGTAGAGCACGGCGGCGAGGATGATCGGCACCTCGGGCAAGCCGTAGGAGACGATCTTCCACACCAGGCGGTACGTCTCCTGCTTCCGCTGGTCCGCGTCTCCGCTCACGGTCGCAACACTCCTTGGGTCGGGGGGGCGGCGGGGATTAAGGCTAGTTGCGTCGGGCGCCAGAGGCTAGTGATATTTTCCCGCGCTCGGGCGGTATCGTCTAGGGGACTAGGACGGAGCCCTCTCAAGGCTCAAACACGGGTTCGAATCCCGTTACCGCTATCGTCGCCCCCATCGTCTAACGGTTAGGACACCACTCTTTCAAGGTGGGAACAGGGGTTCGATTCCCCTTGGGGGCAGACATCACGAGAGGCGTCGAGGGAAGGGCGTCGCGAACAGACGTCACGGAACCTCGTCTGCGCCACGACTACGGTTTCCCGTGACGTCTGTGCGTGACGGTTCTTGACGCGACGAATTTCCCGTGACGTAGTTTAGGGTTTCGGGCCGATAGCTCAACTGGCAGAGCAACTGACTCTTAATCAGTAGGTTCTCGGTTCGATTCCGAGTCGGCCCACTACTTGCCCACCGGCTTCACGCCAAGCAAGACCTCGGCGATGGCGCCCAATAGAACTCGAACAGGCTGAGGCGCAGGGCGTCGCGCGGGTCCGCCGGGTTCACGGCGTCGACATGGACTGCGGCTTCGGTCCAGTCACCGTGATTGATCCGCTCGGGCTCGAGGCTGAGCGTCGCGCCGGGCCGGCTGCTGGCGAAGTACTGCACCAACCCCCGCGCGAAGCTGTCGAGGGTCTCGTACGGATTCTGCTCGCCGATGCCATGGATGACGAGGATGGCGGTGCGAGCGGGACGAGACTGGGCGGGCATGAGCAGAACAGTACGAGCGCCCACGGGACGCGCTAGGTCGCTGGTGCGGCACGATGGGGTGCGGTTGCGACACCCGCGCCCCCCCCGCGCCAGGCCCGTTCGTTCTGTAACGTCTGGCCGGCGCGCCCGGGACGGGCATATTCGAGAGGTCCCGCGTGGGAGGCATCTATGATCCACACCCGCCATTTCGCGCTCGCCGTGAGTGCGCTCGCCCTGGCCTGCAGGGAGTCCCCGGAAACGACCGCGCCGTCGCGGCCGCAGGCTGCCAGCCAGCCGGCGGACAGCTCACACAACCCGACCTGGTGGAACAAGTATCTGTATCTCGCCCAGAACGGACCGATGAGCGGCGGCGGTCTCACCGCCTCGACGCTCGTCGGCCCGAACGTCGACGTGTCGAACGAGTGCGGTCCACAGAGCGAGACATACGTCACGCTCAATCCCAAGAGCCCCAGCATGCTCACGGCCGGGTCGAACGAGATCTTCCGGGTGCCGATGCGGGCGTACTTCTCGTCGGACGGCGGCAGCAGCTGGGGGGGTGTCGACGTACCGCTGCCCCCGCCGCTGGCGGGCACCAACGACACGCTGTTCGGGTCCGACCCGACGCTCGCCTTCGACACGCGGGGCAACGTCTTCTACGGATTCATCGTGGTGTTCTTCAGCGCCGCGTTCAACATCCCGAACCACGGCGTCGCCATTAACGGCACCGAGATGGCAGTCGCTCGCTCGACCGATGGCGGGAGCACCTGGCCGCTCCTGACCCAGTTCTCGTTCGAGTCGGGGGAAAACCACTTCAACGACAAGCCGATGATCACCGTGGACGTGAGCCAGACCAGCGCCTTCCGCGACAATGTCTACGTCGCGTGGGACGCGGCGATCGGCGGCTCGACGAGCGGCGGCATCCGCGTCGGCCGCTCGACGGACCATGGCGTGAGCTTCGCCGTCAATCGCGCCGACACCCCCAGCGGGCCGGGGAACTCCATCGGCGCGGTTCCCTTCGTGGGTCCCGATGGCACGCTGTACGTGGCCTGGAACGATATCGCTGCCAACGTGATCGCGTTCAACCGCTCCTTCGACGGCGGCGTTACCTGGGACGCGCAGCGCACGATCGCGCCCAAGGCGATCCCGTTCGACATCGGCATTCCTGCGGAGGTGGTGCGCCGCGCCCTGGTCTACCCCGCTTGCGACACCGACCGCTCAAAGAGCGCGCACCGCGGGCGGCTGTATTGCGCGTGGATGGACCTGACCGGCGTCAACACCGACATCGTGCTCGCGTTCTCCGACGACGCCGGCGCAAGCTGGTCGACGCCGGCCTCCGTCGGCCACCAGGTGGCGGGGACGGACCGCTTCAATCAGTGGCTCTCCGTCGATGCGGCCAACGGCGACGTGACGGTCTCCTATTACGACACGCAGAACGACGTGACCGGCGAGCGCTTCATGACGGACACCTATCTCTCTCGCTCCACGGACGGCGGCGCCACATGGCTGCCGGACGTGCGCGTCACGACGCAAAGCTCCGACGAGCACGACTGTGCCGGCGTCTTTCCGTGCGCCTCGATCAACTATGGAAACCAGCAGGGCGACTACGAAGGGTTGGTGACCTTCCGCGGGGTGTCGCACCCGATCTGGACCGACAGCCGGCGCAACACGGAGCGCGCCGGCGATCCGACCTGCGGCCGCGGGCGCGGGATTATGGAGGAAGTCTTCAGCGCGACAGTGCGGAACTAGCGGCCGGGCGCTATTTCTTTCCGGCGACCTGCCCGATCGCCGTGATCAGGTCGTTGAAGTCGTAAGGCTTCATGACCGCGGGCTGCCCGCACTCGTCGAGGAACCGGCGGGTCTCGTCGCGGGCGCGGTCGCCGGTGACGAACACGAACCGCTCGGCGAGCTGCGGGCGCTGCTCCGAGAGCTGCTCGTAGAGGGCGCGGCCGCCGAGCCGGGGCATCTGCAGGTCCGTCACCACCGCGTCGAAGCGGTCGCTCGCGGGGCCGAGCCGCTCGATCGCCTCGAGCCCGTTCTCCACCGCCACCACTTCGTGCCCCTCCCGCTCGAGCAACAGGCGCATGGCCTGGCGGTTCACCGCGTCGTCGTCCACCACGAGGATGCGGAGGTTGGGGAGCGTGACCACCACTTCCGCCCCGCCGCCGGTCCGGGGCCGGAGCCGCAGCGTCCCACCGGACGACTGCGCCAGCGCGCGGGCGAGCGCGAACTCGATCTCCCCGCCGCCCGCGCTCTGCGTGAACCGGAACGGCGTCACGAGTCGCTGCTCCGCCTCGACCGAGAGCGGCGTTCCCGAATCCCACAGCGAAATGCTCAACGACGGCCCGCTCTCGCTCACGGCGATCCGCAACTCGCGCGGGGGCTGGCTGTCGCGCAACCGCCGCAGGGCGAAGTCGAGCAGCTTCATCAGCATCTCCGTGAGCTGCGCCATCGGGCACGCGACCATCGGCAGCTCGTGGGGGATGGTGCGCGTGAGCTTCACGCCCAGCTCCTTGAGCGTGCCCTCCCGCTCGGCGAGCACCCCGTTCAGCACGATCGCGCAGTCCGACGGCTCCGCCGCCCCGATCGGATGCTGCGCCAGCTCGAGGAAGTGCTGCGTGATCTCCGCCGCGCGCCGCACCTCCCCGTGCAGCATCATCAGCGCCCGCGCCCGCTCGGGGTCGAGCGGGCTGCCGTGCAGCAGGTCGGCGAGCGCCCCGATGGCGGCGAGGCGATTGTTCAGCGCGTTCAGCACGTTCGCCGAGCCTTCGTCGAGGACGACGTGCTGGATCTCGGGGGGAAGCGATCGCGGTGGCGTCGCGGTGGGAGCGTGACCTTCCGACGGCGCACGCGCGCCCTGACCGCGCGCCGCGGCCCGAGCGCGGCCGATCAGCACGCCGAGAAACACCCCGAGCAGCGCCCCGAAGGCGAACGACACCCACAGCCCCATGGGGAGTCAATCTAGTGTAGGACGGCGCTACGCGCCGTAGGACGTGCGTCACATCGCCCGGTTGACCCCATCTGGCGGCGGTTCTACTTTTCTTCGCCCGCCCTGGTGGTGGAACTGGTAGACACGCTGTCTTGAGGGGGCAGTGCCGTAAGGCGTCCCGGTTCGAATCCGGGCCAGGGCATGCTCTCGCCGCGGAGCGAACGACGGCCAGCGCCCCCCCCGGACGCTGGCCGTCGTGTTTTCAGGGACACTCAAGGCGTCAGCCTGGCGCCGCCCACCAGGTCCAACGCAGCTCGCAGCCCTTCGGCGAGTCTCACGCCATCGCCCACCGCCCAGAAGTGCATGAAGAACAACCGCGGCTCTTCGTCGAGCATGTGATTATGGACGGCCGTGACCTCGATCCCGTGCGCGCGTAGCGCGCGCAACACCGGATTCACCTCAGCCGCCCGGAGCACGAAGTCGCCGGTGATCGCCGCGTTGCCACCGCCCGTCGGCTGAAAGTTCAGCGCGGTCGCGACGCCCATCGCCGGGGGAATCAGGAGGCCCTCGTCCCGGATCGTGTCGGGCCGCGCCACGCTCACCTGATACACGCCGCCGTTCACCTTGCCGGCATGGCCGAGTGCTTGCGCGATGCGCGCCGTGTCGATGCCTGATGGACCCGCCGCGGGGGCAGCGGCGCCGGCAGGCGGCGGAGTCCGCGTCAAACCGATGGCCGCTCGGACCACCTGGGCCAACTTGACCGCATCGCCCGTACCGTGCACGTGCATGTAGTAGACGCGCGGCGTCTCGTGCAGCACGTGATGGTGCAGCGCCGTCACCTCGATACCGCCCTCCGCGAGCCGGGCCATCACCGGCGCGATCTCGTCGTCCCGCAGCACGAGGTCGCCCATCGCCACGGCGCCGGAGCTCGTCGCCTTGAACGCCACCCACGAGCCCAGCGCGACCACCACTGTCAGGTCGCTCCGCGGCAGACCGAACTTGTAGACGTCGCCGGGCTGCATGGCCCCGGCGCGACCCATCGCCTGCTCCACTGCCGTCCAATTCACCTGCACCGGCGGCGTGCGCGCCATGGCGGCGTGGTCGGCCTCTTGGTCACGGGCGGCGCCACTGCCGCAGCCCGTCGCGACGAGCATCAGTGCTCCGAGCACGAGCGGCCCAATCTGTCGGTTCATTGACTCCTCCCTCGTTGCCAGACGGCGCGCGTTGCGCCACCACTCCACCGACCGTATGTTCGATGATACACTTGTTATAGTCAACCGGGTGGCGCCTCGGTGAGCGATACCGCGAGTGGACGTTGGCTGCTGCTGTTTCACCACATCCCGCCGAAGCCCGACTACTTCCGGGTGAAGGTGTGGCGCAGGCTGCAACGCATCGGCGCCGTGCCCGTCAAGAACTCCGTCTGGGTCCTCCCCTACAACGATCAGGCGGTCGAGGACTTCCGCTGGCTGCTCCAGGAAATCGTGGACGGCGGGGGCGAGGGGTCGGTGTGCCGGGGGGACTTCGTGGACGGCCTGAGCGACCGCGACGTCGCGGCGCTGTTCCGCCAGGCTCGCGGGGCCGAGTACGCGGCCACGGTGCGCGACGCGAAGTCCCTCGCGCGGGCCCCGGCACCCGGCGAGGTGGCGCGGCTCGACCGGCGGGTCGCCGAGGTCGCGGCGATCGACTTCTTCGGCGCGCCGGGGCGATCGGCCGCGGAGCGGGCTGTGGGGCGGCTGGCGGCGCGCGCCGGGGGGCGGGGGCGGGAGCGGCCGAGCGCGCGCGCTCCGGTGCAGCCGCGGGCCGGGCGGCGGGGACGCACCTGGGTCACGCGGCGCGGGGTCTTCGTGGACCGGATCGCGAGCGCCTGGCTGATCAAGCGGTTCATCGACGCCGAGGCTCGCTTCAAGTTCGTCGCCCCCGAGGGCTACGTGCCGCGCCGGGGGGAGCTGCGCTTCGACATGTTCGAGGCCGAGTACACCCACGAAGGGAGCCGCTGCACCTTCGAGACCCTGGTGCGGCGCTTCCGGTTGCGCGATCCCGCGCTCCGGGCCATCGGCGAGATCGTCCACGACATCGATTGCAAGGACGCGAGGTTCGGGCGTGCGGAAACGGCGGGCGTTGAACAACTGCTCGCCGGCATCGCGCGCCAGTCCGCCGCCGACGCCACGCGCGTACGGCGCGGCGCGGCGGCTTTCGACGACCTCTACCGGTCCTTCGCCGCGTCCCCGCAGCGATCACCGCCGCGGGGCAAGCGGTGAGCGCGACGTCGCAGCCCGCGACGCTGCGGGCGTTCGTCCTGTACTTCCTCAAGCTGGGCACGCTGGGGTTCGGCGGACCGATCGCGCTGGCGGGGCACATGCAGCGCGATCTCGTGGACGAGCGCGCATGGATCTCTCGAGAAGACTACAAGCAGGGGCTCGCCCTCGCGCAGCTCGCCCCTGGGCCGCTCGCGGCCCAGCTCGCGATGTACCTCGGGTGGGTGCGCGGCCGGGTACTTGGCGCGACGCTCGTGGGGATGGCGTTCGTGGCGCCGTCGCTGCTCATGGTGCTTGCGCTAGCGGCGCTGTACGTCCGGTTCGGCGGGCTGGCGTGGATGCAGGCGCTGTTCTACGGGATCGGGGCGGCGGTCATCGCCATCATCGCGCGGAGCGCCACGAAGCTCGTCGGCATGACGCTCGGGCGCGACCGCCTCCTCTGGGGGCTCTTCGCCGTGAGCCTCCTCGTCACCGCCTGGACGGCGTCCGAGATCGTGTGGCTCTTCGTGGCTTCCGGGTTCGCCCCCGTGGTAGCGCGCCTGCGCGCCCGCCCGGGGTCACCATCCCAAGCGCTCCTCGTGACGCCCTGGCCGGCGTGGCTCGTGGCGGGGCTCAGCGGGGTGGCGCCCGTCGCCGTGCTCTGGAAAGTCTTCTGGTACTTCGCGGCCGCGGGGCTGTTCGTCTTCGGGAGCGGACTCGCTATCGTGCCGTTTCTGCATGGCGGCGTGGTGGAGCAATATCACTGGCTTACGGAGCGGCAGTTCCTCGATGCCGTGGCGGTCTCGATGATCACGCCTGGCCCCGTCGTGATCACGGTGGCGTTCATCGGGTACCTCGTGGCGGGTCCAGTGGGCGCTGCGGTCGCCGCACTGGGGGTGTTCGCCCCCGTGTACCTCGTGGTGGTGCTCGCCGCCCCGCACTACCGCCGCGTGGCCGAGAATCCCGCCATCAAGGCGTTCGTGAACGGCGTGACGGCGGCGGCTACCGGCGCGATTGCCGGAGCCGTCCTCGTCCTCGGGCGGCGCGCCCTGATCGACCTGCCGACCGTTCTGGTCTGCGCGGTGACGCTCGTCCTCCTCCTCCGGTTCAAGCGCATCCCGGAGCCGTTGCTCATCGCCGGGTCAGGAATAGTGGGACTGCTGGCGAAGGGCGCGCTCGTTGTTCATTAGCCGACTCCGCTCGGTCGTCGTCGTGTGCACGCTCGGCCCGGGTGCCTTGCGGGCCCAGGGGCAGGCTGCCGACGCGCACGTCATCCACGCGATGGCCCCGCTGCGGCTCGACGGCGTGCCCGACGAGCCGTCCTGGCTCACGGCCGACTCCATCACCGACTTCACCCAGAGAGAGCCAGCCGAAGGACGGCCCGCGACTGAACGGACGGTCGTGCGTCTGCTCGCGACGCCGGAGGGCTTGTGGGTGGGCGTGTGGGCGTACGACGCCCTTCCCGCGGCGATCCGCCACGCGGCCCTGCGACGCGACAGCGACTTCGAATCGGACGACGCGTTCACGCTCCTGCTCGATCCGCTGCGCGATCATCGCACGGGGTTCCTGTTCGCTGTGAACCCAAACGGCGCCATGACGGACGCGCAGGTGATCGACTTCGAGACGACGAACCCGGATTGGAACGGCGTGTGGGACGCTCGCGCGTGCCTCACGCCGTTCGGTTGGACCGCCGAGCTGTTCATCCCCTGGCAGACACTCCGTTATCACCCCAGCAACGACGTATGGGGGATGAACTTCCGCCGTTTGATCCGACGGAACAACGAAGAGGTCCTGTGGCGGGCCTGGCGCCGCACGGAAGGGATTCTGTTTCTCCCGCACGAGGGCGCCGTGGCCGGGTTCAGCGGACTACCGCGTCGGGCGATTGCCGAGTTGCGACCCTACGGCGCCGTCACAGGACAGGCTCGGGCCCTGCAGTATCCTCCCGACGGGAACGACAGCCTGCTCGCCCTCGGCTCGAGCGGACTCAAGGCCGGCCTCGATGCCAAGCTCGCTCCCGCCCCAACCCTCACGCTCGACCTCACGGCGAACACCGATTTCGCGCAAGTCGAAGCGGACGACCAGGTGATCAATCTGACCCGGTTTCCGCTGTTCTTCCCCGAAAAGCGTCACTTCTTCCTCGAGTCGAGTGGCATTTTCAAGTACGGGTTGGTCGACCATGCCACGGTGTTCTACAGCCGGCGGATCGGGCTTGATACGCTCGGCAACGCCGTGCCGCTCACCGCTGGTGCGCGACTCACCGGACGCCTTGGTCGCGACCAGGTCGGCCTGCTCGCACTGCGCACGGGCGATCCGGAGAATGCGGTGGATCTCGTCGCGCGGGTAAAGCACGACGTGTTCTCGCGCGGCTACGTCGGGGGCGTGTTCACGAGCCAGTCCGGGCCGGGTGTGAGCGGGGGAGCCCGGCTCGCGGGTGCGGATTTCAGCTTTCCGTTGTACGTGCGCGGCCAGAATCTCGTGCTCGCCGCTTGGGCGGCCGGGTCCAAAGACAGCGCCACGAGGCCGGTCGCGACCGCCTGGCGGATCTACGTCGATTACCCCAACGACGTGATGGACAACTTCCTGAGCCTCATGCGGGTGGAGCCCGGCTTCGATCCGGCGCTCGGATTCGTCCGGGAGACCGCCGTGTGGCGGCACACGGGGCATTTCGACGTCTTCCCGCGGCCCCACGTCTTGGGGATCCGCCAGCTCGAGTTCAGCCTGCTGTCATGGGAAGGGGTCACTCACCTCGACGGCTCGCCATCCCATTCGTTGTACGAAGTGACGCCACTCGGCGCGATCTTCGAGAGCGGCGACCAGTTTCTGGTGAATCTCAAGCGACTCGAGGACGCACCGTCAACGCCGTTCGAGATCTTCCGAGGCGACACGATCGATCCGGGGAACTACCACTTCAACCGTGCCGAAGTCCAGCTCACGAGCTCTCCCGGCCGCGCCGTCAGTGCGAGCCTCACGGCCAGCGCCGGCGATTTCTACTCGGGTACGTCTACCGAGCTCGATGCGACGCTCACCGTCCGTACGGCGCCGCACGTGATCGCGGAGGTCGATTACTCTCAGTTGGCGGCGCGTCTGGCGACGGCACGGTTCACGGCGCGTACCGCACGACTGCGGCTCGACGTGGCGGCCACACCGCGGCTGGGCAGCACATTGTTCGTTCAATGGGACGACGAGTCGGAGCGGCTCACCATCAACGCGCGGCTGCACTGGATCCCAAGTCCGGGGAGCGACGCCTACCTCGTGTGGAACAGCGCCTGGCCCACCGGGCTCGCCGACGGGGTGCCGTGGAGCCGGCCCGCGCGGGCCGCCCTGGTGGGCAAGGCGGTGTACTACTTCCGGCTGTGAGCTAGGACCGCGCCGGCTCCATCTCCACCCGGATGCCGCGCCACTTGCCCTGGCGGAACCTTAGGACGCTGAGCACGCAGCGCGTCATGTGGCCCAGCAGGATCGCCGTCCAGATGTCGGCGGGACGCAACGGTCGCGTCGCCTGGAGCAGGGCGCAGAGGCCGAGCGGGACGACGATCTGGGACGCGATCGAGATGTAGAGCGGCGAGCGGGTGTCGCCGGTGCCCTGGAGTCCCCCCGAGTAGGTGAGGGCGACGGTCACGAACAGCCCCGACACACTGAGGAAGCTCAGCAACTGCACTCCGAGGCCGACGACGACCGGGTCGGTCATGCCGAACAGCGCGAGCAGCGAGCGCGGGATGGTGAGGAACAGCACGCCGATCGCGGCCGCGAGGCCGAGGCCGAGCCCCGCCGCGACGTGCACGCCGTGCACCGAGCGCTCGGGACGGCGCGCCCCCAGGTTCTGACCCGCGACGGTGGCGGCGGCGCCCATCAACCCGACCGACGTCCACGTGATGAACGAGAACAGCTCGGTGTAGCCGACCGCGTACGCGGCTTGCGCCTGCGCGCTCTGCGCGAGCGAGCCGATGAAGCGGAGCAGCAACACGCCCGCGACGTTCATTGCGATCCCTTGGACGCCGGTGGGCAGGCCGAAGCGGAACAGCGCCCGGATGATGCCCCAGTCGGGCCGCCAGTCCATGCCGCGGTGCCACACCACCGGCAGTCGTCCCGACAGCAACAGGTACACGGCGGTGCCGCTCATGACGAGCCCCGCCACCGTGGTGCCGACTGCGGCGCCGGCGGTTCCCAGGCGGGGAAGGGGACCGAGGCCCGTGATGAACGCCACGTTGCACGCGATGTTCAGCACGGTGAGGAGGATCCCCAGGCGCAGCGGCGTGCGCGCGTCGCCCGCCGCCCGCAGCGCCCCGCCCACCATGAAGAACAGCAGCATCCCGATGCTGCCGACGAACATGATGCGCAGGAACGGCAACGCCTCGTGGCGCACCGCAGGTGCGGCGTTGACCACGCCGAGCAGCGACGGTGCGAGGACCCAGCCCAGCGGGGCCAGCAGCAATCCCCAGAGCGCCAGCGCGGCGAGGAAGGCCTGGTACACGGTGCGATTGACCTTCTCGGGGTCGTTGGCGCCGGCGAAGCGGGCCACCAGCACGCCCATCCCGCTGAACACCGACATGACGAAAACGATCACGACAATGAAGATCTGGATCGCGACGCCGATGGCGGCGTTGCCAGCGTACCCCACGAAGTGACCCACCAGGGCGTGATCGACGACGCCCTGCAGCCCGCCGATGAGGTTCTGCAGCATCGTGGGCCAGGCGATCATCCACACGGCGTGGGGGATCGGGCCCTCGACGATGGAGCGGTCGAGGGGCTTGGACGGCGCCGCGGTTGTGGTCATGGGGTGGGAGGATGATATCGCTTCTCTCGCCGTGCATCCAGGCTCCACGGGCCCGCGCCCGCGGCTGAAAAGTAGAGCCAGACGAAACAGTAGAGCGCCAGGGGTATGCCGTTGTTCACGACGGGCCAGAAGCTCACGGGGAAGGCGAACTGGAAGTACCCCACCGCCATCTCACCGGAGAGGAGGAA
>WNGP01003520.1_pt2 | contig 14251 bp, 18 predicted proteins | sample 5407671 | NCBI WGS metagenome assembly WNGP01 (sample SAMN13153381, study PRJNA577476) | soil metagenome | isolation source: 40 cm soil or saprolite under Garry oak tree replicate 2 | place: USA:California | collected 2016-06-15 | reverse complement strand
GGACGCTATGTGCGTGTGCAGCCTGCGTCAGGGGAGCAGCCATTTGATAGCCAGGCCTGGTTTCTTGCGCATACCCTGTTCAACCCGGACCTGGATGCCAGCAAGACTACGACGAGCGCGCTGCCGTCCGGGGCATAAGGGTCCAGCGCCAAGAGAATGGGAACCGGACGATGTTTGCCATCGTCCTTAAGGGTGAAAATGACGGAACGGAATGATGGCGTTGCTGCGCGATGATGAACTTTCACACCCAACACGGTACCGATGTTGTCACCCTGAGCGCAGCGAAGGGTCTCTCGATGGGCAGAGAGATGCTTCGCTGCGCTCAGGGTGACAGGACCGACCTTGAATGTTAAAACCCATCTTCGCGCCCTGGGTGGGAGGTATCCCAGGTGAGGCCATGCCCCACCCCAGCGCCATACATGACGCCCGTGAGGCGGCCCTTTTACGTGATCAGAAGGTCCAATCACAATGAGCGAATTGTTTGATCTTTACATGACGCCCGTGGGGCGGCCCTTTTACGTGACGCCCATGGGGCGATGCAAACGCACACATCAATAGGTAATGAATGTAACGCCCGGGCCTGGTGAAAATTCCGTGTAGGCTACTTTCCAGTAGTATGCTCCCCAGTTCATGCTGCTGGCAATGACGCGGCCGTTGGGCAAAATCTTCTCGACAACTCCTACGTGCCCCTGGCCGTAAGCCCCCTGTACCCATGGTTGGAGTGCTATGATTGCTCCGATGGAGGGCCTGGTGGAAGTCCGCCAGTGGAAGTCGTATGCGCGATATTTCCACTGCCAGGCATTGGAGTTGGTGGTCCACGGCACGTAAATATGGTGCAACTGGTAGTAGCGCTTGCTGGCGTACCAGGTGCATTGCCCAGGGGGGAAGTAATTGCCTGTACCCTTGACCGGTGGAGGCGGTGGCGCGGGCCTCACCGATTTGGGGATGCAGATGGTCTGATGGACATAGATCAGGTTGGGATTCGCGATGTGGTTGTAGGAAGCTAGACGCTGCAAGTTGACGTTGTAATGGGCGGCTATAGCCCCCAGGGTATCGCCGCTCGCAACTACGTAGACGCGATCGCCACTGGAGCAGGCCCCAGCGCATTACCCAGCAGAAGCATGCCAAGGATGGCTACTACACTTACATGCCCTACTATGGTGCTTATTGCGCGGTGCCGCTGAAAATAGTGCCAGATTCGTTGGTATACGTGCATAAGCTCTCCTCTGCTAAAAGTCTGTCTGATTTCCATCACGATCGCTTGCTCGCGCCTGCGGCGCTCGCCTGATTTTAGTATGTTGTGTGGAAAATGCGCGAAGCGCATTTTCCACACAACATACTATTTTTTGCGCGGCGAAGCCGCGCGAGCACCCGGCCAGAGAGGGCGAAGACTCTGAGAATCAGACACGTTCTAAATAACTACGGGTACCAGAAATCACAGCACCCGCAATGGAATAAATGGGTACAGGGAGGCATATTCGTGTATGCGCGGCTAAAACACGGTGAATCCATGGGGAGGATAGGAGAAAAAGGCTAGAAAGAAGGTATTGACGTGCGAGGGGAGGCATGTTATAGTGTGGCACATGTAAGCGAGACCTCGCTTACTGGAAGTAGAAGCCAAGGTAGCTCAGTTGGTAGAGCACAGCACTGAAAATGCTGGTGTCGTCGGTTCGATTCCGTCCCTTGGCACTTTTTTATGCTTTCAGAAAAGAACGACAAGCCCGAAGCCCCTTCTAACGGGCTCCCAGGCTTGCCGTGTTTTTAGATGCCACCACTTAGTGCAACAATGAGTGCAACATCCACCACACGCTTAAGCAGAAGCAGGTACAGCACCACCGCTCTCATCGTCTTCCTCATCTCCACCTTTTCCATCCCCCTCTTCTAGTATATCCTCCTCCTCTATAGAGAACTCCTGGTTCAACCTGTCCATCGCCTCCCTTTGCATCGTCGGCAGGACGTGGGAGTAAATGTCCATCGTCATGCTAATCTCACTGTGCCCCAGTATCTCTTGCACCACCTTGGGATGCACACCTTTGCTTAACAGCAAAGTAGCCGCGCTATGCCTGAGATCATGAAAACGAACATCCGGTAAACCGGCCTTCTTCAGCAGCACTTTAAGCTGCACGAGCACACCATAACCAGGATTAAGATGTGTACCTAGAGGCGTACAGAACACGTAATCATGAGCTTCCCAGGCATCACCAGCCGCCCGCCTTATTGCTTCCTGGCGTATACGATGCTGTTTGAGCGCCTCAGCCGCAAAACGCGGCAAAGCGATACTCCGCCTGCCGCTTCTCGTCTTCGGCTCCGCCTCGATATACAGGTCGCCCCTCTCCCTTCCCATTTGAGTCGGCAACCTGCTGAGAGCGCGCCGAACCTGAAGCACGCCGGTAGTAAAGTTAATGTCTTGCCATTTCAAACCGAGCAGCTCGCCCCGACGCATACCGGTAGCCAGAGCCAGCACGAAAAGAACCTCTTGTGGATGCCCTCTTGCAGCATCCAGCAACCTTCGGGACTGTTCAGCCGTAAGCGGGGTAATCTCCTTGTGCTGCTTGCGAGGAGGAGAAACAACCTCGCAAACATTCCGAGCAATCAGCCCCATCTTGATAGCATCATCCAGAGCCTTGTGCAGCATCTCATGGATGGCGCTCACAGTGGTCGGTGATAAGCCCTCTTTCAGCTTCTTCGACTTGAGCGTCTGCACATGTTGAGGAGTGAGCGCCTGTAACTTCACCTTCCCAAACACAGGCACGATATGCAGGCGCACGATTGCCTCATAACGCTCATATGTGCGCGGGCGAACGGTGTCCTTTACTGTGTGCTCAAGCCAGTATGCGAGATACTGAGCCACCGTCTGCTGAGGAGCGATCACTAGCGTCCCACGCCGCTTCTCCTCACGAGCAGCGTCCAGTTTTTCTAGTACCTTCTGCTGTGATTTAGCATAAAAGTATTTCCTCTTCCCATCCTCCATCTCGATATAGGCACCCCACAAATCGGCCCGTTTGCGAAACACGCAGCCCTCACCGTCTGCACGCTTCTTGCGTTTTCCCATAGGTGACCTCTCAAGCTATTCGCTGTAAAACTGCGCTACCTTGTCCACGCTGCTCTAACCACTCCTGCAATGCCTTATGCGATACGCGCACCGCTCGCCCAAACCGCAGCACCGGCAGGCCCTCTTTCTGAATCAGGTCATACACCTTGTTACGCCCCAACCCCATGCATTGCATCACTTGCGGAATAGTCAAAAGCAAGGGCTGAACGCCAACCCGTTGAAAAACATCTGCTTGTACGCCTGTCTTTCTTTCCATACTCACCTCCACACTGACCAGGGCAGCAGCAGGACCAGGCAATTCGCTACCATCCAACACTGCTACGCACCCTGTTCCCTACAGTTGCGCTAATAGCCTAACCATTAAAAACTCGTACATGCTACAAGCATGTCAATGAAACAAGAACCACGCTCAAAGCATAGTTTTCTCCTGAAGAGCATGCACTACAGCATCTCTGCCATCTGTCTCGTTCCCACCTCAAGAAAACAAAAAAGCCAGGAGCAACGCTACTTGCTTCTGACTATCCCGAAAAGTCATCTCTGTGAGCGCCGAGTTTAATAACCTGGTCGAAATGCCCTCGCTACATGCTCCCAGGTGATAAGCGTGTACGTGTTCTGAAGCAGTTCAGCAACCAGCGTCACTATCACGGTTTGCTCTGGAACCACCTCGACACCATCAAAGAGCGTATCAACTTGTTCCCGAAACCAATCTTTCATCACATCAGCACAAACGTAGGCATCCAGCACCATATGCAGCAGCTCTTGTATGATCGCTTGGAGCCCTGCATTACTCATAATGAAGCGAGAGAGCGTGAACGTAAAGAGGTTTTCACTCGCTTGCCCCCGACCAGTGAGCAGCGCCACCAGGCCATCCCAATCTGCATAGGCCATCGCCGAGCCAGTCAGGTCCCAGGCCAACAGCCGCATGAATCCATCATACAGAGAAGCACGACCGGCAGCCCCCGCCAGCCAATTGAAAAGCGCTCCCTTGACCCACATCTCGATCAACCGACCAGCCACCCTATCGTCAGGTTCGCACGCCACCAGGGCCATGATCTCTTTCATCAAAGTTTGATCATTGCTTACATGCAAGTGAACGAGCCAGGTACACTTGTTTTCCCAACCGTTGTAGTCATCGACTTCCATCACACATCCTTACTTTCTGCAGGGCACTTGCCCTAACCAGCCCACCTCGATTCACTGCGTTGGTAGGCCCACATGCTGATTACCCGCCGTGAGAGATGGCATTGACCAGCACGAAGATCAATGAGCCTCTCTAGTAACACCTTCCGCCGCCGTAGCCGGTACTCCTTGATATCCTGCGTAAACGGTGCCTGCTCAATCAGCGACCAGGGTGAGCGCACAACGAACGAACCATCCTCTACTGACTCACCATTATCCTCTTGACCTGCTCCCTTCGTAGGAGTGCTACCCGTAGCAACTTGACCTTCAGCCTGCTCCATTGCCTCTTGTTCAAGCTCTGCAAACAGACGTGCACGCAGATCGGCCACCTTTTCGGGGAAGAAATGGCGCGAGTAGCGAATGCGCCGCGCCTTGCTCACTACCTCAACTGTTGTGGTATAACGCTCCTCGACGAAGCGCCCTTCATCATCCAAGGCAATGCCGGTCAACTCACGCTCTTCGTGGCGAATGCCCTTCTCACCGGACGAGAGGCTTTTCGTGAGATACTTGGTCACATAGCCGATCACTTGTGGTCTACGAATAGCTTCAATCCACACAATATCCGCCTCACCACGCCTAGCAGAACTCCATGCTTCCTTGAGCACCTCATGCGGAATGAACTCGACACCCTTGACAAGGAGGTGCCAGTGAAATCCGTTCTCTGCAAAGTTGCTATGCCGCTCTAGCACCGCAAAATATTCAATCGGATAGGCTTCACGAGCACCTTTGTGATGAGGTCCACGGCCCTTTGAGCCACGACGCAAGTATTGCAGGAACGTCGTCAAGGCCCGCGCTGCCTCTTCAACTGTCTTTCCTGCTTTCGTGAGTGTCAGGAACAAGGTCGGAGCAGCTTCCTTGACCAGTTGCCTCCACTGATCGACTTTGCGAGGTCCGCAGTACAGGCAATCCCATCGATTACAGCGAGCACGAGCGGTTTCCCCGGTGTCCTGGTTGACGAAGACATGGCGCAATGCCCAGGAATCGGGACAGAAAAGCAGAGTCTCAAGTCCGTGACGTTCAGCTAAACCAACTTGCTCTTCAAGTGGCGGAAGTAGAAACAGAGGGGTCATACCTTGAGCCCCATCATCATGTAACATAGCACCACTGTCCTCTCTGTTTGTATGTGTATAACCAGGGCCAAAAGAAAATCAGGCAATCTTTTATCCTCAACGCTGATAAAAGACAACCTGATGCCTGTGCTTCCAAAAACGAGATCAGCCCAGTTCTAGGTCCCTTCAAGAAGAGTTAGGAGCTTGCTGAAACACCTTTGTACCGTTTCAGTCTTGTATCACTGACTAACCTGTAAAGCAGACAATGAAAATAAACACTAAGTTCATCTCTCTTTTCATGACAACAACAGACTACTGACCAGGATGAAAAATGTGCTGTAGAACAGCAACCACCGGCCCTAGCTGAACTAATAGGCTGAGAACAGTCACGATCTGAGGGGCTAGGAACCGAAGCAGAATTCTACTATCAAAGGGCCATGTAGGATAACCGATACTCTTCGGATGCAATACCTGTATAATCTCGATCTCTTCTTTAGCAGACTTAGCACTATTCACCTCTTCCTTATCAAGGAAGGAGCGTACTTTATCTTCCAGCTTCGTGACACGGTCCGAAAATTCGTCCTCATAAGCCCGTCTTTTAGACACCATCTCTTGATGGACATTCCATAAAGGTACAAATAAGGCAATGTAAGCTAAAGGTAGAGCAAACAAAATTAAGCCAACGTTCGCAGCGAATGATAATATATACGCACTATCCAAAGCCGCCCCTATGCTATACACACCCAAGAGAGTTGAACCAATAAGTATCGGAAGTGCCATGCCAAAGCAAAAGTCACCGAGCAATTTTAGCCCACCACAATTATCTGGATGACTCGGTTGAACGTTAAAATTAAACTTCGACGACATCCTCTTTAGATACAAACCTGAAACACCCATAGCCCATGCCCCTATACCAAAACAGTAGGCCCAAAATAAGGGAAATGCTATGTAGAGAAACCGCACAATTAACCAATCAATATGATAAAGAAAATCATTTTGAAATAAATAGGTGTCTACGAAAGGATGAGGTGGCAATAATAAAACAAAAAATAGAGTTAGCATCATTGCTATACCAGAGAGGATGTATTTCTTGTTGCTTTTAAGGGAGCTCTGATATGCTCTAAGAAAACAATAGTATGCATGATCTAGATCATTCTCCTTAGAAGAGATACGTCCTTTTTCAGGCAATTCCTGAAACATCATACGCACACGGCTCATCCATGCATTGAAGGCTATCGCTGTTAGAATTAGCGCTCCTACCAGGGAGATGGTAGTCCAGTAAGTTATGTCAAACCCCGTCCAATTATGGCTAAACACTGCGAAACCATAATAAATGTAATCAACTTTAGTGAAAAAATAATAAATGTTCATACCATATGTATCAATATCATGTAGTATATCGAATATCAGCACAGCGATGTAAAAACCAACAGTAAATATGTACCAATGATGAAATATATATCTATCGACATACGACGATAAAGGGTGAAAATCTTTCCAGAGGGCATCTAATTTTGATCGATCGCTCACCGGCTGCGAACTTGACTGAGTCAGAAGAGGGCTACTCACTGACTGCGAACTTGGCTGAGCCGTTGAAGCATCGCTTACTGGCTGCGAACTTGACTGAGTCATAGCATCTGCCTCGCCTATAAACGCTACTATCTCGAGATATATGAGAGATTATAACACAAGGATTAATCTATTACTTGTCTAGACGATATTAACCCATGTGCCGTAATGCTCCTTCTTGTACTTGTGTGACTTATGCTTATAAGGGTCAAGGAAAAGGCCCCGGCGGTTCGTACGTCGTCGGCGGGGCCCCTCCCCCACCGCGCGTACGAACCGCCAGCCCCAGGGCAGCAACCACCACACCCCACCACCTTCCAGGAGCATCGTGCAGCAGGGCCAATGCCGTGTCGAAGCGGTGATAGGCGAGAGATAAGGCCTCCCCCTACGGGCCACTCCACCACCCCCGATCTCCCGCCACCGCTCACAGCAATGACCCTTCTTGCAAGCGCCTCCACGCCTCTTGTGGGCTGATCTGATGATATAAGCAGAGAAAGTCAAGCAGATCACCCGCACGCCGCCAGGTGTAGCAGTACCAATGTGGATTGTCCCCGCCAAAGACCTGGAAGCTCGGGCGCAGGTCGCCACGATAGTGATGCTCTTTGAACGGACAGGAGCCTACGCCGCGACGATCTAACACCACATAGCGCCCGATCACCGCGACGATATCCTGCGAACGACACCACGCCCGAATATTTCCATGTCCTGGGTGAGGGACCACCACACTCCCTACCACTCTCGACTCATCATCTCCTGGTGGAGCCCCAGCAGATGAAAGCGCCAAGAACACCTCATGAGGAACGGCCACGCGCTGGACATTGCTCCACACCCAGGCGCAGCATGCAACGACCGTTTCTCCCACCGGCACCAACTCACCTTGTACGGTCATCTCTACAAAGGGATACCAACCCCTACTCTGTCGATGGATACCCAGCGGCAAGCGAATCAGCGACCCCGACCCGCCAGGCGCGAGCCTATCCTGCTTGGGATACAACTCGACACCAAACGCCACTGCATAGGGCAACAACCAGGCTCGCACCACAGAGGCAGGAATTGGTTCCGACAGATGCACCCACAAATGCCCACCACGTCGACTTGCCTCTAGCACTGTCGGAACCCCCTGCTGTGCCAGTTCCCTCGTCAACACCGCCAGCCGCCCCAACCCATCCGCACTATCCGCATCGAACACCGCAAACGCACACGTACTTGCCACATCTAGCAAGTAGGTGCCGAGTGTACGCCTCCCCGCAAGATGTGCAGCTAACGAATACAACGAGAGTGGCTCTTGCACGCACCAGTAGGAGCCATCCCCTTGCTGCACTGCATACCGCTCCCAACAGTGGATGAACAGCGAAGCATAGGCTTGCACAAGTTCAGCAGCAATCAGGGACATGTACCATACCCCTCACGATGCCTTGCCCTGAAACTCCTTGTACGCCTCGATCTGTTCCAGGTAGTCACGCTCGCTGTTGTAGAGACCATTGCCAATCTCATTGGCGAGCGCTGGTTGCGGCAAGGGATAGGAGTCCAGATGCGGCACCGACAAACTCAACTCTTCTCGAATGGCTTGCCATACGCGCTGCATCTGCTCGCTGTAGCCCGCCATCCGACCGGAGAACTCTGCTTGTAGTTGCTCGTAGGCCGAGCGCAACGCTGTCAGGTCATCAGTGTAACGATCAACGACCTGCTGCCAGACCAGGCCAAGATCATGCTCTAACACAGCACGTGCTTGCTCTGTTCGCTCCTCAAGCATCGTGTCATAGTAGCACTCGATGTGCTGGCTCAAGACCGTCTCAAGCTGGCCTGGGTAGAGCGCTTCCAGGGCGTCCAGTTCTACCGCACCCTCCCCGTAGCGCCCTTCAAAGCCGCCCCGTCGCCGCTCGGTCTCTTTGATCGGTGTACGGGGCAGTCGGTAGTATTGCACCTGGTCGAGCGTCAGCACCACCGGAAACACCCGCACATCGACAGGCAGATCGAGCGTCCTCACGAAGTATTCAATCTTGCGCGAGACCGCGACCGGCATCGATTGCCCCGCCGGGTCGAAGTCGGACACATAGAAGATGCGGGCAGGCTTGCCCATGCGCTGTAAGCGTGAGACGAGCGCCAATGTCGCCGTAATGGAAAGCTCTCCCAGACCCGTTTGCAGATTGGCCCCGTAATGCTTGCACAAGGGTTCCAACACATCATTCATAGTGGACTTCTCACACCACACCTCTAGATGATAGCCCTGCTGGGCATGGTAGCCGCTGATCTGGTACCCAGGCAGGTCTGGAAAGTCCGGTAACTGCACATCTGACTGATGCAGCCGACCACCAACATACACCTCTGGTGCATAGGACCGCCAAGAGGCATAGACCACCGGGTCCGGGTTGCGCCGGTCATTAAACGCGCCAGGGTCGACCAGGCGCAGGTATCGCGCCGCTTTGGAAGCCAGGTTGAGCACATTCCAGCACTCTTCTGTATTCTCATATGGCTTGCCATTGGGCAATAAGGCGGGCGGGTCCTGGCTGATGATCTGGTAATGCACGCGCCGGATATGTACTTTCGTCTGATAGTTGAACGCCTGCCACAGTCCCGCAAACCACTCAGCTAATGCCCAATCCCCCGGCGTGCCGGTGTAGAACGGGTCATTCTGTGGTGCAAGCGCGATCAGGTCAGTGACCCGCTGATCGGTCTCTCGTGCCAGTTGTTTGATTTCGTCGTAGTTCATCCACTTCCTCCTCTTCGACGAGACAAGAAAAAGCATGCATGCAACGATTCCGCTCCACACATGCTTGAAAGCTGTTCTCCCACCTACTGGGGATGGCGAACCTGAAAGTGACGCCACTGATGGCGATTAGGAAACACCACTATCTGTCCATCAGCTAGTGCCTGGCGGATTGCCGCCGCTTGCTGGCGTGTCAATCGTCGGCCAGTGGCATCAACATACAGGACGCCAGCCCCATCGCTGCCTACGGCGTTGGCACCTGCACTACTGGACGAGCTGCCCCGAAAGGGGAACCGGCCACCGGCGTTCCTGTGTAGCCCTGTGTGTAGGCAGGAACGGGAGGAATGTTGATGGGAGGAACACCCCCATTAGTATGAGGCGCCGCCTTTGGCTGTGGCTGTACCGGTGGCCTGGGCACAAACGACGGCGTATAGGACGGGACTCGACTTCCACCCAATGCTGGACCAGCACTGCTGCCATAGCCGACATGCTTGGAGCGTTCCAGGTCCATATCCACCACCGCCAGCAGTAACGACACCAACGGGATGATCGAGAGCACCACATAGGTCAGCATCGTGAGCGCCACCCGTTGCGTGTGCGGCACCGCCTCTAGCCAGGTTGCTCGCTGGATGACCGCCGCCGCCAGCGCGTAGTTACAGAAAATCTCGACCAACTCGACCACCAGGCAGATGGGGACATACGCCCGGATGCGTTCCCGGTTCATCAACCGGTGTGCCAAGCCACGGCTCACAAAGTAGCCCAGCACGCCAAAGCCAATCGCCACCGTCCAGGTGATCGCCGGTTGCAGCACATCCACCCCATCCAGCGGCGCGAAGAACCAGCGAATGGCATGCGCCGAGGCCAGCGAGAAGGCCAGCGACACCAGCCGCAGCACCAGGTGCTCAAAACGCCGAACCCACACCCCTTGCCCTTTCATCGCGTGTACCATCTGCACGCGCTACCTCCCTTCCATCATCACTAGGCCGCAGCCGCCACACCGGCCAGCCGACAGATCAACGTCATGAAGGAGCCCTTGCCCTTGATACGCCGCACTTGCAGCGCAATGGGCGTCATCTTGGGCGGCAGTTCGGCTTGCAGTTGCTGTGCCGCTTGCTGCAACACATCTGCCGGTTGCCCCTGCTTCTTCAAATCCTTGAGCATATCCAGGGTAGGAAACCCATCGCTCATCTGGCACTCATACTTTTCATCGGTCTCTTCATCGAGCACCGTGAGCTTGACCGAATAGCCTGGCTTAGGTTGCCCGGTCACCTGGTCGTAAAAGGTGCTTTCCAACACCTGTCCACTTAACACAATCCCTTGTAGGAGCATAGTATCTCCCTCCTTTTCTCTTTCCTGTTAGCATGTCTCTTCATGCGCACCAGACACCATCGCTTCGTACATACTCTCAACCACCCCTGTCTCCAGGGTCTCTTCATTGCTGGCATATCCAGCAATCCACGACTCATCCCCGTTCTCGTCCTCATCTCCAGCAGCACTCATGGCAAGCCAATAGGGCTGAAAAGCAGGAGAGGTCACAGGAATACCATATGGGCGAGTCGGACAGAACGCCTCATCCTCGTACCGACCGATATCCTCTCGCCCATACATGAAGTTCTGTCGGAACTGTCCCGACTGCACACATCCAGCCGCCCGCATATAGGCGATATCGCCACTGAGAGGCAGAGCCCGGCGACGGCCAACCGCTTGCGCTGAGGCACCTAGACGTATAGCCGCTTCGATGTAGCATCGAAACAACCGCCGTTGCTCAGTAGGAGGCAGTGGCCGACCATACTGGTTGTGGAAGTCTTGCGGGACCAGGTATTGCACATCCAGCGGATGCAAGAGCGGCAAGCCTTGACGCGCCCGCCACCGCGCACTAAAGGCCGTCCAACTGGCTACGCCCGCCAGATGCTGATGGGTCTGATCAGCATTGAACCGCCGGAAATTCGCGTCACGCTCATTCATGGTTGCACCATCGCTGCCACGTCCAGGGGATGAACGACAGCATCGTTGGCGATCCAGTGCAAATCCTGCACCAGTTCCGCAAACTGCTGATCACCCGCTGCCAGAGCACGTTGGTATAATTCCACCGTGAGCCCCACCACCGCCGACCAGTTGCCCGCCGCAAGCTCAACATTGACCGCAGCAATCAACTGCTCGATGGCTCTCTCATCAGGCATGTCTACCATCACAACACCACCTCCTCATACTGGGCCTGGACCGCCCGATAAACGGCGTTCGCCAACCCTTCCAGCGCTCGCTCGCACGTCACAGCGCAGACTGCTACCGGCCTGTGCTGTATGCTTGGTGCAGAGCAATAGGCTTTCACCCAGGCCACCGCTGTTCTGTCAACTGTCATGACATGGGGAGTATGGCCGGTCCACTCCCCAATCAGGAAGCGATACCATATCACCCGATCAGGATGCTCATGCTGTCGTTCCATTTTCAGTCTCTCCAAGACGCACTTGACAGAGCGCTCCATCACTTGCACCATCACAGGCCTCTTCGCCACGAGAGAGCGCACAGCCACAGCGAGAGCGCCACCATCCCCACAGCAACGACCAGCGGCGGATGCGCCAGCACAATCCAGCACACACCCGACACCAGGGCAATCAACGACCACGTGAGCAACGCAGTCCTACTCATCTTTCCCGCCTCCTTTCAGGAACGCAGCACGTACACGACCCGCACAGCAGCGCGAAACAACACCCACAGAACCGATAGTTGACGAGACGAGCGCCACACTTAAAGCAGAAAAAGGTAATGGGCACGCCCATCAGCCGTTTCCGCAAGCTCCTCATCGTCTTCACCTCCATCTCCGTGTACCACGAGAAGCACCAGCGCACTACACAGGAACTTCAACCGCTCGTAGAACCGTCAGCACCACATACATCAGCCCCATACCAAGCGCGACCAGCGAAAGACGATACAATAGTGTTCGCATACTCTCACCTCCTCACATGACAAAGCTATTAGTACGACTTGTGGAGCTTTTTGACTTCGGAAAGCCGCATCGGTGAGAAGTGGATATCCCGCTCAATGGGAAGTCTCAATGGCCCTCGTGCGTGTATCAGTTCCGAAAGCAGAAAGTAGCCAAGCTCTTGTTCAAAACCAACCACGTAGCCGAAGAACACATCTACACCGTCAAACTCGCAGGCGTACCACGTCCAGGTGCTATCCGGTGTGAAGAACTTGCAGAGCATAAGCGGGTCTGGCTCCTGTTCCTGCGAGTACAGTGGAGGAAGCTGTTCCCGCAACTCCTTCGTCAACAATTCCATACCTACACCTCCAATCCTCGGTTGAACGGCCTGCTCTTGCCCAATGGCAAGCCAAGCCATAAAGAAAGGGATACTCCTTGGCGAGTATCCCCTACCGTGGCCGAACAGTACCACTAATTAACCGGTGACCCGCCCCAGCGCATGACGCAACTGTTTGTGCGCACGACGCTCTACCGCCTGCACTAGCGAGAAGGTCATGCCAAGCTGTTCGGCCACCTCTCGTTGTGTGTGGGCGCGGTGAGCACCGAAGCCACAACGGAGCAAGATCACAGCACGTTCGCGTTCACTCAGGCACCCAAGAACATCTTCGATGGTTGGAAAGCTTTCATCAGCACAAGCAGAAACGGCAGGGTCAGGAATGGTATCCACAAAGGAAGTTTCTCCATCCTCATCCAGAGGCATATGAAGACGCAATACTGCACGTTGCTCTTCCAGGACCAATAACTCTCGTACTTCTCTCTCGGATATCTGCATCTCTGCTGCCATCTCTGCAATCGCCGGTTCACGACCGAGCAGCGAGGACAGGCGCGCATTGACCTCGTTCATCTGCCGTATCATCCGCACTGTTCGCGCCGGAAGGTGGAACACTCCTTCCCGCAGCAGCGCGGAGAACATCATCCCGCGTATCCACGAGAAGGCCCAGGTTCTGAACGAGGCCCCATGCACGCCCCCATCGTAGCGCTCAAGCGCCCGAAGTAACCCCAGGTTGCCTTCTTGCACCAGGTCGAGTAGCTCCAACTCTTGACAATGCCGCCGATAGCGTTTCGCCAGTTTGAGCACCAGACCCTGGTATCCCTCGATCAAGCGCGTACGTGCCTGGTCACACCCGATCTGCTGAAGTAATTGCGCCTCTTCTTCGTCCCTTAAGGGAGGAATCCAGTTGACCACGCGCGTGTATTGATCGAGGGCGCTCAATGAAGCTTGCCGATCTTGACTGTGTAACATCTCTCTCGCTCCTCTTGTTGCTCATGGCACACTCGAATGAAGACCACCTCTACCGTACAGACCCGCCTCAATTCGTGTGTGTGCTATAATGTCTTAGCAGGCTTACTAGTATTATGGTTGGGAATAGTGAGAATAGAACACATTTTCTGAGAAAGAGTGAGACACATCAAAACGCGATGAAACAGTTCCTTGATGTAACGTGGGAAAAGTGAGCAATGAGATACTTCGGATCGTTTCTCTGCATCTTGCGCAGCAACACTAGTTTGTCACTTGACGAACTCGCAAAACTGGTCGGGACCAGCCGCAGCACCATTTCACGGCTAGAAAATGATGAGTATCCTCAACCCTTCAAGGGCTCGATACGCAAGCTGATCATCTCCCTCGCTGAGATACTGTGCACGTCCAGAAAGGAAACCGAACGGCTGCTCAACCTGGCAGGCATTGAGCGCTCACTACTGACCGAAATGGAAGAAGC
>WNGP01005128.1_pt1 | contig 14253 bp, 15 predicted proteins | sample 5407671 | NCBI WGS metagenome assembly WNGP01 (sample SAMN13153381, study PRJNA577476) | soil metagenome | isolation source: 40 cm soil or saprolite under Garry oak tree replicate 2 | place: USA:California | collected 2016-06-15 | reverse complement strand
GAATCAAGGCTTGTTCTGAACGATTTCTCCATTCAGAGTATGCTATGTTTTCTACTCTGAAAAGTAGGTTTTGTCGGGCGTCAAACTCCTACTATTCTTACTCTAAAAAGTAGTTCTTGGTTGATGAAAACCCTGAAAAACGGAGAGGCCAACATGATAAACGAGACCCCCATTGGAGCGCCCCAACCTCCCGGACCCCTTACGACCCCGACCCATAGAACCCCTACCCTCACCACTCAGACCCGGACACTACACCGGACCACGCGAAGAAGAACTCGGAAGAATACTCAAAGAAATACTCGACAAACTAACAACCATAGAAAACAGGCTTAAGGTAATAGAAGAACACCTCAAAACCAGGAGATAGTCCCTGCATCGATCAGACACAAAGAACTCTCCGACGAATTCCTATGGAGCGACGATTCGGCAACGAACGCCATGTCTTGAATTAGGGAAGCACCCAGGCATCTAGAAGAAATTAGGGCTTGGCAAATGACTCGGCGTTTGATCATTCTGCTATTGATCATTTTGACTCCTCTAGCCTTCTTCTCTTTATTTCCGATTCACACAGCCTCGGCATCGCTATTGCTCACTGAGAATTTTAGCAATAACAAATTCAATTCGACACTGTGGAAGATCTTCCAGCAAGGAAGCGGTCCAACCGCTGCAATAGCAAACCAGAGGCTTGAAATTACGATACCTGCGAACTCGACGAACGACCCTACAATTGGGGGCTTCGGTGCGGGCCTCGGAAGCTTGTGCTATCTGAGGGGAGACTTCGATATGCAAGTCGCATTTCAACTTCTAGTCTGGCCGTCCCAGAACGGTGTTCGGGTCGGACTGGGACCTTCCGTCGATGGACTTGCGTCAAGCTCAACACCTTTCGCGGTGGAGAGAGACAGTTTCTCGATAGGCGACATTCGCCCAGGCGAGTTCTACCTTACACACATGATCGATGGTGTCAACGGACTCACTTCAGCAAATGATCTTGGTGGATATCTCAGAATCACGCGAACCGGATCCATCGCCACTGGTTATTACATGAATGGAAGCCAGTGGATTCAGATCCACACCGGCCCAGTAACGACCTCCGACACGGGTTTCGGTTTCGCTGCATGGAGCCACAACTACCTATTCTCTCACCAGACCGAGGAGGTAGCCTTCGACAACTTCACCCTGAATAGCGGGACGTTGCTTTGTCCCACGATAACCTTGAACCCTGCATTTGGTCCCGTAGGTACCAAGGTGACCCTGCAAGGATCAGGCTTCCCATCCCCACAGGGACCCTACCTAGCAGTCTCGACTGTTGAGGTTACCTTCGACGACCAATTTCTAGGCACCACATCTAACAATGGAGGCTCATTCGCCTTCACACTCGACGTCCCGTTCGCTCAGACAGGTCCTCACGACATCAAGGCCATTGATTTCGCGACCAACACGAAGGCGACAGCCAGTTTCCTGGTCACAGCTGCGCCGACTGGAATGTCAGTTAGCATGAGCGTCGGGACTGTTTACTTCCCAGGGGACACCATGGTTGCGAATGTACTAGTGACGTCTGGCGGAGTCCCCCTTAGCACGTCCGGCCTACAAGTGCACCTGAACGTGACACGGCCCGACAATTCCAACATTGTACTTAACCTGACCTGGGAAGGGAGCGGGCTCTTCAGGACCTCCTACTCACTTCCCAAGACCGCTCTGATCGGGACATACTCTCTGCTCGCAATTGCGAATGCTCCTGCGGTTGGCAACGGCGCTGCCCTCGCAACATTCGAGGTCAAACTCCCATGGCTGAGCTCTCAGGCATCGACAGGTGTGATTGCTGGAGCGGCCTCACTAGCGATCGTAGGTGTTGCTCTTGTCTCTTGGCGCAAAGGATACTTCAGAAGATGATCAAAGGGCCCGTTCTAGCCCCACCGCGAGATCCTAGGAATCAAGCTTCCGGTTCTCGAGCTCCCTATGGTGAGCCGTCCGATATGCGAGTTCGGCCTTCGCCGCCATAATGAAATCGTTCTGACTTAGACCCTTGATAGTATGAGTTGAGAATGTCACTCTCACACGTCGCCATCCTACAAGCATTTCTGGATGATGATCCTCCTGCTCAGCAATTTTTCCCAGAGAATGCGCAAATTCTAGGCCAGAGAGATAGGATTTGAACCGAAACTCTTTCTGGATTGAGCCCGACTGAAGCGACCAGCCAGAGAGTTCCCCTAAACGCTTAGTGGACTCTTCGATGGTGTAGGGCACCGCATCTTTGCATGGGGCACATTTCCCTGAAGCGATTATCCGAATCCTCTCGCTAATCAATTCCCCGACCATGACCAGAATAGACCGTGAAGACAACCAAAAGGTTTCTCGAGAACCTTGCCCTTGAGAGGAACGTCGAGTCCCCCAAGGATTTGACAAGCAGGGTCCAAGGTGTGCTGTCTCCGCGGGCTCGATGCCTCTTGGATAGGTCGTCATCGACAATCTCTAGATCACGTAGCACAGTATGTTACGAAGGGCCAAGAAAAAAGGAGTTTGGGAGTTGAGTCGAACTGGGCGGTCAGTCAAATTCGAGTAGTAGAGCCGTGCTGGGACCATGTTCTACAGTAAACGGTCCTGCTCCGAACAGTACTAGTGAAACGGAGTGAGTTCCAGGTGAGAAGCTGAGTCGTCCAAAGCAACTTACTACCACTAGGACTCCCGTCTTGACTTGAGATGTTTCGCCTCCACAACCTAGGCTTTGGGACCCTCCAGGAGACCCATTGTCGACTGCGATGAACTCGAGGTAGTTAGAGGCACAGCATCCCCCAACCGGTACGAACGTACCCACGCTGAAATGAACAGTTGCATTGACTCCAGAATTTGTAGTGAATGTCACATTCACGAGAGGATGATACCCGGGCGAGTTGATGCTCACTTCTGACTGGAGATAGCTGTATACTGGCTTCAACTGTGCCTTTGGGGTGTTCGGAGTGACAGAGGACTGCGCTATCGTTTCGGGTACAATGGTCAACGATACGATCGTAATGCAGAGAAGCACAAAAATTGTCGATCGGTTTGGCGAATACAAGAATCTTCGCCGCACCGTCCTCCTCCTCACTACATAAAGACATGGCCAATGGAGGTCAATTACTTCAACGGTCGATAAGGCAATTAAGACCGGAATGAGATCAGACGACCGCTGAATAAGCGGGTGCCAATCGATTCAGTTTCTGTTATGGATGGTGCCCTATATTCTGAGCCTCAGAGGCTATCCTCGCTCCTGTCACAGGTGTTGCGAAGAGCCTTCCGAACTTACGAGCGGCCGGGTATTCGTGATGGGTCCCCCACAAGACCTTACCAACCGCAGTCTGCATAACCGAGTGCCTCATCTGGCCTAGAAACAATTCCCGATATTACCCAAAGATTAGACTTTGCTCCAGCAAATCTTCCCTTATGCCTATGACCTGGCGAACGCTAAAAATAGCCGTGCGCGCCAAACCCTTCTAGCGTAAAGACGCTATGTCGTCCACTGCGATCGACGCTTGCCGGGCCTGTCAATCACCGAAGCTCGACGATGTTCTATCTCTGGGGACCCAGTACGTGTCCGATTTCGTAACCCTAGACGGAAATAGCCCACAAGCACCCCTTGAGCTTGTCAGGTGTTCGACCTGCGGCCTGATCCAGCTTAGACACACGTTCTCGAGAGGGAGCCTGTATCGCCACTATTGGTACAAGTCAGGAATTAGCCCAACAATGCGGAATGCCCTCGCAGACCTCGTCGCAAGAGCATGCGAAATCGCGAAACCAAACCCAGGCGACCTGGTCGTGGATATTGGATGCAATGATGGAACCCTCTTGCGCTCGTATGGAGCTAAGGGCTTGCTTCTCGTCGGGTTTGAGCCCGCAGAAAATCTGGTTGAAGAAGCGAGGAAAGGTACCGACTGGATCTTCAACGACTTCTTCAGCGCGAAAGTCTTCAAACAGAAATTTGATGGCAAAAAGGCCAAAATCGTCACCAGTGTAGCCATGTTCTATGATCTAGAGGATCCAAACAGCTTCGTCGCCGACGTTGCTGAGATTCTCGCGCCAAAGGGAGTCTGGACTGTGCAACAGAACTACCTTGCAACAATGCTTGAACAAAACGGCTTCGACAACATTGGTCATGAACACTTAGAATACTACACACTTGAAACGATGCAATCCCTCCTCAAGAAACACGGACTCGAAGTCTTCGATGCAGAGACTAATAGTGTAAACGGGGGCAGTTTCCGCACTTTCGTCTGCCGCACCGGAGAGTATCCAATGAGAAATGCGGTTGCAGAAATGAAGAAGCACGAGGCAAGGCTGGGCCTGGGCGAGCATGCGACTTACGAACTGTTTGGCGAGAACATCGGAAAGATGAGGACCCAAGCACGTGAGTTCATTGCCAAGGAGATCAAGAGTGGCAAGACCGTATACGTCTACGGTGCCTCCAACAGAGGAAACACAATTCTTCAATACTACGGGCTTGATCATACAATGATCAAAAAAGCTACTGATGCAAACCCTGAAAAATGGGGCCGAAAAACCGCGGGAACCCTCATACCAATCATCTCGAAAGAAGAAGCTCGAAGAGACAAGCCAGACTATTTCCTAATCCTCCCTCATCACTTCCTGGAAGAAATTACTAGGGACGAGAAAGAATATCTGGAAAACGGCGGAAAGTTCATCGTCCCTCTGCCCCGATTTCGAGTGATGACGAAGGATCGAATAAACTCTATTCATTCCAAGCTTGATTTCGCGTGAGAGACGTAGCACGCGTGCTCCGTCAGAGTCCGGGCTGGCTCCGAACTTCTATGAACCGATATTGCTTGGACAAGGATCCAACAATGCGGCTCAGAATCCTCACCACTCGAAACAAGGGATATGCAAAGAAGACTCCTGGCGTGTGAGCTTCAGACGCCATCTTGGCTGAGGTCAACGGGGTGGTCACAAATCTACCAAGCTTGTCGGGAATGCGATATTCGGGATATGTTTCCCAGAGGATCTTGTGCTCGGCGCTCTGAATAACGACATGCCTTAGGTGCTTGACAAAACTGTCCCGATAATGGAGCGAGACAACATCTCTACACACCTTCCACTTCCAGCCTTTCCGGAAGAGATTATTCCTCATCGCTCCATCTGCGCTCACAGCGCAGTCTGGGGGAAACCCGCCCACTGAGCGAAGAGCGGCGGTACGATACAGATTATTGTCGATCGAGTAAATCCAGCGTGGGACCAGACTATGGCGGATGCTATAACCGTCGATCGCCTCTAGGTACCTACTGCCAGATGCAGCCCGAAGGCCTTGCGCAACTGCCACATCAGAATCGGAGGATAAGGCCGGCATGACCAGCTTGAACCACACTGGGTTAAGACCGATATCTTGCTCAAACGATCCGAAGACTTCAGTATCCACCAGGTCCAAAGCATGGTTTGCCTGATATGGGATACCGCGCCTAGTAGATCTGACAACGATCCAGCCAAATTGCTCGGCGATTGCCCTAGTAGAGTCAGCAGAACCTCCATCGACGACATAACGATGACAGATGACATCGGACGGGACGGCCTTCTCGATACTCTCGAAGCATCTCGCAAGAGTGGATCCTCCATTGAGGGTCCACATCACTAGATCAATCTTCATCCCGATTACCGGCGACGCTGGGGCGCCGTTATAAGGAGACATAGAGACTGCTATGAATATTCTGCGCAAAAAACCGCGCAGTTTGAGACGGAGCTGGAGATAAAGAGCCTTGGTTCTAGAAGAACATGAAGCTTTGGCAGGCCGGATCTCACTCCATGGAAGCGCCCCCGGTTGCGCGACTCAATTCCCAGCGAGATCAAGAATGGAAAGCGCTGTGTATGCCTATGGAGAATATCTGAGGTTAGGTAGAAGGCGTAACGTTTTGTTTGAGTCTCGGATATTCGGTGTTCATAAATACAGATCAGAGTAAGTACGTACGAGACGAAATAGCTGTAGGGTCAAATCTGCTGGTTTTTCTAGGCGATGAGTGAACATTTTCGACAGGATGAGGATCGATGAATCCGACGATTTCGGTCATCATGCCTACCCGAGGAAGACCAGACTATGTCAGAAGGGCCGTAGCGAGCGTCATTGGGCAATCCTTCGACGACTTTGAGCTGATTATCCTAGATAACACTCCCCGTCCTGAACAAGATGAGATCCGGAAACTCTCGGGAACTGATCCGCGAATCGTGTTTGTAGACAGGGGAAATATTGACGTAACCGCGGCGCGGAAGCTAGGCGCGCAGCTTTCTAGAGGCAAGCTGCTTGCTCTCTTGGACAGTGACGATTACTGGGACCGAGAAAGGCTCGAGAAACATGCTAGTGTCTGGCGGAATAATCGAATAGGTCTGAGTTGGGATAGATGGGCGGAGGTGGGCAAGCGAGCCCAAGAAGGATTGCCTCAGCCATTTCCCGCTGGACTAATTGGACCTCCGAAAGTTGCCGTCAGACTCTTTAGAAGAAATTTCATCCACGCTTCTTCAGGAATAGTGTCAACAAGTTTCGCGCGAGCGCAAGGATTCCCATTCGAGAAGATGATTTCTTCAGACTGGACTCTCTTCATGAAGGCAGCAGAGTATTATTATTCCTATTTCATTGACGAAACTCTATCATTCAAGGAGGTGGACTCGCCTCAAAGGATCACGGACACTGAGAGCCGAGATTTCTTCTCATGGGAGACAACGATGGTCAAACGGTGGTCATTGGTCAACCGACCAAGGATTTACGCAGTCTCCTACGTGAGGAGAAAGGCCCAAAAAAGACTCCGAGTAAGTCTGAAGCGACAGAGCAACTAAGTCACACCCGGCTTTAATCACGTGGGTGGTGAGAGCGTTACGTAATCAAACGCGTCCTTGAAGATTTTGGAAGCAATCATCTCCGCGTGAAGGTCCGAGCATGCAAAGAACACTCGGCCTATTCCAGGACGTAGTTTTGGCAGAATGTTTTCCCAATCTTGGGGAACGGAATAGGCAAAGCCTGCCCTCTGCCCACACCACGTACACGTCTTGTCGCCAAAGTGAGAGTTATCAGGTTCCTGGTTTGCGCCCCCGACACTTCTGCGAGACTTCGTCACCGCTCTGACGAAATTTGTCAGATACCAGTCATCCATTGGCACTGCTCTCACGGCCTTGTTCTCATGAGGGAGAGCAAGGTACAGTCCCCTCTGTAAACGGAGCGTGTACCACGCCAGCGGGACTCTGAGCATTCTGCTCTGAAGCGTCATGTTCAAAACGTGGACGGGATTACCACCGAGCAAAGAAATGAAACGCCGAGGTCTGCTCCTAGTTTCTGGGCTCGATGACCAAGAATATTTCGCGAGTTCGAACGACTTAGCTTGGTGCCTCAATTGTTCAAGGAAGTTTTTCCTATAGTGCCCTGAGATGAGCGTGTTATCTGTGAGCCATCTGTAGCCCAACTTGAACAAATTCTTGCGAAGTATTGTATCTGCGGAAGCCGCGTCTTCTACTGGAAATCCTCCGGCCTGCTTGACGGCCTCAGTCCGAAATAACGTGTTGTCGATGCTAAAAGACCAGGTCGGTATCCGCCTCGCTCGGTACATCCATTCGTCGAACGCCCGCATAGTTTTGCTGCCAGCATAGAGTCTCAACCCCTGCACGGCGGCGATCCTCCGATCTGACGTAACTATTCGCGAGGTACTCTCAAACCACTTCGGATTCAGAATTATGTCGTGCTCGAAAGCCGCGAAGAACTCTGTGTCAACCATAGCCAAGGCCTCATTAGCCTGATAGGGAATCCCTTTGCGTGGTGCCTCCTTCACGGTCCAATGGTATCTGCTGAGAACGGCGCGGCTTTCATCGACAGACCCGCCATCAATGGCTATTCTATGGCAGACATTCTTCGGGTCAATAGCGTTCCCTATGCTAGGAAGGGACTTCTCCAAGGAGCTGGCGCTGTTATACGTCCACATTACAAGGTCTATCTTCATGTTCAGTCACTCTTGGAAATTGATCGAATCATTCGATCGTCAATACACGCACCTGTAGGAGCGTCAGGGCCTTCATGAACAATTTGCTCGACCTGGTATTGGCTGAAACTGTGCTTCCTGGAGGCTATCCCCGCAGCGGAAGTGGGGAAACGGGTCTAACAACAGGTCATTTTTCAGCTGCTTGAGACGATGCCAAGGATTTTGATATGATCTCGGTGTCTGGGCAAGTTTCGCCAAGTTTGACTGTCATAATTTCTACATGGAACAGCAGACGGTATCTCAAAGAATGTCTAGAGTCTCTCCTCGCTCTCGGAATTAAGGACCTCGAAACCATCGTAGTGGATTCAGCTTCTACGGATGGGACGACGGAGTATCTCACGAGAATGTCTGTTTCTGATCCAAAACTGAACCTGCGTCCAATCCTTATGAAACGCCGGGTCTTCTGGACAGAAGCCAACGAGATAGGTATTGAGCACTCAACGGGAAAATGGATCTGTCTGTCTAACCCGGATATCGTCTTCAACAAGACATTTCGAATACTTCTCGATTACTGCTTTTCTCATGAGGACGCGGTAGTTGCCCCTCAGCTAATTTATCCTGATGGAAAGCCGCAGCTGCCTGTAAGACTTCTCGGACCCCGTTATCTTGTAGTGTACAGCTATGCAGGAAAACTCCTGTTTAGAATTCTCAGGCAGAATTACCGATTCCAGGTACCATACATCTCTGATGGAAGTCCTATCAAGGTTGATCATCCTATGGGCTCCCTGTTCATCGTCAGCAGAAGAACCCTCGAGAAGCTCGGAGGAAGATTGTGGAACAGGGGTTATCTAAACGGCGTGACGGATTCTGACGCTTTCTACAACTTGAAAGTTCATGGTATCCCCATCTTCATATTGCCCACGTGTAGGCTCATTCACTTCTCTGACGTAGTTTACAAGGGGGGAGCATCATGGAAAGACTACGATTGCTGGTACGGAATGATCCTCTATCTGCGCTACTGGAGAATGAAGCCGATTAGCGCCTCGGTGGTCTTTGCAATGGAGTCCATGGCCTCCCTCTTCCTCTCCATAGCTTTCAGAATATTCAAGCCCCACGTGAAGGCGACGTATTCTCCCAGAGAGAGGGTCAGAGTGACATCCGACAATCTACGCGGCATAGTAGACGCCTGGAGGTTCAAACTGTGAAAGATCTTCGATTTCTCTTCGAGAAATTCATTCTGAGACAGCACAGGCTGCGTATCGACAGGAGGCTGGAAGCGAACGTCAGAAAGGAATTGCGCAAGGTCAGGGGTTTGGTATTCCTTGACATTGGAGCAAACGTAGGAATGTATTCGCTGTTGCTCAGGAGGAACTTCAAAGAGATAATAGCGGTGGAAGCGAATCGATCGATTTACGAAACATTGTGCAAAAAGGTCTCAAGAAGGCGAAACATTCGTCCTCTCTGGTCTGCGATTTCCGATACTGACGAGGAAGTTTCGCTCTATCAAACGGATCTATGCGACACGATTCTCGCGAAGTTCGAATACAGGCCACCTCACACTCCTTCTGAGGAAGCAGTCCAGGAGGGAAGGAATCCAGTTACGGTGCCATCTCTTACGATTGATTCTTTGCTCAAGAAGTTCAGCATAGCAAGTGTCGATGCCATGAAGATGGACATTGAAGGGGCAGAGTTCCTCGCACTAAAGGGAGCTTCTAAGTCTCTCTCGAATGGAAAGATTTCGAAGATAATCGTCGAGCTTCACGACAGAGGAAGGAAGGCCGAAATGGAAGACCTTCTAACGGGATTCGACTTCTCATTCAAATGGATCGATGCGGATCACGTTTTCGCTTCCAAAAATCCTACGCTTGCCTCTCGATTTGAGTGATTTCAAGTGCATGCCCAATTTGGAAGAAAAAAAGCAGACAATTTGAAGCGGAGACAAAGTCGATCTTAATAACGCGAAGAACTGTCCAACGGTTGTATGCTTCCTGGCGTGAAGGTGTACGACCTAAAGAAGAACGTGGACGAACGGGGCTTTTTCGCTGAAATATTCCGCCAAGACTGGAAAGACCTCCTCGGAGACGATACTATAGTCCAAGCAAACTTGTCATTCAGCTATCCTGGAATGATTAGGGGTTGGCATAGACACAATCGCGGTCAAGTAGACTACTTCGTAGTCCTCGAAGGCTCGATGAAGATTTGCGCGTTCGACGACAGCCAGACCTCTCCAACCAGCGGCCAATTGGATGAACTTATCGCCAGCGAACAGAAGTCTCAGGTAGTGAGAATACCCGGCCACTACTGGCATGGAACTAAGACGCTCGGGGAAAAGCCATCCTTGACAGTCTACTGTGTGAACCGTCTCTATGATGCAAAGAATCCCGATGAGGACAGGCGAATTTGGAACGACCCGACCATTGTTGATCCCCGGACGTCGAAGCCGTTCGACTGGAACAGGCCACCACACAAGTAGGCTATGGAGACGAAACCGACGGGGACGATTCCTGCCTCTTCATTTCCATGATGCCTTCGTCGGCAGTGAAAAAAGTCATTCCGAGAGTCTTCTCCGCCTTCTCTACAAGCAGGCAGCTGTTCTTTGGCCTCACTGCTAGTTGCTTAAACTCGCTACTAAAAACCGGCTGGACCAGTCGGGTCGAGTATCCGAACGAACCTGCCAGTTTGACTGCAAACTCATATCGGCTTAGACATGATCTGCCTGCAGTGTGGAAGATTCCGTTACTACGATGTTTGGCAAGCCGTAGAAGTGCCTCAGCCAGATTGTCGACGAACGTCGGGGAGCTATACTGATCGCGCACCGCTCTGACCCAACGAACATAGCAAAGTTCATGGGCTTCACAGAATCAGCGGCTGTGCCAAGGGTCTCAGGAGGATTCCAACCGTAAATGACGCTGGGCCTTGCGATTCCGTAACTTGATAGTTTTGAAACGATCTTCTCGGAGTCAAGTTTGGTCTGAGCATAATAGTCGAGTGGTCTGGGTGTATCGTCTTCTGTGTAATGTCCAACCGTTCCGTCGAAGACGTAGTCTGTAGATATATGGATCAGTCTGCTATTGTTTTCTGATGCCGCCTCGGCGAGGTTGCTTACTCCTTCAACGTTTATCTTTCTAGCCTCGGCTCTATGGGTCTCGCAGTAGTCGACGTTGGTTATCGCAGCTGTATTCACGATGACATTCGGCCGGATTTCCTTGACTAGGGTAAGCGTCGCATTTCGGTCCGTTATGTCCAGTTGCTTGACCCGAGGAAGCGACGTTGTCCGCCTGTTCATCGTATTGTAGGATTGAAAGCCATGCTTCGCTGAAAGACCAGCCAGCTTTGACCCTACTAATCCGGTAGACCCGATTATCATTAGCCTGTCCATGTGCGGATGATGTTTCTAGGCGTAGTCTTTTCAAGCTTAAGCTACTGACCCTATTGGTCGCCGGATGAGAACACCAGTGCAGGACAGTGTGGACCAATACTTTAGTCCGAGTCTAAATTCAGGTAGAACCAAAAAAGAAAACGTGTTTGAGATGATTTGAGATGGTGTCTTGAACAAGCTAGTCGTGACTGGCGGTCTTGGTTTTATCGGGAGCAACTTCGTCCATCATATCATACAGTCACGTGAGGATCTCGTAGTCACAAATGTGGACGCTCAGTTCATCGGGAGCAATCCGGCAAATGTCAAAGGGCTCCAGGGAAACTCCCGATACAGGTTCGTCAAGGGAGACCTTGCGGACAATTCGTTTGTACGGAAGATCCTCAAGAATACCGACTTCGTGATCAACTTCGCCGCTCAGACTCATGTCGACAGGAGCATAGCCCAACCAGAACCCTTCTTTGAAAGCAACGCCAGAGGAGCCTTCAATCTCTTCCAGTCAGCTAGGGAAAACAAGATCACCAAATTAGTCCACATATCGACCGATGAGGTCTACGGGTCGATTGATTCAGGATCCTTTAGCGAGGAGAGCACCCTTCACCCATCCAGTCCCTACTCGGCCACCAAGGCCAGTGCCGATCTGATGGCTCAAGCCTGGAACTTGACTTACCATCTCCCTGTCGTCACACTCCGATGCACGAACAACTTTGGCCCACGTCAGCACCCTGAGAAGTTCATTCCCAAGATGATCATTAGGGCATTAGGTGGGTTGGACATTCCGCTTTACGGCGGAGGAAGACAAATTCGTGATTGGATCTACGTCATAGATTTCTGTAATGCCATCGAACTGGCGCTCGAGAGAGGAGTCGCAGGAGAGGTCTACAATATCTCAGCAGGAAATGAGCTGACTAACCGAGACGTAGCCGAGCGGCTTCTCAAGCAGTTTGGCGAAACGAAGTCGAAAATAATCGAGGTTGAAGACAGGCCTGGACACGATTTCAGATACAGTCTGGACTCCAAGAAGGCTCAACGGATTCTGGGCTGGAAATCCGACCATTCATTTGAAGACGGCCTTGCCCTGACGATAAGCTGGTATCGTCGGAACGAGCCTTGGTGGCGCCCTGTGGCCACTAAGAAGGTGCTCTCTGAGACTCCCTGGAAGGAGCGATGGTGAAGCCATGAGAGTTCGAGAAACGTTTCTTTGAAAGCTCGCGCCCAGCTACAGACAAAATACTCGCGAGATTCGCGAAGGTGCTGCTGTCGTCGATCACAGACGTTCTTTTGAGAGATTGAGTCTCGTCATAGATAGTCCAGCCCCTCACGGCTCATCCTAGGTTGTTTCACTATCTGCGAGAGCGCTGGCTCGACAGGCCGACTGCTTGACCTTTCAGCAATACGTCTGCTTTCGCCAGAACATCTTCGAATTCTCTCTTTTCCTCCGGGGTCATTGTTTTCAACTGTTCCATCACCTTGGCTAGTCCCCTCGCCGTCAGGATCATCAGCGGTACAAACACTTCCTTTTCCTTTCCAGGAACCGCTCGATAGACGTAAGGGTTGGATTCCGTCTGCACTGACGCGTCAGCAGCAAAGGCCCCCGTTCTTTTCATATGATAAAGGCCGGAGAAAATAGCGATAGGAACAGCCACGATCAGGCCGACTATCCCGAACACTGTTAGGCTTGGGAAGAAAGGCGCGAGATACTTGTTGTCTGCGACGCCAAGTTTGTAGAGCACGACAATGTTGCTTGCGAATCCGATGAGGAACGCGAGGTAGAGGCCATATCCGGTTCTAAAGTAGAACCAGGCTCGAAACAGCAATTTCCAAAAATTCAACTTTCTCGCTCTCGAACCGGGCCGATTTCGCCAAATCCTTATATGAATATGTGGTTAGAATCGACGATCGTCGGCCCGATGCAAAAGCGAATTCTGTTGCTGCCTCTAGTATGGGGCGCATTCGGAATATCCGAGATCTTCGCGGTCAATTACCTGTTAGGATCTGTCGCTAACAGCCTTCCTTATCCGACCAATGACAAGCCAATCGGAGGCTCGTATCTCCCGGTGCTTGCCTTCAATGTGATTGCCATTCTAATCATGATTGGACTCAGCTTATACTCCCTGGGGATATGGAACGTAGACTGGACGAACCGAAAGACAAGAGCTGAGTTTGTTGCTCTCGGGGTCTTATTCGGGAGTCTTATCGCAGTATTCTACTATCCGATTTTTCTCTTCTCTACAGCAGTAGCTTTGGTCTATTTGCTTCCCGTAGGGCGGTAGGTGTGATCTGAGATGATCTTCGAATTCTTTCCAATGATGCTGTCCACAATTCTCTCCCTGCAGTCAACTACCGTCCCGTCAAGGATGATACTGTTCTCGATCTCGGCACCAAGAATTTTCACGTAGCTTCCGACCGACGTGTAGGGTCCCACGTAAGCTCCACCCCCTATCTCGGAATACTCGCCTAAGACCACAGGACCTCTAAGAGATGCACCGCGGTGCACAATCGTTCCTTCTCCCATCTCTATATTGCCGGAAATCGCGACTTCCTCTTCGATCTTCCCTCTGACTGACGATTTCAGATCCTTCAAGACCAACTGATTCGCTTCCAGAATATCCTCAGGACGCCCTGTATCCTTCCACCAGCCTGAGACTTCGTGGTAGGTTATCTTTCCGCCGACATCCAAGAGATTCTGAATGGCGTCTGTAATCTCCAGCTCATTCCTCCAACTAGGCTTCAGCTTCTCAATGATCGGGAAGATCGTGGGACGGAGAAAGTATATGCCCGTCAAAGCTAAATCGCTAATGTATTGCTTCGGCTTCTCAACAAGCTTGACGATCTTCCCGTCCTTAATCTGGACAACCCCAAACCGTTCAGGATCTCTCACTCTGCTAATGACAACAGTCGCATCTGCCCCTGATCTCTGGAACTCCCTCGCCAACTCGGGAA
>WNGP01005014.1_pt1 | contig 14255 bp, 12 predicted proteins | sample 5407671 | NCBI WGS metagenome assembly WNGP01 (sample SAMN13153381, study PRJNA577476) | soil metagenome | isolation source: 40 cm soil or saprolite under Garry oak tree replicate 2 | place: USA:California | collected 2016-06-15 | reverse complement strand
CGTATTCTCCCGCCGCACGCGGCGAGACGCAACGGCGGTGTGCGCTCCGATACGGCCGGCGACGTGGGGCACGAAGAACGCCCCGAAGACGCGAACGAAGTCGAACAGGTTGCGCGATGCACCGCGCTGGCCCAGCACGAACCCCATCAAGGCGATCCCCGGAAGGATGGCGATCCCCTCGATGAGGTACCTGAGAATGAGGTGTCGTGTAACGGAGCCGCGCACCGACGCCGAGATGCGATGCGCCGCAACCCCGGTGATCAGGCCGGCAACGGCGAGAAGGGCGTACTGGGACAGATGGCTCATGGAAACATGTGCTAATCTACGCGATGGATGTTTCAGGCGGGTACGCAGCCGCCTACGCCCCTGTCATTTAATTGTCAGGTACGGCACCTACATTTCACGACTTGATGATGCCCCGCTCCATCGCGCTCGCGACAATGATGCTGCTCGCGGCCTCGTCTCCGGCCGCAGCCCAGGGCACTGCCGCTACGAGCGGCGAAATCCGCGGTCGCGTTGTCAACGCGGCCACCAAGACCCCCATCGGCATGGCCACGGTGTACGTCGCAGACTCCGGCGCGGCCGGGGTGGCGGCCCACACATCTACGGACGTTGACGGCGGCTTCCGCGTCCCCGGCCTCCCGCCGGGACGCTATCGCGTCCGCATCATCGCGATCGGCTATGCCCCACGCGTGGTTCCGTCGATTGAGATCGGTGCGTCATCAGCGAGCGTCGACGTCGGGACGGTGACGCTGACTGCCTCGGCGCTCCAGTTGCAGCCGATGGTGGTGACGGGGCAGAAGCGGGACGTGGAGCTCGCCCCGGACCGCAACATCTACGTTGTCCGTGACATGCCGACGACCCGTGGGGGCACGGCGCTCGATGTGCTGCGCAACGTGCCGGCCGTCGACGTGGACATCGACAATGTCGTGAGCCTGCGCGGCAACTCCGCCGTGGTCGTGCAGATCGACGGCCGCCCCAGTCCACTGAAACCGGCGCAGCTCGGCAACTTCCTCGCGCAGCTGCCCGCGGCGATGGTGGACAAGGTGGAGGTCGTTCCTAATCCGTCAGCGCGCGAAGATCCGGAAGGCGTGGCGGGGATCATCAACATCGTGCTGAAGAAGAAGGCCGACGCGGATCGGAGCGGCGGACTCACGCTCGGCGGCGGAACCACGGGCCACGCGGACATCGGAGGCAATCTCGGCTACGACAGCGGGCCCCTGTCGGTGTACGGCAGCTATGCGTTTCTGCGCGACAACCGCCCACGAAAGGACGCGGTCTACCGCGAGAACTTGTACCTCAGCCCGCTGACGTTCCTGGAGGAGGCGGGGGCACGCACGCAGGTGCCGCTGGCGCACACGTTGACCGGCAGCGCGGGCTACGAGCTCGGGCAGCACGACGAGCTCTCCAGCGACGTGGCTTATAGTACGCGCAGGGAGGCAGAGGCCTATAGCCTCCTGTATCGCGATTTGGACTCGGCGCGCGCCGTCACGGGACTGAGCGACCGCCTGACCCGCGGCACGAATCACGAGTTCAATCTCGAGGCAACACTCGGGTACCGGCACGAGTTCGCCGCCAAGGGGCATAAGCTGTCGAGCGAGCTGCGCGTCTTCCGAGCGCAGGAGGGCGGGCCGAGCAGCGTTGCCGCGCGCACGCTCACGCTCGGCGGTGCACCAGTCGACACATCGGCCCGCGAGGCCCAGACGGCGTGGGAGCATCCCGATGAGAACTCGCTGCGAGTGGATTACGCGCGGCCGCTGTCGCGCTTCTTGCGGCTGGAGACCGGGTACAAGGGATCGCTGCAACGCATCCACACGACGCTGAATACCCTGGTCTTCGACACGGCGCAGGCTTCGTACCTGCCCGACTCCACCCGCATCAGTGATTTCACCTACCACCAGGTCGTCAACGCCGCCTACGGGCTGCTCGCAGCGCAGCCCGGCAGGTTCCTGTTGCAAGGCGGCGTCCGCGTCGAGCGCGCCACCACGCGATTTCACCTCAACACCAGCAACGCGACGTACAACAATCCTTACAACAGCGTGTTCCCGAGCGGCCTCATCGCCTACAACATCGACGACGCCCACCAGGTGAAGCTGAGCTACTCGACGCGCATCCGGCGGCCCGACGACACGGATCTGCTCGACCCAACGCCGCATTACCTGGATCCGCTCAATATTTCGCGTGGCAACCCCTACCTGAAGCCCGAGTACATCCGCGCCCTGGAGCTCGGTCTACAGCGCACAGCAGCACGGATGACGATTCAAGTCACGCCGTTCTTCCGGCACACGGTCGATGCCGTCCGAACGATCCGGACCATCGACAGCGCGGGCGTCATGACGAGGACGTTTGCGAACATCGCGACGAGCGATGCGTACGGCACGGACGCCACCGTCGCCTCGAGTGGCGGACGGCTGAGTGGGTTCGTGAGCGCCAGCGCCTTCCGGCAGGTCAGCAATGCGGCGAATCTGGGCCCCGGTCTGTCCGCGAAGACCTTCGGCTGGACGGCCCGAACGAACGCGTCGCTTCGGGTCTCGAATACGCTCGATCTGCAGACGCTGCTATCCTATCAGGCGCCGATGACCGTCGAGCAGGGCCGGAATGCCAGCCGGACACGGTTCACGCTGGCGGCGCGGCAGAAGCTCATGAGCGACCAGATGAGCCTGACGCTGCGCGTGATCGACCCGTTCAATAGCTCGCGCGAGCGAAACACGACGATTGATCCGCGCTTCTACCAGGTGTCGGACCGACGGCGCTCGATCCGTGGGCTGCTCCTCAGCATCAACTGGACGTTTGGCAAGCCGCGGAAGGAGCATGAGAGCGACCCGACCGACTCAGGCGGCGGGGAGGGCCCACCGTGATCAGTCCCTATGCCTAGCGCGGCCGGATGGTGCCGGTCACCTCTGCGACGACGCGGTAGCCCTCCAGGCGAGCCGGAATCCTGGCTTTGGTGCCGGGGTTCGCGTCGGCGAGCAGCACCATGATGCACCGCTCGCCATCGCACAACCCGATGGCGGTGCCCACGACCCCGGGCAGCGCCATCAAGGAATCGGTGTGCGCGGCGAGAACCTGATCGATGCTCCTCACGGCCATGGGGGCTCTCCCGTTGTGAGCGCCGGCGCACGCCGCCAACGCGCCGGCCAGTAGCACCACGCGACCGATCGTCATTGCCGCTTCACAGTCATCGAGAAGCCGTTGCTGTTGCCATCCGGGTCGTGATTCGAGAAGCCGTTGCTGTTGCCATCCGGGTCGTGATTGGCCGACGCCTTGTACGTGTAACCCGTCAGGGTCATGCCGGTCACCCCGAACGACACCATGCGCGTCGCGTTGGGAATCGCCGTCAAGACGACGGTGCACGTCCCCGTACCGGTCGCATCGCTCGTGATGCACTGCCCCGCGGTGGATCCATTCCAGAGGCCCTGCACCGTCACGCCGTTCACCAGGTTGTGACGGGAGTCGTGCGCCGTGATCTGGACCGTCGCCGACCAGGTGCCGGTGTTGCCGCTGGTGTCGGCGGCGCCGCCGAGATTGCCCACGTGCAGGCTCGGCCCGTTCACCGAGACCACCGTCGCGCGCGCGTTGTTGCCCGAGTTCGCGTCGGCGAGCTTCTGCGTGGCGGTGACGATGTGTCCGCCCGTGGCCGCGCCGGCGGTGTTCCAGTTGAAGGTCCGCGTCGCGCTCGCGCCCATCGCGAGCCCCGGGATCGTCTGGGTGCCGAGCACGGCGTTCCCAGCCGTTCCATCCGTGAGCACGACGTCGAAGTTGGCCGTGACGTCTTGGCCCCCGACATTTTGCACCGTGACCACGATGGCGGCCGTGTCACCCTGCGTCACGGAACCAGGGGCGGTGATGCTCGCCAGCGCGAGGTCGGCGGGCGCCGGATTCACCGACACCACGGCCGAGCGCGTGTTGTTGCCGGCGTTGTCGTCGGTCAGGCTCTGGGTCGCGACCAGCGTGTGGTTCCCGAGCGCGGCAGACGACGTAGTCCAGTTGAACGAGCGCGTCGCGCTCGCGCCCACGGCGAGCCCGGCGACGGTCTGTGTCCCGATCGTCACCCCGGCCGTCTGGTCGGTCAGGACCACGTTGAACGTGGCGCCGACCGCCAGCCCACCCACGTTCTGGACGGTGACTCCGATGGTGGCTGTGCTCCCCTGCGGCACCGACGCGGGCGCGGTCAGGGCGGTCACGGCGATATCGGTCGACGGCGCTTTCAGTGTGATCGCGACGGAGCCCTGGTTGTTTCCCGCGTTGGCGTCCGTCAGGGTCTGCGTCGCCACCAGCGTGTGCCCACCCAGCGCGGCGGAGGTCGTATTCCAGTTGAACGTGCGCGTCGTGTTGGCGCCCACGGCGAGGCCGGGGATGGTCTGCGTCCCGATCGTCACGCCGGCCGTCTGGTCGGTGAGGACGACATCGAAGTTGCTACTGACGTTCAGCCCGCCCACGTTCTGGACCGTGACCGCGATCGCGGCCGTACTCCCCTGGGTGACTGTGGCGGGCCCCGTCACGCCGCTCACGGCGATGTCGGTCGTCGGCGGGGCTTGCACGATGACGCCGATCCCGATGGTGTTGTTGCTTGAGTTGTTATCGGCCAGCTTCTGGGTCGCGAACAGGGTGTGGCCGTTGAGCGCCGCACCGGCGGTATTCCAGTTGAAGGTGCGCGTCACGCTGGCGCCGACGGCGAGCCCGGTGACTGTTTGCGTGCCGATCGCCGGTCCGTTGTACCCGTCCGTCAGCACGATGTCGAAGCTTCCCGTCACTTCCTGTCCGCCCACGTTCTGCACCGTCACCGCCACCGGGGCGATATCGCCCTGATTGACCCGCGCCGGCGCGGTGATGCCGGTGACGGCGAGATCGACCGGCTGCGGCGCGATCGTCACCGTCACGGATTTCGCGTTGTTCGCGGCGTTCTCGTCGCTCCAGGTCTGCGTCGCGACCAAGGTGTGACCGCCCTGCGCGGCCGATGTCGTGTTCCAGGTGAACGACCGTGTTGCGCTCGCACCCGCGGCGAGGCCGGCGACGGTCTGCGTGCCGATCGTCACGCCGGCCGTCTGGTCGGTCAGGACGATATCGAAGCTGCTGCTGACATTCTGCGAGCCCACATTCTGGACCGTCACACCGATCGTCGCCGCACTCCCCTGCGTGACCGAGCCGGGCGCGGTCAAGGTGGTCACGGCGACGTCGTTCGCCACCGGCGGCGGCGGGGGCGCATTCACGTTGATCGCGATCGCGATGGCGTCGTTCGTCGACTTGTTGTCCGGCAACTTTTGCGTGGCGATCAGGATGTGCCCATTGAGCGCCGCCCCCGCCGTATTCCAGGGGATATCGACCGTAGTCGTGACGCCGATGGCAAGACTGGGGACCGTGGCCGTGCCGACCGTGACACCACCGGCCGTCCCGTCGGTCAGCGCGACCGCGAAGGGCGCGGTGACATCCACCTCACCCACGTTTTGGACCGTCACCACGACGTGAGCCGTGTCTCCCTGGAGAACCGAGCGCGGTCCCGTGATGGCCGTGACGGCGATATCGGTCGGCTTGGGGTGCATGGTAACCACGGTCGTGAGCCGGTTATTGTCGGGGACGTCGTCGCTCAGGTCGTGCGTCGCGACCAGCGTGTGGTCGCCCAGGGCGGCGCCCGTCGCGTTCCAGCTGAAGACGACCAGCTTGTCGGCGCCGACCGCCAAACCGGTGACCGTCTGCGTGCCGATCGTGGTGCCGGCCGTCGAGTCTTGCAGCGTGACGACGAAGCTCCCCGCATCCAGATTGCCGCCGTTCGTCACGGTGACGCCGATGTTGACCGTATGGCCCACGATCACGCCGTTGCCGGGCGTGCTGAAGCTGGTGACGGCGACGTCGGAGACCGGCGCGTCGACAGGAATTGTCGACGAGCGCTGATCGTTGCCGGCCTTGTCGTCGACCAAGGTGTGGCGGCCCAGCAGGATGTGGTCGCCCGCGGCGGCCGGGGTCCAGGCAAAGGTCAGATTGACGCTCGTGCCCACGGCGAGGCCGGCGACCGCTTGCGTGCCGAGCGTGGCGTGCTCGGTCGTGTCCTCGAGGGTGACGTTGAAAGCGGACGAGACGTCCTGGTTGCCGAAGTTCTTCACGGTAACGGTGACGCTGCTGGTGTGACCCTGCACCGCCGTGCTCGGCCCGTTGACGCCGGTCACGGCCACGTCGGTCAGGGGACCCGGCGGCGGGGGCGCGAAGCCGTCGATCGTCACGCCGAAGCGGTTGAGCACGAGATCGATCCGGTTGCCGATCGTCACCGTCGAGCTCCCGGCGAAAAGGAGCGCCACCGGATTCAGGTTCCCATCATCGGTCACGATCAGGGACCCGGAGTCACCGCCGTTGCTGAACCCCGGCGGCGAGATGATCAGCTGGTCCGTATAACGGGCGATCTTGACGCAGGTGAACTCGATGACCTCGTAGCACACCGAGACGGTCGCGTTGACGCCGGTGATCTGGCCGTGCGTGAGGCGGGTGGTGCGGCCGTACTTCTGCACGTTGAGGCCGAGCAACGCGTCGCGGTTATCAAACAGGCCGTCGCCGTTCGCGTCCCCGTAGATGGTCGCGTTCGGCATGCCGTAGCCCTGGTCCGCGGGCGTGGCGTTGTCCAGCAGCGAGGTGGTCGACAGGGCGATCGCCGCGTCGATGGTGTTGCTCCCCCCCGTAAAGTTGATCACCTGAAAGTCGCTCAGGGTCGCGATCTGGTCGGCGGAGGTACCGCCGTCGAACGGACCCGGCTGGTATTCGGGGTCGCCGATGGTGGCGCCGTTCGAGTTGGCCAGCACGTGGTTGTTCGAGAGGATGTACACCCGGCCCAGCGCGTCGCGCACGCGGGCGCCGATGGTGCCGGCCGTGATGTCCGGATGGCCCACTGAGTACCCCGCCGGCGCGGGGCGCTGGCGCTGCGTGGGATCGCTGAACGCCATGATCAGGCCGCTGACCCGCTGGGTGACGGGGACGCCGTCGAGCACCGCGGGGAGACCGCCGATGCCAGGGCGTTCCAGCAGGACTTGCACGCCGGGCCGCCCGTCCGGCAAGAGCGTGACCGCCGTCCCAACCACACCCGGGATTTCCAGGAGCGCATCGCTGTGACGCCGCAGGGCCGTGATGGCCGTGCGCAGATCCGGCGAGGCAAGCGGGGGGGGACCGGTGACGGAATCTCCGGCCCGATCGGTGCATGCATACCCGACAACGACACCGGCACCGATCAGAACGACGACGGCGGCCCGTGTCAACGTGCGGACGGCAACCATGGCTACTCCCGCGTGAAACCGGACAACGGGCGCGCAGCATAATTACCCCGCCGGCACGACTCGGCAAGGGCCCCAGCGTTGTGAACTGCGTCACAAGTCATTGGGTCACAGGCGTTTGCGGAGAAAAACGTGCGTCGCCCGCTCGCCCGCCACGTGCTTCACCGGCTCGTAGCCGAGCGCGCGCAGATCCCGGAGTTTCGACGCAGCGTCAGGCAACGGAAAAATGCGGATTCTCGATCAGTCCCATGAGATTCCCGAAAGGATCCGCGACGGTCGCAACGCGGATTCCCTCGCCGACATCCCGAGCAGGCGACTTGAGACTCGCGCCAGCCTTGATGAAGTGCGCGACCGCGCTGTCGGCGTTCCCGACGCCCCAGTATGCGACGGCACCACCCGGGCCAGGCTTCACTCCCTTGAGATCGGGATCCAATCCGAGCTCGAAGCCGCCGATGTTGAACCCGACGTAGAACGGCTCATCGAAGTACGGCTGCACGCCGAACGCGGCGCTATACCACTCCTTGGCATGCTTCAAGTCCGGGACATGATAGATGACGGTGCGGAGACCAAGCACCATTGTGGGCCCTCCTTCCTTTTGGAACTGCCGTCGACGAAGACTTTTTCGAGGAAGGTCGTTAGCGCACCACGTCACGATACTTCACGTAGACCGTTCTACTCGGCGGCACCGCGCACAACTCTTTCATACCGAGCTTCGTCGCGATGGACCGTGCGCCCTCGTTGTCGTCGTCGATGCACGCGATTACGCGCTCGACCTTGGCCGTGTCGAACGCCCAAGCGAGGATCAGCTGGCAGGCACCCTTGGCGAGCCCGCGGCGCTGCGCGTCCGAGCGCATCGCACACAGCACCTCGAGATCCTCCCCGTCGAGCGCCGGCGATCGGACGAGACCCCCGATGCCCACCGCGACCTGATCTTCGACGACCGCAAAGAGACGGTGGGTCTCCTCCCCCTCCAAGTCCGGCAGCGGCCCGACGAACTCCCATACGTCGTCCTGCTCTTGGAGGGAGCGGAGGAGGCCATCGTGCGAAGCGTCCAAGGGCCGAAGTTCCACCGCTCCCCCCCTCGCTAGTGCTTTGCCGCCGCCTTTTGCGGATCGTCCGCCGGATTGACGTACGTCATCGCAAATGGACCCATCGCGCTCACCGTGACAAACGTGGCAACCTTCGTCATGGCGAAGTGGTGGGCGTTTGCCGGGATGGACCCCGAATCGCCGACCTGCATCGCCTTGGTCTTCGCTGCGTCGAATGTATCGCCCATGCCGACGAGGAACGTCCCCTTCTTGACCGTGACCATCTCAGTGGTGGGATGGAAGTGCGGCGGGAACTTGTAGCCGGCTGGCATCGCCAGCTCGATCATGAACGGCCCCGCCTTCGTGGGGTCACCGCTGAGAACGGCCAACCTCGCGCCTGCCGGGAAGACAGCCGGCGCCGGGCCCCAGTGCAGCGCAGTCGGCTGCGCCGCGGGTGCGGCCTGGGCATGAAGTGCGGGCGCGACCATGACCACGAGGCACGCCGGGAGCGTAAGGATGCGCATAAACCCTCCGAGGGATTGTGAGTGGTGTCAACACAAGATGGGGCCGCAGACCGCAGGTCGGAAGGGCGGTGATCGTCAGCGCGCACCCCGTTTTGGGACGTCCGTTGTCACAGACCGGTTCGTTTCTCCAGGTGTTCGGGGTACCGCGCCCCTTGGATCGTGATCCTCGACGCGGCGGTCTCGATCTCGCGGAGATCGGCCGCCGTGAGCTCGATCGCGGCTGCGCCGATGTTCTCGTCCAGGCGCTCGAGCTTCCGGGTGCCCGGGATGGGAACGATCCACGGCTTCCGGGCCAGCAGCCAGGCGAGCGCGATGCGCGCGGGTGTGGCGTTCTTCCGCTTTGCCATCGCGCGCAGCAGCTCGACCAAAGTCTGATTCGCTTTCCGCGCATCCGGCGCAAACCGTGGGACGACGTTGCGAAAGTCGGAGCTGTCGAACGTCGTCTTCTCGTCGATCTGTCCCGTGAGAAAGCCCTTACCGAGGGGACTGAACGGCACGAATCCGATCCCCAGCTCCTCGAGCGCCGGCAGCAATTCCTCTTCGGGACGTCGCCACCACAGCGAGTATTCGCTCTGAACGGCGGTGACCGGCTGGACGGCGTGTGCGCGGCGGATCGTTTGCACTCCTGCTTCGGAAAGGCCGAAGTGCCTCACCTTGCCGGCCCGAATCAAGTCCTGCACCGCTCCCGCCACGTCTTCGATCGGTACCGCCGGGTCAACACGATGCTGATAATAGAGATCAATCGCCTCGACTCGGAGCCGCTGCAGTGAGCCCTCGGCGCTTTGCCTGATGCGCTCGGGGCGGCTCCCCACCACCTGCTGCCCATCAGGGTCGACCGTGATCCCGAACTTGGTGGCGATCACCACGCGATCACGGAACGGGGCCAGGGCCTCACCCACGAGGGCTTCGTTGGTGAATGGGCCGTACACTTCCGCCGTATCAAAGAAGGTGACGCCGCGTTCGACGGCGGCCCGCAGCAGTGAGATCATCTCCTGCTTGTCACCGGCGGGACCGTAGCCGTGGCTCATGCCCATGCAGCCCAGGCCGAGCGCCGAGACTTCCAGACCGCGCTTTCCTAGTTTGCGTTTCTTCAAGGACTCGGTCTTTCCCGAGCCTTGCTGAGCAGTCGCTCCGCGAAATCGAGACGCTCCTGTGTTTCGGCTAGCTCCTGTTGCAGATCCTCGACGCGATGTTCAACTGCCTCGAGCCGCTCCGTAACGTCGGCCGAAAGCGATTGCGGACGCATGGCACGCAGCCGCGCGATCTTGATAACCGTGAGAGCGGGAATGCCCACGAATATGAGGAGGGCGGCAAGAAACACAGCTGGTTCCATTTGGCCTTTCTCTCCTCAGCCTGATACTCGCTGGCGTTGCCTAACGGATCGCTTCATTGTGAGCGCTGAATGACGACCGCGGTCCCGTAGCACAGAACCTCAGTGGCCGAGCCTTGGCGGCCGACTTCCGAGCTCTCGTATCGAACTCCCACAACGGCATTGGCCCGAAGGTCGCGAGCATGCTGTAAGAGCAGCTCGTAGGCCTGCTCTCGCGCCTGCTCACACATCTCCGCATACGCCCCGATCTGCCCGCCGATGATCTGCTTCAATCCACCCAGGAATCCCTGACCGATCGTCGGAGATCGCACGACGATTCCACGAACGAGACCCTTGTATTCGGTGATGCGATAACCCTCAATCGTGAAGGTCGTGGTTGTTTGCAGCGTCTCTGGCATCGATCCTCCTTGGTCAGCGCTTTTTAGGCGGCACGGAGGCCGCGCAGGCGTCGCAGCAATCGGACTGCCACCGCCGGGCTGAGGATGATCAGAGTCCACACAATCGCCGACACCCCAACCATCGTAACCTGATACCCAAACCCGCCGAGGGCTCGGTGGGTCTCGAAGAGCCATGCCTGGACCACGTATCCCGGTCCTATCGCGATGAAGGCGGGGAGACTGTTCATGTGCGTGAGGGCCACGGCAGCCGCGATGCTCGTGAGCAAGAGGAGTGCCATGGCGACGTATCGAAGGCGGATCCGCACCAGTGATTACGGCATCGCCGAGTTGCTCACGAACGCCAGGCGCGTACCGTCCGGCGACCACGACGGGACGTTGATCGTTCCCTGCCCACCGTACAGGTAGGCGATGACGCGCGCCGGTCCACCACCGATGGGCATCACTCGAAGCAGCACGTGCTTGTAGAACGGATGATCGTCCGGCGCAACGTCCGCGGAAAACGCGAGGTACGCGATCCACTTGCCGTCGGGCGAAATGTGCGGGAACCAGTTGTTGAGGCCGTCGTTGGTGATCTGCTCCTGGGCGGTCCCATCGGGTCGCATCCGCCAGATCTGCATCCGTCCGCTGCGCGACGAGTTGAAGTAGATGTACGCGCCGTCAGGTGTGTACTCCGGTCCGTCGTCCAGCCCCGGGGTGTTGGTCAGCCTGATCTCGTCTCCACCGCTCGCCGAGATCTTGTAGACATCCAGCTCGCCGTTGCGTTCGCCGACATAGACGAGCCACTTGCCGTCGGGCGACCAGCCGTGCAGGTATGAGGGCCCCTTCGCGGTGATGCGCGTGGGCGTGCCGCCCGTTGCCGGCACCGTGTAGACAATGGACGCCCCGCTGTCCTCCACTGCGTGGTTACTGATCGCCAGCATGCGGCCGTCGAACGAGAGCACGTGGTCGTTATTGTTGCGCGTCGCGAATCCCGTGTTGATCGCGGCAGGCGTGCGGGACGCGAGGTCGAAGCGGTACAGCCGTCCCTCCTGGACGTAAATGAGCGCCTTGCCGTCGTGCGTCCAGTTGGGCGCCTGAAACGATCCCGCGTACTGGTGTACGATCGTGGCGTTCCCAGTCGCGACGTCGAGAATCTCGAGGTTCGAGCCGAGATAATCGCGGTAGGGGACGAAGTCCCGCTTTGCCGGCGTGGTGATGCGGACGTTGCTGAAAGTCGCCCGCTCCGTGACGGTGTCGTTGTGGGCGCACACGAACAGGCCGACGTACACCGTATCGGCGAGTGCCACGTCGGCGACCCGCTGCGTGACGAGCGTGTCGCCGAATCGCGCCACGGACATGAAGTACTCGCCCTCCCGACGCTCGAGCTGGATGACGGCGTCCGCATTCGGGAGGCTGTCCGGCGACTTGGCCTCCTCCGTGACCCCGCCGGGCTGCCGACGGAACTGCAGCGACATCAGGCCGTTGCCGTGCAACGCAGCCGTCACGTGCGCGCTGCTGGGCTCGAGCGAGGGACGAATCGTCCAGCCGATCTTGCGATGCTCCTCCCCTCCCGCGCCGCTGAAGCGCGCCCGCGTGGAGAGGATGAAGTTGCCGCTGATCCGTTTCCAGACGAAATGAAAATCGTCGCGCACGTCCCACATGTTGTGACCCGAGCCCGCGATCAGATACGTCTGCCGCTGCGCATCGTACGACGCTGAGCCTCTTGCTCGGCCCACTGCTGAGTGCGTGGTAAAGATGCCGACGGGACCCTGGGCGCCGAGCACGTCGCCGCAGACGGCGGAACTCAGCACGAGCGTCAACAGGCGGTAGCAGGGAGGAAGGCGCATGGCTTTCTAGGCCCGGTGGGAGCCAGTTCTGAGAAAGGTCTCGGCGGCCCGTGCACACTCTCCCGCCGTGGGCTCATGCGGGACCTCGATCAGGAATCGTGGCATTGGTGAGATCTCCAGTGGTTGCTCGGGACTAGCGAACCGGCGTGATCGTGAGATTGCGGTACTCCACAGGCCCGTGATCCCCCTGCAACATGATCGGCCCCGGCGCGCCTTCGTTGCTGTCGAGCGCCCCGCCGGTAATCCCCGGGATATTGGTGCGACAGATCACCTCGCGCCCGTTGAGCACCACCGTCACCATCCGCCCGACCAACGTGATGTCGTAGGTCTGCCACTCGCCGGCACCTTTCGCGGCGTTCTCATTGGGAATGAGAAAGCCGTAGATCGCGCCGAGGCCGCCGGTCGAGACTTCGTGTCCCGTGGAGTCCTCGATCTGCGCCTCGTAGCGGCCGCGCAGATACACGCCGCTGTTGCCGGCCGCGGGATAGCGAAACTCCAGGTGGAGCTTGAAGTCGCCGTAGCTCGCATCAGTCACGAGATTGGCGCCGCGCTGCGTATTCGTGAGCACACCGGCGACCGCCTTCCATTGATTCTCGCCACCCACGGGATGCCACCCGGTCAGATCCGTCCCGTCGAACAGTCTCACGGGCGCACGCCACTGCGGGTCCCCCGCTCGCCGCAGCGCGGGTGCGCGGTGACCGCTCCAGGACAGCTGCCTCCCGTCCGACGTGGTCAGCGATCCCGCGAGGGTGTCGCCGGCGAGGACGCCCGCGACCTGAAAGTCCTGGTTGCCGCCTTCCCACTGCGGCGGCAGCGAGAAGCGCAGCGTGTCGTGCGAGAAGTCGAGCCGGGAGATCGGACGCACGCTGCCGACCACCCCCACGAACCGCCCCACGAGGACCCGGTCGCCCGACCACTGGATCTCGAGCCAGGACGGAAGGCGGCGGCCGTCACTGCCGATGACGGTCAGGTCCCACGTGCCGGTCACGGGAGGCGGGACGCGCTCCTGACCGGCCAGCGACGACGTCAGGAGACAGGTGGCTGCGACGGCAAATCCGATCCGCATCATGGGTAGACTCTCCTCTCTCGGTTACGACTGAGGCTCACGAAATCATCCCGATCGTCCGTAGCCACTGCTCGACGAGCTGCGGCCAAGCGGTGATCGGATCCTTGGTGCGCCGCAGCCCAAACGCGTGCCCGCCGTCGGCATACAGATGCATCTCCGTCGGAACGCCAGCGTCCTTCAGCGCGATGTAGTAGACCAGCGACTGGTTGACGTTGTCGACGCTGTCCGTCTCGGCCTGGAGTAAGAACGTGGGCGGCGTGTTACCCGTGACGTGAATGTCCGGGTTGAATGCGAATTGCCCGCCGTCGGGCATCCACAGATGCCCCGGATACAACGCCACCGCGAAGTCCGGACGGCAGCTCTCCCCGTCGGCGCCATCGACGGCTGGGTATGCGCGCTTCTGGAAATCGTTGCTGATCGCGGCCACGAGATGCCCGCCGGCGGAAAACCCGAGGACGCCAATCTTGTGGGGATCGACATGCCACTCAGCGGCGTGCAAACGGACGAGTCCGACCGCCCGCTGCGCATCTTCCAACGCCGTCTCCGGTTTCGGATTGATCATGCACCTGCAGGCGGGATCCCACGACGGCCCGGAACGCGGCACGCGGTACTTGAGTAGCACGCACGTGATCCCCTTGGACGTCAGCCAGTCGCAGACTTCGGTGCCTTCGAGGTCGATCGCGAGAATCTGATAGCCGCCGCCGGGGAACACGACGATCGCGGCGCCGGTGTTCTTCCCCTGTGGCGAATAGACGGTCAGCGTGGGTCGCGACACGTTGCGCACGTACGTCCATGGCCTGCCCGCCACCAGGTGGTCCTGTTGTGTGGTGCTC
>WNGP01004364.1_pt1 | contig 14257 bp, 13 predicted proteins | sample 5407671 | NCBI WGS metagenome assembly WNGP01 (sample SAMN13153381, study PRJNA577476) | soil metagenome | isolation source: 40 cm soil or saprolite under Garry oak tree replicate 2 | place: USA:California | collected 2016-06-15 | reverse complement strand
GCTGTCAAAGCTGAGACCGCGCGCCTGCACGATGAGGTCGCGAGTCATGCCAAAGGGCTGAATTCGATGGATGGCGCGTTGCACTTCCTGGTTGAAGTCCTGAATGCCCATGCTGAGGCGGTTGAAGCCCAGCCTCCGCAGGATTGCGAGGTGCTCGTAAGATGTGACGCGTGGATCGATCTCCACCCCGATCTCAGCGTCGGGCGCGAATCGGAAACGCTCTTTTGTGAAGCCAAACAAATCTTCGATCTGCTGGGGCGTCAAGTAGGTGGGCGTACCGCCGCCCCAGTGAAACTGCACAATGGGTCGTGCGCGAGAGACATTGCGGCTGACCCGGTCGATCTCCCGCTTCAGAACATCCAAATAGGTCACCGCAACTGTCTTGTCCTTCTGGATAACGACGTTGCACGCGCAAAACAGGCACAGGCTTTCGCAAAAGGGAATGTGCATGTACAAGGAGACGGGCGTGCCAGCGCGGTTGGCCTCGTATTGTGCGGCCTCGAAATCGGCCAGCCCATAGGACTCATCCCAAACCGGCGCGGTCGGATAGCTCGTATAGCGCGGTCCGGGCTTTTCGTACCGGGCGAGGAATTCTTCGCTCACTTGCAGCTCGCTCAGCATCCTGTCAGGAGAGAGGTTTTGGGCGCTCACTGCGGCTGCTCCTAATCGGCCGGCACGGCAGGTTTCTCGGCACGCATGACCGTAGTCTGCGCTGCTTCAATGAAGACGTGCGCGTTTTCCACTGGAGTGTTTGGCAGTATCCCGTGGCCCAGATTCAAAATATGGCCTCTGCCACCCAACTCTGCGATTGTTTCCCGCACGGTGCGTTGAATCATTTCCGGCGAACTCAGCAGGATCACTGGGTCCACGTTTCCTTGTAGGGCGACGCCCGGGCCCAGCGTTGACCGAAGTTCACTCAACGACATGCGCCAGTCCACACTGAGAACGGTGGCCCGCGTTTTTGCGATCGCGGCCGTCAAGTGATGAGAACTCTTCGAATACAGAATTACCGGCACGCGCTGCCCGCCCAATGCTTCGATGACCTGCTGCGTCGCCGGCAGCGCAAATTTCTCGTAATCGTGCAAGCTCAACTCCCCGCACCACGTGTCGAAGAGCTGTACGGCTGCGGCGCCCGCGGCGATCTGGGCTTTCAGATACTCGGCAGTGACTCGGGCGATTTTCTCAAGGAGCGCCCGAAACACCCTCGGTTCTTCATACAGGAATCTTTTCGCTGTGGCGAATCCGTCCCGCGTTTGCCCCTCAATCATGTAGCAGGCCAGGGTCCACGGTGCTGCGGCGAACCCCAGCACCGGCACGGCGGGTCCCAGTTCATGGCAAAGCTGCCGAATCGCACGCATGAGAAAACTGGTCTCCCTCTCCGGATCAAACACTCGCAGCGCTTCCACTTGAACCGCACCGCGCACCGGATCGGGTAGTTTTGGTCCCGCGTCCGTCAGCTCCAGTTTCATCCCCATCGCCTCGGCCGGAATCAGAATGTCCGAGAAGACGATCACCGCGTCCATCCCGAACCGGCGAAAAGGTTGGAGCGACACCTCTACGGCCAGCTCGGGCGTCTTGCAGACTTCCAAAAAGCTGTATTTGGCGCGGATATCGCGGTATTCCGGCAAGTACCGGCCCGCCTGCCGCATCATCCAAACGGGCACGCGCTCGACCTGTTCGTTTCGGCAGGCGCGGAGAAACAATTCTTTGCGAGTCCGCGCGCCCGCTCGCTCGGTCACGTTATGAGGAGAATACATATGACCTGCTCTCAAAGCATAACAAAAGAAACGTGTTTCTGCTGAGGAGCGGTTTCGCTGCCCTCAGTTCTCACCGTGGGCTATAATTTCGAATGGTTGTCGAGCATCACAAAGATCGTTTTGCGGGGAACCTCGCGGTCAGGAAGTCAGCAGACCGTTCAGCGGAAATGACGACGATTCTTACAGTTCTTACGGTTTTGTGCTATGCGGTTAGTTGGGGGTTCTATCTCCGATTGCTCTACGGGGCCCGGCCGGTAACTGGCCGCGCGGCGACCGTACTTCTTGCGCTGGGCATTGTCTTCCATTATTTCGCGCTCCTCGAACGCTCGCGGTGGGTACATTCGGTCCCCTACCAAGACCTCCACGGTGCGATTTCGCTGTTCGCTTGGCTCCTAGCACTTACGTATTTGGGTCTTGAACTGTTCCACCGTCAGCGTTCTGTCGGCGCGTTTCTATTGCCCTTTGTATTGATCCTGCTGCTGGCGGCGACCCTGGCGCATCCGGCGGGCCCCCCCCGACCACCTCCGGCGCGAGGCTCGGTGTTTGCCTTGCATGTGACGCTCAGCGTCTTGGCGTATGCCGCGTTTGCACTATCTTTTGTCCTCAGCTTCATGTTTCTTGCCGAAGAGCGTCTGTTGCGGAGCCATAAACTCGGGACCATCGTCTGGCGATTCCCCGCGCTCGAATTGCTCGAGCGCTTCGTTTCGATTGACCGGCTGACCGGTCGGGTTTGGCGCTACGATCCAAAATACCTGGTGACACTGCTTGTGGTCTTTCTGTACGCAGCCTATCTGTACTTGGGGCGCACGACAAACTGGCGAGGGGCGCGAGCGTCCAAGCTGTGCATCTTCAATTTCTCGATTGTTTTACTGAGTGTGAGTGTTGTGAATCTATTTCTCTCGCGGTGGCACCGCTTCTTTTAGGAGCGCGGAGAACCGGATGGAGATTGTTCTCGTCGGATTGAACCATCGCACAGCATCCGTCGAGGTGCGCGAGCGCGTATCGTTCACCGTGGAACAGGCGCGCCGCGCAGCCGAAGAGCTTCGCGCGCGCGGCATCCTGGAAGAGACTCTTGTCCTCTCTACCTGCAATCGAAGCGAGGTTTATGGAGTCCCTCCGGAAAACGCGCAGGAGAGCGCCACCGCCCTTTCGGTGTTTCTGAGCTCGTTCCACGCCATCCACCCCGACGAGCTGCACGGCTCGCTCTATCATCATTATGACCGCGACGCCGTCCGCCATCTATTCCGCGTCGCCGCCGGGCTGGATTCGATGATGCTCGGCGAAGCCGAAATCCTCGGCCAGGTGCGCGAGGCGTACCGTGTCGCACAGGAATTCGGCGCCACCGGGCCCGTGTTGAACCGGCTCTTTCAGGGCGCACTCGAACTGGGCAAGCGCGTACGCGCTGAAACGGAGCTTGGCGCACGTCCGATGTCCGTTGCTTCGGCGGGCGTGAAGCTTGCCGAACGCATCTTCGGAAAATTGCAGCAATGCACTGCCCTGGTTCTAGGGGCCGGTACGATCAGCGAGCAAGTCGTTAGCCAGTTGCGCGACCGCAAGATCGGGCAGCTCTATGTTGCGAATCGCTCGCGGGAACGGGCTACGGACTTGGGGGAACGTTTCGGAGCCAAGGCCGTCACCTGGGAGGAGTGGGGCAGGGCCCTGACGACCTCGGACATCGTCGTCTCATGTGTTTCCGCGGTGCAAGTCGTTCTTCGCCGAGAGGACGTCGACCGTGTGATGGCCGCGCGAGGAAACCGCGCCCTGTTTCTGATTGACCTCGGCGTTCCCCGAAATATCGAGCCTTCGGCTGCAAACCTTTACAACGTTTATCTCTATAATGTGGATGATCTTACAGAAATCGTGGAACAGAATCGCCGTGCGCGGGAGAGCGAAATTCCCCGCGCCGAAGAGATCGTGAACGAGCATATCGGCAAGTTTCTGTCCTGGCAGGCGAGCGTTGAGCTCGGTGCGGTTCTCAACGCGCTCCGTTCGCGTCTCAGGGAGGAGCGGTCGGCGTTTCTGCAATCGCGGCTAGCGCAGATGAATCACATGAGCGCCGAGGACCGCCAGCGTATCGAGGTGTTAATGGAGGAACTCCTCGAGAAACTCCTTCTCGAGCCTGCGGAACATCTGCGCGGCGAGCGGCACCTCCGCCGCAAGATCCAGAACGTCGAGGCACTTCGCGATCTCTTCTTGCCCCGCCGGGAGAAGCCGTGAGACCCGTGCGCATCGGATCACGCGGCAGCCTGCTCGCCAAATGGCAAGCTGAATTCGTCCGCAAACAGCTTTTTCACGTCACCGACGTGGAAGCTGAAATTGTTCTCATCAAGACGTCTGGTGACAAACTGCAACACGCCTCTCTTACACAGATCGGCGGGAAGGGAATCTTCATCAAGGAATTGGAAGAGGCTCTCCTCGAAGGTACGATTGACCTTGCCGTCCACAGCGTGAAAGACATCCCGACGGATACGCCTCCCCGCCTGTTCTTTCCTGCGGTCTGCCGCCGTGAAGACGTGCGCGACTGCCTGGTGGCCTCCGGCGGCGCGACCTTGCAATCCCTGCGCAAAGGTGCGCGTGTCGGCACCAGCAGCCTGCGGCGGCAGGCCCAGTTGCGTCACGCGCGGCCGGATCTTGATGTACGGGACCTGCGCGGCAATGTGGACACGCGTCTTCGCAAGGTTGAAAGTGGCGAATACGACGCCGTCGTAGTCGCTAAAGCGGGGCTCGACCGCTTGGGCTGGAGCCAACGCATCAGCGAGATACTTTCCCCCGATGTTTGCATGCCGGCTGTCGGACAGGGCGCCATCGCCATCGAGGCTCGCGCTGCTGATGCGGAGATCGGCGCTGTTCTCGGCAAATTGGACCATTCGGAAAGTCGCAATGCCGTCATCGCCGAACGCGCTTTACTGGCAGAGCTTCAGGGTGGATGCCAGGTTCCCATCGGGGCTTGGGCCCGCTTGGAGAAGCAGGAGATGATTCTGGAGGCTTGCGTGGTTTCGGTGGACGGGGCGGAATATGTGCGTGAGGGCGCCACGGCTTCGCCTGAGGAGTGCGCTGAGCTGGGCAAATACGTGGCAAGGCGCTTGCTTGAAGCTGGCGCCTCGCACATTCTTGAACAGATGGGGAGGCAGCGTGGCTAACGCGACGGGCTCTCCTCTGGCAGGAAAGCGAGTCGTCGTCACGCGCACTCTGGAGCAGAGCGAACTGCTCTCGCGTGAGCTGGAAGTCCGCGGCGCAACTGTGCGCCTTGTGCCACTCATCCGGTTTGCCCCGCCCGAAGATCCAGCTCCATTCGATGCCGCCCTGCGCGCTCTCGGCAAATTCGACTGGCTCCTTCTCACGAGTCAGAATGTTGTTCGCGCGATTGTCGATCGGTGCAAATCATTTAGCTTGTCATTTCCGCCTGAGCGAATGCCTCGTCACATCGCTGCAGTCGGCTTGGCCACGGCTGCCGCAGCGGAAAAAGCCGGGATGAAAGTTGACCATATTGCACGGGGTCAGCGGGGATTTGCTCTCGCCGAAGAACTGGCGCCCCAACTTCCGAACTGCGCGGTTTTACTTGCTCGCAGCGATCGCGCCAATCCTGATCTTCCGGAAGCGCTGCGGCAGATTGGCGCGAGCGTCACCGAAGTAGTTGCCTATCGCACGCTCCCGCTGGCTGGGGCCGCCGAGCGAATTCTAGATGAAATCGTTCGCGGTGAAATCGATGCAGTGCTTTTCTTCAGCCCGTCTGCCGTAAATCATCTGGTGGAAAAAATCGGAAAGGATCGGCTGCGGCAAGTGTCCGCGCGCGTGACATGCGTGGCGATTGGGCCCGTAACGGCCTCGGCTTTCCGTGCCGCGGGAGTTGAGCGCATCATTGTTTCCCAGCAAGCCAGCGTCTCCGGTATTCTGGAGGCGCTCTCGCAGTGCTGGTCTCAGGAAATGCAGTTGGGAGTGAAGTTGGGATGAGTTTTCCCACACAGCGACCACGCCGCCTGCGCCGCACCGAAGCGCTTCGCGGTCTTGTCCGCGAGACGCGTCTCTCGCCCGCTGGGCTAGTCTATCCCATGTTCGCCTGTGCGGGAACAAAACTGCGCCGGGAAATCAATTCGATGCCGGGAATTCATCAGCAGTCCGTGGATCAGATTGCTGAAGAATGCCGCGAGGTGGAATCGCTCGGGATTCCTGCTGTGATCTTGTTCGGACTGCCTGAAACGAAGGACCCGCGCGGCGCGATTTCGTATTCCGCGACCGGCGTAGTCCAGCGCGCCATCGAAGCCATCCGCAAGGCGCAACTCCGCCTCATCGTAATAACAGACGTGTGCCTCTGCGAGTACACCGATCATGGCCATTGTGGCGTGATCGAAAACGGAGAAGTGGCTAACGACGCGACGCTCCCGATTCTAGCGGAGCAGGCTCTCTCCCATGCGCGCGCCGGCGCGGATATCGTCGCGCCGAGTGACATGATGGATGGCCGCGTGGCTGCCATCCGCCGCAAACTCGATGAGAACGGCTTCCAGGACGTGGCAGTCCTCTCCTACGCCGCGAAATACTGTAGTGGCTTCTACGGGCCTTTCCGGGAGGCGGCGCAGTCGGTGCCGCAATTCGGCGATCGCCGCAGTTACCAGATGGATCCCGCCAACGCGCACGAGGCGCTGAAAGAAGTTGCGCTCGACCTTGAGGAAGGCGCGGACATCGTGATGGTCAAACCCGCGCTGCCGTATCTCGATATTATCCGCCGCGTGCGCGAGCGCTTTGACGTTCCCGTTGCGGCTTACAACGTCAGCGGCGAGTTCGCGATGGTGAAGGCCGCGGTGCAGAACGGGTGGCTCGATGAAAAGCGCGTCGTGCTCGAGCTGCTCGTGGGAATTCAGCGCGCAGGCGCAACCCTTATCCTGACGTATCACGCAAAAGACGCCGCGCGCTGGCTCAAACAGTGTTGATCCGGGCGCGCGAATCATGAGCGCAACACGTCCCGCGTTGAACAAAGAGCGCCGCCGCTGCCGTGAAATCTTCGAGCGCGCCGAAAATGTCCTCGTCGGCGGCGTGAACAGCCCCGTGCGTGCTTTCCGCGCTGTCGGCGGTGAGCCCCTCATCATCGCGCGGGGCGCCGGTGCGCATCTTTATGACGTTGACGGTAACGAATACGTCGACTACGTGTGCTCTTGGGGCGCGATGCTTCTTGGCCACGCACATCCGGCGGTCAGCGGCGCACTCGCCGCCCAGGCGCAACGAGGAACAAGCTATGGCGTGACCACGGAGCTCGAAGTCGAGCTCGCTTCGCGCATCATACGCTCCGCCCCATCCATCGAGAAAATTCGCTTTGTTTCGAGCGGCACCGAAGCTACGATGAGCGCCATCCGCTTGGCGCGTGCGTTTACCAAGCGCGAATTGATCCTCAAATTCGAGGGTTGTTATCACGGCCACGCGGACAGCTTTCTCTCGCAAGCCGGCTCCGGGCTTGCGACGCTTGATATAGCCGCCAGTCCCGGCGTGCCGCAAGTGTTTGCCGAGCTCACTTTGAACGCGCCTTACAATGACCTTGATGCAGTGGAGCGGTTATTTGCGCGGCATCCGGGGAAAATCGCGGCCGTCATCGTCGAGCCAATCGCTGCCAACATGGGCGTGGTTCCCCCGGAGCCTGGATTTCTCGCCGGTTTGCGCGATTTGGCGCGGAAATACGGAACGCTCCTGATTTTCGATGAAGTGATTACGGGCTTCCGGCTGCATTTTGGACTGGCACAGCAGCTTCTTCACGTCGAAGCCGACCTCACTACGCTCGGCAAGATCATCGGCGGCGGGCTTCCAGTGGCAGCCTACGGCGGCCGCGCCGAAATCATGAATCAGGTTGCGCCGCTCGGCGCTGTCTATCAGGCGGGAACGCTTTCGGGGAGTCCTCTGGGCATGTCCGCGGGCATCGTGACACTCGAGGAGCTGAGCCGCCCCGGTCTCTACGAAAAGCTCCATCATTTCTCGGAAGAACTCGTGACGGGGGTGCGGCAGGCCGCGCGCGAAACGAGCATTTCCGCGCAGATCAACGGCTACGGGTCCCTGGCGACGATCTTCTTCTCGGACCGGCCGGTGCGGAACTACGGCGACGCCAAACGCTCCGACACGAAACTCTACGCCCGCTTTTTCCGCGAGATGCTGGATCGGGGCATCTTCCTTGCGCCGTCGCAATTCGAGGCGGCATTTCTCTCCCTGGCGCACACTGCGGAGGATGTTCGCCGGACCATTTCGGCTGCACGCGAGAGTCTCGCCGCCATCGCATCCGGAAAAGAGTAGCTCTGCGTAAGCATTGCCGCATGTCCTCATGTCTGCGGAGCTGCTTCTCTGCCGCGCTCCGTCGCCTACAGCCGTCGCAAGGAAGCTTCCCAGCTTCCGCTCAAGCCAGTCTGGGGTGTTTGCGGTGCCAGTCGGAGTGTTGTTGGAACATGCGCGCCGCTTGAATTACGGCAAAGTCGTCGCCCGCACGTCCTACGAATTGTAGCCCTACTGGCAGATGTTTTTCTGTGAACCCGCACGGCACGCTCATCGCAGGCAGTCCGCACAAATTTCCAATCCCTCCGAGCGGGTCGGGAAACGCAAGATCGGTCTCCAGATTCAAATCGAGTTTGGTTGCCGCAATCGGTTGCGCGGCGGTCACCAGCACATCGTACGAGTCGAAGAGGTTCTCCATTTTGCGCTGCAACTGCTCGCGCACGCGCAGCGCTTGGAGGTAATCGCCCGCAGGAATCTGTTCATTCACGTACCCCGCGATCTGCCCTAACGGGTCCGTTAGGTCCGCCACGCGCCCCGTGCGGATTAGCGACTCGAACGCGCCTGCCCCTTCGACGGCAATAATGATATTCCCCGCTTCTTCGTATGGCCCGATGGGCAATCGCGCATCTCGCACGCTCGCAGAGTGCTTCCGCAGGACACCCCTCGCCGCCGCAAGAGCTTTGGCGACGCCGCTGTCCATCTGCTTCCATGCGTTCGTCAGCCAGCCGATGCGCAGCGGCCGAGCTTTGAGCTCCAGTGCCGGCGTGTATGTGAAGGCCGCTTTGTCCAATGGCAGAGTGCTGCGGTCTTTCGGGTCGTGGCCCGCGATTACGGCGAAGATTCGCGCGCAATCTTCCGCGGAACGTGCCATGGGCCCGATCTTGTCCATGGAGTAGGAAAGCGCCATCGCCCCATAGCGGCTCACGCGCCCATACGTTGGCCGCAGCCCGCTGATCCCGCAGAAAGCGGAGGGGCAGAGGATCGATCCCCATGTTTCCGTCCCGATTGCGAACGCAGCGAGTCCCGCCGCGACAATGGCGCCCGAGCCGGAAGAAGAACCGCACGTCCAGCACGAAGCGTCCCAGGGATTTTTGGCCGCGCCGCTGAGCGATGCCGATGCGAAACGGTACCCCATCCCTCCTGCCAGCTCGATCATCGCCGCTTTGCCGATCAGCACGGCGCCTGCGCGATTCAGCCATTCGATGACCGTCGCGTTGTAGGCAAACGTCTGATTCGCGTACGGCTTCGCTCCCCAAGTCGTCGGGAAGCCCCTCACCGCAAGAAGGTCTTTGGCAGCGTAGGGGATTCCATGCAGCGGTCCGCGGTAGTGCCCGGCGCGGATTTCTTTCTCCGCCCTGCCCGCTTGCTCGAGAGCCAGGTCCGGCGTCATCCGCGCGTACGCATTCAGTTTCGGCCCAAGCTTTTCGCTGCGCGCGAGGTAGCTTTGCGTCAGCTCAACGGGGGACAACTGTTTCGATTCAATTCTCTTGGCGAGTTCCGTCACCGGTGAGTAAAGAATTTCTTCGCTGAGCATTGCCCGCTCCTTATTTTTTCTTGGACGAAGCGACTTGCGGCAGGACGGGAATCTTCTCGCGTTCCACTAGCGGCTTCAAATAAAGCGCTGGCGCATCGCCGTTCTCCAGTTCGGTCTTTCGGAGCGTTTCAAGGGTTTTTTGGAGTTCTCCTGTCAATCGACGGATATCTCCTTTCTGTGCGTCGGAGAGCTTTGAGCCATGCCGCGTCAGGATTGCCTGGTGGCGTGCATCCGCTTCGGCCTGTGCTTCCGGCGAGAGCTTTGCTGTCCCTGCGGGGGGCTGTTGCGGCAGGGCAAGGTTCTTTTGATCAACGGCAAGGACGTTCGTCGGCAGATACGCCACAGCGGCCGACGCCAGAGCCGCGCGGACCGCAAACTGTCGCCGCGAAATACCTTCTGTCCTTCTCGCTGACGGATGCTTTTTGCCTTCACCATCACCCACGGAACACCCCTTCCAAAGACTGCGTAGTAACTGCGCTCGGTGAGGCTACTGAATCTCTGTAGGACAGTCAATGCAACCGGTCGGATGCGTTGCAGATGTGTCAAGACTAACCGTGGATGCTTGTGGTCTGGTGTGGCCGGCAATCAGGTAGTTCACTCCGATTCCCGAAGTGTTTTGATGTGCAGTTCGAGCGTCTGATTGTACTCTCGCTCGATTTGCAGCTCGGTTTGGAGTTTTTTTATGAGCAATTCCAGCCGCAGGATTTCCGCGCGGAGTTTCTGCAAGTCGTGCGCGGTCGGTCCCGCAGATCGCTGGGCGGCCAGGGCTCCGGGCTGCGCCGGTGTCGTGGGAGCCGCCGGAGCCGTGGGGCGCGGTGAAAACGCCTCGGCCAGTGCCCGCGGCCATGCGGATTCCGAAGTGCGCGGTTCATACGCCGCTGGGAGCGGGGCACCCGGCTGGGCCGCGGGCGGAGTGAACAGACTGCTTAGTGAGTTTTCCTCCGACGCATTTGTTCGCGCCTGTGGAGCCGCCGTGCTCACTGCGCTCTTCGGCTGCAACAGGCTTTTCACTCTTCCAATCAGCTCTTGCGGTTGAAACGGCTTGCGGATCAATTCGTCCGCCTGCACGGCAATGGCTTTGTCCGCGACGCTCTTATTCACAACACCGGACATCAAGATCACTGGTGTTGCGCCAAATCGTGGGTGCTGCTTAATCCGGCTGCACACCGAGTAGCCGTCTTGGTCCGGCATAATGACGTCGGTAATCACGGCGTCGGGTGGACTTTCATCGAACTGGGCAAGTGCGGATGCGGCGTTGGCGCAGGTCACCACGTGAATGTTTTCCCGGCGAAAGGCGATTTTGATCACTTCGCGCATCGTGGCGCTGTCGTCGATGAATAACACGGTCGGCACGCGCTTTGCCGTCGGCTCATCCCGCGGAGGGAGAAGAAGGGCCTCGCTCATGTTGCTTCCTTTTCTGCCGCATCGCGCATCGCCTCGTCCACCTCATGCATCGCATCCAGCATCAAATCGGTGGCCGACCGCAGCACAGTTCGTTGCGGGGACGTTGACCCGTATACGAACTTATAGACCCCTGAACCCGATTGGTGACAGTTTTTCAGGATCTGAATCACGGCTTCGTCGCCAAAGAGCGATCCGCATTCTGCGTGTGTGATCCCGCCCGCATCGAAAAAAATCACGGCATCCGTCTCGCCAGCGTTGATATGCAGCGCGCCGGTTTGCACGGCCTGCGTCAGCAACTGGATCACTCCCGGCAAATCGTGATGGGAGAGGCTCCCGCTCAGGCTCGTGTCGGACTGTGCGAGCATCTGCGTCGGCAGAAAACCTTCTGCCTTGCTGACAATAACGCTCTTCACATGCGCCGCGATGACCTGCGGATTAGCGTGCCGGTCGATATAGTCGTCGCAGCCGGCCTGAAAGGCCTCCATGAGCGCGCGTTGGCTGCCGTCGCCCAGCGCGATGATGGGAAGCGAAACGTTCTTCGGGTCCGCGTGAACGATCTTGGCAATCTCGAGCGCGCCCATCTCCCGCAGATTGGTGGCGCACAGAATGGCAGTCGGCGTGTCGTATTCGAGCATTGTCAGAGCGTAGGCCGCCTGAGTGCTTGTCACCACATCGAAGCCTTCGCGTTTCAACGCGTCTCCCAGTCGCTTCGCAAAATAGACGTTGCTGTCGATCAACAGAATTCTCGCAGCGCGTCCCGGCATCGTCATGAGTGGTGCTCCTGCGCCGCCGCTGCAATCTCCGCGGGACTCGCTGGGTCCGGGCCCGGCGTCAGAAAATCGATGTTCAGCACTTCGATCATTTCACCGCCGTGCGATATCCATCCTTGCACGTGCGGCGGATGATCGCCGCTCGCTTCGGTCATCTCCGCGCCGATCAGCTCGCATTCTCCCGTCACCGGCAGAGCGACAGGCTCGGTGTGCACACCGTACCGCCGCAGCGCAAGAAGATAGAACCGTCGCGTCCCGAGTGGGTGTCCCGTCAATTGTGCGGCGGTGTCACACACAGGTACGATCCGGCCGCGCCGCAGAATCACCCCTTCCACCTCCGGTGTCTGATGCGGAAAGCGAAAAACGCGGCTCGGCGCGGCCAGTTCCCCTACGCGCTCCGCGCGCAGGGCAAACCGTCGGTCGCCCACGCGCAAGAGGACGAACTGTTCCGACCCGAGTTCGGCTGTCAGGCTCATGCCGTTGGTCGCGTCTCCGTTTCCGCCGACCGGCCGCCTATTTCGGCCGCGACGGTCGCGTCCAGGAGACCAATTTCTTCGGAGCTCAGAAGTCCTTCTGGATTCAGAACCGGAACAATACCCTCCTCAAGCACTGTCAGGCCGCGATACCAGGCGCGCTCTTCGTGGCAGAATGACTGCGGTATCGCTTGGAGCCGCGTGATTGCCGCCATCCTTTCAATCGAGTCCACGAGTAATGCCGCTCGCCCGCGTCGCAGCAGAAACACGAGCGTCGCCTGCGAGGCCGGCAGTCCAAAGAGTGTGCCGCCGTGCACTACATAGATAGGGCGCTTGCCCCGATGGTTCAGGGCGTGCCGGACCTTGCGCAGCTCGGTCTGTGTCACATCCATCGCCGCACCCGTCAGGCTGTCCGCGCCGCGAATCTCCTGCACCGCCGCCGAAGAGATTGCAAAGAACTGTCCGCCAATACGAAACACGATCACCTGCTCCGTGCGCACCGCGCGCCCTCGCACCGGCGTTTGCGGCGCGGTTTTCATTCCCGCGCTCCCACTGGCGAAGCGCGGCAGATGCCCATGACGCGTTTTTCGATCGCCGGATAAATCTCGTCAATGGGGAGCACTCGGTCCACGGCGCCGGTTTTGATGGACTCCGCGGGCATCCCGAAGATGACGCATGTCGCTTCATCCTGCGCGAGCACCAACCCGCCGGCGCGCTTGATCGCCTGCACGCCATGCGCGCCGTCGTTGCCCATTCCGGTGAGCACGGCGCCGATGGTCATCGCTCCGGCGTAGGCGGCCGCCGTTTCCATCGTCACGTCGATACACGGCAGATAGCCGTTGATCCGCCCGCTGTTGGCAAGCCGGATTCGGCCTTCGGGTGTCACCCGCAAATGATGTGACCCGGGACAGATGTACAACGTCCCCTCTTGCAGCGCTTCGTTCGTTTCCGCCTCTTTTGCGCGGATACTCGTGAATTCGGAAAGCTGCGCCGCGTACTGGTTGGTGAAGTTTGACGGCATGTGCTGCACCACGATCACCGCCGCCGGAAAATCGCGCGTGAAGCCCGGCACCAGACGCATCACTGCTGCCGGCCCCCCCGTTGACGCGGCGATCACCACCACGGGGAATCGCTGTCCGCTCGAATTCAGGGCATGGGCTCGAGCAAGCCGCTCGGCGGGGCCCGTCGCGTCGCTCGCCCGCTTTTGTTGCGCCATCGGCATGGGACGAGCTGCCGTCCGCACCACACGTACCTTCGCTGCCATCCGCACCTTGCGCAGCAGCTCTTCCTTCACGCTGTTCATGTCCAGGTCGATAGAGTTGGAGGGCTTCCCGACAAATTCGATGGCCCCCAGTTCCAGCGCGCGCAGCGTGCTCGCCGTCCCTTCCTTCGATTCCGAGCTGACGATCACGATGGGCCGCGGGTCGCACGACATGATCTGTTCGGTCGCCTGCAGGCCGTCCATGTGGGGCATCATGATGTCCATCGTGATCACGTCCGGCTTGAGCGACTTCGCCAAGGCCACCGCTTCGCGGCCGTCCTTCGCGTGCCCCACCACATGTAATTGCGGATCGGAATTAAAGATGTTCTCCAGAACTTTCTGCATGAAGGCGGAGTCCTCCACCACCAGCACGCGAATTTTTTTGTTTGCTCCCGTGGTCATTTTTCGCTCAAGCCACTGGCACCCCGGATGGCCGGGGCGCTTGCGCTCCAATCAGTTGCTCGACGGCGCTGATCAGTTGCTCCTCCTGAACCGGCTTGGTCAGGAACGTCGCCGCGCCTTCCTTTACTGCCCGGTCGCGGTGCTTTTCGCCCGCGCGCGACGTGACCACCATCACGGGGATGCGCCGCGTGGATGGGCTCTGACGCAACTGCGCCATCAACTCGTATCCCGTCATGCGCGGCATCTCCAGGTCGGTGATGATCAAATGGCAACCATGCTGCGCCACCAGTTCCGCTGCTTCGAGTCCGTCCGACGCCAATTTGACGCGGTAGCCCGCTTTCTCCAGCATGCGTCCAACGAACTTGCGCACGCTGATGCAGTCGTCCGCAATCACGATCACGCGCTCCTGCTGC
>WNGP01003336.1_pt1 | contig 14266 bp, 11 predicted proteins | sample 5407671 | NCBI WGS metagenome assembly WNGP01 (sample SAMN13153381, study PRJNA577476) | soil metagenome | isolation source: 40 cm soil or saprolite under Garry oak tree replicate 2 | place: USA:California | collected 2016-06-15 | reverse complement strand
GTACTTGCCAACTCCTTACGCAATTCCTCGTCTGTTAAAACACGATGAACGAATTCTTGAATCTGGAGTTCTTCCATCGAAGTAAATCCCTTTCCTTCTCCTTGCCCCGGCCATTATCTTCAGCATCATAAAGTGTGCTGCGGTGGCACGACGGGGGAACTTGCCGTGCAAATATGCTGAAACTACTATTACGTTATACAAGATACAGCTAAGAACATCTGTACAACTACATAAACGGAATGCTACAAGAAATTTGGATGGAGGATATGTGAGTTGGTGCTACGATAACTGTATCGAAGGTGAAATCGCTCTCTCTAGCTGCTACACGGTTACATAAGACAATTGTACCTGATGGAAGAGCAAAAAGCAAGGGTTTAGAGAAAATGCGTTTTTCTATAGAAATGTCATTTGTCGAATAAAAAATGTCGTCTGCCAAATAATGTGCCACGCTGCCAGGCGCTTTCAGCAGATCGCCTCCGCCACATAAGCTGGCGTATATGGTAAGTCGCTCTTTCTTCCGTTCGCTTCCTCTCTTCTTCGTCACCAGGGGGGGAGCAAAGTGTGGCGGACGATCGATGAGGACGGGGGATGATGAACATTAAGCCTCAAGACTATCACACTATTGGGAAGTGTAGGCTTCTTTTCTCGTCAAAAGTGACTTCATTGACCCTCAACTCGGTGGCACGTAGCTTTCGGGCAATCCAGGAAAGCCCGAAGAGAATAATCATAAAGCCAGGCAACACCTGCTCAAAGTGCTCACTCAGGCATCCACCGAAGGCTTTCTGCGCCTCTTTCTCGACCAACGAGAAAGTTTCTCTGGAGACGTTTACGAAGGCCGTGGAGCAAAGCAGCCTTGCCACGGCAAAACTCGTTGGAAATTTCGCGAGAAATAGAGACAGGTAATTGGAGGTGTCAATTTTGGAATGAAATGGGCGAAACTACTACAATTACGTGTGCTACGCCTGCTCGTTGCTGGCCGTTCCAATCGGGAAATAGCCTTGGAACAGATCGTCTCCATCAACACGATCCGTACACAGGTGCAAAGCATCTATCGCAAACTCGGCGTCAACAACCGTGTTGGAGCCTGCGAAATGGCACGCCAGCTCCACCTTCTCTAAACGAAGAGACGCTCTTAAGGCTTAACGTTGTACATTTCGTCTGCGGGCCTATAGTGCATCTTCATTTTCTTTGCACCCTCGGCACTGATTCGTCCCGCCAACGCCGCTCGCTTGCGGCTACTGCTTCGCAGTTAGGCGGGACGAGCAGAGAAGAGTTACTCGCCGCCACCTCCAGCCCCGGCCGCGCCCTCGACAACAACCGTTTCGCCAACGCTCCTCTCAATGGCTCCGAGCTCAGCCTCCGAGCCTTGAACGATCGGTCCCTTAAACCAGTGACGTGCACTGACCAGCCACCAGATCGTGACAAGCAAGATCACGCCCAGCACCACTACAGGCGTATAGTTAAAGTTACTGGCAGTAATGGGTGTGGCCGCAGGCAGCATAAACAGCACCGAAATGAAGGCAACCCATATCACAGCGATCCAGCCAATCGGCCTGCTCCATGCTCCCAGGCGCCACGGTCCAGTCTTGAAGTCGGGTGCAAACTGGCGCAGGAAAATAGGAAGCGCATACGCGATATAGAGGCCGATAGTGGCAATGGAGGTAATCGCCAGGTAGGCAGTGTAGTTCCATACAGTGGGGATAGCCAGGATAAAGGCACACACCACCGACAGGAGGATGGCATTACGCGGCGTGCGGCCCCTGTTCAGACTATGCCAGAGATTGTGTCCAGGCACAGCGCCATCACGCGAGAAGGCATAGATCATACGCGAGTTCGACGTGACCGAGGACATACTGCAGAAAAACTGCGCAACAAATATCACGGCAAACAAGAGGGTTCCCAGGACATAACTGAGACGGCTTTCCAGGATGTACAACACTCCATTGACAAAGCCGCCGGCCGCTGCCAGGTCGGGAGCAGCCGCTAACAGGCCCATCAGCAGTGCATAGCCGGCAACAGCGGACACGACCACAGACATGACCACACCCCACGGCGCTCGCGTCTCAGCGCCTACGGTTTCTTCGGTCATATGAGCCGAAGCATCATAGCCTGTGTAGGTGTACTGCGCCAGCAGCAGACTCAAGAGGAAGGCATACCAGATGGGGAAGCCGGTCGCATTGAAGGCTTGATTAATCGAGAAAAGCGTGCCGCCACTATTAAGCCCGTGAACGGCAGAGCCTGTCACCTGTACGGCGGGCGCCACTCCTCCAGCGCCAGGATTGAACTGAAAGCCGATGATCGTCGCGCCTACAACACCAACGACAATCAGAACCACGCCCACAATGTGCCACCCGACACTGACATCATTCAGGAGAGCCACAAGGCGCACGCCAAATATATTGAGCAAGGCAACCGCAGCCAGGATGATGGCGTAGATCAACAGGGTCGTCCATTGTGTTGCAGGATCTGCAAAACCGGGGACTCCTGGAATAACGTTAGGGATCCAGGCATGCAGCAACTGGTCAAGGGTAACGGCAGCGCCATAAGCGATACCTGCGGTGATCGCGACCTGGCCGATCAGGTTAAACCAGCCGGTATACCAGCCCCAGGCAGGCCCACCACGCCCTCGAAAACCGAGCTTGGAAGACCAGTAATAGAGACCGCCGGCCGTCGGGTACGCGGAGGCCAGTTCAGCCATGCCCAGCGCGACGATGACCACGAAGATAGTGATGAGCGGCCAGCCAATCGAGGCGGCAGCAAAGCCCACCGTGGTGGGTACAAGGTAAAAGAGGGTTACACACCCACTCAGGATCGAGATGATGGTGAAGGAGATCGCGAAGTTGGAGAAGCCACCCATAGCGCGAAAAAGTTCCTGGGCGTAGCCCAGGCCGTGCAAGCGTTTCATATCTTGCGCGATGAGTTCTTCTTTGGCCGAGCGTTTCGATACACTCAAGAGGCACCTCCTAATTAATAAAATGGTGTGAGGTAAAAATACTTAAGAAACATCCTTACAAGAACGATGATGTTGGTCTAAAGGATGTTAAAGACTGCTCAACCTCCCTTCTTACCAGGTCAGTAACTTCATCAAGAAACTTCAATGAGAAGAGAATACCACAAAGTGGTATATATTTCCTGTACAATACCGCTATTTTGGGGATGTTCTTACTGTGCAGTTTTCCTATTTTGCGCTAGCATGAGCTTTACGTCAAGTCCTGGTGAACCAATTTGGCTAGCAATCAAGTATAAGAGGAGTGGTGCGAGTATCACATAGTATGGCGACTACATCCTTCACGCTCATGTAGTATGATCAAATGCAGACCATGTAGGTAAGATGGTTGACGAAAGCATGTAATGTCGCTACAATCAAGGCGGTCGCCATGAAGCGTAAGGCATCATCCCGACTAGAGGAGAAATAGGTGTGACAGATAGCTCAATAAAGACTGCATCTTATCAAGATAATCCTTTTAAACTTATTGAACCTGATGATCTAGGAGTGCTGGGTAGTACACGCTGGGTGGTGGAACGCGCTGACAACGTCTGGATCAATAGAGACCGCCTGGAACGTGCTTGTAATGAATTTCTCACGCAATACACCCCTCCATCAGAAGCTACCTGGTATGAACGTTTTCATTTTCATGATGGAACCGAGCGTACCGTCAACTGGCTGCTGGTACTGGATGCTCTGAATTTCTGCTTCTGGGCAGAAAAAGGCCAGCCGCGCTGGCGCATTGATTACCAGGGCGAAATCCTGGATGGGTATTGGGCAGAAGCGGCAGCGCTGACCCGAGCAGTGGAAGAGGGTATCGCGCTATGGGATGCCAGGTATCTCAGTAGCATGAGCCGTGAAGACCTGGCGCATATTTTCCGCAGTGTCCCGGCAGCGGATGGCGCTGCTGGTGCGATGATCCCACTTTTCGAGCAACGTTTAGAGCATGTTCATGAAGTAGGGCGCGTTCTGGTGGAACGCTACGATGGTCAGTTTGCGCACGCGGTTGAGCATGCGGGGGGCGATGCAGTCAAGCTGGCGCTGCTGCTCGTGCAGGATTTCTCTTCCTTCTGCGATGTTGCTTTCTACCGCGGCCGCGAGGTACGTTTCTTCAAACGCGCGCAAATATGTGTCGCTGATTTGCATGGCGCCTTTGGCGGCAAGCATTGGGGAACTTTTACTGATCTCGACAAGCTTACTATCTTTGCTGATTATAAGTTGCCGCAAGTATTGCGGCATTACGACGTGTTGGCATATCACGCCAACCTGGCAGAGCGTGTCGATAACCAGGAACTGCTGAAACCCGGCGGGGAGGCCGAGGTAGAGTTGCGGGCAGCCACGATCTGGGCATGCGAGTTGCTAAGGCGTGAGATGTCACGTGCAGCAGGTAGAGAAATTACAGCGGTTGAGATCGATCAATTATTATGGTATCTTGGCCAAAACGCCTCGGGAATGCGACCATACCATCGTACACGAACGATATATTATTAAAACCTATGCATATCAGGGCACGATGAGTCGCACCCATACATTGTTTATGTAGGATACACATGCAATTACAAACCCTGCTGGCAGCATTAGAACAGCTACCGCTGGCATTTTACAATTTTAGCGTACAGCATGAACACATCGAGATTGCTGCACTGGCTTATGATTCACGGCAAGTCATACCTGGTGGACTTTTCATTGCGATACCCGGAACGCATACCGATGGTCGCCTCTTCCTGGCTGATGCAGCCCTGCGTGGAGCCGCGATTGCGCTCGGCCCCCAAATTGAAAATTCGGATCTGCCATTACCTTACATAGTAGTGGACGATGTGCGCATCGCACTGGCAAATCTTGCCTGCGCCTTTTACAGCTATCCGGCCCAGCAACTTTGTACTATAGGAGTCACCGGCACCGACGGCAAGACCACGACGTGCAACCTTATTAGCTCACTGCTGGAGGTAGCGGGAAAGCGCAGTGGCCTGATGACGACGGCCAACTTTAAGATGGGCGGGCAGGAATGGGAGAATACAACCCGGCAAAGCACATTGGAGGCACCTGATATCCAGCAGTTGCTACGACGCATGGTTGATGCTGGCGTATCACATGCAGTGATCGAAGCGACTTCGCATGGACTGGAGTTACAACGCACACGCGGTTGCGCCTTCGATGTCGGCGTGGTCACCAACATTACGCATGAACACCTGGACTTCCACAGGACGATTGAGAATTACCGGCGGTCCAAAGCACGACTCTTTGAAATGCTCGATCCGGCCCGCGACAAGGGCCTGGGAATCCGGCCAATCGCCATTCTCAATCGCGATGATGTGTCATACGAGGTATTGAAGCCTTACTGTAATGTTCCTGTGCTCGACTATGGCTTCGACCCGGCAGCGGCAGTACGAGCAGTGAACGTGCGACTTGATGCACATAGTACACGTTTCCGCGCTATCCTGCCCGGTGCGGAAATCGACATTGAAACACAGTTGGTCGGTCATTTCAATGTCAGTAATTGCCTGGCCGCGATTGCCACGGCCCATAGCCTGGGAGTGAAGGCAACCGATATTGCACGTGGTTTGGCAGGCGTTACAGGCGTCACCGGACGTATGGAACGCATTGATGAAGGGCAACCATTTACGGTAATTGTTGATTATGCCCATACTCCTGATAGCCTGGAAAAGGTTCTCAACATGCTGCGGCCTCTTACTGCCGGTAAATTAATGGTAGTATTTGGCTCCGCCGGCGAGCGAGATGTGCAAAAACGTCCTATTATGGGGCAAATTGTAGCACAGAAGTCTGATTTTTTCGTTATTACTGATGAAGACCCTCGCGAGGAAGATCGCGAACACATATTACGAGATATCGCCATGGGCGCCGAGTCAACGGGGAAACGCGAAGGGCGCGATTTTCTCTGTATCGCGGATAGAACACAAGCAATCGCAACTGCATTTGCTCGTGCGCGGGCAGGAGATACCGTTCTGCTGGCAGGTAAAGGTCACGAGCAAAGCATTATTATAGGCAGGGAGAAAATACCGTGGGATGATCGGCAGGTAGCACGCGGACAGTTACGACTGTTATTTTGAACGTTACCGTCAATATGGGTTTCACGTTTCAAGATGTGAAGCGCGGGAGGAGGTTCACCGAACCTTCTTACTACTTGAGAAGCGGATACTTACTGGGAGTAAGCAGCCGCGATGATAGGCCTTATAGGGAGTTGTTATGGTTCCAGTTCCAGTCTGGTGTTTGTTGATTTTCATCACTTGCGCGCTAGTGAGCCTGCTTTTATGCTGGATAGCGAAGTTATTATTTCCCAAGTTTCGCAGTGGTGAATTTAAACCTGGCCCCCATCGCTCCGATATGCCTTCGCTTCCGGCGAGCGGACGAGAAATTAAAACGATAGAATTGCCCCTGGTGGGTGGTCCTGCACTTACCATTGCTATCATTGTCACCGGTATTGCAGCGGGCTTCATGTTCAAACTCGAACTCGATCAATGGAGGCTTTTGCTGATTGGCCTGGGGGCTACCGCCGGGTATATGGTAGTTGGCTTTATCGACGACTGGCACAAAGTGCATAGTAACGAAGGTCTATCCGAACGTACAAAATTTGGCGGGGTACTCTTCGTCTCGATGGCGGCTGCTTTCCTCTACTGGTGGCTTTATCCCAGTGGTAAAGAGGCTTATTCACCCTACACCGATATAACTGGACCACTGCTCAAGAATCCTTACATCTGGCTGATCTTCTTGATGCTCCTGACAGGGCTAATAGGCAGCGTGACATCCCTCTCGGTTGATTTTAGCGACGGCCTGGATGGCCTGGCAGGTGGCCTGGTTTTTAGCGCCGCCCTGGCATTTGGTATTATCGTTACCGGTTTTCTCGACGCGAAACATCCGCAGGGCATTGTTCTGGAGACTTTATCGCTGCTGTGTGCCAGTGCCGTACTGGGCTTCCTGCCATGGAACTGGCCTTCTTCGTGGGCAGCACGTCGCGGCAGCGCACGCCGCCACGCCAGGATCTATATGGGAGACAGTGGCGCCCTCGCCCTCGGCGGTATGCTGGCGATGATCGCTATTTTTTCACGCCAGGAATTTCTGCTGTTGATGATTGGTATGGCCTTTGTGCTCGAAGGCCTCTCTGCCGTTATCTCGGCAAAAGTATTGACGCGCTTCTTCCGCAAACAACTGCAATTGTTGCGTTTTGTCAGCCTGCGTGAGTTCGTGCCACACACCGAATTTCCCTTGCCTTTCCTGGCTACACCGTTGCACCACCACTTCGATTTGCTTGGGTGGGACCGACGCCGCCTGGTTTACGGTGCCTGGGCTCTGGGTGCAGGCTTCGCAATACTGGGCGTGATAACTGTGTTCGCACCACCAACCTGGGTACGCTACCTTGGCCGTATCCTGATATTGATCCTGGCGTGGGCGATCTGGTCAAGCGGCTCGTGGTCACGACGCTATTTTGTCGGACACACAATTACTGAGCGCACGCGCCGCCGTAGGCTGGCGCTTTTCTACGGGTTCCCCTATCGTTTGATGGGGATGCGCTTGTATCATCTCGTGGAGATTATCGAGGCCAATGAGGACGTGATCGAGACACCGGTCGAGGAGATTGCCCTCTGGCAGCGCATGAGCATCTATGATGCGCGCGCAATGCTCGGCCTCTACTGTTACCGCGCAGGCTACTTTCCGGCAGCGCTGGCCCAGTGGACACGTATACCCGAAAGCAACCGTAAATTGCGTCCAAATATCCAACGATTACTGGAAGAACTAGATGAACGTCTCGCATTGGAGAAGCAAGAGACGCAACCAATGCGGCGCGATCAGATTCTACGCCAACCGCCGCTTATCACCGGCAATCTACCGCCAGCCGACTTGCCTAACCCTCATGAGCCGATCCGCAGCGAGGAAACTTTCGATGCCCGTAGCGGAAATTGGATAGAACCGCCCCAGATTCCCTTTGAAAGGCACGCGGACTGGCCAGCTTAGGACCATACAGCGTCCTCCTGGTCAGAATAATCTCCTTCTCGTATACCAGGGGCGATGGGTCATTTTCGTAAGCATACGTATCGAGACTCGCTTTCGTTCCCTGCATCTCCTAAAATAATTGCTCTTCTGCGTTCTGCTAGTAGGTAAATTGTCATCTTCCTTATTCTTTATAGATGTGCTATAGTGCGTTTATCATACATTTAATGTTCTCTTAATATTTTATAGCACATTTCACATTGTATCAGTGAGCCGGTAAACAGCCAGCAGACTCGAAAGCTGATACACTTAGAACAACGACTTTTATCCTGGTAGATATTACAGTAGCTTTATAGGCTTGTCTAGAAGAGGTCGAGATGCGTTTCTGCTTTATCGTTGAAGAACAATATCGAAATGACCCTATGCCGATGGTGATCGCCGACCAGCTTCTCCAATGGGGCCACGATGTCGACCTGTTGGAACCACAAACAGCAGTCACATGTTTGTCTGACCTGGCAGAACAAGGCTATGATGCTTATGTGCTGAAATCGCTGGCTGATGGGCCTGGACTCAGCATATTAGAGGCGGCAGAAGCTGTAGGTATCCCCACCATCAATAATTCGCGCGCTATACGCCTCGTGCGAGATAAAGCGGTAGCAGCAGCCTTTGCGCATGCTCACGGCTTGCCCATCCCTCCCACCTATTTTGTTGCTCACCCACGGCTGCTCAAGCAGATTCCTCCCGAGGAGTATCCGATAGTTGTCAAACCTAGCGATGGGAGCTCCTGTCGTGGCATTTATCGACTTGACAGCCCCGCGGACCTGGAAGCTTTAGAGATTGCCGAAGCCAACGACAGCTTCTTCCTGGCACAGCGTTACGCGGAAAATACAGGTTTTGACATTAAAGTGTACGTTACCGGCCAGGAAGTCTATGCTGCCATTGCCAAGAAGTCACCATTACACACTGACGTGAAAGAACACTTCGTGCCATTAACCCCACAGGTACGCAAACTGGCTCTGCAAGTCGGCAAGCTCTTTGGGCTGGATATATACGGGTTGGACGTCGTTGAAACACCCCAGGGTCCGGCAATACTGGATATCAATGACTTCCCCAGTTTTGGGCGTGTGCCGCGCGCGGTTGTACGTGTCTCGGAGTACGTGCTGCACGCAGCCAGGCGTGCTGAGATAGAACGAGCCGCACGCATTGAGCATGCGCGGCACCGGCGAGAGGCGCTTGAGGCCAAAAAATCAAAGCCAGCAACAGAAGCAATACAAAAAAGACTATTAAAAATGGCAGGCAGTGAGAACGTACGGAGTGATCTTGCCGGCTGCAATCTGTAGAGTAGATAAAGGAGTTAGTAAGCTCATGAACATCTGCCTTATCATGGATAATCCTGAAACACCGCATCACCCCGTAATCGCCGTAGCGCTGCGACAACTCAGCACTACGCATAATGTCCGGTTGCTGGATGTACGGACACTGGCGAGCGCCGAAGCTATTGCAGAAGAAGAGAGGCACTCACTGGCCGACCTCTACTTACTGAAATCGCATGCTCCGCAGGCCTTAGATGTTGCGCTCGTCCTGGAACAGAAAGAGGCACTGGTAGTAAACAGTTGGGCATCGTCGGTGGCTTGCCAGGACCGCGTGCTCATGGCACAACAAATGCGCGAGGCGAACCTGCCCTGGCCTTATACCTGGAGCTTTGCAACACTGGAAAGTCTGCTGTCTGACCACGACTTTCTGGCAAGCCTATCCTTTCCGCTGATTATCAAAAGCCACTACAGCCACCGAGATGATCTCGTAGGCAAGCTAAACAACATTGAGCAGTTACAGGCCCTCGCGGCAGAATGGAGCCAGGAGCCGGTCGTGCTGCAAGAGTTCGCAGCAGGCGATGGATGGGATATCAAGCTATGGGTTATCGATCAACACATATTCGCAGCGCGCCGGCGCACCCCTTTGGAAGCAAACGCGTCGAAGGAAGATTTCCCGATCCCGCAGGCAGAGTTACCGCCTGATTGGGAGCATATTGCGCTGGAGATTGGGCGCGTTTTCAATTTGCGGCTCTACGGCGTCGATCTGCTGATCACCGGTCGGGGACCGGTGATCGTTGATGTCAATTCGTTTCCGGGTTTCCGTGGTGTACCAGGTGCCGATATCGCTCTCGTGGCCCTGGTGGAACGTATAGCGCAGGAAAGGAAGGCTACAGCATGAGTGCTCCAGGCGGCAGCTTATCTATACTTGACCTTCCGGGCATCATTACGCTGTTTTACGAACGCGCGCATCGCCCCCTGTTACCCGGAGCGCAAAAGCCACTGGGCTTGTTTGTACGCTACCTGCGGCGCAAACCGGCACGGGGCCTGGCAGTCATCTACAGTGTAGATGAGGTAAGGCGAGGCGGCAAGGCGCATTCCAATGACCCTAATCGCTCGGTCAGCCTGACACTCGACGAGCAGGCACTTGATGGGGCACACATACGCTTCACTAGTGCCCAGGCGCGAGAAGCACCACTAGAAGTACAGGCAACGGGCGTACTAAGCGTCAAAGACATCGGACTCTCAGTCCAGGCTTTTCCAGCCGACGCAAGTCTGCCCGCGCTCGCGGCAAGCTGCGACACTACACCAGAGAGCCCCCTGTTCGGGGCTTTGCAGTCTGCTGCACGAACGCAACTGGGCGATGATAGCTGGCGGCTCATTTCTGCAAAAGCCATACCTGTACGCTATAAACCGGCTAATCGCTGCGTCATTCGCTACCAACTCTCGCTGGAACACGGCAAAGATGAAACCGTTTTGGAAAGAAACTTGACTCTATTCGGAAAGGTCTACGCTGCTCCTGAGCAGGCACGCAGTGTCCAGGCTTTACAGCAGCAGCTCTATGATGAGCAGTTCAACAAGACTGGCGGTTCGCCGTTCCTGCCACGCCCACTCGGCATGATCGACGAGCTCGGGCTGACCTTCAACGAGGCAGTACAGCCTGCCAATGCCGGTGATCGATTGGTGACGGGTACGCGTGTCCTACGGCCCCAAATGAAGCGGGGACAAGGCGGTGAGATCACAGAACTGGTGATTCCAGTGGAGGAGTTACGGCTTACCGCAATCGCCCTGGCTCGCCTACACACCAGCACAATACGTCCTTAGGAGAGTGCTCCACGTACAGGAGCAAAAGAAGCGAAACGCGCTCGCGAACGGGCCGCACTGATTGCAAGCCACAATCCGGCCCAGGCGGAAGAAGTGCAGCGACTCGCACAGCAACTTGCAATGCGCTTAGAGACGCTGCAACCGGATGCCTATCGACCGGCACACGGAGGTTTTAAAGCCAGCCAGTTGCTCTTCCACAGCCAGCGCGTGTTTGTAGTAGACTTTGATGGGTTCTGTTTGGCAGACCCCGCGCTGGATGTTGGCTACTTCCTGGCCTACCTGCGCCCAAGTGGACTCTGGTATCATCGTCCCGGTATGATGCCATGGTTCCAGGCCGCAGCGGAGGTGTTCACGACTGCATACCGTCAAGCTATGCTCGAGCTTGGTGTTCCCCAGGCTGCCGTTGACGGCATTTTGCAACGTTCACGGCTTTATGAAGCTGCACTCTTATTCAAAATTGCTACGCGGCGGGTCAATCGTCTCAATAGTCCACGACCCAAAGAATTGGCAGCCATGCTAGAGGAGGTCGCAGCATGCTTATCAAACTAAGACCGGGAGATGTGCATGTTATTCAAATTCTTGTTTCGTAATTTAAAAGGATATCGTCTGCTTGTCTTGATCGCCATTTTGGTGACAATCTTGCAGGTAGGATGCGATATAGGTACTGCTTTTCCACTCAAATTTATTCCAAGCAAGGTCGCTAATGCAGGAAATGACCCATCCTGTACCTTTCCTTTCCTGAATCCTATTCTCGACAAGTTTGATATCCCCCTTTTTGACCCATCGCTCCAGTTAGATAAATCACAACCGCCAGTACAGCCAGGAATCACTCAATGCCCAATTTCACCAAGCGATCCCAATCCACAACTCATAACGAGTCATCATAGTGTCAACGGCGTGATTGTCTTTTCAATACTCATGTTGATCGTCTTCGGCACGTTGAGTGCACTACTGGCCTACCTGGATCTCTACCTTGCCGCTTTCATTGGGCAGAACCTGACGGCAAGGCTACGAAATCAACTGTTCGAGCACCTGCAGCGCCTATCATTAGACTGGCATGGCAAGCAGAAAAAAGGTGACCTGGTTCAGCGAGTCACAGGCAACATTGCTGACATCGAGAAATTTGTCACGGATGGGCTGGTAGATTTGCTGGGAGCTATCCTGACACTGCTTAGTGTTACTGCTGTGATGGTGTTTATCAGTCAGCAATATACGTTGATCGCGCTTGCAATTGCACCAGCGCTGTTCATGATCGTGCTTGGTTACACTAAAAGCATCAAGGCTGCCGCCAAGAAGGCGGCGAAAGCGACCGGACAGGTCGCAGACGTGGCTACCGAGGATATCAACGCGCTGACCGTGATCAAAGTGTTCACCCGTGAGGAGAAGGAAGCACTGCGTTTCGGAGGATATGTCGAGAAGAACCGCGCAGCAGGAATGCGTGCCGGTAGTCTGCAAGCGCAGTTTACGCCGCTTGTCACTTTTCTCGTCATACTAGGTACCGCTACAGTGCTGGGTGTAGGCGGATTTGTTGCCGCGGGGAACGCATTCAGCATTGGCTTCTTTACGATCCCCCCATCCACTGTAGACATTGGAACGTTAGTCTTATTCCTGATCTTCCTCAAATTGTTGTACCAGCCGATGCGTGATCTTTCGAAGCTAGCAACGCTTGCAAGCGCCGCAGGCTCGGGCGCGGAACGCATACAAGAGGTGCTAGACCAGGCGCCAGAAGTCATAGAGAGCCAGGCACCCTATCATGGGCCTACCAGGCTGAGAGGAGAGATTACGTTTGACTACGTGGTGTTTGGATATACCCCGGAGAACCCGGTATTAAAGGGTATCAACCTGCACATTCCCCAGGGGAAAAGAGTCGCGCTCGTAGGACTTTCGGGAGGCGGTAAAACGACACTGGTCAAGTTAATTCCACGTTTCTACGAGATTCAGCAAGGGTCCGTTAGAATCGATGGCGTGGATAATCGTATGTATCCTCTTAAGATATTGCGCCAGAATGTGAGTATGGTGTTACAGGACTCGGTGCTGTTTGAGGGGAGTATCCGCGAAAACATCGCTATAGGAAAACCAGGGGCAAGCGAGCAAGAGATTATCGAGGCGGCGAAAAAGGCGAACATTCATGAAAGTATCTTGAAGGATTTGGGCGGATATGACAGGCTGGTACGCGAGCAGGGCAAAGATTTGTCCGGCGGTCAACGACAGCGTATGGCGATTGCCCGTGCCATTCTGCGCGATGCCCCTATCCTGATCCTGGATGAACCCACCGCGGCCCTGGACGTTGAGTCCGAGGCCGAGGTGATGCATGCCCTTGATAAGCTGATCGTTGGTCGTACAGTGTTGATGATTTCCCACCGCCTCAGTACCCTGGGCAACGTTGAAGAGATTATTGTACTCAAGGATGGACGAATCGCCGAGCAGGGAAACTTTAAGGAACTGAAGCGGCGTGGAGGTGTGTTCGCGCAACTCCTTGAAGAGCAGAATCGTTACAACCTCGAGAAGGCTGGGGACCAGTCCATGATTCGCTCGGCTTTTGTTCCCCTGCCAGATGTCTATGATCAGCGCCAGGTGCAGCCTCCCCGCTGGGCACCAGCAGGACCAGCTTCACCTGCACCAGCAGTACCCCAGAACCGGCCTTATCCAGCGGCACCTTTTCCCATGGTTGCACCTGCTGCTCACCTCGTAGGGAGACAGGATGGTAACGGCGGGCAACAGGTACAACCAGCCTGGGGAAATAACGCACAAGCAGCGGCTTACCCGGCGAATGCGCGTATCGTGATTGAGGTGGATGGAAAGGTGATCGGTGAACGGCTATTAAACAAGCCGGTACTGACTGTAGGCCGGCTTTCGGGGAATGATGTCCAGGTACCATCTCAGAGAGTCTCACGTCTGCACGCGAAGATACGCGCGGAGAACGGCATGTGGTGGATTGAAGATGCGGATAGCCTGAACGGGCTGATCTATCAAGGACGACGCGTTGACCGGCTGGCGCTTACCAACGGGGATCGCATCTATGTCTCCCCTACGGCAGTGCTTCAGTTCAAGACAACGCGGTAATGCAGGGATAGAGAAAAACAAGAGTAGGACGCAGGGGACATTTCTCCTGCGTCCTACTCTTGTTTTTCTCTATCCCTATATCCCGTTCGGGTTATATCTGGCGATGCGCAGAATCGGTCTACCTCCTGCGAACTGGGGT
>WNGP01002941.1_pt1 | contig 14271 bp, 6 predicted proteins | sample 5407671 | NCBI WGS metagenome assembly WNGP01 (sample SAMN13153381, study PRJNA577476) | soil metagenome | isolation source: 40 cm soil or saprolite under Garry oak tree replicate 2 | place: USA:California | collected 2016-06-15 | reverse complement strand
ACCTATGGAAACATCGGCGGCATTCAGGGCTACCCGCTCAGCACCCGCCCCACACAGACCTACGATGCGTCGGCCCATGCTACCTGGATCAAAGGCAACCACACCTTCAAATTCGGTGGTAACTATCAGCGCGGGTCGACGGGCAGCCTGCGGAACCGGGCCCGGACGGGCCTGTTCAGTTTCCAGGGTGACAACCAGTATACCCTCACGCCGCCTCCCCCTACGACGCCGCCGACGCCCCCGCCCCCGCCAATTGTAATCCCCGGCTACGACGTTGTCCTCACGCAATTGCTCCTTGGCCGGATGGACCGGGCTGCGCGCTCTTTCGGCGACACTTCACGTCAAATCTACCAACCCTCTCTGGGACTCTTTTTCCAGGATGAGTGGAAGGTGACGCCTCGCGTGACGGTCAGCTACGGCATGCGCTGGGACCTGAACGGAGCGCTTGGTGAAGCCGGCAATCGTGGCTCCAATTTTTTCTCCAACAAGGGTCTAGTCCAGTTAGGCAAAGGAATTTCCCGTCTTTATGACTTGGACATGCATGATTTTGGCCCACGCGCCGGACTGGCTTGGGACATCTTTGGCAACGGCAAGACCTCTTTCCGAGTTGGTTACTCCATGGCCTACGACGTCGCTAATTTTGCCGCCATCCTCGCGCCTTACCTCTATCAGGGTGCGCGCGCTGGCGCCTTTACCAATTCCGACTTAGGGGTCTTTTCGGTCACCGCCGATGGGAACGAGGATGTGGGCCAGAACCTATCGACTCTTTTCGAAGCATTTGGGCCCAATACGTGCTACAACCCTGCGGTCAACACCGGGTCTCCCGACTGGGTTTGCATCGGCCCGCAACCGGGAGGCTCGAACCCGACCACGCCTTTCCAAACCTATGGCGCCAATCCTACGGGCACCCCGCCCTTCAGCGCATTCGGGACCGTTTCTCCCTTGCGGACGCCAAGAATCCAATACTACAACGCCACCATCCAGCATGAACTGTTCCCGAATAATGTCCTCACGGTCAGCTACGTCGGCGCTCATGGCACGAACATGCTCCTGAACCGCCAACTGAATTTACGTCCGATCGGTTGCTGGGACGACAACAATCCCGACAATCCCGGCCAGCAGAAAGGGCCGGCCGGTACCATATTCAACACAACTACTCTCAATTGCAGCCGGCCGCTTGACTCGGTCTTCCAGACTGGCGGTGTGCCCACACTCAAGTACGTTAACCAACTCACTAACGGCGGCTTTTCACGCTACAACTCTATGCAAGTCAGCTACCGGCAGCGCAATTGGCACGGGCTGAACTCCATCGTCAACTTCACCTGGTCGAACTGCATCGACACCAATTCCGTCAATCGGGGTGGCAGCTCGACCTTGCCGATCCGTGAAAACCCGTTCGACCCCTCAAGTAACCAGGGCCCGTGCGATACTGATATTCGGCGGAACTTCAACACGGGTATCGCGTACGACTTTCCCAAATGGAGTAAAGCAGGCCGCTTGGGGGACGGCTGGCAGATGGGGAGCGTCGCCACCTACGGCAGCGGGCGGCCGTGGACAGCGCTGCTCTCGAGCGGCGCGGACAACTCCGGGCAGGACCTCACCTACCAGAGGCCAGACTGCATCGGAAAGCCCACCTACCAGTTTAGCGATCCCAACAGCCCCACCATCACCAATGTGCCCGCGGTATTTGCCATTCCGGCCGACGGCACCATTGGTACCTGCGGCCGCAACGCATTCCGCGGTCCGCATATCGTCCAGTGGGATTTCAACCTGAACAAGACCACCAAGATCACGGAAAGGATCAGCCTCCAGGTTCGCTTTGAGATCTTCAATCTTTTAAACCATCCCAATTTCAACCCGTTCCCGGCTGGGACCACGATTTCTCAAAAAAAGATAGACAACTTCCCGAACACCAGCTTCTCCACGTTCTCGCAAACGCCAGACGTCTCCTCGGGCAACCCCTTCCTCTCGCAGGGCGGCCCGCGGGCTGGGCAGATCGGGGCGAAGATCATTTTCTGATCTTCGGCTCCAGGATTTCGTTCCGAAAAGGGAGTCTGCTACAATGCAGACTCCTTTTTCTTTTATGCGGCGCGCTTGCATTCTTTGCCTCTTCCTTCTGTTGCCCGCGCTCGCCGCGGCAGCCAAAGACCAGCCCAACGTTATCCTGATCACCTTGGATACAGTCCGAGCTGACCGCATGGGCTTTCTCGGCTCAAAGCAAGGTTTGACGCCGCAACTGGACGCGCTGGCCCTCCAGGGCGTCGTCTTCGAGCATGCATACTCCCAGGCGCCCATCACGCCGGTCTCTCACGCGACCATACTCACCGGGACTTTTCCGCAGTATCACGGCATCCGCAACTTCGGCGATCGCCTGCCTCCGGCCGTCCCCTTGCTACCCGATATTCTTCACGCCCAGGGCTACCACACGGGGGCCTTCGTCGGCAGCATCATCCTCGACCCGAAAAACGGGTTTGCCTCCGGATTCGAGCGCGGCTTCGATGTCTATAACGCAGGCTTCCATCGGCAGAAAACCGGGGAGCGCCGCGAGGCTTCCATGCAGCGCCGCGGCGAGGTGACCCTGGGACACGTGCTCGAATGGCTCGGCCAGCAAAAGGGCAGTCCGTTTTTCCTGTGGTTTCACCTGTGGGACGCGCACGACCCCTACAATCCACCCGAACCGTTCCGCAGCCGGTTTCCGAACGCCCCTTACAACGCGGGTATCGCCTACGTGGATGCCACTGTAGGGAAGCTGCTTGACTACTTGCGGAACCAGGGGCTGTATGACAATGCGCTAATCGCCGTCGCCGCCGATCACGGCGAATCCCTGGGCGACCACGGCGAACTGACCCACAGTATTTTCCTTTACGACGCTACCATCCACGTGCCCCTGCTCCTCAAACTTCCCGGCAATCGTTTTGCCGGCCAGCGTGTCAATGCCGCGGCGAGCTTGGTGGATCTGGCGCCAACCCTTCTTGAAGCGCTGGGGCAGACGCCGCCTCCGGCCATGCAGGGCCGTTCGCTCCTCCCTCTGATTGGAAACCGGCACCCTGGAAACCGTCCTTCTTTTGCCACCGGCGACCACTCCGAACGCTCCTTCGGGTGGAGCGCGCTTGTTTCCCTGCGCATTGGCAACCAGCTTTACGTGCGCGCGCCATTGCCCGAGCTTTACGATCTGGCCTCAGACCCTGGCGCGAAGATAAACCTCTATCCGGGCAACCGCGCCGCCGCGGTGCGCCTCGCAATCCAGGTGGATAATTTCGTGAAGCACAGCAGCACAGGGGCACCTCGGGCCTTGCAGGACGGACTTGACGAAAAGAGCAGGGAAAAGCTCTCCGCGCTGGGCTACGTGGCCTCTGGAAAGACCAGCCCGCCCACAAGCATTGACCCCAAGGACCGCATCGATGTGGCCAACGATATGCACGATGCCAGCCTGGCCATCGAAGAGGGAAAGGAAGCCACCGTCATCCCGCTGCTGCTGCGCGTGGTGGCCAAAGACCCGCAAATCCAGGCGGCGCAGTATTACCTGGGCATCGCCTACTCGCGGAAGGGCAACTTTGCCAAAGCCATTCCTCCCCTGCGCAAAGCCGTCGAGCTGCGGCCGGATGCGATGATGGCGCAGTACGAGCTGGCCATCTGCCTCTACGAAACCGGCGATCTGAATACTGCTGCCACGTATTTCGAAATCTTGGTGGAAAACCGGCCCGATTGGAGCGACGCCCGCTATTCTTTGGCCTCCGTTTATGCCCGTACTGGACGGCCTCAGGAAGCAGCCAAAAACCTGCTCGTAGTCCTCCAGGGAGAGCCGGACCATTACCGCGCAAACCTGCTTCTGGGGCGCATGCTGTTTCTGAACGGCACTTTCGCCGAGGCCCTGCCCTACCTGGAAAAGGCCGCAGCGGTACAAACGGATTCCGGCGAGGCGCATTCCTTCCTGGCGGATGAATACGAGAAGCTAGGCCGCGCCCCGGATGCCGCGCGCGAGCGCGCGGAAGCCTCCCGGCTGAAGACCTCCACTCGATAACGGAAGGATAAACAAAAAAGTCGTTGATATCGTTACGAAACCGTGGGGAAGGGGCCCTGCCGCGCTGACCTGCTCGCCGTTCCAGCGGGCCTTTGCTGGACAGCCGTAATTCGCAACTATATACTCAACTTTTCAAACTCCGGGGTGTCCTATGGTTCTCAAAAAATTTCCTTTGCTGCTATCTATTCTTTTGCTGGCCCTTCCTGTCTTTGGCCAGCAGCAAAGCAGTTCCAAGCCAAAACCTCGTGTCATCGTCGTTGGCGTCAATGGCATGGAGCTGGACATCATCCGCCCGCTCCTGCTGAAAGGCCAGATGCCGAATTTGTCGAGTGTGATCGGGAGAGGCGCCTACGGAAAACTCCGCACGGTCTCCGCGCCCAATTGCCCGCGAGTGTACAGCACGCTGTTCACGAGCACGAATCCGGAGGAGCACGGCGTCACGGGGTTTATTGTCGGCGGGATCACTGCCAACACCAACATGCTGAAGGAAGAGCCGGTGTGGTCGATGCTGTCGAAAAGCGGTATCACCGTGGGCATGGCCAACGTCCCGGCTACTTTCCCGGTCATGCCCGTAAACGGTTACATGATCAGCGGTATGCTAACGCGCGGCAAGAACTGCGAAGACGGCGTGCTTTGCGCACCCAAGCTGAGCGAAGTGATGGGCGGCGACGCCGTCTATCCCAAGAGCATGCAGGCCGAACTGCTGAAAAATGTCGGCGACTTCTATATTGACTGCGAGCGGATGCCGGCGGCGGCGGATCTGAAGGGTCACGAAACGGAGCTCATCGACAAGTGGCTTGGCAAGGTGCAGCTCATTCGCGAGCAGCAGAGCAAGCTTTTCGATTATCTGCTGACTACGCACCCCACGGAGTTCACATTCTTGGCGCAATCGTGCGAAGACCGCGCCGGGCACTGGCTTTACCCCATCACGCCGTTCAATGTTGGCTACAATCCGAGCATCAACAGCGTCCGGATTGATGCCTTCCCGGATCAGTACGTCGCTTTCGACAAGGTGCTTGGCTCGATCCTGAAGCATGTTGACGAAAACACTTACTTGATTATCTTCTCCGACCACGGCATCAAGCCCCTGCGCGAGTTCGAAGAGAAAGATCCCCACGCGCACATGGACCACGAGAAGACCACGCCGGTTATCGCCAAGCACGATTTTGCCGATGGCGATGATGTCCCCGGCTCGTTCTTCGCCATGGGCCCCGGCATCAAGCATGATCTTCGACTTATGGGGTTGGGAGCCAGCGTGTATGACGTGGCGCCTACCCTATTGCACATCTATGGCCTCGAGCAGCCGAAGCAGATGCGAGGACGCATTCTGACTGAAATCTTCGAGAGCCCCGACAATAAGGTGGCCGTGAAGAAGTAACTCGTTCGAATCTTCCCGCCAGATAGAGGAACTTGCTTTGATCCCATCGACCGGCCGCTCATTGCGGCCGTTTCGATTTTTGTAGCGCCCTGGCCCTCGATTCAGCCCGTTGCGCGTCTTGCCGCCGCTCAAGCCCAGCGTAGGCCTCTGCGAGCACCTCGAACATTGTTGCATCGCTGCTCGAAGAACCAGCAACCGGCTCAAGCAGCTCCACCGCATCGGCAAACTTTTTCTGGCGGATCAGTGCCTTCGCGAGGTCGATCTGTGCTTCGAAACTTCCGGGCTGCAAGAGTACAGCGTCTACAAACTGGTCCTCTGCCGCTTTCGAATCGTTCAAACCCAGATAAACTCGCCCGAGTGAGAGCCGCGCTGCAAATTGGTGAGGGTTCAACTTCAAGCTTGCCTGCAGGGCGTCCCTCGCGCCGGGCAGATCGCCGCCTAATTCCAGTGCTCGCCCGTACTCAAATGCATCCGTCGCATCATTCGGGCGCGCGTCTTGAGCCCGTCGCAAATAGCCAGCAGCTTTGGCGTAATTCCCTGAAGCCATCTCAAGCCGGCCCAGTTGTGTCAGAGCGATCGCAGAAGATTCGTCCAATTGCAGCACCTTCTCCAAGGCTACTCGAGCCTTACCTGGCTTTCCGTCTTCTGACGCCATCATCGCCGTGTGCAGCAGATTCTGCTCCTCAATCTTGTCCTTGGGATCGGGCAACAACGAGGGTTCGGGAACATCCGTAGCGCTCCGAGCGTCGGCTGAGCCCAAATACCCGAGCGCATGCAGTTCATCTATGGTGCCCGCAGAGACAGCGGCGGGCGAAGTTTTTCCTGGTGCTGGTGATTTGGCGCTCAACTCCGCGAGCACTCTGCGCAGTTTCTGAACGGTTCCATCCCAGGGCTCGTAATGGTTGAGCGATTCGCCAGGGTCGGCATGGAGATCGTAGAATTCCGGTTTCGGCGCCTCGACAAACTTGAAGCCTTCCATTCGAACCGATCGCAGCGGGGCCCATCCAAACCGCAGCGGATAATCGGATTCACCGAAAACGATCCGGGGAGTCGCCTCGATCCCGTTAAGGAATGGCTCCAGAGAATCGCCGTCCAGATTTGCCGGAGCAGCAACGCCAAGCAAGTTCAGAATCGTGGGCATGATATCTGTCGTGCGAACCTGCACGTCAACCGTCCTGCCCGCCTCGCTTTCATTCGGCAACTTCACAATCAATGGAACGTGGGTCGTCGAATCGTAGAGAAAGAGGCCATGAGTATCTTCGTGATGTTCGCCCAGTCCTTCTCCGTGATCTCCCACCACAACAATTATTGCTCCCTCATACCATCCTTTTTTCTTGAGGTAAGCAAGGAAGTGACTCAACGCCGAATCCGCGTAGGCAATTTCTCCGTCATAGAGCCGGTCCTGGTAAACTTCGGAATACGGCGGAGGCGGCTCGTACGGATCGTGGGGATCGTAGAAGTGCACCCAAACGAAGTGTGCAGCAGTCGGGTGCGCGTTGAGCCACGATTCTGCGCGTCGCTCTACTTCCATACCTCGGCGCTCGAGGCGTCCCCACCGGGACTTGGTTGTCGTACGCTCTGGGAAGTTATCGTAGAACTCGAAGCCACGATCCAGACCTGGCGCTAGATTCTTGCTGTCGAGGATCACGGAGCCTATGAATGCCGCAGTGCGGTAGCCCCCCTTCGTGAGTAATTCTGCCAGGGTGGGATATATAGCTGCCAAAGGGACGCCGAAGTCGCTGACTCCGTGCGAGCTCGGCAAAAGCCCAGTCATAATACTCGTGTGCGAGCTATTAGTGATGGGGCTGGGTGTGAATGCTTGAGTGAAGCGGACTCCTTGCTTTGCTAACAGATCTAGCGCGGGAGTTCGGATTCGGTCGTACCCATAGCAGTGAACGTGGTCGGCACGCAGAGTATCGATGGTAATGAGAAAAACGCCAGGACGGGATGCCTTGTCCGGTACGGGCTCGCGGGCGACGCTAGTACCAACAGCTAAATGGCAGCAGAGGAGAACAAAAAAGATCCGCATGGCATCGAGCGTATCACAGCCCGCGTTTTCGACAGCTTCTATGCTTCTCCAACGCTGTGATTCAATCGTCGTTCGCCGCACCCGATAGTATCCTCATACCTCTACCTTTTTTTCACGCCTCCTTTTGAAGCCTCACCTCTTCGTCGCCTTGCGCGACCCCGTGATACACTCCGCTCGCTCAAAGAGAAGCAAATTCTCCCAAACGGAGGCGTGCGATGATTCGATGGCTAGTGGGAATCGCGGCCTTACTCAGCACTTTGGCGGCTGCGGCGCTCTCCACCGACTCGGCCGCCCCCGACACTCCCGAACCCGGTTCCGTCGAAGCGATCGCGAAAGCCACCGGCGATCCGCGTTTCCTTTCTCCTTGGGTTTCTTATCTTCCCCAAGCGCACGGTGTTCCTTCGCCACTTGCCTTTTTTGGCCGCATCCCCGGTGCCCCAGGCGAATTCGTCGACACTGCGAAAGCGCACGCCTACTGCCGCGCACTTGCCACCGCGTCACCTCGCGTTCGCATTTTTTCCATGGGCCGCAGCGAAGAGGGCCGTGAGATATTAATGGTCGCCGTCGCCGATGAAGCCGGCATCCGCGACCTCGACCGCCTCAAAGCCGCAACCGCATCCCTCGCTGACCCTCGCACCGTCACGCCGGCCGCTGCTGAAGCGCTCATCGCTACCTCCCGCCCGATCTACTACTTCAATGCTGGCTTGCACGCCGATGAAACCGGCTCTGCGGAAGCCGTCCTCGAACTCGCCTATCGCCTCGCGGTCTCGGACCAGCCAAACATCCGCCACATCCGCGAACAACTCGTCGTCCTCATCAATCCCGTTTCGAATCCCGATGGCCGCGACAAAATGGTTGAGTGGTTCTATCGCTACCTCAAGGGTAAGACCAATCGGGCTACCTCCCCCCGCCAGTCTCCGCCGTACTGGTCCAAATACGCCTTCGTCGATATAAATCGCGACACCCATCAGCAAACTCACGAAACCACTAGGGCCGTTCACCGCATGTTTCACGAATGGCATCCCACGGTAGTCCACGATCTTCATGAAGGCTCGCCGCTCATGATGACCTGGAACGGTACCGGTCCTTACAACCCCAACATCGATCCCATCACCTACACGGAATTTCTCGAGCTCAGCTTTCACGAAGTCCAAACTATGACCGCCTTCGGCATGCCCGGCGTTTCCACTTGGAATTTCGGCGAAGCCTTCAGCCATCTCTATCTTGATTCCGTGGCCATGAATCACAATAGCATCGGTCGCGGCTATGAAACTCTCGGTAACGGCACCGCAGAGACCTTGCATTACTCTCTCCGTCCCTCACAAACCTCTATGGAGTGGTACCGCCCGGCTCCTCCTCCCGCCGAGTTTGACTGGTCGGAACGCGACAACCTCAACTACACCGAAACCGGCGCGCTTGCCGCCCTTGACTTTTCCGCTCGGAACTCCAAAGAAATGCTTCGCAATTTCTACAAGAAAAGCTGGGACTCCTGGCGCAAGGGACTCGACGAACCTCCCTACGCCTATCTCATTCCGGAAGATCAGGGCGATCGCAAGCGGGTTGCCGATATGGTGGGCCGTCTTCTCGCGCAGCGCATCGAAGTCGCTCGCGCCCAAAACGCCATCACTCTCAAAGAGGGCAACTTCGCGGCCGGCACCTATGTCGTCCGTCTCGATCAGCCCTACCGCAATTACGCCGTCGATCTCCTGTCGCCTCAGGTATTTCCCAAGGACAAAGGCGAACCCTACGATGATGTCTCCTGGGAGTTTCCCGCGAATTTCCATCTTGCCGCCATCCCCACCGCGGACGCCTCCATTCGATCCGCGGCACTCACACCTCTGAAAGAGACGCCACGGCCGGCGGGCGCCGTTTCTGGGGAAGGTCCCGCGTTTCTGCTGAAAGATACCGGCCAGGAGAGTCTTTTCGCGGCCCGCTATCGGCTCGCTACCTTCGATGTGGAAATCGCCGAGCACCCATTCAAAGTGGGCGGCGTCGACTTTCCTGCCGGCTCCTGGTTTTTGCCCGCCAGGGACGGCCTGGCCGGCGCGATTCGTTCTGTCGCCACCGAGCTTGGCCTGGACTTCGTCAGCACTTCTGCTTCTCCCGGCGTTTCGCATCACGCTGCGAGCGTTCCGCGCATCGGCGTTTGGGTGCCCTGGGCTGACACCGACTCCATCGGCTGGATCCGCTACATCCTCGATCAGCGCCGCATTCCCTATACCTATGTTCGCGACGAAGACATTCGCGCCGGTAATCTTCGGGACCACCTTGATGTGCTTCTCTATGGCCACGTCGATCTCGAACTCGCTGAGCAAATTGAGGGCCTGCCGAAACGTTGGAGCCCTATGCCCTTCAAGAAAACGCCGCAGACCCCGAGCTTCGGCACGCCCGCCGAGTCCGACGACATCACCGGCGGTATCGGTTACGCGGGCCTCGCGGAAATACAACGCTTCGTGGACAACGGCGGTTTGCTGGTAACCCTGGGTAGCGGTTCGATGCTCGCTCTCAACGGCGGCATCGTGCGTGGCGTGCGCTCTGTCGCTGGCGGCGTCCCGCGTAGCATCGCGGGCGGTGGTTCGGCTTCAGCCGCAGCCGCCCAGAATTCCGTCACACGCACTCCCGGCGCGCACCTGCGTGTCACTTTCGCTCGGCCGGATCACCCCATTGCCTATGGTTACCCGGCGCACACCCATGTTTTCCGCCAGAACTATCCGCTCTACAGCGCACCCCGCGCCTGGCTGCGCATGGCCTATTGCACTACCTGCCTCGATGGTCCCGAAGACCGCTCTGGGATCGTCCTCGAATGGGGCGACTCCGCTGGCGCTCCATTTGTCATCAGCGGCCAGGCCTGGGGCGAAGAAAATCTTCTGCGCCGCCCGGCAATTCTCGACATGCCAGTCGGCCGCGGTCACGTCGTCTCGTTCAACTTCAATCCTTTTCACCGCGACATGAATCGCGGCGATCATCGTCTCGTTTGGAATGCCATTTTGAATTGGCAAGCAATTCTTTCAGCCCCCGCACCATCCCCTATTTCCACGTCAAGCGAACTGGATCAATCGGATCCGTGATCTATATGGCTGCGAAGTCATATTGCTCCTGTTAAGTCGATTATTCCCGGGCATCTGCCGAAGTATTGCATCGGGTGTTGCACTTGGGGCTGATCGCGCCGGCCGCAGGCCAGTCCCTGTCCCGCACGCGCTTGAGGTTCTTCTGGAAAATGCAGACAGGCTCCTTGCCGGGTAAGATGCGGTCACCCACCTCGTGCCACGTACCATCCTTATTGACCGCAGCGTAATGGATCGTCATCGGCTCGGCGAGGATTTCCCATGAGCGCGCGCCGCCATTGACCTGCTGTTGCCCCACTTGTATCATCCGCGCATCCCAATTTCATTTCCATCGGAGAGGCTCACCATGTTGAAGCGTGCGAGATACGTTGTCGCGATATATGTCGTAGCGATCGCAGTGGCTGTGCTGCTGGTTGCTCCTTGTTTGTTGCAGGCGCAGCAGCCACCCATCAGTCCTGACGTGTACGGCCAGCTCAAGTATCGGTACATCGGCCCCGAAGGCAACCGCGCCACATCTGTCGCCGGAGTGCCGGGAAGACCAAACATCTGGTATGTGGGCGCGGCCTCCGGAGGCATATTCAAGAGCACCGATGGCGGGATCCACTGGGATCCTATCTTCGACTCGGAACCGGTGGCGTCCATCGGTTCGCTGGCGGTAGCGGTGAGCGATCCGAACATCGTGTGGGCGGGAACCGGCGAATCGTTCATCCGCAGCCACATCTCCGTGGGACAAGGCATTTACAAATCCATGGACGCGGGCAAGACCTGGTCGTTGATGGGATTGGAGAAGGCCGGCCGCATCGGCCGCGTGGAGATCGACCCGCGCAATCCGGACGTCGTGCTCGCGTGCGCGCTGGGCCACGCTTACGGGCCGCAGCCGGAGCGCGGCGTCTTCCGCACCAGCGACGGCGGAAAAACGTGGGACAAAGTGCTTTTCGTCGACGAAAACACGGGCTGCTCGGACATGGGAATGGATCCCAACAATCCGCGAATCCTTTTTGCCGGCATGTGGCAGATCGAGATTCACACCTGGGGCCGCACCAGCGGCGGGCCCGGCAGCGGCTTGTTCAGGTCGACCGACGGCGGCGTCACCTGGAAGCGCCTGGAGGGGCATGGCCTGCCGCATTCTCCCGTGGGCAGAATTGCCGTGCGCGTGGCCAAGAAGGATTCCAACCGCGTGTACGCGGAGATTGAAACCGGCGACGGCGTCCCGCAGCCGAACAGCCCCGGGCAGCTCGGCGAGCTGTGGCGTTCCGACGACGGCGGCGAGAATTGGGAGATGGTCAACTCCGACCGCCAGCTCCGCGGGCGCACGCACTACTACACGCGCACGGAGATTGCCCCGGACAACGAGAACGAAGTTTTTTTCTTTTCCGCGTCATTTTCGCGGACGCTCGATGGCGGCCACACTCTCACCAGGATGCCCTCCAATCCCGGCGGCGACAATCACGAGATGTGGATCGATGCCACCGACGGGGATCGTATGGCCGTGGTTAACGATGGCGGTGTGAATATTTCCGTCAATCGCGGGCACACCTGGAACCACGTCAACCTGCCCATCGCGCAGATCTATCACGTCACTGTGGACGACCAGATTCCCTACTTCGTTTACGGCAACCGGCAGGACGGCCCCTCGTGGCGTGGTCCCAGCAACAGCCTGCAGTTCGGCGGCTTCTCCGGCAACAGCATCCCGCGCGGCGCGTGGCACCCGGTGGCCGGAGGCGAGAGCGGCTTCGCCATGCCGGATCCGGTGGACAACAACATCATTTGGTCCACGGGCACCGGATCGGGCAGCATCGGCGGGACGGTAACCCGCTTCGACGAGCGCACGCACCAGGACCGCGAGGTCGAGGTGTGGCCCGACTATGTGGCCGGTGCACCGGCGGCAGATGTGAAGTACCGCTTCAACTGGGAGTTTCCCATCGCCATTTCTCCGCACGACCACAACAAGGTGTACGTGGGCAGCCAGTTTGTGCACGTCACCAGCGATGGCGGCAATAGCTGGCAGATCATCAGTCCCGACCTGACGCGCAACGACAAGAGCCGCCAGCAGATTTCCGGAGGCCTCACTCCCGACAATATCGGCGTGGAATATGCCGGCGTGATTTTCGCGCTGACGGAGTCGCCGAAGGAAGCGGGGCTGCTCTGGGCGGGCACCAACGACGGGCAGGTGCAGGTGACGCGCGACGGCGGAAAAAACTGGAGCAACGTCACGAAAAATCTTCCCAACTTCCCCGAGTGGGGCACCGTGGACAACATCGAAGCCTCGCGCCACGACGCGGGCACGGCTTACCTGACCGTTGACGGCCATCAGGTGAATTTTCGCGACCCGTTTGTCTACAAGACCGCGGACTACGGAAAAACCTGGACGTTGATTACCGCCGGGATTCCGCACAACATGCTGAGCTATGCGCACTGCGTGCGCGAAGATCCCGTGCGCAAGGGACTCCTGTATCTAGGCACGGAGGGCGGGCTGTACGTATCCTTTGACGACGGCAAGAACTGGCAGCCGCTGCAGTCCGGCCTGCCGCACGCGCCGGTCTACTGGCTGACCGTTCAGGAGAGGTTCCACGATCTGGCAGTGGCCACTTACGGGCGCGGATTCTGGATCTTGGACGACATTACCGCGCTCGAACAGTTCACGCCGGAGGTCGGCGCGGCCAAGGCGCATCTCTTTGCGCCGCGCGAGGCGTATCGCTTCAAGGAAGTGTCGCAGCCGGCGGCCATCGAGTACGACCCCACGACGGGAAAAAATCCTCCGTACGGCGCGGCCCTTAATTTCTATCTCAAGTCCAATCTGGGAGAGAAGGACGTAGCCAAGCTGACCATCACGGACGCTAGCGGCAGGAAAGTGCGGGAGATCGAATGCCGCGCGCCCAAACCCGGTGCCTCTGAGGCCAAGAAACCCACTGAGGAAGAGGAATATGGTGATGTCGAGCCGCCGCCTTGCGAAGTCAAGGCGGGCATTAACCGCGTGTGGTGGGACCTGCGCTCGGAGCGCACCACGCAAATTCACCTGAGGACCACGCCGCTCTACGCGTCGGATGTTCCGTTTGGACCGGAGGGCTGGCGCAAGCCTCCGGCCATGGCGCGTCTGGCGGTGCTGGCGGCGCCGGGAACCTACACGGTCACGCTCATTTTGGGTGAAGCAAAATTCACGCAGAAGCTGACCGTGCTTAAGGATCCGCATACCGCTGGCTCGGAGAGCGATATCCAGGCGCAGACGCGGGTGCAGACTGCGCTGTACGACGAGATGAACGCCATGTCTGCCACGGCGAACCAGATCGAGTCGCTGCGCGCGCAGCTCGTTGCGCTGCGGAAGGAGCTGGGCACGGACGACGCTTCGAAAGCGCTGCAGAAAGCCGCGGACGACCTCGGCGAGAAGCTCGCGGGCATCGAGGGAACTCTGCTGCAGCTCAAGCTCACCGGCCGCGGGCAGGACGACTGCCGCTGGGCACCGATGCTGCTGCAGAAGGTGCTTTACTTGTTCAGCCAGCTCGATGCCAGTGCGGATTTTCCGCCCACCACGCAGCAGAGCGCCGTGCAGGGAGAGTTGCAGCAGCGGGGCGACACAGTGGCGCAGGACTTTCAGCGGTTGGTAGGGAAAGACCTGGCGGCGTTCAACGCCATGCTGCGCGAGCATAACATCAGCAACATTTATCTCAAGATGCCCTGACGCAGGGTCTTGAGCGAAACCCGTTCGGCCGCATCTCGGTTTGCGAAAAGACAAGAGTGAGACAATCAAATGCTGTGCAGGCATGTAATGCAGGGCCATCTT
>WNGP01005915.1_pt1 | contig 14280 bp, 11 predicted proteins | sample 5407671 | NCBI WGS metagenome assembly WNGP01 (sample SAMN13153381, study PRJNA577476) | soil metagenome | isolation source: 40 cm soil or saprolite under Garry oak tree replicate 2 | place: USA:California | collected 2016-06-15 | reverse complement strand
GTCCGGCCACGACGCGGCCAGCTCCCCGGCCGCCGCGACGCGGACACGGATCCCGCGGCCGAGCTCGATCTGGCTGCCGGCTCCGAGCCCGATCAGCGGCGCGACGGCCGCGTAGGCGCGCCGGCTGCCGAAGAGGGAGCGCTCGAGCTCGCCGTAGGCTCGATCGAAGACTTCGTCATTCCAGTCGAAGCCGCCGCAATGCTCCGCAACGTCGGTCACGAGCGGCAGGAGGACGGTGCGGATCAGGGCGCCGTTGTCGCTTCCTTCGCCACCCGCGTGCGCGCGTGCGAAGATCGCCGCCGCGGGCTCGCGACGCAGCTCCTCGAGCGCGGTCAGCGCGTCAGGAAGCGCCGCTAAGCGGCCGGCGCGCGCCTCGACGTACGTGCCGACGAGCGGCCGGTACTCGTAGAGGGGGCGCTTGCCGCCGTCGTGCTCCTCGAAGGAGAACTGAAGCTCGGACCCGGCTTCGACTTCCTGCGACAGGAGCGCAAAGCTCGCGAGCCCGAACAGGCGCAGCGAGCGGTAGAGGTGTGGAGCGCGTACGGCCACGAGTTGCGGTTACGCGCTCGACGGGTCTAACCCTGCTAGTGAGCGTGCGCGTGGGCTTCGGCCTGCAGCGTGCGATCGCCCAGGCGCAGCCCGAGCAGCGATGTGGTCAGGCTTGGCAGGCTGGACACCAGTAGGCGGTGCGGTTGGCGTCGCCTTGGCCCCGGGCTTCGATCAGTGTGCCGCAGCGGCGGCAGCCGCGGCCGGCGCGGGTGTAGACGACCCGGCGCTCGCGGCCGGTCTCGACCGAGGTGGTCATCAGCTCGTGCGCGGCCTGAAGAATGGCCCGAAGCTCCTCGTCGGAGGTGTCGTTGACGGCGCGCCACGGCGAGACGCGCGCCTCCCAGAGCGCCTCCGCCTTCCAGACGTTTCCGATCCCGGCCACGAGCCGCTGGTCGAGCAGCGTGTCGCCAACGGCGCGGCGCGGCTCGCGGCGCAAGTTCGCAATCATCGCGTCCAATTCCGGCGGCTGGGCGAGGATGTCCGGCCCGAGCCGCCGGATAGCGCGATCGTCGAGCTCGAGCACAGGCCCGTTCCAGAGCACGGCCTCGCGCTCGGCGCCGCGCAGGACGAGCCACGGACGTCCGAACAGCTTCGAGCCTCTCGCGCGCACTTGCCAGCGGCCCGACATGCGTAGATGGCTGCGCAGGACGAGACCGTCCTCGAAGCGGAGGACGAGGTTCTTTCCGGCCGCCTCGACGCCGAGCAGCCTGCGACCGTCGAGGCGCTCGGCGAGCCGCTTGACCGCCGCCCGCGGGTGTGGCGTCTCGACCTCGACCCGCTCGCCGACGAGCACCTGTAGCCGCCGGGCGGCACGCGCCAGGGAATCGCCTTCGGGCACTCGTGTCAGGCTACCCGGGTGCCGACGCAACAACGCTTCAGGGCCGCGGCGGCGGGCGCCGCCGCGGCGACGGTCTGGGGACTGTTCGAGCCGATCGATCAGCGGATTTTTCGTTGCGACTACTCGGACATCGCCGTGCTCGGCAAAGGAGTGACGCGCGGCCGGCACTGGCGCTCTGCCGGGTTCGCCCTCCACGCGCTGAACGGCGCGGCGTTCGGCTTGGTCTTCGACGCCGTCCGCCGCCGGATTCCGGTCGAGCCGCGGCGTCTCGCGCTCGGGATGGCGCTCGCGGAGCACGCCAGCCTGTATCCGCTCTGTTACCTCGTCGACCGCTACCACCCGGCTAGCGGCGAGGACGGCGTGCCGCCGTTACTGACGAACCGGCGCGCGTTTGCGCAGGCCACGGTACGCCACGGCGTGTTCGGTTTCGCCCTTGGACTATTCGCCGGCTAGCGAACCCATTCGTGGCGGTGTTGCTCGACAAAGCGCAGCGACCGAAGCCACTGCTCTCCCCGCGTAGCCCTCCAAACGTCGGACCAGCCAGGGGCGCCGGCTTCGCCCCAGATCCGGGCGCTGTCGTAGAGCGCGCGAACGCGTCGCTCGACAAGGTCGAGGAGGCCAGCGGTGGCGTCGATCCCATACGCGCCGCAGAACGCATGGATCCGCGGGGCCCGCGGTCGAGGCGGGATTTCGAGTCGCGCACAATCGTCGTCGGAATAGAGCGGGACGAAGCGGTAGAGGGCGTAGGCGACGTCCCAGCTTCGCGGTCCGGGCGCCGCAAGATCCCAGTCGATGAACGCTCTCGGCAGGCCGCCGCTCCAGACCGTGTTCGCCGGCGAGAGGTCGTTGTGACAGATCACGTCGCCCCCATCCGGAGAGCCGACGAGGACCTGCCAGCGCGCGTCGGAGGGCGGCTGAAAGGCGGTGGTGGAGTCGTGTAACCGTCGAACGAGACGCGCGATCGCCGCGAGCTCTTCGTCGTCGCAGTCGGACCGGATCTCCCCCTCGACGAACTCGATCACCTCGCGGCCGTAGTCGTCGTAGCCGTGGACGCGGGGAGCTCCCTCGAATCCGAGGGCTGCAAGATGCTCGAGCAGCGCGTGGACGGCCGGCGTCCAGGGCCTAGTGGCACGCCGAATCGTTTCTCCGACGCGGACGACTGGAGTCAGGCCGCCGCCGACCTGCTCGCCCGTCAAGGACGCAGGACGGCGCGGCGCGGGCCGGCGAGGAAACCGGCCTCGACGAGCAGCGGCATCGCGTCGCTCTCGGTGACGGGCTCGCCGTCGAAGCGCTCGACCGCGAGGCGCTTCTTCGGGCCGTTGCTGCGAACGTCCTCGACCAAAGCGGCGAGCGCGGGCCTGAGCCAACTCTCTTCCGGGTCGCGCAACGGGACGAGCGAGCGTCCGCCGCGCTCGACGAAGAGCGCGGGCTCACCGCCGAGGAGGACGACTTTCGCACCCGCGACCCGGGCTGCCCTCGCCCCCGCCCGTTTCGGCCACGGCAGGGCCGCGCCGTACGGCTGTGCGGGGTCGGCGGCGGCGAGCACGAGCGCGTCGGGCTCCTCGCCCTCGCGCGGACGCAGTTCGCGGAGCCGCTCGACCGCGCCGCCGAGGGCGAACTGGGCGCCCCCGAGGCCCTCGACGAAGTAGCCGCGCCGGCAGAGGCCGAGCGTCTCGAGCGCCTTCAGCTCGCCGTAGACGGCGCCGTACCCGCCGGGAATTCCCTCTGCCCGGACGCCGTCACGGGTGACGATCCCTTGCCGCTCGAGCAGCAGCTCGGCGAGTGCCCGCCGATCCGGACCGGTCCCGGGACCTGGTCCCGAGACAGGGCCAAAGAGGCGCTCCGTCCGCGACCAGCGACCTTGCGTCGCGGTGATCTCGGTCGCTCGGCGGCGGGAGAAGCGGCGCGGCCGACGCTGAGGCTTCGGTACGCCGTAGCGGCGACCCGCGCGCAGCGGCTGCCAGGCGTCGTTCGTCACCTCGCCCGCCCAGACGAGATCCCAGAGGGCGGGCAGCGCCTGCTCGGTCTCGAGCCCGGTTTCCGCCAGCAGGTCGAACCAAAAAAGGGCGCTGCCCTCAAGCACGGCGCGCAGCTGATCGTGGAGCTCGCCCTCGGGACGGTCTGCCGCAGCCACCTGGCCGAGCACGGGCGCGTCCTCGCGGAAGTAGACGGCCACCCGGTCGAGGCCGGCGCCGACCCAGACGACCTCGCCGGAGGCGCAGAGCTGGTCGAGCTGCTCGGGCCTGTAGTCCGGTACGCGTCGAGGGAGGACATCCGACTCCAAAAGAGAGACCGGAAGCGCGAGAGCCTGCAGAGGAACTAGCGCTTCGCGGAGCGAAGCGCGACGCCCCACCCCGTGCCAGCTCGGCAGGAAGCGTCCTAGCGCCGCCTGCTCCGCGGGCTCGACCTCCTTCCGCAGTGCCGCGAGCGAGGCGCGGCGCAGCCGCCGCAGGACGTCGGCGTCACACCATTCGCGCTCAGTCCCGCCGGGCCGCAGCTCGCCGCGGACGAGCAGCTCCTCCCGCTCGAGCTCGTGAAGGACTGCTTCGACGTCGATCCCGAAGCGCTCCCTCGCCTCGGCGGTCGTGAACGGCCCGCGTCCCTTGGCGTAGCGCAGCACGAGTCCGCGGAGCGGCTGCTCGCCTCCTTCGAGATAGACATCGGGCAGGCCCGAAGGCGGCATGACACCGAGCGCATCGCGATAGCTCGCGCAGCTCCTCCTGCCCCAGCAGCTCCCGCAGCAGCTCGCGGTCGAGCGACAGCGCCTGCGCCCGCCGCTCGGCAGGAGGCGTGTCGTCCTCGTACATGTAAGTGGCGACGTAGTCGAAGAGCAAAGAGGCCGAATAGGGCGACGCGGACGGCGTCTCGACGTCGACGAGGTCGAGCTGCCTCGTCCGCAGTCCCTGCAGCAACCGCTTCAGCGACGGCAAGTCGAAGACGTCCTGCAGGCACTCGCGGTAGGTCTCGAGGATGACCGGGAAAGCCGGGTACTTCCGCGCCACCTGGAGCAACGACTGGGCCTTCAGTCGTTGCTGCCAAAGCGGCGTCCGCTGGTCCGGTCGCCGGCGCGGGATCAGCAGCGACCGCGCGGCGTTCTCGCGGAAGCGTGCGCCGAAGAGCGCCGAGTCGCCGACTTCGTTGACGACCAGCTCCTCGATCTCCTCGGGATCGATCAGGACGAGGTCGCTCGGCGGCGCCGCGTCGGCGTCGGGCAAATGGATCGCGATCCCGTCGTCCGACCAGATCGCGTTGGCGTCGAGCCCGAGCGACTCGCGAATGCGGGCCGCGAGCGCCAGCCCCCAGGGCGCGTGCACCCGGGCGCCGAACGGCGTCAGGATGCAGAGCCGCCAGTCGCCGATCTCGTCACGGAAACGCTCGACCACGATCGTCCGGTCGGACGGAAGCGCGCCCGTAGCCGCAGCTTGCTCGCTCAGGAACTGGAGCAGGTTCTGCGCGGCGCGCTCGTCGAGGGAATGCTCCTCGCGCAGCTTCGCCTTCGCCTTCCCGTCAGGCAGAGCCGCTAGCTCACGCGTGACCGCTCCTACCGCCTCGCCAAGCTCGTAGGGCCGCCCCACCCCCTCGCCGCGCCAGAACGGCACTGCACCCGGCACGCCGGGAGCCGGCGAGACGAGCACTCGGTCGCGCGTGATCTCCTCGATCCGCCAGCTCGAGGCGCCGAGCAGGAACGTCTGGCCGGCGCGCGCCTCGTAGACCATCTCCTCGTCGAGCTCGCCGACCCGCCCGCCGCCGTCGACCAGGTGGACGCCGAAGAGGCCGCGGTCGGGAATCGTGCCCGCGTTGGTGACTGCGAGCCGTCGTGCGCCCTGGCGTCCGCGGACGACGCCGCCCGTGCGGTCCCAGACGATCCGCGGACGGAGCTCTGCGAACTCATCCGATGGATAACGCCCCGCGAGCATGTCGAGCACGTTCTCTAGCTGGACACGCGAGAGGTCGGCGAAAGGATAGGCCCGGCGGACGAGCTGATGAAGGTCATCGACCTCGATCTCCTCGTCGGCGCAGATCGCGACGATCTGCTGCGCGAGCACGTCGAGCGGATTGCGCGGGATCACGGTCTCCTCGATCGCGCCCTCACGCATCTGTTTGGCGACCACCGCCGCCTCGAGCAGGTCGGCGCGGAACTTGGGGAAGATGCGGCCCTTCGAGACAGCGCCGAGCTCGTGGCCGGCGCGGCCGATCCGCTGCAGCCCGCGCGCGACCGATTTCGGGCTCTCGACCTGAATCACGAGGTCAACGGCGCCCATGTCGATGCCCAGCTCGAGCGACGAGGTGGCGACGAGGCACGGGATCTCGCCCTTCTTCAGCAGCTCCTCGACCTCGAGCCGCTGCTCGCGGGCGACCGACCCGTGATGGGCCCTCGCAATCTCGCGCGGTTCGTCCAAGCCTTCCCGCGGCTTCGCTTGCGATGCCGCGTTAGAGGCCGTGGCGGCTTTGCCGCCGCGGCCGCTTTCCCAGTGGAGCTCGTTCAGCCGCAGCGCCAGCCGCTCGGCGAGGCGCCGGTTGTTGACGAAGACGATCGTCGAGCGGTGCTCGGAGACCAACTTCAGGATCTCGGGGTAGATCGACGGCCAGACCGAGTTGTAGGAGCCTTCCTCCGGCACAGTCATGTCGTCGAGCGGCACGACAATCTCGAGGTCGAGCTCCTTCGCGCGCCCGGCGTCGACGAGCTGGATCTCGGAGCCGCCCGAGACGAAGCGGCCGATCTCCTCCAGCGGCCGCTGGGTCGCCGACAACCCGATCCGTTGAACAGGTTCGACCACCAGCCGCTGCAGGCGTTCGACTGACAGCGCGAGGTGAGCGCCCCGTTTCGTGCCTGCAACGGCGTGTACCTCGTCCAGGATCAGCGTCTCGACACCCCTGAGGATCTCCCGCGCCTGCGAGGTCAGCATCAGGAAGAGCGACTCGGGCGTCGTGATCAGGATGTCGGGCGGGTGGCGCAGCATCCGCTGGCGCTCCTTCTGCGGCGTGTCGCCCGTGCGCACCGCGACGGTCAACTCGGAACGCAGCCCCGCGAGCGGGCCGCGCAGGTTGCGCTCGATGTCATAGTTGAGCGCCTTCAGAGGTGAGACGTAGAGCAGCCGCAGCCCCTGGCCGGGCTCGGGAGTCAGCTTGTCGATCCCGTAGAGGAAGGCCGCGAGCGTCTTTCCGGAGCCCGTCGGCGCCTGGATCAGCGTGTGCTTGCCGGTCGCAATCTGCGGCCAGCCGAGCGTCTGCGCGGGCGTCGGCTCGGAGAAGGTTCGTTCGAACCAGGCGCGCGTTTCAGGGCTGAAAGGCGCGAGCGGCTCCACGCGATCAGCCTAGCCTCGAGCTACTTCCCGCCGTAGACGAAATACACGGTGAACGCGATCGCGAGCACGATCACGACGGTCACCGCGGCGACGAGGCCGACCCCCGTGATCACGATCAACGGCGTCCTGGGGCTGCTCCCTTCCTCAGCCTCCTTCTCGAGCTCCTTCGCTTTCTCGATCGGATGCTCGAGGGACTCGACGACCTCTTTCGCCTTGTCCACGGGGTCGGTCATGCGACCGACAATAGCGCCCGGGCCGCTGCCTACGCTTGCGCCGTGCGCGTCAATGTCAAGGGGGTCAGCGGCTCCGGCAAGAGCACGTTCTCGCACGAGCTCGCCGAGCGGCTCGGCGTGCCCTACCTGGAGCTCGACGCGATCCACCACGGCCCGAACTGGACGGAGGCAAGTGCCGACGAGCTGCAAGCGCGGGTCGGCGAGTTCATGGCCGGCGCGCCCGACGGCTGGGTGATCGACGGCAACTACGAGAGCAAGCTCGGAGGGCTGATACTCGAAGCCGCGGACGAGATCGTTTGGCTCGATCCGCCGCTCCGGGTCGCGTTGCGGCGGCTCTGGCGGCGAACGGTGACGCGCATCCGCGACGACGTCGAGCTCTGGAGCGGCAACCGCGAGAGTTGGCGCGGCGGCTTCTGGGGGCGGGAGTCCCTCTTCGCGTGGACGCTGCGGTCCTGGGTCAGGCACCGCCGTCAGTGGCCGCGTAAGTTCGCCGGCGACCCGCGCGTCGTGCGATTGCGGTCGGCCGAAGACGCCCGGCGCTGGCTCGAACGGCAATAGGGTCCTCCCATGAAGCGGTTCGACGTGCTCGTCCTCGGCGGCGGCGCGGCCGGCTGCGTGCTCGCGTCCCGGCTGAGCGAAAACCGGGATCGCACCGTCTGCCTCGTCGAGGCGGGCCCGGACTATGGGCCGTACACCGAAGGGCGCTGGCCCGCCGACATCCTCGACGCGCGACGGCTGGCTCTCGATTCGCACTGCTGGGTACGCAACGACCACGACGATCGCTCGCAGCTCCGGGCACGGATCCTCGGCGGGTGTTCGGCGCACAACGCCTGCGTCGTGCTACGCGGCGCGCCGTCGGACTACGACGAATGGGGCCCCGGCTGGTCGCATGCGGAGCTCGAGCCCTATCTCGATCGTGGCGAGCGAACGCTGCGGTCGCGGAGGTTGGGCGACGAAGAGCTCGCGCCCTGGTACCAAGCCTTCCGCGAGGCGGCTGGCGACGACGCGATCGTGCACGTCGTCAACGCCGTCGGCGCGGTCCGCTGGAACGCAGCCTTCGCGTACCTCGACCCCTCCCGTGGGAGGACGAATCTGACGATTCTCGCCGACACGCTCGTAGACAAGGTTCTGACGAAGGACGGCACGGCAACCGGCGCCTTGGTCGGCAGGCGCGAGCTCGCCGCCGACACGGTCGTCGTCGCCGCCGGCTCATACGGCGCGCCGGCGGTTCTCCTCCGCAGCGGGATCGGGCCGGCGGATGAGCTCGGGCGGCATGGGATCCCGCTCGTCGCCGAGTTGCCGGTCGGCGAAGGCCTCACTGACCACGTGGGCACCGGCGCGGCATGGGAGCCGACGGAGCAGCTTCGCCGGGAGACGCAGGCTTTCGAGCGCGACCACCCGTTGCTGATGGCATCGGTCACCGTCCGGAAACGGAGCCGCTCGTGCGCGCCCGGCGCCGACGATCTCTTCTTCTTCCCTGCAGTCGAGCCGGGCTACGAGATCAGCGCAGCCGCCTTCGCGATGAAGCCGCGCTCGCGCGGGTCGGTGCGGCTGACAGCGCAAGAGCCGGATGCGCCGCTCGCCATCGACCATGGGTTCCTGCGGGAGCAGCGCGACGCAGATGTTCTCGCAGAGGGATTCGAAGCGCTGCGGGAGCTGGTCGCCGGCGAGCACGCCGGCCGTTACGCCGCCGCCGAGCTACGGCCGGGCGCGGAGGTCGACGCGGCCACGCACGTCCGCGCAACGGCCCGCGGTTTCTTCCATCCGGTCGGGACGTGCGCACTCGGCACCGTCGTTGACAAGCGCTGTCGCGTGCTGGGCTTCGAGAACCTCTACGTCGTCGATGCATCGGTCATGCCGACGATCCCGCGGGCGATGACTCACCTCTCGACGATCGCGATCGCCGAGCGCGCCGCTGAGTGGATTTAGCGCGGTAAGGTCTCACGATGGCGACCGCGTCGAAACCGGAGCGACTGCACTACACAGGCAACGACGAGGCCGACCGTCTGATCGCCGACGAGCCATTTGCGCTGCTGATGGGCTTCGCGCTCGACCAGCAGGTGCCGGTGCCGACCGCGTTCAGCGGGCCGCTGAAGCTCAAGCAGCGGCTCGGGACAGTCGATCCGAGAAAAATCGCTACAGCCGATCCCGCGAAACTCGAGGCCGCGTTCCGGGAGAAGCCGGCGATCCACCGCTTCCCGGGCAACATGTCCCGACGGGTGCAGGAGCTCGCCGCGATCGTCGCAGGTGAGTACGGCGGCGACGCCGGGCGCATCTGGACCGAGGCGTCCGGCGGCGCCGACCTCCACCGGCGGCTGGCGGAACTCCCTGGGTTCGGCGAGATGACGATCAAATCGCTCAGCGCCGTGCTCGCCAAGCGCTTCGGGGTCGAAGCTGCGCGGGAGCTGGCGCCGAGCCACCCGACGCTTGGCGATGTCGATTCGCCCGAGGCGCTCGAGGCTTACCAGACCATGAAGCGCGCGCACAAAGCGAAGCTCAAGGCGCAGCGGCACTAACACCGATAGAGACCGAATGCGGGCCGTCCCCGTCTTCGCCACAGCCCTTCTCGTCGCCGCATTGTCAGGCTCTGCGGCCGCCCTCCGATTGCCCGCCGCGCCGCGCTGCCCAGTCTTCCCGAGCTCGAATCCGTGGAACCGGCGCGTCGACAAGCTGCCCGTCGCCACTAATTCCGCGACGCTGATCCGCTCGATTGGGCTCGACACGGGTCTGCACTCCGATTTCGGTTCCGGCGTCTGGGACGGCGGCCCGATCGGAATCCCGTTCGACGTCGTCACGCGCAAGACGCCGCGGGCGAAGGTCTCGTTCGAGTACGCAGACGAGAGCGATCGGGTCGGTTACCCGATCCCGAAACGGATTCACGTCGAGTACGGAAGCGACCATCACGCGCTGCTCGTCGACCGCGATGCCTGCCGCCTCTACGAGCTCGGCGGCCTCACGCGCTCGCGTGGTAGCTGGCACGCGTGGTCCGGCGCGACCTGGAGCCTACGCTCCAACCGCCTTCGACCGGCGACGTGGACGTCGGCGGACGCCGCAGGTCTCCCGATCTTCCCCGGACTCGCCCGCTGGGACGAAGCGAAGCGCGGAGCCATCGACCATGCCCTGCGGTTCACGGCGGCGCGGACGCGACGCGCCTTTGTTTATCCGGCGCGGCATTACGCGAGCTCCTCGAACGATCCGTCGCTGCCGCCGATGGGCCTTCGCGTCCGCCTGAAGGCGAGCTTCGACGTGCGGCCCTTCCCGCGCCAGGCGCGAATCGTGCTGGTGGCGCTGAAGCGTTATGGGATGCTGCTCGCCGACAACGGTTCAAACTGGTACATCAGCGGCGCGCCGAGCCCAGGCTGGTCGAACGACCAGCTACACACGCTGGGCCGGGTCAAGGGCTCGGACTTTGAGGTCGTCGACGCGTCCTCGCTGCGGCCGCGCTAGCGCGGGTCCGCGCGGTCGAGATTCCAGTGCCGGGCGGCGGTGACCGTCCAGCCTTCGCCGTCGAGCGGCCGGAGCGCGAACCTCGTAATCACCCGCTGGCCACCCTCGTGGTCCCCGTAGAGGAGGTCTACGATCAGGGCAAGGCGCCGCTCGATCCCTTCGCGTGCCTCTGCGAACTCCGGCGCATCGGGATTGCGGAACGTGCCCTGCCAGAACCCGACGTCGCCCACCGGAACGTAGAGGTCGCGCGTGAGCCGCACAAACTCTGAGGGGTCGCTGTGCGTGTCCAGGATCGTGCCGAGCTCCTCGGTGGTGAAGAACGTCCAGCCGTGCAGCACCGCTATCCCCGAGCCGACGTTGCGTAGGGGGATGGCGAGGTAGATCGCCGACTCGTCTGCCTCCGCGATCCCCCGGCCGCCCCCGGCGAGGAACCACTTGTCGTCGACGAAGCCGATCTTCTGCGGCGGGTCGTCGAGCTTCGACGGCAGCAGGAGCGGACGCAGGCCGACCAGTAGCGAGCGCTCGGCGACCCGCGCGGCGCGGTTGGCCGACCGCACCGAGGCGAACGTCGCCAGGGCAAGCACGAGCGTTCCGCCGGCCGTCGCCAGGGCCGAGATGGTCACCCAGTCGGTGGCGAACACGCGCCGATCCTACGCCCGCTCGAGATCTCTCAACGCAACCCGCGCAGCCGAGAAGCCACACATCCCGTGGACGCCGCCGCCGGGAGGCGTGGCGGCCGAGCAGAGATAGACACCCGTGAGCGGCGTCCGGTAGGGCACGAGCTTTCGCACGGGCCGGAAGAGCAGCTGCCCGAGGTCCATCGCACCCGCATTGAGATCGCCACCGACGAGATTCCGGTTGCGCGCCTCGAGCTCCGCAGGGCCCATCGTGTGCCGTGCGAGAACGAGCTCGTGGAAACCCGGCGCGAAGCGCTCGACCTGCGCCTCGATTCGCTCGGTCATGTCCTCAGCGGAGCTGTTCGGCACGTGGCAGTACGCCCAGGCCGTGTGCTTGCCGGCCGGTGCCCGCGTCGGGTCGAAGAGGCTCGTTTGGGCGAGCAGAACGAACGGCCGCGCGGCAAGACGGCCGCGCCAGGCGCCCCACTCCGAGGCCGAGATCTCGTCCAGCGAGCCGCCCAGATGGACGGTGCCGGCGCGACGGCATTCGGCCGCGCTCCAGGGGATCGGGCCGTCGAGCGCCCAGTCGACCTTGAACGCGCCCGGGCCGTGCCGGTACGAGTGCAGGGCCCGCTCGTAGCGCTCGGGCAGGCGTCCGCGCGCAAGCCTCAGCAGCTCCCGAGGCACGACGTCGGCGAGGACGAGATCGGCCCGCGGCAGCGAGTCGACCAGGCTCGACGTCCGGATCTCGCCGCCGAGGTCCCGCAGCTTCGCTGTCAGCGCATCGGCGAGCCGCTGCGAGCCGCCGCGCGGAAACGGCCAGCCGACCACGTGCCCGAGCACGGCCAGCGTTAGCCCGAAACCCGCGCTCGGCCGGCGCTCGAGCGGGAGCATCGAATGCGCCGCGTGCCCGGCGAACCAGGCGCGCGTCCGCTCGTCGGCGAAATGCCCTTCCGCAAGCGCGCGGGCCGAGGAGAGCCCCGCCCGCACCGCCGCCGCCAGCCCGCGCCCGCCCAGCTGGTCGCCCAGCCGAAGCAGCGTCCGGGGCGAGACCGGATGAGGCCCAAGCAGCACTCGCTCGACCTCCCGCCACGATTCGACCAGCGGGCCGACCAGCCGCTGGTACGCGCCGTCATCGCGCCCGAGCCCCGCGGCCGTCGCCAACAGGCTGCGCTCGAGCAGGACGGCCGTCCCATCGTCAAACGGATGCGCCGCCGGCGCATCCGGCTGAACCCAGTCGACGTCGAGCTCGAGCGTGCGAAAGAGTGGCGAGGCCAGACTGAGCGGGTGGACCGAGGAGCAGACGTCGTGGACGAACCCAGGCAGCGTCAGCTCGGCGGACCGGAGGCCGCCGCCGAGCTGCTCCTCCGCCTCGTGAACCTCGACCTCCAGGCCCGCTCGCGCAAGCGTGATCGCCGCCGCGAGCCCGTTCGGCCCGGAGCCAATGACGACCGCCCGCGGCACGGCAGCATTCAACCACCGGGACGGCGCTCGCGGGCTCGCCCGTATTCAGTTCGGAAAAGGAGGCTCGAGATGCCGAAAAGTCGCTTCGTGCTCGCCGCCGCCCTCGTCGCGGCTGTCCTCCCGAACGCCGCCCACGCTGACGGACAGGCGTCTCCCGGGGTGTCTCAAGGCTGGAACGGTCTGGCCGACAAGGCACACGGCGTCCGCTTCGTCGCCCTGCCGGCGAACGGCGGAAACTGGACCGTGCTGGCCCGCATCAACCTACGCGGCGGCACCGTGACGCGCTACGGCTCGATCCGCGGCTCGTACGGGATCCCAGGAGTCACCTTGAAGGGCGACGTGGGCGGTCTCTCGTCCGACGGCCGGATGCTCGTGGTTGCCGAAGCGCCCAACGGAGGCTCGATCCTTCGCAGCGTCAGCCGCCTTGCCGTCGTCGACGCGCGGACGCTCAGGACGCGCACGAGGATTGCCCTGCCTGGCGATTTCTCGTTCGACGCTCTCTCTCCGGATGGGCGCACCCTCTACCTAATCCAGCACACGTCCGTGAAGGACCTCCAGCGCTACCGCGTCCGTGCCTACAACCTCGTGCAAAAGCAACTTCTCCCCGATGCGATCGTCGATCGCACCGAGCCGAACATGCGCGGCTATCCGCTCGCGCGCACCTCCAGCCGGGGCGGTGAATGGGTTTACACGCTCTACCAGGGCGACGGGCCGTTCGTGCACGCACTCGACACCGTCCACGGGCGCGCCGTCTGCCTCGACCTCACCTGGCACGCCGGCCAGATCGTCCTCTTCCAGTCACACCTCGCCTTGCGCGACAACGGCGGCCGGCTCGCCGTCGTCGATCGTCAGGGGAAAACCAGAGCGACCCTGAATCTCCGGCCCCCAGGACGGACAACCGCAACCACGACGTGGGCAGCCGCAGGGTTATCGGGCGTCGGCCTTGTGGCGACCGCCATCCTCCTCCGGCGGCGAAAGCGGCAGAACTAGCCCGAAGCGCGGAGCTGCCGGAGGGCAGGGGCAAGCGCCTGCCCGCCCCGCAGCACCGGCTCGAACAGGTCGCCGTGCTTCGCGACGCGGTCGAGCGCCTCGCGGCGGCCGAAGTCGCGTGGCCGTATGCGTTCGGTCAGCTCCTCCCAGCGGAGCGGGGTCGAGACCGGTGCGCCCGGCTTCGGTCGCACGGAATAAACCGAGGCGATCGTCTTCCCATGTCCGTTCTGGCGGTGGTCGACGAGCACGCCGCGACGCTTCTTCTTCAGCCACTCCGTCGTCACGAGCCCCGGATGCTCTGCCTCGAGCTGCCGCGAGAGCAGCTCGGCGAACTCATAGGTCTGCTTGAACGTCGCACGGCGGGCGATAGGCAGCAGCACGTGGATCCCGTCGGCGCCGCTCGTCTTCACGTACGAGCGCAGCTCCAGGTCCTCCAGCGTCTGGCGAACGAGGTGAGCGACCCGAATCGCCTCGACGAAGCCGTTCCGCGAGTCCGGTGGGTCGAGGTCGAAGAGCACGAAGTCGGGCCGGTCCGGCTTGTCGACCCGCGAGTACCAGGCGTTCATGTCGATGCAGTTCATCTGCACCATCCACACGAGCGCGGCGGGCTCGTTCACGAGGGTGAAATCGACGAGCCGCGACTCGCCTTCGCGTGGCCACGTGCGGAACCGGCGCGTCGGGATCCAAGGCGGCTTGCCCTTCGGCGCCTGCTTGTGGAAGTACGGCCGCCCGTGAATCCCGTCCGGGTAACGCTTGAGCGTGAACGGCCGGTCGCGCAGGTGCGGGACGATCGCGTCGCCGATCGCGGCGTAGTACTCGGCGAGGTCGCCCTTCGT
>WNGP01009309.1_pt1 | contig 14288 bp, 11 predicted proteins | sample 5407671 | NCBI WGS metagenome assembly WNGP01 (sample SAMN13153381, study PRJNA577476) | soil metagenome | isolation source: 40 cm soil or saprolite under Garry oak tree replicate 2 | place: USA:California | collected 2016-06-15 | reverse complement strand
GGCGCGGTCTCGCCGGGGGCCAGGTACTGAATCGCCGCCCACAGAGTCGGGGTGGCGTAGGGAAGCCCGCCGAGCCCGGGGTTGGCCAGCGCGATCGCCCGGCGCTCGCCGCCCCGGTCGACAGGGACCAGCTGTCCGGCACGCTCGGCGAGGTTGAAGAGCGTCTTCCACCGCCAGACATGCGGGCGCGCGCTGGGCGTCGGCTGCCCGGGCATCAACTCTCCGACCTGGGTCCACAACGGCGCTAGCTGTTCCTTGCTGAACGCCTGGTACAGATCGTCGAGCTCCGTGACCCCTTCGGAGTCCGCTGGGTCCGGTGACCGTAGGGCGCTGCCCCCCGGCCGGGTGTCCGCCAACGCGGGTGCGGAGGGACGAATGTCAGAAGGCAACGTTGTACTCCAGAGCTTGGGACTAACCTGAGGCCGCCTGCGCTGAGGGATCTTGCTCTTGAACCAGCGCCGTTGCGTTCCTACGATGCGCCGCCGGCGATCGCATGTCAACGCTATTCCAGAAAATTATTCTGTTGATCTTGGCGGTTCCAGAAATAAGTTCTTGCGATCGCCGACGAGTTGCGGCGGCCAGCTCGCGCCTCGCTGCGTACCTGCGTAATTGGACCTGCATGACTGCCGGCGCAAGTCAGTGGTCCGTTAAGGCCCGCTGCACGTCGGCGTACGCGTCGTCGTACGACTGGTGGCTTCCCCTGCCTGGCGAACGATGGTCGAGGAGGTCGAAAGCAAGATCGCCGCTGACGTCGGGACCCCACCGGACAAGGAACAGACGAGCGAACGAAATCCTGGCGACCGGCAAGCGCTGGAGTACATGCGCGGGGTTCTCCAGCACCTCGCCAGCGGTCAATAGGAGGACGCGGGGCCCGGCGGGCGAGCGCTCAGCCGGGCGCGGACAGCCGCACCGGCAGCGACTCGAGGCCGTGGATGAGCGAGCTCGGCCGCCAGCGCAGCGAGTCCGCCGGCACCGCCACGAAATAGCGGATCAGCGCGGTGGCGTGCGCCCGGGACAGCTCGGGCGGGGCCGTGTCCGAGACGGCAGTGGCCGACCAGGTACGGAAGTCGTCCTGGTCGGGGACCGGCACGCCGAGGAGCTCGCAGATCACCGTGATCGGCAGCGGGCGAACGACGTGAGCAGGTCCACCTCGGCCTGGGTCGACATGTCGTCAAGCAGCCTAACTTATACGTTGTAAAGGAGGCACCCTCGGTCCCGGCGGGCGGCAGGCCGGCCGGCCGCGCTCGGCTCAGCGCGGACGGCCACCAGTTCCACCGCCCGATCAGCACCGCCGCCGCCGGTACCAGCAGCGTCCGGACCAGGAAGGTGTCCATCAGCACGCCGAGCGCGAGGCCGACGCCCACGTCCACGATCGTCCGGACGTTCTGCGCCCCGGCGCTGCGCGAACCCACGACTGCCAGCACCCCGAACGTCCCGGCCAGCACCAGTCCGGCCGAGGTCACCGTCGTCCCGGTAACGCTCAGCGCCCGGCCCACCGCCTCGCGCAGCGGCAGGTGGTGAGCCTCTTCCCTGATCCGCGTCATGACCAGGATGTTGTAGTCCTCCCCCAGCGCCAGCAGGAACATGAACAGCAGGAACGGCAGGATGAACGTCAGCCCCGGCTGGCCGGCGGCCTTGATGAACACCAGCACGGTCAGCCCGAGGGCGGAGAAGTAGGAAAGCACCACCGAGACGATCAGGTACAGCGGCGCGATCAGGCTCCGCATCACCAGCGCGAGCAGCACAGCGATGACAGCGATGGCGATCGGGATGACGGTGCGCAAGTCGCTGTCGGACAGCCGGGCGACATCGTAGGTGAACGCCGCCTGCCCGGTGACCCCGGAGGCGGAGGCGCCGGCGGCCCGCGCCGCGCGGGCGGCCGCGGCCCGGACGGCTGGCACCGCCTGCGCCGCCGGGGTGGTGGTCGCGCTTCCCGCCGCAAGCGACGTAGCGAACGAGATCGTGTACCCGTCCGCGCTCACGTACGACCCGCTGGCCCGGTAGGACTGGTACGCGGCCAGTTCCGCCCGCGGGACCCGGGCCGCGGCCGAGGTGGACATCGCCCGCGGCGAGCCGTAGGTGGCGTACAGCGCGGCGTACTTGGCCGCGGTCAGCGGCGTACCGTTAGCGTTCAGCGGCCCGGACACCGAGGTGAACACGGGGTCGGCGGCCAGCTGCCGCCCGGCGGCGGCCACCGACGCGGCGGCCGCCCAGGCGGGCTGCCGCAGCCGCAGCACGATGACCGTCGGGTTGGCCGCTGTCTGGGGGAAGTGCCTGGTCAGCAGCGCGTCACCGGCCGCGGAATCGCTGCCCGCCGGTCCGGTCGCCGCGCCGCCGAACCCCGCGGCCAGGTAACCCGCCGAGGCCACTGCGAGCGCGCCGAAGACGGCGAGGCCGATGACCAGCGTGGCCAGCGGCCGCCGGACGATCCGCGAGCAGGCCGGCCCCCACCACCCGGCGCGTCCCGCGCCCGGCCGGACCGAGGACGGCCAGAACGCGACCGGGCCGCAGATCGCGAGCAGGGCCGGCAGCAGGGTGAGCCCGGCGACGAGCATCAACCCGATCGCGATGGCCAGCGGCGCCGCCAGCCCGGAGTACAGGCTGAAGGTGGCGCTGGCCAGTGACAGCAGCGCCGCGATGAGAATGCCCGCGGAGAAAGTGATCGTCTCGCCGACCCGGGCCACCGAGAGCACGATCGCCTCGTGGCAGCCCAGCCCGGCCCGCATCTCCTCCCGTACCCGGAACATCAGGAACAGCGCGTAGTCCGTGCCCGCGCCGAGCACCAGCACGATCAGCAGTAGCGAGGCGATCTGCGAGACGCCCAGGCCGTGCACCGCGGCCTCGGCGGTGAGCCGTTCGGCGACCAGCACCACCACCACCGCGGGCAGCACCGCGATCAGCGGCGCCAGCGCCGACCGGAACACCGCGACGAGCAGCGCGATCACGAAGATGATGGAGAACCACTGGACCTGGCCGCCGGTCTTGCCGGAGGTGGCGTTGGTGTCCACCCGGGTGGCCACCGTGCCCGCCGTGTGCGCCGAGAACCCGGGCGGCGGCCCCGCCGCCCGGATCGCGTCACGCACCTCCGCCACCAGGGTGGCCTGCTGGGACGCGGCGAGGCCGCCGGACTGCGCCAGCCTGGCCAGGGCCGTGAGCTGCTCGGCCTGCCCGTCGGCCGACTGCCCGGCGTCCCGCACCGCGACCACCCTGGCGACCCGGGACAGTGAACCCGCCAGTCGCGCGACGAACGCCTGGTCCGCGCCGGACAGCGTCCCGTCGGACAGTGTTCCGTTCGATTGGGCGGCCACCACCGTGACCGCGGTCAGCGTGGCCCCCTGCAGCGGCGAGGCCAGCCGGGCCGCCTGCTGGCTGAGCGCGCTGGCCGGCAGGAACGAGGTGTTGTCGCTCTGCGTCACGCTCGACAGCGACGGCAGCAGCGCCATGGCCGCGACCGCGCCGGCCACCCAGGCCACCAGGATGGCCCACCGGAAGCGGACGGACAGCCGTCCGGCCGCGGCGAAGAAGGTACCCACGAAGGTCATCGTGGCCGGCCGGAGCACGGGCCCGTTAGACCCAGGGGAGCGTAAAGTTACTTCGTGGCAGATCCGCACGGCTACCGGCCGGCGCCGGGCGAGATTCCCGAATCCCCGGGGGTCTACAAATTCCGCGACCAGCGCGGCCGGGTGATCTACGTCGGCAAGGCCAAGTCGCTCCGGCAGCGGCTGAACTCCTACTTCGCCGACTTCGCCAGCCTGCATCCGCGCACCCAGATGATGCTGACGACCGCGGCGGGCGTCGAGTGGACCGTGGTCGGCACCGAGGTCGAGGCGCTGCAGCTCGAGTACTCCTGGATCAAGGAGTTCGATCCCCGGTTCAATATCAAGTACCGGGATGACAAGAGCTACCCCTACCTGGCCGTCACCATGGGCGAGGAGTACCCGCGGGTCATGGTCATGCGCGGCGCCAAGCGCAAGGGCACCAAGTACTTCGGCCCGTACAGTCACGCCTGGGCCATCCGTGACACGGTTGACACGCTGCTCCGGGTGTTCCCGGTACGCACCTGCTCGGCGGGCGTGTTCAAGCGGTCCGGGCAGATCGGCCGCCCCTGCCTGCTCGGCTACATCGGCAAGTGCTCCGCGCCGTGCGTCAAGCGGATCAGCGCCGAGGACCACCGCCGGCTGGCCGAAGACTTCTGCGACTTCATGGCCGGGCAGACCACCCGGTTCGCCAGCCGTCTCGAGGCCGAGATGAAACAGGCCGCCGCCGAGGAGGAGTTCGAGCGCGCCGCCCGGCTCCGCGACGACCTGCGGGCACTGGAGCGTGCGATCGAGAAGCAGGCGGTGGTGCTCGGCGACGGCACCGACTGCGACGTGATCGCGCTGGCCGAGGATCAGCTCGAGGCGGCTGTCCAGGTGTTCTACGTGCGCGGCGGCCGGGTCCGGGGCCAGCGCGGCTGGGTCTTGGACAAGATCGAGGAAGTGACGCCGGCCGGCCTGGTGGAGCAGTTCCTCGGCCAGGTCTACGCGGATACCCCGGCCGACGCCGAGGCGGTCAATGCTGGCATCCCGCGCGAGGTCCTGGTGCCGGAACTGCCGCCGGACCCGGCCACCATGACCCAGTGGCTGACCGAACGCCGAGGTGGTCCGGTCAGCCTGCGGGTGCCGCGGCGCGGGGACAAGAAGGCCCTGCTCGAGACCGTGGCCCGGAACGCCGGCCAGTCGCTCGCCCTGCACAAGACCCGCCGCGCCAGCGACCTGACCACCCGGAGCAAGGCGCTCAACGAGATCCAGGAGGGGCTCGGCCTGGACGATGCGCCGCTGCGGATCGAATGCTATGACGTTTCGAACCTGCAGGGCACGCACGTGGTCGCGTCGATGGTCGTGTTCGAGGATGGCCTGGCCCGCAAGAGCGAGTACCGCCGGTTCGCGATCAAGGGCACCGACGGCACCGACGACATCTCCGCGATCCACGAGGTGATCACCAGGCGGTTCCGTCGCTACCTGGCAGAACGCGAGAAGACCGGCGAGCTGGATACCCTCGGCGACCCCGACCCGGAGGAAGACGTAACCGCCCAGAAGAAATTCTCGTATCCGCCTAACCTGGTGGTCGTCGACGGCGGCCCGCTGCAAGCCGACGCGGCGGCCCGGGCCCTGACCGAGCTGGGCATCGACGACGTAGCCGTCTGCGGCCTGGCCAAGCGCCTGGAGGAGGTCTGGCAGCCGGGCGAGGAGTACCCGGTCATCCTGCCCCGCAGCAGTGAGGGGCTCTACCTGCTGCAGCGGGTGCGGGACGAGGCGCACCGGTTCGCGATCACCTATCACCGGCAGAAGCGCGGCAAGGCCGCCACCACCAGCGCGCTCGACGACGTGCCCGGGCTCGGCCCGGCCCGGCGCAAGGCCCTGCTCAAGCACTTCGGCTCGGTGCGTAAGCTCAGCGCGGGGAGCATCGAGGAGATCGCGGCGGTGCCGGGCATCGGCCCCCGGCTGGCCGCCACCATCTCCGCCGCCCTGGGCTCGAACCAGGCCGAAACCACCGACGCAGGGGAGAAGGCATGAGGACGGCTGACGATCCGGCGGACATCGTCGTCATCACCGGCTTGTCCGGGGCGGGGCGGTCCACCGCGGCCAAGTCGCTCGAAGATCTGGGCTGGTTCGTGGTCGACAACCTGCCCCCGGGCCTGCTGCCGACCATGGTCGACCTCGCGGCCAGGTCCAACGGTGCGGTCAGCCGGATGGCCGCGGTGGTCGACGTGCGCAGCCGCGCCTTCAGCACCGACCTGAAGTCGGCCGTCAGCGATCTCGGCGCGCGCGGCGCGACCGCCCGCGTCGTCTACCTCGAGGCCGCCGAGGACACGCTGGTGCGCCGGTTCGACAGCGAGCGGCGGCCGCACCCGCTGCAGGGCAACGGCCGGGTCACCGACGGCATCGCGGCCGAGCGCGAACTGCTCAGGGAGGTGCGCGGTGACGCCGACCTGGTCCTGGACACGACCCGGCTCAACGTGCATGAGCTGCGGGCCAGGATGCGCGACTTCTTCGGCGGCGGCACGGCGGCTGGACTGAGGCTCAGTGTCGTCTCGTTCGGCTACAAATACGGTCTCCCGGTGGACGCCGACCTGGTGGCTGACTGCCGGTTCCTGCCCAACCCGCACTGGATCCCCGAGCTTGCCCCGATGACGGGGCAGGACGAGCCGGTCCGCGAGTATATTCTTGCCCAGCCTGGTGCCAAGGAGTTCCTACGTCATTACGCTGAGTTGCTCCACGTGGTGCTGCCCGGGTATGAACGAGAGGGCAAGCGGTTCGTCACCCTCGCCGTGGGCTGCACCGGCGGCAAGCACCGCAGCGTGGCGATAGCCGACGAGCTGGCGGCGCGCGTGGCCGGCGCGCTCGGTGATTCCGCCGTGGGGGCTGACGTGCAGGTGACACACCGGGATCTGGGTCGGGAGTGAGCAGTTGGGGACTGGCCTCAGGGCGGTAGCGCTCGGTGGCGGCCACGGGCTGGCGACGTCGCTGTCGGCCCTGCGCCGCGTGACCGATGATCTCACCGCGATCGTGACGGTCGCGGATGATGGCGGGTCGAGCGGCCGCCTGCGCCGCGACTTCGGCGTCCTGCCGCCCGGTGACCTGCGGATGGCGCTGGCCGCGCTGTGCGGCGACGACGAGTGGGGCACCACCTGGAGCAAGGTGGTGCAGCACCGGTTCGACGGCGACCGCGAGCTGGCCGGCCATGCCGTCGGCAACCTGCTCATCGTGGCGCTGTGGGACCTGCTCGGTGATACGGTCACGGGCCTGGAGTGGGTGGGAAGGCTGCTCGGCACCGGCGGCCGGGTGCTGCCCATGGCCGCCGTGCCGCTGGACATCGTCGCGGAAGTGGTCGGCGCCGACCCCGATCGGCCGGACGAGGTCAGCACGGTCCGGGGCCAGGTGGCGTGCGCCAGCACGCCGGGCCAGGTGCGGTCGATCACGCTGCTTCCCCCCGACCCGCCCGCCGTGCCCCAGGCGGTGCGCGCGGTGCTGGACGCGGAGTGGGTGGTGTTCGGCCCAGGTTCGTGGTTCACCAGCGTGCTACCGCACCTGCTGGTGCCCGAGCTCGCCTCGGCGCTGCACGTCAGCTCGGCGCGGCGGCTGCTCGTCCTCAACCTGGCGCCGCAGCCGGGGGAGACGGAGGGATTTTCGCCACACAAGCACCTCGAGGTCCTCGCCGGGCACGCGCCTGCGCTTACCTTGGACGTAGTCCTCGCCGACACCAAGGCCGCCGGAACCGGTAACCTGGCCGACCTGGAAAAGGCAGCCGCCGTGCTGGGGGCCCGGCTGGTGATGGCGGACGTGGCCGCGGCCGACGGCACGCCCAAGCATGACCCGAGGCTGCTGGCGGGGATGTACGCGCAGATCTTTGCGAGCTACCGGGCGGTGCCGGGACCTCGTGGGCCGGGACCTAGTGGGGGGAGTGACGCCGCATGGCGATGACCAGCGTGGTGAAGGATGAGCTCAGCCGGGTGCAGGTGATCAAGCCCTGCTGCCGCAAGGCCGAGGTCTCCACGCTGCTCAGATTCGCCGGCGGCCTGCACCTGTCCGAGGGCCGGGTGGTCATCGAGGCCGAACTCGACACTGGTGCGGCGGCCCGGCGGCTGCGCGCGAGCATCACCGAGGTGTTCGGGCACCCGGCCGAGTTCCTCGTGCTCTCGCCGAGCGGCCTGCGCAAGGGCAACCGCTACCTGGTGCGGGTAAGCAAGGGGCAGGCCGGCGAGAGCCTGGCCCGCCAGGCCGGGCTGATCGACAGCTACGGCCGCCCGGTGCGCGGCCTGCCCAGGCAGGTGGTGGCGGGTTCGGCCTGCGACTGCGTGGCCGCGTGGCGCGGCGCGTTCCTGGCCCACGGGTCGCTGACCGAGCCGGGCCGCTCGATGGCGCTCGAGATCACCTGCCCCGGGTCCGAGGCGGGATGGCGCTCGAGATCACCTGCCCCGGGTCCGAGGCGGCGCTCGCCCTGGTCGGCGCGGCGCGGCGGCTGAAGGTGCACGCCAAGGCGCGTGACGTGCGCGGCGTGGACCGGGTGGTGATCAGGGACGGCGAGGCGATCAGCGCCATGCTGACCCGGCTCGGCGCGCACCAGGCCGTGCTGGCCTGGGAGGAGCGCCGGATGCGGCGCGAGGTCCGGGCCACCGCCAACCGCCTGGCCAACTTCGACGACGCCAACCTGCGCCGCAGTGCCCGCGCCGCGGTGGCGGCGGGCGCGCGGGTGGAGCGTGCCCTGGAGATCCTCGGCCCGGACGCGCCGCAGCACCTGACCATGGCGGGCCAGCTGCGGATGGCGCACCGGCAGGCCAGCCTGGAGGAACTCGGCCAGCTCGCCGACCCGCCGCTGACCAAGGACGCGATCGCCGGCCGCATCCGCCGCCTGCTGGCCATGGCCGACCGCCGGGCCACTGAGCAGGGCGTCCCGAGCACCGAATCCACCCTCACCGTCGACATGTTCCCCTAACCCCGCGCCCTCCCGTCGGCGCTCCCAGCCTGTCAACATCACCTCTCTGGCCCCACCCGGATCACATGCCTCCGAGTCTGGAGGTTCAGTCCTGATCGCGGGTCAAAAACCCTGTCATACGGCAATGCCGCTTTGCTTGTGGCCTGGCTGTCGGGAGTAGGTGTCAAGCTGCGCTGCGGGCGGCACTCGCCTGCCGCCCGGACAGGTAGGCGATCGCGGCGGCGGCCAGGCCGAGGAGGGCCAGCGTGGTCAGGCCGACACGCAGGCCGAACTCGCTGGCCAGGAAGCCGATCGCGGGCGGCCCGAGCAAGAACCCGCCGTAGCCCAGCGTCGAGGTCAGGGCGACTCCGCTGGATCCGGCCAGCAGGCCGGCCCGCGCGATCGCCACCGGGAACAGGTTGGCCAGGCCAAGGCCGGTCGCGGCGAACCCGGCCAGTGCTAGCCATACGTCAGGGGCGAGGGAGGCCAGAAGCATGCCCGCGCACGCGGTCAGGCCGCCCAGGATCAGCACAGGCGCGCGGCCGAGCCGTTCGAGCAGTGCCGTCCCGGAGAGCCGCCCGCTCGCTTCGGCCAGCGCGAAGGCCGCGTAGCCCGCGGCGGCCAGGCCCGCTCCCGCGCCGAGGTCCTGCCGCAGGTGCAGCGCGCCCCAGTCGCCGATCGCGCCCTCGTCGTAGGCGGCGCACAGCGCGATCAGGCCGAACAGCCCGACGGTACGCCCGGTCCGCAGCGCCCCGTGCCACGCCGAGCCGCGCACGCGCGGCTGGCCCGTGCGACCGGAGGCGCCCCCGGCGGCGGGTCCGGCTGAGGCGGCCCCGGCTCCCTGACCCAGCACGGCGTCACGGGTCAGCAGCGCATGCCCGGCCACCGCGCTGACGAGCAGGCCGACTAGCCCACTGAGCAGCAGGTGGCGCAGCGGGGACAGGTGCGGCGCGAGCAGGCCGCCGAGGCCGGCCCCGGCCAGCCCGCCGAAGCTCCACGCGGCGTGGAAGCCCGGCATCACCGGCCGCCGCAGCGCGGCCACGACGTCGACCGCGACGCTGTTCATGGCCACGTTGAGGCAGCCGTAGGCGGCGCCGAAGACGGCCAGCAGGAGCCCGAGCGCGATCGCGGACCTGGCCAGCGCCGGAAGCGCCAGGGTCACCGAGAGCAGCGCACAGGAGATCACCGTCATCCGCGGGCTGCCGAACCGGCGGCACAGCGCACCGGCCAGCAGCATGGTGGCCACGGCGCCGGCCGACAGGCCGAGCAGCGCGAGCCCGAGGGCGGCGGATGAGGCGCCGACCTGCTCCTTGATCGCCGGGACGCGGACCGCCCAGCTCGCGAAGATGAACCCGTGCGCCGCGAACACCGCGCAGAGCGCGACCCGGATCCGGCCGAGATCACCGGGCCGGCGGCGTGCCGTGACCCGTACGTGCTTGACTTTGTTTACCAGCGACACAAAATAAGACTATGCATCCGCAACCGACCGCGGCAAGGGGCCTCAGGGGGACGGGGACCTCGCGAGGCCGCACTCAGCTCGGCCCGGCCCTGGCGCTGATCCATGGCGGGCGGGCGCCGACGCGCGCGGCCCTGGGCGCGAGCCTGGGCGTCACCCGGGCCACCGCGGGCGCGGTCGCGGCCGAACTTCAGGCGCTGGGTTTGATCCAGGTGGACACCGACCCAGGTACCCCAGGCAGCGGCACCCTGGGCCGGCCCTCGCACCGGCTCACCATCGACCCCGATGGCCCGGTGGCCTTCGCCGCCCAGATACACCCAGACGGCTTTCAGGTCGCGCTGGTCGGGCTGGGCGGGCGGGTCGTCGCGGCCGACGGCGGATCCCTGGCGGTACCTGACGACCCGGCGCCGGTGCTGGCCGCCGCCGCCCGGGCGGGCGCCCGGCTGCTGCGGTCCGCAGGCCGGGCCTGCGTGGGCGCCGGCCTGGCGGTGCCTTCCGCGGTGGCCGAGCCGGGGGGCATCGCCGTCAGCCCGCTGCACGTCGGCTGGCCGGCCGGCGTCCGGATCAGGGACGTCTTCGCCGCGCAGGTCCAGCGAGCCGGTATCGCCGGTCCGCACGGAACGGTCCCGGCGGCCGCCAACGACATCAACCTCGCCGCGCTGGCCGAGCACCGGCACGGCGCCGGCCGCGACGCCCGGCACTTGCTGGTGGTGGCCACCGGCCACCAGGGCGTCGGCGGCGCGCTGGTGCTCGACGGTGCGCTCTACACCGGCAGTTCGGGCCTCGGGATGGAAGCCGGGCACGTCAGCGTCGATCTGCGGGGGCGCCCTTGCCGGTGCGGCAGCCGCGGCTGCCTGGACGTGGAGACCGACGCGCTGAGCCTGCTGGACGCGGCCGGCCGGGTTCCGCGTCCCGGCGTCTCCGTGCTCGAGCAGGCCACCGCCCTGCTGCGGCACGAGTACGCGATGGATTCGGCGGTGCGGGACGGGGCCGGCGTCGTCATGGAGCGGCTCGGGCTCGGGCTGGCCGGGTTGATCAACGTGCTCAACCCGGACCGGATCCTCCTCGGCGGCCTGCACCGCGACCTGCTCGCGGCCGACCCTGGGCGATTGCGGGCGGCGGTCGCGGAACGCAGTCCGTGGGGTCGCGGCAGTAGCGTGCCGGTCCTCGGCTGCGCCCTGGACAACGGCAGCCTTATCGGCGCGGCCGAACTCGCCTGGCAGCCGATCCTCGACGACCCCGGCCTCCTCCTTGACAGCTAGAAATGCTAGGGATGACCGAACGTGTCGTGGCCTGCCTGGCCCTGGCGGTCGGTTACACCGTCCGCGCGGGGCGGACGCTCCTTCGCAAGGGTTAGGTGAGCACGCTCGGCCTCATTGCCGGTTTGCGCGATCGCGGTCTCGTAGGCGGCACCGGCCTCGGCGCCCCGGCCCAGCCGCCGGAGCAGGTCGGCGCGGACGGCGTGGAACAGGTAGTACCCGCCCAGGTTTGCAGGGGCCAGGCCGTCGACCAGATCGAGGGCCGCCGCCGGGCCGTCGACCTCGGCCACCGCGACAGCGCGGTTGAGGGCGATCACCGGGCTAGGCGCGACCGCGAGCAACTGGTCGTACAGCTTCAGGATCTGGTCCCAGTCGGTGGCGGCCGCGACGGGCGCGTCGCTGTGCACGGCGTTGATGGCCGCCTGGATCTGGTACGGGCCTGGCTGGTTGCGTCGCAGGCACTGCCGGACGATGGCCTGGCCCTCGGCGATCAGCGCGCGGTCCCAGCGGGCCCGGTCCTGGTCGGCGAGCAGCACCAGCGCGCCGTCCGCGGATGTGCGGGCCGTCCGCCGCGACTCGGTGAGCAGCATCAGCGCGAGCAGCCCGAGCACCTCCGGCTCGTCCGGCATGAGCTGGGCCAGCAGCCGCCCGAGCCGGATCGCCTCTGCGCACAGGCCGGCCCGCGCCAGCGCCGGACCCGAACTCGCCGTGTAGCCCTCGTTGAAGATGAGGTAGATGACGGCGAGCACGGCTGAGATCCGGGCGGGCAGATCGGCCTCCGCCGGGATGCGGTACGGGATCCCCGCGTCCCTGATCTTGGCCTTGGCCCGGACCAGCCGCTGGGCCATGGTGGGTTCCGGCACCAGGAACGCGTGCGCGATCTCGGCCGTGCTGAGCCCGCCGAGCAGCCGGAGCGTGAGCGCCACCCGTGCGGCGAGGCCGAGCGCCGGGTGGCAGCAGGTGAACATGAGCCGCAGCCGGTCATCGCGCACCGGGCCCTCCTCTAGCGGTTCGTCCTGGGCACGCAGCAGCGCGGCCTGGGCGTGCTTGCCGTCGCGGGCCGCCTCGCGGCGCAGCCGGTCGATGGCCCGGTTGCGCGCGGTGGTGATGATCCACCCGGCCGGGCTCGGCGGCAGCCCGGCCGACGGCCAGCGCCTGGCTGCCTCGGCGAAGGCGTCCTGAACCGCGTCCTCGGCGATGTCGATGTCGCCGAAGATACGGGTCAGGACGGCCACCGCCCGGCCGTACTCCTCGCGGAAGACGCGCTCGACGTCGGCGAGCGCGGCCGCGGGCCCGGGCATGGGCCCGGGAATGGGCCCGGGAATGGGCCCGGGAATGGGCCCGGGAATGGGCCCGGGAATGGGCACAGTCAGCCCTCCGCCATGGCCACCATCGGCCGGACCTCGACCGGCAGCTTGCACGCCGCCGTGGCCTTGCGGGCCCAGGCGAGCGCGGCGTCCAGGTCCGGCGCCCTGATGATCCAGAACCCGCCGACGTGCTCCTTGCCCTCGGCGAACGGCCCGTCGGTGACGAGCACGCCGCCGCCGTCCGCCCGCAGCACCGTGGCCGTGTCCGGCGGGTGCAGGCCGCCGGTGAACACCCAGGCGCCCGCGGCCCTCATCTCGGCGTCCACCGCGTCGACGTCGCGCATGATCGGCTCGAGGACCTCAGGCGGCGGCGGATCCCCGTCCGGCTGGTAGATGCTGAGCAGGTATTGCTTCATCCCGGTCATCCTCCTGACGCTACGCCGGCCCCCGGTTGGCATGTGCTGAGCCGGCCTCTCATCCCCTACACGAATCCGTCCGGCGCGGATCGACAGACTGTGCTGGCCCCGGGGGACGACCCCCGGGATCCCCCCGCTAACGGGGGGGCTCCCCGCCCCCCGTACCCCCCTGGGATAAGGTCTAGACCATAGGAGTCTGCCCGGCCTGCCCGCTACAGGGCCCTGACAGGCTCCGGACGCGAGTCTGGCGCCGCCTCCGGGTCATCCTCGGGGGCGGCGTCCGATAGTCTCGGAGCCGCAGGCGATCACGGGGATCGACGAGGAGATTTAGTACTGTGACAATTCGTGTGGGAATCAATGGTTTCGGCCGTATCGGCCGTAACTTCTGGCGGGCCGCCAACGCCGGGGACGGCGACCGCGGCATCGAGATAGTGGCGGCGAACGACCTCGGTGACATCGCCACGATGGCGCACCTGCTCAAGTACGACACCGTGCTCGGCACCCTGACGGACGACGTGTCGGTGTCCGGCGACACCATCCGGGTCGGCGACAAGCAGATCAAGATCCTGGCCGAGCGCGAGCCGGCCAAGCTGCCCTGGCGCGACCTCGGCGTGGACGTCGTGATCGAGTCCACCGGCCGGTTCACCACCGGGCCGACGGCCAAGGCCCACCTCGAGGCGGGCGCGAAGAAGGTCATCATCTCCGCGCCGGCCAAGGACGAGGACATCACGATCGTGATGGGGGTCAACGACGACGCGTACGACCCCGCGACGCATCACGTACTATCCAACGCGTCCTGCACCACCAACTGCGTGGCGCCGATGGCCAAGGTGCTGCTCCTGCTCGACAGCTTCGGCATCGTCAAGGGCCTGATGACCACGATTCACGCCTATACCAACGACCAGGTCATCCTGGACTTCCCGCACAAGGACCTGCGCCGGGCCCGGGCCGCCGCGCAGAACATCATCCCGACCACGACCGGGGCGGCCAAGGCGACCGCGCTGGTGCTGCCCGAGCTCAAGGGCAAGCTGGACGGGATGGCCATGCGGGTGCCTGTGCCGGACGGCTCGGTGACCGACCTGGTGGTCGAGCTGAACCGCGAGGTGACCAAGGACGAGGTGAACGCCGCGTTCCGGGCCGCCGCCGAGGGGCCGCTCAAGGGCTATCTGTACTACACCGAGGACGCCATCGTGTCCTCCGACATCGTGGGCTCGCCGGCGTCGTGCACCTTCGACGCCTCGCTCACGATGACGTTCGGCAACCAGGTCAAGGTCATCGGCTGGTACGACAACGAGTGGGGCTACTCCAGCCGGCTCGTCGACCTGGCCGCGCTCGTCGGCGCCCGGCTGCGGTAATGCACTCTGTCGACGACCTGGAGGTCATGGGCCGCCGCGTG
>WNGP01007228.1_pt1 | contig 14290 bp, 8 predicted proteins | sample 5407671 | NCBI WGS metagenome assembly WNGP01 (sample SAMN13153381, study PRJNA577476) | soil metagenome | isolation source: 40 cm soil or saprolite under Garry oak tree replicate 2 | place: USA:California | collected 2016-06-15 | reverse complement strand
GCCAGCGCGCGCGCCGGCTCGGCCGCGACGCCGCCGGCGCCATAGAACCGCTCCATCAAGGCGGCCGTCGCCCAGTCGTCCACCGGCCACAACGTCGCCACGACGTGCGCCGCGCCCGCGTGCAGAAACGCCCGCGTGAGACCCACCCATTCATCTCCCGCCGGTACGTCGGCGAGCGCACCCGATCCCAGGCCCGTTTGGCACGCGGACAGGACAACCAGCTCAGCAGCGAGTGACAGGCCGAACACTTCGTGGACTTCGAGCCGGCCATCTTGACCGTCGCCGCCCGCGAGCTCGACGTAGGAAAACAGCGGGTTCGGCTTGTTGAGGACGCCAGTTGTCGCGAGATGAAGCACGCGAGCATCGGGGGCCTCGCGGCGGAAGGCTGCCTCGCTCGCGTCGCTCCCGGTCAGCACGCGCACGTCCGCGCCACCGAGCCGCGCGATCGCCGCGACCTCTTGGCGCGATCCGGGCAACCCCTCGGGCTGCGGCGCAAATGCAAGCACGCCGCGCACGCCGCCTGTCGCGTCCGGACGGCGTCGCTCACCCAACGCGAGCCATACCGACGCCGATGGCGTCAGCTCCAGCTCGTAGCGCTCGATGAGAAACCGTCCGCTGGGTGTGGAGTCGAGCAGCGCCGCAAAGGGGAGGTAGTTGAGCTCGCCCTGCGGCACGACGACGAGTCGCGTCGTGTGCGACAGAAGCCCAGCGTCCTCGATCGGCGCGATGAGGCGCTGATACAGTTGGCGTAGCGGCGCGCGCCACAGGTCCTCACCCCCCGGCCCCCCCTCCGCACCGCGGAGAGGGGGAATCAGGGGGTGAGGTAACTCGATCGTCCCGCGCGCGAACTCCACCAGTCGTGCGAGGTCGCGGCGGGTCGTGCCAAGGTCAACGATCGTGAGCGTGTCGCGCGTGACCACGAACGCGACTGCTGCCGAATCGCGCATCAAGTACTCGATGAAGGCCGCATCGGGTGCGAGGCGATTGGCGACGTCCCGCCAGCCGCGCGGCTCGGGTGCGACGAGTGCGACATGGCGCGGCGCTCCCTCACGCATCTCCAGCAGCAGCTCCGCGTACGACTCCTGCGCGCGCGCCAGTGTTTCGCGGCTCGCCCGGGCGCTGCTCTCGAGGTCCCGCTCGCGGCGCTGATCGCCGGAGCCTTCAGCGCTCTCCTCTTCGCTGGTCAACTCGGCGATCCGGCGCCGCAGGTCCTGCTCCCGGGCCGCGAGATCGGCGCTCACTCCCTCGGGGCTCGTCACGCGACCCCGCTCCAGTAGCTCGAGCATCTCGCGCGCGCGCATGCGCTCGCTTGCCTCGAACGCGGCTCCCGGCCGGCCGCGATCGCGCTCGACGAATGCGAGCTGCGCGTAGATGTCCCATTTGTCCGCGAGGAACGACGAGCGTCGCTCCGCCAGGGCGAGCGAGCGGCTCGGCCCGGCGAGCACGTCGATCGCGGTGCGCAGCTCGCGCGCAGCCGAGTCGATCGAGCCTTGGGCCCGCAGCACGTCGGCCCACCCAGCGTGGAGGCGCCACGCCACCTCGGGCACCGTACGGTCGCCGAGGCGCGCTACGCCCGCGCGATATAGCGAGTCCGCAGTCGCCGTCCGCCCCGCGCGTGCTTCGAGCGCGGCCCACTCACCTACCGCGGCACCCGCCGCGACCGGATCGCCACTGCGTTCCAAGTCCGCGCTCGCGTGACCGAGCTCGCGCCGCGCTCCCGCCGTGTCACCGTGCGCGAGTAGTGCTTGCGCCAATGAGATGCGCGTCAGACCTGCGGCTCGCTGCTCGCCCGCGCCGGCATAGGTGCGTAGCGCCGTCTCGAACAGCGCCTGCGCCCGCACGGGATCGTCCCGTGCGAGCAATAACAGGCCGCGCCCCTCCTGCGCGCCGGCTTCGCCGCCCGGTTGCGCCGCCAGGCGATAGAGCGCTTCGGCGCGGGCGTACAACCGTTGCGCCTCCGGGAGGGCGTTGAATTCGACCGCGAGATCAGCACGCGCCAGCGCAATTCCCGCGCGGGCAGCCGGCGGCGCACGGGTCGAGTCCGCGCGGCGCTGTGCGCGGCTCAACTCGTCGCGCGCGCCCTGAAGATCGCCCGCCGCCGCGAGCGCTCCCGCGAGATCCCGCCGCACGGCGAGCTCCTCGGCAACCGGGCCGGTGCGCGCGTACACCGCGAGCGCTTGACGGAGCGCGGCCTCCGCCGCCGGGTAGTCGCCGCGTCGCAGATCCACCTGCCCCAGCCCGTGCCATGCCGCCGCGGCATCGGCCCATGCCTCGTGCGCCTGCCAAATCGCGAGCGCGTCGCGGTACTGCGCGTCGGCCGTCCCGAACTCGCCGGCGAGACTCGCGAGCCCGGCGAGGTTTACGAGATTCGTGGCTGCGGCATTTTCCCTGCCGTCACGGCGATTGATTGCGAGCGCCGTCTCGAACTCTCGGCGCGCCGCGTCCATGTCCCCCAATCGTTGCGCCAGCAGTCCGAGGCCGTTGTGATCGGCCGCGACGCCGCGCGTGTCCCCGATCCGCTCTCGCAGCACGAGTGCCCGCCCGTACAGCTCCTTCGCGCGCGCCCAATCGCCGCCGTCCTCCGCCACGCCCGCCAGCGCTCCCACGGCGTTGGCCTCGACTCGGGCGTCACCGATCGCGGCAGCGAGAGTACGCGCGCGCTCCAGCCACGCGCGGGAGCTGTCGAGCTGCTCGCCCGCAAGAAAGCCCGTGCCGATGTTGCCGGCGAGAGCGGCCTGGCCGGCGCTGTCGTCGATCCCTCTGGCCCGCACGAGCGCGCGCCGCCACATCCGCATCGCGGCGGCCGGACCGTCGCGGCTGTAGGCGGTGATCCCCGCGCGCCGCAGACTGTCCACCCACACCTTCGTCGCCCGTCGCTCGGGAGGCCACGAAGCAAAACGCGCCACCTGTCGCACCAGAAACGAATCGTCCCACGCCGCGGCGTACGCATCTGCGAGCCGCCGCGCGATGACCGTGTCGGAGCGACGCAACGCATCCGTCACGGCGTCTCGTATCGCCAGCGGCCGAGCGCGGATCTCGACGATCAACGCATTCGGTGGAACCGATGCGGCCAGCGCTCGCAACGAATCGGCCGCGGATGATTGAAACGCGAAGGCGACGACTATGACCGGAACGCAGAGCCCGATCACGGCGACGGTGCGGCGATCGAAAACTCGACGAGCGTCGAGGTGACCCAGCGGTCGAACCCGATGCGGGCCTCGACCTTCCAGAGGTAGGGCCGTCCGGAAACCAACGCGAGCGAATCGGGCAACGCCGCGGCGGTGTCCGTGGTACGCGTTTCGTAGGCCACGCGTCCGCCGGCGTCGAAGAGGGTAACGCGGTAAGCATCGGCACCCGGCACTCGCGTCCAAACCAGCGCCCGCGCCGCAGCAACCGGCCCGACCGGTGTGACGGGGACAGGAGGTGTGGCGCCAGCACCACCCCGGTGCCCGCCGAGGTTGTCGGACACCGGGGAGCGCAACAACAGCAGCAGCACCGCAGCAGCAGCGAGCGGCACAGCGACGCGATAGAATCTTCGGGGCCCGCGCTCCGCGGCAGCGACTTCCTTCGCGACCGACGGCTCGGCGAGCGCTCGCGCGACCGATGCCACCGCAGCACGACAGCGGGCGCAGGTTGAGACGTGAGGCAGAACGCTCGCCCGCAGCGCGGGATCGAGACTCCCGTCCGCCAGCGCCGCAATCGTGTCGTCGTCTATACAGTCAGCCGTCGTCGATTCGGACCGGACTCGGGTATCGAGCACGCGGCGCAACTCCTCCAAAGGTTCCTCAGCCCTAATAGGACGGCCACCGGGGTCAAGACTGCTCACGCGTCCTCCCGGTTCACGCCGGCTCGCTCGAGGTGCTCGCGGAGGACGGCCAGGACACGGTAAGCGCGGTTGTACACGGCCTTTGGGTTGGGCAGTCCGAGAACTTTGGCGACTGTTTCGGCGGGCAACTCCTCTACGACGTACAACTCGACCAGCAGCCTGTCCTCCGCACCGAGGACATCGAGCGCGCGCTCGATGAGCCGGCCCTGTTCTGCCACATCGGCCGCGTCAGGCCCCGCCGGCTCGACGGCGTGGGACAACACGTCGGGAGAGTCCACTGCGGGCGCGAGATCCCTGAGCATCTGGCCCTGGCGTCCCGCGATCACCGCTTGGTAGGTCGCCCGCAGCTCGACAAGGAACTCGCGAAACGTGAGTCCGGGCGTCTCACGGGCCCGGGCCAGCTCGTAGGCCTCGACATGACTCCGGTGATCGAGGAAGACCAGCTCGAAGATGCGGCGGCGGAGCGGCGGCAGGTTCTCGGCGGCGACCGAAAGCCGGCGGCGGCCATCGCGGTGGCGAAACCAGTCGACCGTGAGATGCCGAACGACGGTCACGAGCCAGGTCGAGAACGTGGCCCGGTGTTCCGGCTGATCCGTGTAGGTGCGGATTCGTCGCAGCCCGTCGGCGCGCAGGGCCTGGCACACCTGCGCGAAGACGTCCATCACATCGTCGTAGTCCTGGGCGTAGTGCCGGATGGCAGCGAAGATGAGACGTCGGTAGCGACCGACAAACTGATCCCACGCGGCGTCCAAGTCGCCGCGGTGCAACTCGGCCACCCAATCGTCCACAGCCGGCCTTGAGCGAGTGCAGCGGGATATACCGGCCAGAAAACGCGTGTCAAGTAAATCGCCTAACTCACGGCGTGAAAAACTCCGCCATAGCGGGGGTCGCGGCCGCCGCGCCGGGGAAGTGCGTGATCCCTAACGCCTCGAGCGTCAGACGCAGCGTGCCCTCGTGCTGGTACACCATGGTCGACTGGTACGTCGCCTTCGTCTTGGGGCCCACGACTATCCACGCGATCCGCCCCCCGCCACGTGTGTTGTCGCTTCCCGATTCGTCGAACGTGATGATCAGCAGGCCGTCCCGCTGGAACACCGCGCTCGCGAGCAGTGGCGCGATATTGTTTCGCAACCAGGTGTCGGCGGTGTCGAGCGAGCAGTCGTGCGCGTCGTGGCACAGATTCGGCACGATGTTCACGTAGTCAGGCAGCGCGCCGTTGGCCAGGTCAATCGCGAACTGGGCGTACGGCACGAGGTTCTTGGTCACGATCGTGGAATAGCTGTCGTCGTTCGTGATGATCTGACCCGTCGCCAGCATGAAGTAGTTGCCGATGGACGGATGCGTGTTGGCGTAGTACTCGGTCGCGAGGCCGTGCTGTTGTGCGAGACTGTTCAGGTACGGCATCGACGGGTTCCCGATCACAGCTGCGTAATCCTGGTTCTCCTCGGTCACGATGAACACGTGCCCGGCCCGGGGGGCGCCGCCGCCCGGAGGGCTCGGCCGCTCGCACCCTACGACGGTGACGAGCGAGAACCAAGCGAGGGCGGTAATTGAGGCGCGCACGCGGGCTACTGCCACGGGCTCTCGCTTGTCATTGTGAACTCACGCCAGAGTGGCCCGCGACGCCAATCGACTGCATCTTCTCCACGATGACCGCCCCGAAGCAAGCGTCGTCCTCGCTGGTGGCGCCCATCACTGAGGCAGAACCGCGCCCTACGTCGACCAATATCGACGTGTGTGGCCTGACTGACCGCGGCCGCGTCCGATCGGAGAATCAGGATCAGTTCCTCATTGTGAGCTTGCACAAGTTGCTGCGCGTGCACCAGTCGAGCTTGCCTCCCGAGGATATTACCACCCTGATCAGTGAGTCGCGGGGACATATCCTGCTCGTGGCCGACGGAGTGGGCGGCCGACCCGACGGCCAGTCGGCGAGCAGCACCGTGGTGAAGACCATCGCACAGCACGTCACCCATCTCATGGATCTGTACCGCCGGCTCGACTCCAGCAATGAAGCGATTTTTGTCGCGGAGTTGGAGAAATCGGTGCTCAAGAGCCACGACGTGCTGGTGGAGGAAGGCAAGAAGGAATACGGCGGGCACGGTGGGGCAACCACGCTAACGATGGTGGCCGCGCTCTGGCCGTACGCCTACGTGATACAGGTGGGCGACAGCCGCTGCTATCGGTTGCGCGACGGCCGGCTCGAACGCATGACCCAGGATCAGACACTCGCTCAGGCGCTGGTGGAGCGAGGCGCCCTCACCGAGACCGAGGCGCGTTATTCCCCGTTACAGGCCGTCCTCGCGAGAGCCTTGGGCGGGCGCGAAGCGACGCCGCGCATCCACGCCACCGACTGTCGCTGGGACGACGTCGTCCTGCTCTGCACCGACGGCCTCACCCGCCATGTGCAGGACTCCGAGATCGAAGCCGAGCTGCTCGCGATCCGTTCGGCGCAGGAGGCATGTCACCGGCTGGTCCAGATCGCGCTGGATCGCGGGGGCGAAGACAACGTAACCGTCGTGATCGGGCGGCTGAAGAACAAGCCCCCCGGTCTATAGCCCGCCTGGCCCGCCGCCATGGACGTGCCATCCAGGCCCGCGCTCGAGCTCCATTAGTCCCTGAAGAACCGCACCCGGGTCGGCGTGAGCCGGCGGGTTGTGGTACCGTCCCCCACCTCCCCGGAATCGTTCCCGCCCCAGCAATACGCTGCACCGTCTGCCGTCCGGCCACACACGTGGCCCTCTCCCGTTGTGATGAACACGAACGAAAGCCCTCCCTGAACCGGCTGCGGCGTTGAAGCGGGTGACTGTGAGCCGGAGCCTAACTGGCCGTCGTCGTTATCACCCCAGCAATAGGCGGCGCCGGCAGTCGTGAGGCCGCACACGAAGCCTTCGTTCGCATCGAGTTGGGCGAACTGCAGACCACCGGTTACCGCCTTCGGCGTAGCACTACCGGTACTGCCGTCTCCGATGGTACCAGACCCCCAGCAATAGGCAATCGAAGTGCCCTGTTCAATGGCGCACGAGACGTTACCCGCTACTGCGATCGACGTGGGGACGAACGTCAGGCCGCCGCTCACCGCCACGGGGCTCAGGGTGCAGGCGAGCCCGCCACAGTCATCTGGCGGCGTGGTCCCGGTTCCGAGGACACCGCCGAGTGCGATCCCCCAGCAGTATCCGGCGCCGCCCGTGGTCACTCCACAGCCGTGGCCAGTCCCAAGCTCCACAGACCCAAAGCTGAGACCGCCCGTCATCGCAGTTGGCACATTGCGATTGGTGGTGGTTCCGTCGCCGAGCCGACCGAACGAGTTGAAGCCCCAGCACAGGGCAGCGGCATCGGTCGTGATCGCGCATGCCCCCGAGTAAGACGATTGCGCCATGCGTGTGAACGTTGCGGTCGTCGCCACGAGCGTGGGCTGCGACCGATTGTCGAATGAGCCGTTGCCAGATTGGCCGTTCCCCAATTGACCCTCGCCGCCGGCGCCCCAGCAATACGTCACTGCCTCTTTCGTGATCCCGCACGTGTCGACGCCACCGGCTGACACAAGCGACCACATGTGGCCACCGGTCACCAACACTGGCGTCAGCGACGCGGCGAACGCCCCTTGCCCGAGGTTGCCAAACTTGCCTTCGCCCCAGCAGTAGAGTTCTTGCGTGTTGAGAACGCCGCACGTCGCTCCTTCTGTGCGATCGGGTACCTGGATATCATTGCCGCCCGCCACGATAGCCGTGAAAGCAAACACCGTCGCGAGCGGGGGGGCGGCGATGTTAACGTGCCCGTCTATCGATGCACGAACGGCCACCGGTGTGCCCGCCGCCGTTCCCACGAGCTGCGCCGAATACGTCCCGTCGCCATTGTCGGTCACCGCGCTGAAGGTCACCTGGCTCGTGCCGTCCGTGATCAGGAACGCGACGTTATTGCCACCCGTCGGATACTGGTTCCCCCCGGCGTCCCGGATCGTCGCCCTGACGGCGACGGTGTCGCGCACGAAGACTTGGCTCCGATCGATGTGTACGGTCGTCGACTCCAACGAAACGGGGCCGAGCGCCACAGCGAATGCCGCGGAGACAGTGCTGGCCACTTGGGGAACCGAGGCCTCGAGGGTATAACCGGAGGCGACCCGATCGACGGCAAGATTCGTGAATGTGGCAATACCGTTGTCCGCTGCCACTGACTGCGTGCCGATCAGCGTCCCCGGGCCGGGATTGACCTTGAGCGCCATCGATACAGTGACGCTGATCCCTTGCAGCCGCGTCCCACCGACGTCCTGTACCTCGATGACGGGCTGCGGCGCGAGCGGGAGCCCGCCGGTGCCATCGCCCGGTTGTGTTACGAACAGAAGCCGTGCGGGGATTTGCATGACCGATACTGCGGCCGATCCGGTATCGCCCGCCGCCGCTGCCTCGATAAGCGCCGTTCCGTTCGCCCGGGCGGTCACGAGACCGCCGGCATCGACGGTGGCCACCGCGTCGTTGGTCGATCGCCAGACTAGGGGTGCGCTCCCGATGTTCGATGCCTTGGCCGTCGCCCGGGTAGTATCGCCAATCGCGACCAACGTGGCTCTGCCGAGCGTCACGACGACTGAGGGCGCCGGTTCGGTCACCCCACACGCTTGCACGGTTACAACGATCATTGCCCAGATCCAAAAGCGGACGCCTGTCGTTCGCACTTGGTTCATGGCTTCCTCTCAAGGGACCGCAGCACAATATCTGACACCGTGCTGGACGTGAAAGTGCCAAGCGACCGTCGCCGGCCCCTTGTCCAAATGGCAGGACGGCGGACTTTGGATCTGTTAATCTCGGTTCGAATCCTAGGAGGCCAATTCCCTCTCAGCCTACGGCAGCGCAGCTCGCGACGCGCCCGCCGCTCGGGCGCTGGCCGGCAGATTCTCCTCCACGAACTTCGTCAGCAGCGTGTACAGATGCTGCCGCGTATTCCCGCCGTAGATCCCGTGATTGCGGTTCGGATACACCATCAGCGAGAACGGCCGATTGGCATCCACCAGCGCGTTGATCATCGCCTGCGTGTTCTGGAAGTGCACGTTGTCGTCGCCCGAGCCGTGCACGATGAGCAGCCGCCCCTTCAGGTTTTTGGCGTACGTCAGCGGTGAGCCCTTGTCGTAGCCGGCGGCGTTATCCTGCGGCAGCCCGTTGTAGCGCTCCGTGTAAATCGTGTCGTAATACTTCCAATGCGTCACCGGCGCGACGGCGATGCCCATCCGATACACATCAGGCGCTTGCGTCAACACATTCAGTGTCATGAAACCACCGTAGCTCCAGCCCCAGATCCCGATGCGCGTCGAGTCCACAAACGGCAGCCGGCCGATGGCGCGCGCGGCGGCCGCCTGGTCCTGCGTCTCGACGACACCCAGCTGCTTGTAGACGATCTTGCGCCACGCTTTGCCGCGCGCGCCCGTGCCACGGTTGTCGACGCTCGCCACGATGTACCCGTGCTGCGCGAGCATCTGATACCAGAGGTAGTTCTGTCCACCCCAGTTGTCGGTCACGGTTTGCGAGCCAGGCCCACCGTACACATAGAAGAAGACGGGATAACGCGACGTCGAGTCGAAATTCGGCGGCTTGATGAATGCCGCGTTGAGCTTGATGCCGTTACCGATGTCGACTTGCCGGAACTCCGTCGCGCCGAGCCGGACGCCCGCGAGTTTTGCCTTGAGCGGCGCATTGTCCACCAACGTGCGCAACATGTGGTTGTCCGGCAGACTCACGAGCGAGATCGTCGGCGGCACGCCGAAGCGTGAATACGTGTGGACCGCGTAGCGACCGCTGGGTGACAGGCTGTAATTATGCCAGCCCGGTTCGCCCGGGGGCGTAATGCGCTGCACCGGGCCGCGCTTGGCGTAGTTGATGCGGTACAGGTAGCGCTGCATCGGATTGTCCGGCGAGGCCATGTAGTAAACCCATTTGCCGATCGTATCCACGCGCACGACGCCGAAGACGTCGAACTCTCCAGTCGTCAATGGGCGCGGCGCGCCGCCGCCCTGCGGCACGAGGTATAACTGCGACCACCCGCTGCGCTCGGACATCCAGAGGATGTCCTTTCCACCATTCAAGAAGCTGAGCTGGTCGAAGTGCTCGACCCACGGGACGTCAGCTTCGGTGAACAACGTCCGCACCTGGCCGGTCTGCGCGTCGGCCAGCAGCACGTGCAGCGTATCCTGGAGCCGGTTCATGTGCTGGATGACGAGTTCTTTCGAGCCGCCTTTGGCGGGCACCCACTCCATCCGCGCGATATAGTTGTTGCGGGGATCGCCGGGAATATTCAGCCAGCGCGTCTCTCCACCCGCTGCACTCACCACGCCGACCCGACCGGCGGAGTTGGTCTGCCCCGCCTTCGGATACTGCACGGGGGTCATGAACGCATACAACGAGTCCGTCACGTCATATAGTAGAAAGTCGCGGACGCCGCTGGCGTCGAGCTGCCAGTAGGCGATCGACTTCCCATCGGGATTCCAACGCCAGCCGTCCTGCAGCCCGAGCTCTTCTTCGTAGACCCAGTCGAACGTGCCGTTGATCGTGGTGCGCGAGCCGTCGTGCGTCAGCTGCGTGAGCTTTCCGCTGGCGATGTCCTCGACGTAGATGTTGTACTCCCCGTAGCGGACCCACCCCACGCGGCCGCCATCGGGTGAGAACTTCGCGAACATCAGCGTCGACGGCGGACCGTTGCCGCCCAGCCTCTTGAGCGTCCAGCCGGCGAGATCGAGCACCCAGTAGTCGCCCCGCGTGTTCGTGCGCCAGACCTGCATCGAGTTCGTGAAGATGAGCAGGCGCCGGCCGTCAGTCGACCAGCTGTACTCCTCGACGTCGAGCGGTGTCGAGTCGCCCGGGGGCACCAGCCGCGACGCGGGCACTAGGATCGTCTTGAGTCCCGTCTCGGCGTCATAGCGGACGAGATCCTTGCCGGGCCTGCCGCCCGCCGCAGGCTCGAGCGTCGTGTACCCCGCGCCGTCCGATAACCAGGCGAGTGCACTGAGCGAGCCGCCGCGAAACTCGGGTGAGGCGAAGATGCGATCGACCGTGAGGAGCGAGGAATCACCCGACGCGTGCTGGGCAGCGAGGGACCTGCCCAGCGACGCGGCGAGTGCGATGACGATTGAGAGACGACGTAGCATCGTTCTGAATCCCGATTGTAGTGGGACCGGAACGATAGCTATTGCCGGGGCGGTCCGCCTCCCATCCGCCCCATGACGCGGGGTTTGGGCAACGCGTCGAACTTCACCTGCTGCGCCGCCGTCAGATTATTGCGGATGGCGGCGTACCATTGATCCGCTTCAGCCTGAAACCCTTCCATTTCCGTACGCACGCTGTCGAACTTGGCGCGCTGTGCGGGTGTGGGTTCCTGGCCCGGTGTGAAGCCGCCGGACGCCTGCATTTGCTGGCGGATCGCCAGGCGCCGCGCGGCGGCATCCTTCATCACGCCGTTCAGCGCCGTGTAGGCGGGTGCGATCTTGGTGCGTTGATCGGCGGTCAGGCTGAGGGCCTGGGTCACTGAGTCGATGGTCATCCAGTGATCAGGCGGCGGTTGGAACCGGCCCATCCCAGGACCAGCGGGGGCGGCCTGGCCCTGAGGTGATTGCGCGACCAGTGGAATCGCGAGGATTAAGGAAAGCACTGTAACAGGCACGGCACGACGCATGACGAAGCTCCCGCTTGAGGGTCCGTGCTGATACGCCTCACACCTGCTTTCCGTTGAGGCACAGCTGACTCTACATCGCACCTGGGCTCTTGCAGCACGCCCCGCCATCACAGGTTCCCCACGCCATGTCATCCCGGTCACTCCACACCCAGCGAGCCCAAGCTACTCCGCGGAAGAACCCTTCTCCGTGCTCATTGACTTCCGTTCTCGCGATTTTATCCGGCGTCCGAGGTGTCGTGGAACGAAATATCGACACCACGGAGTCGCCAACTTTCATGACCGCCCAATAGACCGTATCCGCCTTGCCCGCGCCCCGATCTTGCAGATTGAACTTCGGATAGGCGCCGTTGCTGATCATCCGTGCGATGACCTCTCCTGAATCACGGCGAGCTCGTCCCCACATGGCCGCAGACGCGCGCGGCTGGATCCACGCCAGCGGACCTGGCCGGCATCGATCGGGACAGAGCGGCCCGACCATCAGCCTGCGGAAGTCCCCGTGCTCAGGGATGGTGTCGAACTCGCCCGGTGGCGGTATTTCAGGAAATCGTGGCGTCTGCATCTGCGTGACAGCCGCGGACAGGTTTCCTGGCGCCGGGGCCGTGCCGCACGCGGACAGCATCAGACACGTGAGAATGAATGAAAAGAGTTGTGTCAGCATAGGGCGCTCCTTAGTTGCGGTTGGACGCGACAAAGGCCCGCATCCGCTGGACGATCGGTGCCAGCGGTGGATCGGCGTTTCCCCACAGAGTGCTGACTGCATTCCCCCAACGGACGGCGAGTGCCCGGTCGCCCACGCGCGCCGCCAGCTCGGCACGCAGCGCCATCGCGCGGATCGCGCACCCCACCTGCTCAGGCTGTTCCAGCAACGAACTTCCTAGCGTAGGCAACGCCTGCAACGAAAGGTCGAGCGCGGCGATTGCCGCGCTGGTGTCGTGGAGCGCTAATAACATGCGCGCTTCGCCATACGTGCCGTTGATGGCCACATCGCCGGCGCGGGCGCGCGTTCGCAAGCTGGCCTGGCGCACGAGCTCGGCCCGTGCCGCCGCCGTGTCGCCGTGCGCCATTGCCCACTGGATCTCCAGGATGTAGTCGCCGCCCGCGTCGCGCCGGTGCACGTCGCTCACCCCAATCGTCTCGTAGGCGAGCCCCATGGGTACGTGCAGGACCGCGAGCCGCAGGCGTTCACGATTGATCGGGCCCGCCCAACTGCGCACGCGCTGCTCGACCCGCAGCTTGCCGGCTCGCAAGCTCTCGGCCGGCTGGGCGAGCGCGGCATATGCCATCAGCTCGAGCCCAGCCTGTTTGACGGGCAGGGGCGCGTCAGACACTTCGTATCCGTCCCATGTCACGGGCGTGTCGAGTGGCGCCGCACGTTGGAGCAGCTGCGCGGCCCGATAGACATGTCCCGTGAGTATCGCGAGTCCCGCCACGCCGCGGGATGTCACCGGGCTCGGTTCCGCACTCACTCCCGCGAGCAACGATTCGGCGATTGCGGCGGCGGGGGCGAAGCGTTCGAGTTTGAAGAGCAGCCGGGTCTCGGACACTGCGGCCCGCAGCGCCTGCTCGGGATCGCGGGTCAGCTCGCGCGCGCGCCGGATGGCGGCGAACGCCGAGCGGTCGATGGACGGTCCCAGGTCCAGCTCACCTTTCGTCTCGAGCACGAGCGACAGGGCCTCGTACGCATCTGCGCTCGAGGGAAATGCGGCGATCCATTTCTCGATGAGCCCGCGGAGCTCTTCCCGGTTCTTGGCGACAGCCGCTTGCGCCGTCGGAGGCCGTGAGCCTGCCTTCGCCGTGTAGAAATCCGCGATCGGCCACGGGACGAAGGCCAGTGTGTCGTGATCGAGCGACGGGTACGCGCCGAACCGCAGCGTATCGCCGCGCGGAGCGAAGCCAGACCGGTAGAGGTAAGTCTCGGCGAAGAACAGGTGCAGCAGGCGCTGAATCGCGATTCCCGTGAACGCGCGATGAGCTGCTGGAACCAGCTCGAGCGCGCGACGATAGGCGGCGGCGGCAGAGCGGTAGCTCGAACGGAACCGCCAATGTGACGGGCTCGACGCGTCGGGCTCGACGAGCTTGTCGCGCCGCTGGCACTCGCCCAGCCCGAACCACGCGACGAAATCACTCTGCTGGCGCGCGATGATCTCACGATACCGATCGCAGGCGTCCGAGAAGCGCCCGGCTGCCAGTGCCGAGAGCGCCTGTGCCAGCGCCAGATCGGACGCGCCCAACGTTTCCGCGTTCGCGAGCACCCGCGCGATGCTCGCCTGCCAGTCGACCGGCGGCTCGTCGGCCCACATCTGCGTGTGGGCGAGCCAGAGATTGGCCTGCGCGTAGCTTGGATCATTCTCCAACGCGGTACGAAACGCCCGCTCGGCGCCCGGCAGATCCCAGCGCGCCAGCGCTTCCCTGCCTTCGGCATACGCGTAGAACGCCGCAAGCATCTCCGTGCCGATGATGTCAGGCCCCAAGCGCTCGGCATTGACACCCCCGAGCAAAATGGAATCGGCGAGCTCGCGGAACTTTGCTTCAAGCTGCTTTCCGTCTTTATGGATACGCACGGTGTAATCGCGGACCGTCTTGCCGCCGCGCCGCAGGTCGTAAAGTGCGGCGGTGACCTGAATCGAGTCGCCGACAGCCGACACATCGCCCCAGACGAGCATGCCGGCACCGACGTCCCGGGCGAGTCGCGTCGCCTCGTCGAGCGTCATCGCCTGATCACCACGCCGCATCCGCGCGTCGTGTACCCGCAACGGATCGGCCAGGCGCACATCCGTCCAGCGCCCGAACGCCTGCGAGAGGAGCAGCTCGCAT
>WNGP01002932.1_pt1 | contig 14296 bp, 13 predicted proteins | sample 5407671 | NCBI WGS metagenome assembly WNGP01 (sample SAMN13153381, study PRJNA577476) | soil metagenome | isolation source: 40 cm soil or saprolite under Garry oak tree replicate 2 | place: USA:California | collected 2016-06-15 | reverse complement strand
CGGGATGACGGCGGTCGTCGTTGCCGCCTCGCACGCCGGCGGGGCGCCGTACTTCCCGGCATGCGTCAGCCCCGATGACGCGCAGAAATGCGCAGTTGGCGCACCTCGCTGATCGTGTGTCGGCCGACGCCCGGGGCCGGGTCGAGGCTGCCTAAGAGGTCCTCGTGGAGTGGGTTTTGCCGAACAGTCGGCGTCGCTAACTTCCAGCCGCAGCACTTCCTAGGTCCGTAGCTCAATTGGTAGAGCACCGGTCTCCAAATACGACGGCCCCCGGGCGGGGCCGTCTTTTTGTAGCGGAGCACTAGCCCCAAGACGACGCATTGACAGCATTGGCAGCCGTGGACCGGCAAAGCAATGGCAAAGTCGGGTCCTCTCTTCTGGGCGCACCTCCTCTGGGTCCCATGCTGACTCTCGCTCGACGATCCCTGACTTTGCAGGGAACCCATCGGGAGGGTTCCTGTGTTGCGCGGCCACCAAGACCTGGTTCTGAGTGGCCCTCAGACACAGCGGCCTCTTGCTGCAGGGTCACTGCTCGGTTACCCGAAGTTCAGCCGGAATCGAGCTGCACTGAGCCCGGGCGCGTGCTCGGAAACGGTTCAGGAGGGTGGCGTCTGTGCGAAAGCGCGAATGATTAGAGGTGTCGCGGCCCCTACATTCAGTGCGAGCACTTCCTGCTGGATGTGGTACGCGAGTGCGAGGCCACCCGCTACTACGGCGAGCAGAACTCGAACAAGATAGAAGGGGATTCTCTTGTACCGCCGAGGTAGATCGCCATCATTTGCGTTCACGGCCTGGTAAGCGTTCAGCACCTCGACTGTCAAACTGCCTCCGGCACCCAAACGAACCGTGGTCGTGGGCGTCACAGCGCGCTCGTTATCGGGTGTGCCTCCACCTCTTGGACATTGCCTAGGTACTCCAGAATCGTTCCAGCGGATTGCTCCAAAGGCGACGTTTTTGTCTTCGGGACCGACTCGATTTGCCGTGCTATCTCATCCAATATGCGGCGATATGCCTCCCGCAATGCGCCGACAGCGTCGCTGTCCTTCCCCGCCTTCAGTTCGGCGCTATGCAACCGCTCCTTTGCCAGCACAGATAGCTCCGCCTCGAAGTGAGAACGCATGGCGAACTTGGCAAACAGCTCGTTGGTTGCGTCACGCACTCGCTTGCGGCGGAGCGCTATCACTTGCTCTGCTAGCAGGGTGAGTAGGGTAGCCAGCGCAAAAGCGATGGGGGATACCCGGCGACGATCTGTAGAATGTGATCCATCATGCGGCCTCTTGCGGGGGCCATCTCGACCCGCGTGATGGGATTTCAGGAGGCTCGCAGACTGCACCTAGCACTGGACACACGCAACGACCGTTCAATAGCCGATCAGCCCTCGTTTCAGAAACATTGGTACCAGCCCCCTCCAGTTCAAGTACCAGACTTGAGTGCCCATTCCGAGCAAGCTGCACCCTCAGCCACTGCCAACGCGGAGGGGCGCAAGCAGCGAACGCAGGAACTCCACGCTGTCCTTCAAATCGGTCACGCCCCGCGCCGTCTTGTCGTGCGCTCCTGCTGCCGTCAATGTGAGGATCGCACGCAACCGAGTACCGGCACCTGGTGCTAACTTCTCAACCAGGGAACCGACCCCGCTCTCCCACATGTACTCCGCTGTCTTGTCGCGCCAAGGGCGTCCGTCGAAGCCAGGCTGATTCGCGATGCATACAAGGGTATAGAGCCGCTCCATGGCCAGACGCACGTCCTTCCACGCATCATGGAGCTTTCCCTCTTCTGCTAGTTCCTCGGCCTTCTTCAATCTCTCTGCTACCCGACGGTTTCCCTCATCAACCTGACAACCATGTCGGCGCGATGCTCGTGTCGTCATGGTCACATAACGAGCCCGCGTGTAGTGTTGGTCGGCGATATCGCGCGCGAATAGGTCCGAATGAGTGAGAACTACAACCTGGTGGCCCGCACTCAATAGGGTGGAGAGAAGCTTGTCGGCGAAGGAGCGAAAATGCTCCTCGTCCATTGATTGAACAGGGTCGTCGAACACGAGGAATGAATGACCGAGCAAGGTAGATCGCGTAATGAAAGCCGCGAGGCCCAAGAGGTTAACTTGGGATTCGCTGAAGACCTTCAGGGCATCAACTTCTGCATCCGTCTTGCCGTCATTGATTATTGCTTTCACCTCGATTTCCAGCTTATACCCACGCCCTCTGGCGCTTGGGATCATGAGCCTGCTGAATCGGCTCCCCCCGTCACGGCGCAGTGAAGCCCATACCTCAGTCATTCGATCAGAGAAGGTGCGTCGCGCATCTTCGATAATTTCGGTACGCAGGTTTATCAGGCCATCTCGGATCAGGGCCAGCAGGCTCTGCGCACGAACTCTTGCTTGCTGCCACTGAACTGCTTGTGCGACAGCCTCGGTGTCATCAGCCACAGCCAGCCACCGCTCACGGAATAGATATGTTCGGTCATCTAACGCATGTAGACTCGCAACCTGCTCTAGCTCAGCAAAGCAAGCCGTGAATTCGGCAAGGACCTTGACACTGCCGCGAACGTGATCGGCGACCGCCGCCACAGCCGCCGTGACCGGTTGGGTCCCATACACATCGATATTGCCAAGAAGGAGGTCGACGCCTTCGAGGCGCGTTATGAGGAGCGTGCCTTGCTGGAATGCACGCTGTGCAGCGTCCCAAGTCTTCCTGGCCGTGGCGGCCACCTGCGGGTCTACGGTAGCCAGCTTGCTGTCGAGATCTTGTTCGCTGAGGATGGCTGGATTTATGCCGCTTATGTGCTGACGCAACGCTTCGGTGCGCCTCAGCAACTCTCTCTCCGCGGCGCTGCGAGCAGAGGTAGTTGTGTCGAGAGCTGTCGCGAGCGGTTGCCATGAACGGATCTCGGCGATGCGCTTTGCGGTCAGAGTTGGTGTTGATGTGTAGACACATACGGGGCAGGTCGCGTCGGATGCCGTTTCGAGGGCGACCAAGCCAGCTTTCACCAGCTCTTGGAGAGCCCTTGAGACCGCGAGGTTGGCATCGGAAATGGCGGCGGACGCTCTCCTAGCCGTGTCGAGCTGTTCATCGGCTTGTCTCAGCGCGTCCACGGTCGCGCTTAACTCCTGATACATTCGCTCAAGCGGCTTCGGGTCGCCTCGCGGCCTCAGTAGCGCGACGAAGGGGAACCGTTGCTCACGAGTCTTGGCCTGGAAGGCGGCGAAGGCATCTCGCACGTGCTCAATTGACATCTCGGCGGTCACGACGTCCTTGAACTTCGACGCTGCGATGCTCATCAGTGCCCCGCTGAGTTCTGTCCGAAGCTGCCCGCTCGAGGCGTCATGTACCGCGCTCAGTAGCGACTTACCGTCGCTGTCGTCCACCACCGCCTGGAAGTCGGCCCATTTGGTCTGACTTACGGCCCCGGTCGGAGGCAGCAGAGTGGCAACGTGCACGTCGCCAATCACGGCCTTCTCAATCAAGGCTGTGAGCTCATCGATTTGAAGCAGGCGCTCGAAGTATTGTCTGCGCGCATCAGGGGTGTCATGCACGAATTGCCGTAGAGTATGCTGCATCAGCATGGGCGGCACGCCCGCGAACAACGATTCAAGCAATCCAAGGGTTTCGTCCGATGAGAGCTTCGTACCGTCTCGGTAGAAGTCGGATTGGGGCGCAGCGGCAATTTTGCTGGTATAGTCGCGGGTGAGCACTCTCTTGAGAGTGACCGATTGCTGATCCACTGACACGATGCACTCAACCCAAGTCGTTTCGTTGTCGGGGCAGAACTCGTTGGCAATGCAGTTCGCCAACTCTCGGGGGTGCCCCTGGCCAGCGGAGACACGCCGGGACAACTGGCCGGTGAACAGCCATTCGAGCGCTTCAGATAAGCTGGTCTTGCCGGAGCTGTTGGGGCCCTCAATGACCACGAGATCGCCATCGAGGTCGACCGGTCGATCTAGCGAACGGAAACCGCGGAAGTAGTGCGGCATTATCGACAGCAGGCGAACGTGTGCGGTCACTGGTGGCTTCGCCAGCAGGGAAAGGTCGCCTTTGCCTGGCTGGGTTACCGTGAGCTGCACGGCCTTAGGGGGCTTATCTGAGAAGAAGGCTTTGACTTGATCAAGGAACCAGGCGTCGAGCCACTCAGTGAGTTCGCTAGCCGAGGTCCTCCCCGGGAAAGCGCGCACCAGCGATCCCACGGGGTCGGGCAAGGTCGCGAGGGCCGCGAGGACCAAGTCGTTTAGCATGACAGGCTCATCGGCACTTCTTGTCCCGCTTCTGCTCCATCTTGCGGATTCGCTTCATCCGCGCTTGAAAGCCACCTGTCGTGCCGTCTGTCCGCCCGTATGAGATTGCCAGTTCGCAGACCTCCACGGCCTCGTCAAACTCACCTTCTTCTGCCGGGACGGTTGCCAGGCACTCGAATGTGACCACCCTTGGTAGACCTTTATCCCACAGGCCCTTGAAGTCTTCCTGCAGCGCCGGACAGAGCGAGGGAAACACTGCGAGATGCTGTTTGCCAATTTGGACACAGAGTCGTCGCATCGTCGGGTCACTGCGCCGTTGATAAGTCTTCCGAACCAGTTGCTGAAGGAGGAAGTGTCGGTCGATGGGATTCGTTGGCGCGTCGAGAGCGGCGAGCATCTGCGTGACGTCTCCCGAGGTCCATGCTTCGAACGCTTTGTCAGCCGGGACCAATTTTCCAAGACGCGCAACGAACGATCCCGATTGCTCTGGGGAAGGAGCCGTCGAGGACATGCTAGTGCCGGGGCGTCGCCTTCTTGACTGACTCCACTCGCTTCGTCTCAAACTCCTCTAGCAGGCGGGCCACCTCGGTCTTGAGTGGCTCGGGGATCGTTGGACAATCGAAGGGGCAGTTCCGCACCATGGTGACGTCGAATGCGCCTTCGTGCGCTTGGGTGAGAACCTCGTTCAGATTACTCAAGTCGGGGTCCAACTTATTGATGACCTCCCGCTGAACGTCCTGAGTGAACGCTTCAATCAGGTTCCAAACCTCGACCTGCGTACTCGGGTCTCCAAATCGCTTGGCGAGGCGAGCGAGCGCATCAGTGTTCTTTGCCTCTCCGGCCGCGAGCCGCTCCTGGAGCTCAGGGGCCAGCTCAAGAAGTTGGAGGTACTTACGAATCGTTGCGGTGCCCACGCCGGTCTCGCGGTGAACCGACTCGTAGTCGCCAAATGTGTCCACCAGTGTCTTGAACGCTGTCGCCTTGTCGCGTGGGTTCATGTCGGCCCGGTGGACGTTCTCCACCAAGGAGATTGCAGTCGCATCCGCCTCCTCCAACGGATCTCGCACGACGGCGGAAATCGCGTCCATTCCCAATTGCTTACAAGCAAGAAAACGGCGCGGCCCTGCAATGAGCGCGTACCGTCCGTCAGGCCGCTGATAAACGGTGATGGGACTGAGCAGCCCATGCTTTTGGATGCTCTTGGCAAGGTCAGCAATTGTGCTATCCTGCTGGCCGTCGAGAATGTCCTTGCGCGTGTTGAACTCCGATACGTCCACATCAGCCAACGCAATGTCCTTCACCATCATCATATGGCCCTCGGGAGGCACACCTACACTGGGAAGGATGTATATGGGCACGGGGACGCGATAGGCTGTTTTTGCGGCATTGTAGGGTGAGAATGCGACAGGACCTTCGTGAGGGTGGTCTGCCCCCCGTCTTTCGGACCAAAGGAAATGCGACAGGGTGCCCGGGGGCGGGTCAGCGGCTTTCACGAAGGGCAGATCGTCCGCGTGCTGCGGGAGCAGGAACCGAGCGGGCAGACGGTCGCGAGCTTTATTCGACGTAACGGGATCTCCCGGCACACGTTCGACCCGTGGCGGAAGAGGAGTCCAGGTGATCCTTGCGTCTATCCGAAGAGACGGGCCCGCTCACCCCCGCGGAAGCGGCTGCTCTCAGCGCCGCGCTGATCAACAGCGTGCATCATGTCGAAGTCCTTCTGGACCACGCACTGCACGCGCCGACACGCTGAGCCGGGACTAGGAGGTAACCATTGCGGGAGTGGTGCTCTACTAGACTTAGGGACTGCCCTCCTCGCCAGCCTGCTGGAATGGAGTCGGGCGCGCCAACTGGTTCCTAAAGTAGGTCTCCGTGTCTTTGTCCATGAAGTGCACGTACACGCCCTTATGGGCTCGCGAGAGCAGCACGCGGTAAACGCTAGCTAAGTGGCCCTTGAGTTTCGGGTTATTTCGCTTGACCTGTGTATCGTGTGATTTCTCGGGAACAGCTCTCCACTGGCCACCTGTGGGCTCGTAGACAAAGTCGTTGCCGAAGATTACGGCCATATAGTCGAACTCGAATCCCTGGGCCGTGTACACAGTTCCGACCTGTTCCATTCCGGAGTCATCGGTCGCCCACTTCCAGAACGCATCCTTCTTTTCCCACGGCATCTGGAAGTCACCGACGACAACATCGTTGACCAAGCTCCCGTCGGCCTTGGGCTTGCTCCATTTCCAGCAGAATCCGGCGGTTATCCGAGCGGAATTCTTCGTCTCTGCATTCCTGGCCCTGACCTCTGTCATCATCGACACCGGATCGTCAAAGATCCGGAATTCCATTCTGGGGTCGAATCTTGGAAATTCTGTCGGCCGAATGGCCAGTGTATTGTCGAGCCACTGGAGATAGGCGTCCGAGCCCGAGCACCGGAACTGCGTCTTCAGCTCAAACTCGGCGATATCCCCGTCCGCCACGCCGGCCTCTGTCGCGGCACTTCGAATCAGGTCGACGCTGCCAACCTCATTCGGCCGGACGATCTGCTGTTCATCGATGAAAAAGACGCAAAGGCGGGCCACGTTCAGAAGTTCGTCGATCTGCGGCATCCTCGACCGATTGTCGCGCCGCGTATACCGATTGTTGCTCGTCTCACGGATGCGATGTGCCTCGTCGGCGACGAGGACGTCGAAGGCGTTCTCGGGAGCACCGATGAAGCTGTTGAAGAATTTGAAGAGTGCCCGGGCGCGCGGTCCAACGATCTTGCGCAGGGTGTTCGTAAACGCCGACGAACCTGTCGCGTGCATGACGGTGCGCCCCTGACGGAGCAGGCTACCCATCACCTCCAGCGCGATGACCGACTTGCCGGTGCCCGGGCCTCCTTTCACGATCACGACCGACTTCCGTTGCCTGCGCGCCAATTCTCTTGCGCGATGCATGACCGCGTTATAGGCGGCGATCTGGTCGTCGATCAGTGTGAAGATCTGTCGCTCGTTGATCATGTCGCCGGTGTGGTCGAGGAGCTTCTTGGACGGTCTGATTGTGCTGTGGATGAACCGATTGAAGACCTCCATCCCCGCACCGCCAGACAGCCGCACCTGGAGATAGGTACCGAGCGCTTCGACGTCCTCCTTCGCGAAAACCGGAAACACGTCTAGCCCCTTCTGGAACTTTGGAGCAAAGAGGATCTGCGGCTCTTTGAGCCGAGCGTAGTTGTGGCAGTACGCGCACGAACTCAGTGTGGGCGCAGCACTGTCCTGGAAGACGTGCAGAAAGTCCAGCAGATCGAAGTGGTAACCCTGGACCTGCCACGAGGGGTGCGCGACTTCGCTGACGCCGGACGCAAAGCGGACTCTGACGTTGCCTTCGGCCTCCGCGTCCGCCACCCCCTCATTCGACCACTGCTTCAGCTCGATCAATACCACGCCGTCGTTGCCCTGCTGACTCTGCCCGAACAGGAGGGCATCGATGCGGCGAGATGAGTACGGAAGTTCGTACTCGATGATGATGCGATTGTCGCCGAGACCGGCGATTTCGAACGAATTGTTGAGGAAATTGAATGACTGCTGCCAAGCCCCTACTTCGGTCCTGCCGGCGGCACGGTGGTAGTACTCACTGAAGGCCGCGGCCACCTTGTCGGCGATGCGGCTGTGGAGCACATCCTCGCGGAACTGCCCGATCGAGCCCTCGTACAGGCGCATAGACCTAGAGGTCGGTGTATTTCGTGGAGACGCCGCGGGCTTTCTCCACTGGGTACTTCGCCGCGTTGATCGCGAGCTTCTGCTGAACAGCCTTTAGTGGGTCGATTCCACACGCCTGCGAGAGTAACAGAGCGAAAATCAACACGTCGCCGAGCTCCTGCTGTACTTCTTGGCGCCCCTTGGGATCTGCCAGGAGCGCGTCCACTTGTTGATCGGCCTTCCACAGCATGACCTCCTGCAGCTCGGCGGCCTCAACGGCCAAGGCAGCAGCCAGATTGCGGGGCGTGTGGAACTGCGCCCAATCCCGGGCGTCTCGAAACGCGACGATGGCCGCTATGATCTCGCTGAGGCTGTCCACGGTGAGACTCCCGTCCCTGGGTTCACTTCCTGAGCTTCTGCGACAACGCCGTTTGCAAACCGACGTTCGCGTTCGCGAAGCCAGGGTCAAGCTTGAGCGCCTGCCGGAAGGCGTCAACCGCCCCATCAAGGTCTCCCAGCTTGCCGAGTGCCGCCCCGAGGTTGGTGAACGCCAAGACATCAGGCTGGAGCTCGATGGCGCGGCGATAAAGAGGAACCGCCTTCTCGGGTGCACTACGCGCCTGATAGTGATTCCCGAGCATGATGAGCGCGGCGATGTCGCGGGAATCAAGCGCCAGTGCGCGCAGGAACTCGTCTTCCGCCTCATCGAGGTGACCGAGTTCAAGGTGCGCCTGGCCAAGGTTGCGGTGGTACTTCGCTACCTCTGGGAAAACGCGGACGACCTCCTGCAGGAGAGTGAGCGCGCCGCGCACGTTCCCGGAGTTGGCGAGCTCACACGCTCGCTGGTAGGCCTCTTCCGCCGCTGTCAGGTCTCGTGCAGTGGGTGGGTTGAACTCTACAACCAAGAACTCGCTCTCCTTGGCGCCCAAGACAGAAGATCCGCGCTGAATGTGCGCTGAGACGAATGGCCCAAGAAAGGCGTAGGCGCGTCCGACGATGAGTTGCACCTTCTGTTGATCCCAGCCATACTCGCTTCGGGCCTCTTGGAGTGCGGCGCGGAACTCCGGCAAGAGGTCAGTCAGGGCCGTTTCAGTACGCATGTGTCACAAATGATGAGTGCTCGCGCCCGCGGCGTCTCATCGCGCCTGGGTGGTTTCTGGCTCAGCGCCCGCGGGTAGACTGGGGAGATGCGGTCGACGGGCGCGGTGCCCGGCCCTCAGTTTCGCCCAGTAACCGCGTGGCGGCACCGGGACCTGCATTCGACGGCAGATCTTCTTCAACCCTGGTCCCGAAAGGCCCCACTCTTGTGCGAGCTTTGCGACGGGTTGGGACCAAACACGGGCAAAGAGCTGAGTACGATCCAACTTGATTTCGGGACCGTCGGCGCGCCCGTGGCCGAGCGACACCGAGCTCGGAGGAGGCGCGGGTGTCTTGTGCGGTTTAGGTAAGTCTACGCCGAACTTCTTGAGGACTTCGCGCGATCGAGTCGGCCGAAGTTGCTTGTAGCGGTTCGGATCATTCTCAGATGGAGGCACAAACCCAACCTTTGTCATTCGCGCGCGTACACTCGGCGTTCGCGCAATCTCCTTCAGGAGATCTGAGGAGCAATGATCTGCGGTCGCCAGGAGCTTCATGAGGTCGACGAAAACGGCGTCAGAGGTCTTGAGGAGGGACCGTCGAAACCCTGCGAGACCATCCGCAGAGCTCTGCGTCCACCGCACACCAATCTCAAACAAACGCCGGAGTACTTCGATTGATCTCCAATGCCCGTTGTGGTCGAACGTTGCCCACCACATCTGGTGCTGGATCAATGCTTCCGGGTCCTTCGGAAGCGCTTGCTCAGCCAGAACATCTATCACGGCTCGGCTGCTTGCTGTTTGATAGAGCCTGTCGAAGTCATCACTCGCGGGATTCGGACGAAGCCGCTTGACGATCGCCGCATTGCCGCCTCGGCATGCTTCGTAAATGGCGCTCTCACCTACCCAGGCACTGTCGTCCTCGCCGCCGTCTCCACTAGAGGAGCCCCGCCAGTAGTGGAGGTTGAGCGCAGGTGCATGGGCGTCTGCTCCTGCCCAAAGAGATAACTGGATGCCTTTTTCGTTCTCCTCGTAAACGTGGTGGATCAGCGCGATGTTGAGCTCCGCTTGGATCTTTGGGTTGCTCTCCCGGTGCCGCTTCGCGAATCCGAAGAGCGGCCGGTTGCTCGTGTGGTACGCAAGCGCTTCAGCGAGCGCGTGACCAGCTGTAAGATCGACGCCAAGATCCTGAAACCGCGAGAACAGGTCGGAATTGTATGTGTCGAACAGGTCGCTGAGGTCGACGCGCTGCGGATCAGCTCCCCACTCGAGAAGGAGACTCACAACATCAAATCGCCGGGTCCGGAGCGCCAGATCGAGCGGACAGCGCAACTCTTGGTTCGGATCGTATCCGTTTGACAGGAGCAGGAAAGCCAAGGCATGATTTCCCGACTGCACAGCAATCTCGAGGGCGGAAGTCACTCGCACCCGTTTGACGAGCGTTCCTTCAGCCATCTGAATCGGACGACCGACCCGAATCCAGCGTTCCACGTCGTAGAGGCGTCCGGCGCGGCACAGCTGGTGCAGTTCCGCAAGCTCCCCCAGCTCCATTGCTGTGCGCGCAGGTGGCTTGTTTGCATCAGGGGCGAGAGCGCCTCGCGGGTCGATGAACGCGTTCATGGGTACGTGGCTAGCGTGGCTTTCGGCACCCATTCTAGAACGCCGGGCTCTAGCAGAGTCAAGCTACGCGAGCCCGCGCTCGACGACATGCTGTCGGCCCTTTGCGGTGAGGAATACTTCAAGCTCCTCGGTGTCTATCTCCTCCTGTACTTCCACGATCTGGAGGGACTCAAGATTATCAAGCGCCGCTTGGAGACGAAGTTGGGACGCCCCCGTAGCTCTGAGTAGCATTCGGTGTGGCACGGGAGCGCCGTCTGCTTTGACGAGCCGCTTCAGTACCTGAGTCTCGAGCTCCGAGGTAGCGCTGGCGGCCGTCGGTTTCAAGGGTGTGTGATGGGCGAGGCCGAGACGAGAGCGAATCAAACCCGCGCTCACGACACCTGCTACCAACAGGAGGATGCCGACTAGCCACACTGGGACTGGGACCGTCGCGGTGAGGAAGTGCCAGAGCGCCTGAAGCACACGCCTGGCTGGAGGCCAAAGCAAGCCGAGGGCAGCTAGGATCACGCCGCCCACGACGGTTGCGATGACACCGTTACGAATGGGATGCTGCTCGGTCAAACTTGGCGCCTCGAGCAAGGTGCTAGGCGGCAAACGCGTCCATCAAAGAGCCGCGATCTGCATGCGGCCGCTCTGTACCACGCCGCTACCCGGCGGAATGGAATCGAGTTTCGCCTCCACTCCGCCGCCCGACTGCCCAAACATCGGCGAGACCGTTCCAACTCTCATAACCGTACCGGCCGGAAGTTGGTACTGAAAGACGTAAACCGCTGGCGCGGGAATGGGAAGCGCGTACCGACCAACGGCTCCGAAACCTGTATTTGCCAGGAGTTGATCCAGGGTCGATGTGAGGCATGCGCCCAGGGATAGGGTAGTCCCATTGAACGCCGGATCAATAGCGGTCCAGCAGTACCTATACATTGTGACCGATGACGCCGCGGTCACGGTCGCGATCAATGGCACTGCACCGGGAGTAGGCAAGTACCCAGGAGGCAGCTCCACTCGCGCCAATGCTGCCAGGGCAGCGGCCCTATCGGAGAACACGGATTGGGTTTCTAGAGCATTGAGGTACCGAACCTCTGAAGGTGTCTCGAGGTTGATCCTCAACCAATCTGAGACGGTCGCGTAGTCCTCGTCCAACGACTGATACGGCAGGATTCGTCCATCCGACAGCACGAGCACGAGGCCCAGTGCGCGCCACCTGGGCAATTGAGCCCTTGCAATTTGGAAGGCCATTCCAGTCTCCCCGAAACGGCCGAATTGGGCGTCCAGCGCTGCCCGGGTTAGCGCGAGGTGGGTTGCCATCTGAGCGTGGGGGGTTGCCGCCTAACGCCGAGCTTCAGCTGCGGGCGAACACATAAAAGCGGCGGCGCAGCCGCCGCCGTCAATAGCTCGCCCGACTGCTGCAAGCAACGTTAGCCAGCAGCCAAGTGAGGTTGTCACTTACGGTGCCGAGGCAAAAACGCGGACCGCCCAATCGATGACGTTATCCACGCGTACCCGATCGCACCGATCGCAGCAGAGTCTCGTTCGTCGGACACGGGCCGACCGCGAGAAGATCCATTCCGCGAGCCTGACTGCCAGGGTGGGCTTCTTAGGCGACAGGGCTTCCCCGAAGTACTGGACGATCGCACTGCGAAAGCAAACTTCTCTCGAAGTCGCTGCCTTTCGCATCTGCTCGATGGCCCTGTACTTACTCTTGAGCGTTTGCGTCTTGGACTCGGCGTCGATGTCCGCCAACTCGACCGTCTTCTCGGCCATGAACCTGAGTAAGCCCTCGTCTTTCTCTCCGGTGAACAAAACCGCGACAGAGGGGTTGCCATCTCGGCCTGCGCGGCCGAATTCCTGAAGGTAGTCTTCCACAGATGCAGGATGCTGCCAGTGAACGACGAGCCGGACATCCGGTAAGTCGAGTCCCATCCCGAAGGCGTTGGTGCAGATGACAACATTCGCGGGTGGCGAGATGCGGCCTGTGAACCGACCCAACAGCATGTCGCGGTCGTTGACGGTACCGAATTTCGCATGAAAAAAGGGAAGCTCTAGCCCTAGCAAGCGAAGACCATCTTGGACCTGCCCGCCGGTCTTTACGGTAGGCACAAACAACATGGCCCGACCGCCCGGCATCGCCTCGAGGAGATACTTGGTCACCCGATACCGCTCCTCGTCCTTCACATTGTCCAGCCGCGCAAGCTTGATGTTGGGCCGGTTTACCCCGGTCACCACGACGCGAGCCTTTGGTACCCCGAGCGATTCCAGAATTCGTCGCTGGCTCTCGACTCCCGCCGTGGCGGTGAACGCGAGCACCGGTGGACTGCCGAGGATCTTGCGGACCGCTCCCAACTTGCTGTAGTTCGGGCGGAAGTCCTTGCCCCAGCGGTCGATGCAATGCGCTTCGTCGACCACCAAGTACGCAGGCCTTGCTCGGGTGATCTCTTCCACTTCGGCCTGACGTACCATGCTGGGATCGAACCTTTCCGGAGTGCAATACATGAACTTGATAGCTCTATCCCTCAGTAGCTGGTACCGGATTTCCTTTTCCTGCGGCGCGAGATCACCGTTGATGAAAGTTCCCGGCACTTTCTTCATTACCAGGTCAGCCACTTGTTGGCTCATGAGCGCCTTTAGTGGCGAAATCACGAAGCCGCATCCCCGAGCCAAGAGAATTGGGACTTGAAAGCAAAGGGACTTGCCCGAACCTGTCGCGCTAACGAAAAGAAGCGATTCACCTCGGAGTGCGGCGAGAACAATCGCCAGTTGTGGAGCACGGAAGCGTGTTACGCCGAGCAGGCGCATCGCCGCACCGAGTGATTCGTCGACACCACCCAGCTCCTTTCTGCGATCAAGCCACCTGGCAAGCCGCAACCCCCATCGCTCGATCATTCGCCTCGCGAGCGTGCCCTGCACGTTCGGATGGTGCGCGGCGTGGCAACCGTCGCACAGAGTTATCAGGTTGGCGGCGTCATCGACGCCACCGGCGGCGCGGGGTATCAGATGATGGACATCAGCTTCGCCCTCGGTGCACGCGTCGCCACAAGCCCGGCAGGTGCGCGAGTCTCGTGCGAGAACTACGGTTCGGATCGCGTGCCAATCACTGGCTTGCACTTGAACCTACGGCATGAGCAAAGCATTCCCCGTCGGGATTCCAGTCGCTAGGGGTGCGGATCAATGTGAAATGAAGTGCGGCAGACCGACTACCGTACCCGCGAGGTCTCGCTGCTGCCGAAAATCGAGAAGGAAGAGACGTGTGTGCCACGCAAGTCGAGATGGCCGCCTAACTAGTAATTAGACCGCGAAGCACGCGTCGCCTAGCAGCATAACATCCCGATTGAGCTGACACACCGTCATTATGCAGCGAGGGAGCGGGCGACCGCCAGTCCGCAGCACGAGCGAGGGGGGAGACGTTGTGAGACCTGTTCTCTCTTAACCCCTGAAGCGCATCACCGTGAACCTCGCCCCCGCCGTCATTGGCAAAGAGGGCTCGGCCTTCGATCTGCCGATCGCCGTGGGTATCCTGGCGGGTCCGGAGCAGGTCTCGGGGGAGCGGCTGGCGCAGGTCGTGGTGTTGGGAGCTCGGCCTCGAGGGGGGCGATCCGGCCGGTGCGCGGCGCGCTCCCGGTCGCCCTCGCGGCGCGGGCCGCCGGCGTCGACGCGTTGGTGCTGCCGCGCGAGAACCTGCCCGAGGCGGGCGTGGTGTCGGGGATCCG
>WNGP01002931.1_pt1 | contig 14296 bp, 11 predicted proteins | sample 5407671 | NCBI WGS metagenome assembly WNGP01 (sample SAMN13153381, study PRJNA577476) | soil metagenome | isolation source: 40 cm soil or saprolite under Garry oak tree replicate 2 | place: USA:California | collected 2016-06-15 | reverse complement strand
GAACTCGGCTCAGCGATTCCGGAGGGTAGACGCGCAGCACGTCGAAGGCGGCGACGGTGCCCTGGCTGTGCGCGTTGACGACCACAGCGCCGACGTCGGGCCTGGCCAGCAGCCGCCGCAGGGCTTCGGTGACGAATTCCTTGATGCTCTCGCGGAGGTTGTTGCGGCACACGTACGCCACGGCGTCGTCCTCCAGGGTTCTGACGACTCCCAGCACCCCGCTGGTCTTCGGTGCTCGGTGCAGCAGTTTCGCGAGGTGGTGCCGTTCTGGCGACTGGACGTCATCGCGAGGGCGGAGCGACGGGGACAGTACCGTCGACGCCGCTCCCGCATGCTCGTGCAGCGCCGCCCAGGCATCACCGACCACCAGCCGGAGCGCACCCGTCAGCGCTGTGTAGTGGCCGAGCATCAGAGCGGCCTCACCGAGGGTACCGGCCCCCGACACGGCACCCGGACTGTAGATCTCCAGCGGACTGTAGACGAGCGCTACGTGAGCGACTGGTTCGTCACCTTCGGTCAGGTCTCGCCATTCTGGGTATTCTGGGTACTTGTCATACTTGTCATGAAAGCCCCCTTGCCTCGGCAAGACACGCGTCGTTGGCGCCGGACAGATCGTCGCGGCGCCGCGCGCGGATACCGCTGTGGTGCGCGCGCCGAACCGCCGCTGTAAACCGCTACCGATATTAACGTGCCGCGCCGAACGCCGCGAGATCTGCCTATGCCGCCATAAGCGGTGACTCTCGGCGCGCGGTGCATGCCTATCCCGGCAGGTGATGAAATGGTCCGGGGCGAGCCGAAGGATCCGGTTCAAGCGAGATCTTCAGGGCCGTCAGCGCGTGCTCGGTGTCGTTGTCGCGCTGGTGCGCCGCGCGCAGGCGGCCGGTGAAGGATGCGATGTCGGCGAGCGTCCAGGCCAGCCGGTAGAAGCTGATCGCCATTGTGTCAACGGCGCGGCCGGTCGCCTCGCAGTAGCGGGCCAGCGCGCCCGGCGAGCCGTTGTCCAGCATCCACAGATCGCGCTCCGGCGGTGCCAGGGCAACAGTGTCCCAGTCGATCAGCCACAGACGGCTCCCGGCGCGGATCATGTTGCCCGGGTGCGGCTCACCGTGAGTGACGACGACGCCTGGACTGCTGGCGGTCGCGTGCGCCGCGAGGCTGTCGAACGTGGCAAGCCAGCCGGCGACCAGGTCGGCCTTCGCAGCGAGCTCGCGCCGCGCGAACTCGCCCAACGGGCCGCCGGACCACGGCCGGTCCAGCTCGGCGAGCGCCGTCTCCAGGGTTGCCCGCTCGTGCAACTCCAGGCCGCGCCGCAGGGCGTGTGCCGCCACCGCCGGCGTGGCCAGGTGAAGCTCGGCGAGGAGTCCTGCCAGCACGTCCCGGTCCGGCTGGGTGAGATCACTGCCCCACTGCCCGGCCTGGCCGGCGACGAACGGGAACACGGCCAGGCTGTAGCGCGGCGTCAGACGGCACACGGTCTCGCCGCCGAGTGACGGGACGGGAGCGACGACGAACGGCAACCCGGCCCGCTCGCGCAGGGCCAGCGCGGTGCCGAAGGCGGCGCGCAGGCCGCCGAATGCCGGCTCAGGGTCCGCGCCAAGCCACGGCTTGTCCTCCAGGTCGTCCGCGGTCAGGAAGAACCTCCTGCCGTCCGGTGCATCGGCGAGCCAGTGATAGCTGCCGCCGCCGAGCGCGACGTAGCGCAGCCGGCGGACTCGCAGCCCCCAGCGTTCGGCCACGGCATCCGCAACCGCCGGCTCACCTAGGCCCGCCGGAGGCGTCCGCACGGCATCACCCTCTCGCTCAGGCGGTAGCTCGGCGCCGCGCCGCGCAGCACGCCGAAACGGCACTGGCCCAAGGCGGACCTGCTCAAGCCGGCCATGCTGCCACACTGCTGGCCGAACTGCCTGCTTATATTGGCTGGCATGGTGGAGCCCGCGGCAGGTTCGAGCGTCCGTCTCGCCGAGCTGCTCGCTGTCCTGTCGCTGGCCACCGACCTGGGCATGGGCCAGCCGATGGAGCATGTGCTGCGCCAGTGCCTGATTTCCTTGCGGCTGGCTCAGCGCCTGGGCATGGACGAGGCCGACCGTCGGGTGGTCTACTACGCGGCGCTGCTCGCCTGGGTGGGCTGCCACGTGGATGCCTACGAGCAGGCGAAGTGGTTCGGCGACGACCTGGCGCTCAAGGCCGACTTCCGCCAGGTTGACTTCGCGTCCGCCGCCGCCGGCCCGCTGTTCATGCTGCGCCATCTCGGCGCCGGGCGGCCGGTCGCGGAGCGGGCCAGGCTCGGGGTCGGCTTCGCGGGCGACGGCCGCCGGGCGGCGGCGGCGATGCTGGAAAATCACTGGCTCGCGGCCGACGACCTGGCGGCCCGGCTGGGCCTGGCCCAGCGCGTCAGGGACAGCGTCGAGCAGACCTTCGAGCGCTGGGACGGCAAGGGGGTTCCGAAGGGAGCAGCGGGGGAGGAAATCCTGCTGACCTCCCGGCTCGTCACGCTGGCCGACGTGGTCGAGGTCTTCCATCACGCCGGCGGCGTCGAGGCGGCGGTCGCGGTGGCCAGGCAGCGCCGCGGAACGCAGTTCGACCCGCATGTCGTTGACGTGTTCGCCGCCCACGCCGAGTCGCTGTTCGCCGGGCTCGACGAGGCAAGCACCTGGGACGCCGTCATCGGGGCAGAGCCGGCACTCGGGGCACCGCTGGCCGACGCGGAACTCGAGGCCGCGCTGGAGGCGATCGCGGACTTCACCGATGTCAAGTCGCCCTACACGATCGGCCACTCGCGAGGTGTCGCCGACCTGGCCGGGAACGCCGCGCACCTGTTCGGGCTGGACGCCCGGGCCGCGAAACTGGTCCGCCGGGCCGGGCTGGTGCACGACCTGGGCCGCCTCGGCGTATCGAACGCGATCTGGGACAAGCAAGGCGAGCTCAGCTACTCCGAGACCGAACGGGTACGCCTGCATCCGTATCTCACCGAGCGCATGCTGGCCTGCTCGCCCGCGCTCGCCCCGCTGGCCGCGATCGCCGTCCAGCACCACGAGCGGCTGGACGGGTCCGGCTACCCGCGAGGCCTGTCGGGCGCCGTCATCAGCCCGCCGGGACGGGTGCTGGCGGCCGCCGACTTCTACCGCTCGCGGACCGAGTCGCGGCCGCACCGGCCCGCCTGCACGGCTGACGAAGCGGCCGACCAGTTGCGGGCCGAGGCGCGGGCCGGCCGGCTGGACGGTGACGCGGTGGCTGCCGTGCTCGGCGCCGTCGGCCACCGCGCCGCCCGCCGGCAAGCACGCCCGGCCGGGCTGACCGGCCGCGAGGTCGAAGTTCTCGGGCTGCTCGCCCGCGGCCTGTCGAACAAGGAGATCGCCGAGCGGCTCGTCATCTCCCGCAAGACGGCCAGCCATCACGTCGAGCACATCTACGCCAAGACGGGGACCGCCAACCGGGCACTGGCCAGCCTGTTCGCCGCCAACCATGGGCTGGTCGGCGACTCGTCCGGCGCGGACGGGCAGTAGGCCGCGCGATCGCTACCGTGCCGCGGCCGGTAACAGCGCTGCCGGGGCGCGGGCGCCGGTCGCCAGGTAGCCAGAGCACAGGACCCGCATCCAGGTGATGCGGTCGCCGTCGGTGCTGAGGTAGGCCTGCTGCTCGACCAGGTAGTCGCCGCCGGAGCGACTCACGCGCAGCCGGTAGGCGACGTGCTCGCGATCGGCCACCTGGCCGGTGGTGACCGAGCACAGCTCGTCGATCCGGGCGTCGGCGCCGAACCAGCGCCCCAGGATGATCTCGTCGACCACCTGCGCCGGCGTTGCGGCGACCCAGTGCCGCCCCGGCGTCAGGGCCTGGAAGTCGATGTCGTCGGCCAGCAGCGCGCCGAGCGCCGCGTTGTCCTTGGCGGCGAGAGCGCGCGCGAAGCGCTCTCCCGTGGTGGCCATCAGGCGATCTCGACATGCAGTTCGTAGATCTCCTCGGTGGGGTGCCCGGCCTTCTCGTGCACCCGCAGGACGGCCTCCTTGGACGGGCCCGACGACAGGCAGAACACCTTTCCCGAGTCCGGGTCGAGCCACGCCCGTTCGAAGTGCACTCCCTCCGCCGCCTCGATCTCCAGGTCGTGCTCGTGCGCCGCGCGCAGCTGATCCTCGGTCACGCCGACGAATCCGCTGTGCACGTCCATGAACTTCGCCATGTCAAGCTCCTTGCCGTCACGTTGGCAGCGGGCTCTCCGCGAGCCTCGCTGTGCCTCACAAGGTGAGCATGGCCTGCGGCGGGCGACCGGCGCATGGGGCAGCTTCCCCATCTTTGCGCGCGGTTACGAGTTGCGGCAGTTTGCTCCCGCGGGCCGCGAAGCTGGCTGCCGCCGCGTCAGCCAGGACTGACCGCCCAGATGAAGTGGCCGCACGGCATCGCCTGCCCAGGCCGGACTTCGCAGGTCAGGAGATACCCCGCCACGGGCCGCGGCCAAGATCTCAAGATCCTTTAGCCAATCTCGTTTAGGCGACGTGGCTATGGTCGATGAAGGACATAGGACAGTGCCCGAGGCTCGTGGGGGCGGGTGCCCGAGGTCGCTGGCCGAAGCACGCACCGCATGTAACTAACATCTCAGGTATCTCTGGACCATTCCGGAAGGCCGTCCTCATGAGTAACGCGTTTGCCTTCTTGGGTCGCGACATGGCGATCGATCTTGGCACCGCGAACACGCTGATCTACGTCCGCGGACTCGGCGTCGTCCTGAACGAACCTTCAGTGGTCGCGCTGAACGTGGGCACCGGCCAGATCGTGGCGGTGGGGGCTGAGGCCAAACGCATGATCGGCAGGACGCCCGGGAGTATCCTCGCCGTCCGGCCGCTCAAGGACGGGGTCATCGCAGACTTCGATGTCACCGAGCGGATGCTGCGGTACTTCATCCAGAAGGTGCACAAACGCAGGCACCTGGCCAAGCCGCGGATCATCGTGGCCGTGCCCAGCGGGCTCACCGGGGTGGAGGAGAGCGCGGTCAAGGAGGCCGGGCGCCAGGCTGGCGCGCGCCGGGTCTACATCTTCGAGGAACCCCTGGCCGCGGCGATCGGCGCCGGGCTGCCCGTCAACGAGCCAGTGGGCAGCATGGTCGTGGATATCGGCGGCGGGACCACCGAGGTCGCCGTTATCTCACTTGGCGGCATAGTGACCTCGGAGTCGATCCGCGTCGGCGGTGACGAACTCGACCAGGCCATCATCACCTTCGTCAAGAAGGCGCACTCGCTCATGCTGGGCGAGCGGACGGCCGAGTACATCAAGATCTCTGTCGGCTCGGCGTTTCCCGCAGCGGATGAGCCGAAGGTCGAAATCCGTGGCCGGGACCTGGTCGGCGGCCTGCCGAAGACCATCGAGATATCCTCTGAGGAGGTTCGCGGCGCAATCGAAGAGCCGCTCAACATGATCATCGACGCCGTCAGAACCACGCTGGACAAGTGCCCGCCCGAACTCGCCGGTGATGTCATGGACCGGGGAATCGCGCTGACCGGTGGCGGCGCGTTGCTGCGCGGCATAGATGACCGGCTGCGCGAGGAGACCGGCCTGCCCATCCACATAGCCGACAATCCCCTGGAGTCGGTCGTGCTGGGAACCGGCAAGTGCGTCGAGGATTTCGAGACTCTCGGCCAGATCCTGCTGTCTGACGCCAGGCGCTGACCACGCGGCAGCCGCTGCGGCGGCAGGACGGGGTGTTCCCGTGCACGACACCCGGCGGACGCGCATCATCCTCACCGTGCTGCTCACCGTCTCGCTGGCGTTGACCACCGCCGACTACCTAGGCGGGTCGGCGCCGCTGCGCGTAATAGGCGGCGCGGTGTTCGGGACGGCGGAGCGCGCGATAAGTTCGGTCACCGGGCCGATCGCTGGTTTCTTCGAGCGCGGCGCCGGGGCGGCCGGATCGAGCGGGCGGATCGCGGCGCTGGAGCGCCGGCTGGTCAGGCTCCGGGCCCGGCTGAGCAGCGAGCAGCTCAACCGGGCAGAGCACGCGCAACTGGTCAGGTTGCTGCGCCTCTCTGGCTCGGGCGGCTACCGGGTCGTGGCCACGAACGTGATCGCGGTCGGCCAGGGGTTTGAGCGGACCGTCACCCTGGACGCCGGCAGCAGCGACGGCGTCCGGCCGGACGAGACCGTGCTCAACGGCGCGGGACTCGTCGGCACGGTCACCGCCGTGAGCCCGTGGACCTGCACCGTTGTGCTGGCAACGGACGCCACGGCGGTGGTCGGAGTACGGCTCGCCCATAGCGGGCAGATGGGCTGGGTGACGGGCGCGGGCATGAGCCGGTCCGGCCCCGACTTGCTGCGGCTGCACGTGCTCGGCGCCAGCAACGCCGTTGCGCCGGGGCAGCAACTCGTCACCTCCGCATCCGTCGGCGGCAGGCCTTACGTGGCCGGCGTTCCCGTCGGCGTCGTCACCCAGATCGCGACCGGCCCGGGCGGGTTGACCAGTACCGCCCTGGTGCGCCCGTTCGTCGACTTCAGCACGCTCGAGATAGTCGGTGTAGTGGCTGCGCCGGCGCACGCCCGAGGCTGACATGCGACGCGCTTTGTTCTGTGCGGTGCTCGCGTTCCTCACGGTGGAGCTGCAGGTCATGTTCGTGGACGGGCTGCCGCTGCCAGGCGCGAGCGTCCCGGACGCGGCTCTGCTGGTTGTCGTCGCTCTCGGACTGATACAAGGCCCGGCGACGGGCATGCTGACCGGGTTCTTCGCCGGGCTCGGCCTGGATCTGGCGCCACCCGCCAGCCACCTGGTCGGCGAGTCGGCGCTGGTGTTCTGCCTGGTGGGATACGGCTGCGGCCTGCTTGGAAACTGGCTGGACCGCTCCGCCCTCCGCCTGCTGGCCGCCGCGATGATCGGCGCAGGCGCCGGCGAGACGCTGCGGGCAGCCATCGGCGTGTCACTGGGCGATCCCAGGGTTACCCTTCCGGCCGTGCGTCACGTGCTGCCGGCAGCCGTGGCGTATGACGTCCTGCTCACCCCCGTCGTGCTGGGCCTTACGGCGCTGGCCAGCAGGCGACCGGGAGCCCGCCGGCCGGGCGCAGCGCTGGCCGGAATGGACTCCGGGCCGCACCGCTTGCCCGCTCGGCCGGTGCGCTTGCGGCCCCGCGCGCTGCGCACGAGCCAACCCCGCGCGCCGCGCGCGAGCCAACCCCGCGCGGGCGCGTTCCGCGGGCTGGCGAGAACGGGCCGCCGGGTGCCGCGCCCGAACCGCAGGCGCCCTGCGGTGCGGCGTGACCGCGCTCGGACGGACCTGAAGGCCACGGTGGCACGGCCGCCGCGCTGGCGCCTGGCCGGGCTGTTCGCGGCCTGTGTCATCCTGCCGGTCATTCTTGCCTCCCGGCTCTGGTACCTGCAGGTCATGACCGGCAGCGACTATCTCAGCCTGGCGAGGAATGAGCAGATCAGGACCGTCGTGGTGCCGGCCGTCCGCGGCCAGATACTCGACGACACGGGCCGCGCCCTGGTGGCTAACCGCTCGTCCCTGGCGGTCACGGTGAACATGACGGAACTGTCCCAGCAGGGCGACGGCGGCAGCGCCGAGTTGCGGCGGCTTGCCGCGCTGCTCGGTGTCAGCGACCGACTGCTGCGTGAACGGCTCAGGCTGTGCACCGTCGGCGTCTCCCAGCCATGCTGGGCTGGCTCGCCCTATCAGCCGGTCCCGGTGAGCCAGGACGTTCCCGAGCGGGTCGGCGTGCAGATCATGGAAAGTCGGCGGCAGCTTCCAGGCGTGACAGTTCAGGTGCAGTCCGTTACCAGCTATCCGGGGGGCGCCAGCGCCGCGCAGATACTCGGCTACCTGCAGCCGGCCACCGCGCAAGAGGAGCGGCAGCGCCACCTGCCGCCGGCCGGACCTGCCGGTGCAGACCTGGTGGGCCAGTCCGGGCTGGAAGCGCGGTACGACGCCGCGCTCCGCGGCGTTTACGGGATTCGGGACGTGGCCGTGAACGCGGCGGGCAACGTGACCGGGACGTTCATGGCGACCCGCCCAGTGTCCGGAGACGATCTCGTGACCAGCATCAGCGCGCCGGTCCAGGCGGACGTCGAGCACGCGCTGGCGCATGCTGTCCGCACTGCCCACGCCGAGGGCAACCTGGGCGCGACCACCGGCGCCGCCGTGGTCATGACCACCGGCGGCCGCGTGATCGCGATGGCCAGCTACCCGTCGTACGACCCTGGCATCTGGACGCGGGGCATCTCCGAGCGGCAGTACCGGCGGCTCTTCGATGCGGCAGGCGGCGAGCCGATACTCAATCGTGCGGCCCAGGGCGAGTACGCTCCCGGATCGACCTGGAAGGTGACCTCGACCGCGGCAGCGGTGTCGGCAGGCTACAGCCTGGCTGGCCCGTACAACTGCCCCGGCTCCGTTAACATCGGCGGCCGGACGTTCTACAACGACAATCCGTCCGATTCGGGGGCGATGAGCCTGCATGCGGCGCTCGTCGCGTCGTGCGACACGGTCTTCTACGAGCTCGCCTATGACATGTGGCTGCGGGATGACCGGAAGGCGAACGTGGTCACCAGCGCTCGGGCGCCGGTGCAGAAGATGCAGAAGATGGAACTGGCGTGGGGTTTCGGCAAGGTCACGGGCATCGACCTGCCGGAAGAGTCGGCCGGCACGGTGCCGACCCGGGCGTGGCTGTACCGCTTCTACCGGCAGTACAAGAAGCTGTGGTGCGCCAACGGCAACCAGTTCGGCTCCTACGTGCAGCGGATCGAGTATCAGGACTGCCGCTACGGCAACGTCTGGGAGCCCGGCCAGGCGGTGGACGCCGCCATCGGCCAGGGCTACGTAACCGTCACCCCGCTGCAGCTAGCCCGCGCGTACGCGGCACTCGCCAACGGCGGCACCTTGTACAGCCCGCGGATCGGCGCGGCCCTGATTCGGCCGGACGGAATGCTGGCCCGCAGAATCACCCCGCCCGTCGTCGGCCACCTCCCGGTATCCACGCCGGTCCTGGCGTACATCAGGAACGCGCTGGCCGACGCGGTGACGCAAGGCACCGCCGCGCCCGCCTTCAGCGGCTTTCCCCAGAGCAAGGTGTGCGTGGCGGGGAAGACCGGAACGGCGCAGGTCGCGGGCAAGGATGCGACCTCGGTCTTCGCGTCGTATGCGCCGTGTGCCCACCCGAGGTACGTCGTGGTCATGATGGTCCCCGCCTCCGGCTACGGCGCCGACGTGTCGGCGCCGGCCGTGCGCCAGATCTGGGACGGGATCTATGGCCTCGAGGGCCACCGGGCCGCGCTGCCAGGCGGGTTGGTGCCGTCCGGCGTACCCCGCCCCGCCGCCTCCGGGCCCGCGTTCCCGGCGGCCGGCCGGACGGGGTGAATCAGTTGAGGCAGGCCCACGGCCGGCCAGGCTTCGCGCCGACCGAGTTGCGTTCCCGCTCGCTGCGTGCCGTGCCGGCGCGTGCCCAGCCGCTGCGTGCCCAGCCAGTGCGTGCTAAGTCCCTGCGTGCCCAGCCGCTGCGTGCCCGCCCGCTGGCCCGGGCACTCGCACGGCTTGCGCCGCTGCGGCGCTGCGACTGGGTCCTGCTCACCGCGGTGCTCGCGCTCAGCATCACCGGCGTGCTTCTGGTGTGGTCGGCCAGCCGGGCCGCGCTGCTCCAGGCCGGCGCCAACCCGCTTACCTACCTGAAGAAAGAACTGCTCAACCTGGCGATCGGCCTGATCCTGATGCTTGCCGTCAGCCTGCTGGACGACGAGAAGCTGCGGGAATGCCCGCCGTGGGTCTATGCCGCCACGCTGCTCGGGCTCATCGCCGTGCTCAGCCCCGTTGGCACGTCGGTCAACGGCGCGAGCGCCTGGATCTCCCTGCCTGGCGGGTTCGAGGTGGAGCCGTCGGAGTACGCCAAGCTAGGCCTTGTCCTGATGACGGCCAAGATCCTCGGGGACGCCCGGACGGCAGACAGCCGGCCGCCGATTCGCCCGCCGATTCGCACCGTTGCGGCTGCGCTCGCCTGCGCCGCGCCGGTCGTCGCCCTGGTGACGGCGGAACCAGCACTCGGCGTGGCGGTGCTGCTGATGGTTGTGCTGGTCAGCCTGATCGTTCTGGCGGGCACGCGGCTGCGCTGGCTGGCAGGTCTGGGGGCCGCCGCCGCCGCCGCGGCCCTCACCGCCTGGTGGTTGCACCTGCTGCGGCCCTACCAGCTCCACCGGCTGACGGCCTTCATCAACCCGGGGGCCGCTTCGGCCGGCGCTGGGTACAGCGCCGCGCAGGCGAAGATCGCGATCGGGTCGGGCGGCCTGCTCGGCCAGGGGTTGCTCCACGGTCAGTTCGTCGCCGGGAACTTCGTGCCCGAACAGCACACCGACTTCATCTTCACGGTGGCGGGCGAGGAACTCGGCTTCGCCGGCGCGGTAATGATCATCGTCCTGCTCGGAGTCATCGTCGTCCGTGCGCTGCTGATCGCGGCCCGCGCGGACGACCAGTTCGCCACGCTGGTCGCGGGGGGGATCGCGATCTGGTTTGCCTTTCAGTCTTTCATCAACATCGGCATGACCATCGGCCTCGTACCGGTCACCGGGCTCCCGTTGCCGTTCGTCTCGTACGGCGGCTCGGCGATGTTCGCCGACATGATGGCCGTCGGCGTGCTGCAAGCACTACGCCTGGCCGGCACCGATCCTCGGCTCGCGCTGGATCGGGCGCTGGCCGGGCCGCGATGAGCAGGCCGCACGGCGAACGGCGCGCGGCCTCGCTAGCTGCGCCGCCGCCGAAGGGCAGGCCCTGCGTACAGGCACTAGAGTCTGCTCACGCGATACCGGAAATGGTCGCGACGAGACCTGCGGGAGGCGGGCTGATGCAGCCGGTCATTGACACGACAAGACCGCACTCGGCCCGCGTGTACGACTACTACCTTGGCGGGAAGGACCATTTCGCCGCTGACCGGGAGACCGCGGAGAAAGCCATGCTGAGCTGGCCCGCGGTGCGCACGGCGGTGCGCGAGAACCGGGCTTTCCTCGGCCGCGCCGTCCGGTACCTGGCCAGCGAGGCGGGAATCCGCCAGTTCCTGGACATCGGCACCGGCCTGCCAAGCGCGAACAACGTGCACGAGGTCGCGCAGGCGGTCGCGCCGGGCTCCCGCGTTGTGTACGTGGACAATGACTCGATCGTGCTCGTTCACGCCCGGGCGCTGCTGGGCAGCGCCCGGGAAGGCCGCACCGCGTATATCGACGCTGACCTGCGCGAGCCGGAAAGGATCCTGGCCAGTCCGGCGGTGGCCGAGACGCTCGACCTGAGCAGGCCGGTCGCGCTCATCCTCGTCGCCATCCTTCACTTTCTGGTTGATGCCGACGATCCGGCGCGCGTGGTTGCCACCTTGCTCGACGCGCTGCCCGCAGGCAGCTATCTGGTCGCCTCCCACGTCACGCCCGAGCATGACCCGGAAGGGGTGGCCGGACTTGAGCGCACCTACCGGCAGGGCGGCATCCCCGGCCAGGCCCGGACCGGCGCGGACTTCGCGGCCCTGGCCTTCCGCGGGCTGGACATGATCGACCCGGGCGTGGTGCTCGTTTCGGACTGGCGCAGGCCAGACGGCCCGCGGCCGCTGCCCGCGCAGGTCAACTGGTACGGCGGGATCGGGCGCAAGCACGGCCGCAGCCAGGCGTAAGCGCACCAACCTAGAGAGGACCGCAGGTAGCCGACCTGACCGCCATGCAGCTTTACTGCATGCAGATCGGCCGCCTCCCCGACGCGGGGCACCTCACCGCCACCGTCGCGGGACTGGCCAAGATGCACAACACTCACAAGGCCCGCACCCAGGCCGCCGACGCACGCGACATTCTCGGTGACGTCACCGGCATCGGCGCCTTCGGCTAACCTGCGCCTCTTCGCTTGGCGGCTGGTTGCGGCTACGCTGTAGGGTCCGGATGATCATGAGCAATCGGGTGCGGCCGATCTGCCCCTGAACCCAGCGGGTGGCCACGTCGTGCAGGTGGCCTGCGGGGACCATCTTCCCCTTGCACGCCTGGCACCTGTAGTAGTGGTGGCGCGGCGTGCTGTGGAACGAGTAGAGCTTGTGCCCCTCGCGGCACCAGGCGACCGACAGCATCGGGGAACCGTCACGGCGGCTCGTGTCATCCTTGGGCGCCTTCCGGAATGACCGGCTGGCCCGTCAGCGAGTGGCCGTCGGCGGCCAGAACGTCGCCTCCGTGGCGGCGATCACGGAGCATGATTGACTCGGTCGGCCCGGCGGACGCCGAGTTCGCGCGGAACGCCGACTACGCGCGGTGGGCAGCTGACCTGACGACCTGGGATCCTGCGCGCAGATCAGCCTTTGCGGTGTGGCGAACGTGTTGCCTGATGTCGCTTGCCAGTGTGATGGGACCGGGGTGTTGCGCGGAACTGCTGTCAGCCCCGCATGCGGTAGCCATCGATGCCACCAGGCCGCTGGAGCGGGTGGCCGACGACGTCATCGCGTGCACGCAAGCTTGGGCCGGCTGGGCAAAGGCTGCCGGCGGCGCGCCGGCGAGCGCCTGCGGGCGCGCACGGCCCACGCAGGGCCGCCTGGTTTACCGGGCCGCAGGGGCGGGCCGTGCTAGCGCCGCAGCTGCGCGGTCATGAGGTAGCCGGCGGGCAGGATCACGGCTACGCCGGCAAGCTGACCGCCGCGCTCGCGCAGGCGCTCGCTGAGCCCGGCACCCAGGCGAGCCTGAGCTGCGCGGCCAGCAGCTCCCGCAGGCGATCGCTGTGATGACCGCGAGAAGCGGCAGGCGGACCAGGCCAAGGCTGAACCCGATGGCCAGCTGGCCCAGGCTGATGTTGGCCCAGGCTTCGGCTCCCCATCCGGCCTGCTGGCGCACGTGCTCGGCTCTCGCGCTCCCCGCCGCTGGCGCCAGGGGCAGCCGCCGCATCCGATGCGGCGAGATACCGTCTGCCCCGCTCGCGGTCACGTTCCTGCGTATGTCAGCGACCTCTGGCTCTGCCGCCGGTGGCCCACCAACGCCGGACTCGCCGTACCTGGCGCTCATATCGCCAGCGCCCTGACGGTGATCATCTACTTCTGGCGGACCGGCGCATCATCGCGGCCGCTTTTCTGCTCGCTCGGGCACTTGCTGGCTGCGCCACACGGCGACGCGGACGGGGCTGGCTACGCGGACGGCCTGGTGATCGCGATGGCGAAGGGCAAGCGCCCCACCTTGATCGGCGCCAGCGCCGTGTTGGTGGCGGTCCGGATCGGGGTCACCGTCCCCTCGTCGTTGACCACGTAGGCGGTCTTCCCGTCCGGGGTGATCGCGATGGCCTCCGGGCTACCCCCCACCTTGATCGGCGTCGGCGCCGTGTTGGTGGCGGTCCGGATCGGGGTCACCGTGTCCGATCCCGGGTTGGCCACCACGTAGGCGGTCTTCCCGTCCGGGGTGATCGCGATGGTGCGGGCCTCTATCCCCACCTTGATCGGCGTCAGCGCCGTGTTGGTGGCGGTCCGGATCGGGGTCACCGGCGCGTCCTCGTTGGCCACGTAGGCGGTCTTGCCGTCCGGGGTGATCGCCATGGCGTTGGGGTGCCCCCCCAGCTTGATCGGCGTCAGGGCCGTGTTGGTGGCGGTCCGGATCGGGGTCACCGTCCCCGAAACGCTGGCCACGGAGGCCCCCTCATCGCTGGCGACGTAGGCGGTCTTCCCGTCCGGGGTGACCGCGATGATCTCGGGCGAATGCCCCACCTTGATCGGCGCCAGCGCCGTGTTGGTGGCGGTCCGGATCGGGGTTACCGTGTCCGGCTCGCTGGTCACGTAGGCGGTCTTCCCGTCCGGGGTGATCGCGATGGCGCCCGGGTAGCGCCCCCACACCTTGATCGGCGTCAGCGCCGTGTTGGTGGCGGTCCGGATCGGGGTTACCGTCCCCGACTGCGGGTTGGTCACGTAGGCGGTCTTCCCGTCCGGGGTGATCGCGATCGCGTCGCTGTAGCCCCCCATCTTGATCGGCGGCAGCGCCGTGTTGGTGGTGGTCCGGATCGGTATTACCCACGTCCCCGAATGGTTGTTGATTTTGGGGGCCGTTCGGGGGCCGAAGCCGGGCGACCGGGTGTGGTGGGCACGTAGGCGGTTAGTGGTGAGCACGTAGGCGGTCTTCCCGTCGGGGGTGATCGCGATGGCGTACGCCGCCCGGGAGCGTCCGAGCTTGATCGGCGGCAGCGCCGTGTTGGTGGCGGTCCGGATCGGGGTCACCGTCCCCGACTGCGGGTTGGCCACGTAGGCGGTCTTCCCGTCCGGGGTGATCGCGATCGCGTCGCTGTAGCCCCCCACCATGATCGGCGGCAGCGCCGTGTTGGTGGCGGTCCGGATCGGTATTATCACCGTCCCGGAA
>WNGP01003074.1_pt1 | contig 14301 bp, 12 predicted proteins | sample 5407671 | NCBI WGS metagenome assembly WNGP01 (sample SAMN13153381, study PRJNA577476) | soil metagenome | isolation source: 40 cm soil or saprolite under Garry oak tree replicate 2 | place: USA:California | collected 2016-06-15 | reverse complement strand
AGGGCGTGAGGAATCGCCAACAGGTAACCGAAGACGCCATTTTCGGCCACCACGCCGCGCTGGCCTGCCACATGGCCAACGAATCTTATTTCCGCCATGCAGCCGTCACCTGGGACCCCGCCTCCAACCAAATCAAATCGTAATTTTCAATCCTCACGGAGAGGCGGGCTTGCCCTGCCCGATCCATCCTTTCTGCATTTCCTGCCGAAGGAGGAGGTACCTCCACCCCCGCGTGTTTTTTGGCAAAGAGTGCGGACTCGCTTAAAAAGAAAAGAGTTGCGTTTTTTTCTGAGTGCAAAAAAGCGCAACAGAGTGCGCAAGAATGTGAAAAGAAAGGGGATAGATCGGAGGCACGCCGAAACCCTTGCAGACTTGAACTGTACAAACTTTGAGGAGGGGGTACACGCCGGCGTACACCCCACCCATGAAAGATGGATCGTTTTCAAAACAAAGGAGTTGCGGGACGAGCATTTTGTAGGTAGCTGAACAGAAAGGGGATGGACGACGGGAGATTTCGTAACAAGTGACAGGTGAGTCGTGGCAAGGAAGAGGCGGAAAGGCGGGGGTGCGGGACCGAAGGTTCGAGAGGGAGGCTGAAAGTCACAACTCATGATAACATGGAAATGTTATCTTGTCAAATATTTTCTGATGTGGTACTAGTTTCGAATGGATTTGGTAGTACTTTCGAATGAAAATGAGGACTTAAGATGAAGAAAAGGAACGGTTAACGGCAGGAATTGTTTTCAGTGGTCAGTTGTCAGTGCTCAGTCGAGGAGGAGAAATGGGCTAGTGGCTCTTCGTTGTTGGTTATTGGTTGTTAGTTGTCAGTTGTTAGTTTAGTCGGAGAAGAAATTGGTTTGGTGGTGGGGCGGGTACCGAGGATAGAGGGTGCAAAGAGAGAAACGGGAAAGGAGCCTGCGATAGGGAGCGCGAGTCACGGGGTTTGGATGCGGGGAGCAAGGTCGGGGGCGAGGGACTGGTAGTGCTTGAGATTCCAGGTATAGACGGCTTGGGCTTTGCATTTGGCGGCGCAGGCCAAGAGCAATGAATCGTAAATGCGGCCGCCGATGAAACCCCGTGAGGCAGTGTTCTGAATGGCCGCGAAGTATTCCTCCGTGTTGAGAGAAACGAGAGTCAGCCGGTTGCGGACTTCTTCGACAAACAGCAAGGCTTGCTCGGGCGGAATCATGGGCTTGACCGGCAAAGCGGTCATGACGGCGTAAACTTCGGCAAGCGAATGAATGCCGCAGGCAGAATTTCTCTTTTCCGCCGCAGCGAAGCGCTTGAGGCTGGGTACGTGGTGAACATGACCGCCCCGGAAGGCGGCGACCAGAACGGAAGTATCGAAGAACTCTTTCATCCGCGGACTTTATTCGGTAACTGCGCGGTGGCGGTTTTCGCGTTCGCGGTCGACAAGATCGGGGATGGAGGCGTCTGCCGGTTCCCCCTGGTAGACCCAAACGCCGAGTTCCTTCTTGAGCATGACGTTCTGGCGGACGGGACGCAAAGTGATGCGCTCGCCTTCCGATTCCAGATGGAGGGTGTCGCCGGGAGCGAGTTGCAAGCGGTCACGAAGGGGCTTGGGCAGAACGACGCGGCCGGCTTTATCGAGGGTGAGCTTGGTGGCCATGATGGCAGTATGGTGTGGGAGAAACCAATTGTCAATGGCATTTGGCAGAAAAACGATAGGAAGCCGGTTCAAGAACGGAAGATGGCGAGCGACGCGGGAAAATCGCAAATAGAAATTAGAAAATCGAAATTTACCGAACTGGGAGTGGTTGTCATCGATCGACTACGCGCAATGGCAGCGGCGTGCCGGTATGGTATACAAATAGCCCGTTTTCGCAAACCATGCCACTGCCCTCCGACTGTCGGCGGCATCTTGCGGCTTGAGTCCTAGCCGCTTTTCCATTATCTCCGACAGACTCCTAGTTACCTAGTCGCCCTCTTTATTCCGGCGGCGGGGAACAACCGGGGAACTCGCGCAGCGAGGTGTTACCTATGTATTGAAGGTCGGCGATGCCGATTTTGCTGGTGTAGAAGCCGTCGGTGGTGAGATTGCGCAGAAACGCAAAGAAGGCCACGCCTTGGCTGAGCGAGGCATCCTGTTTGGCATTTTTGCGGAAGGCGATGAGGTCCATGATTTCTTTCTTCTGCTCCGGGGTGCATTCCATAAAGACATTGCCGTAACGATCCGTGCAAGCGGCGTCGAGCCAGAAGAGGCCGCCGCCGAGCTTCAATTGATATTCGGGGTTTTCGCTCGTGAGCAGATCGATGAATTCCGGCGCGCCAGCTTCCACCGCGCCACCGGATTTTTCGTCCTTGGGGATGATGGCATCGCACAGAAACGTCACCGACGCGTACTGCGAGGCGGAAAAATATTTGGGAGCGTACTTCCCTGCCGGGGCTGCAGCTTTCTCCTTGTGCACCATCTGGTGGATGTACTCGGCGGCTTCCGCGGGGATGACCTGTAGTACGGAGCCGCCGGCTGCGCCCAGAGCCAGCGTCCTTAATATGTCGCGCCTGCTTATACTTTCATTCGCCATGGCGTCCCTCACGACAAAAAACGGAAGGATTTAACACAGAGTTCACGGTGGACACAGAGTTCACGGAGAAGACGGAGAAATCAACCAGACGGGCGGGGCAAGCCCCGCCCCTACAGACCCGCGGCAATGCGCTTACGAGCGGCATACTAGAGGTTGCCTTTCTTGGCTTCTTCTAGCAAATATTCGGAGGCGCGCCAGGAGAGCGCCATGATCGTGAGCGTCGGATTCTTATCCGGATTGGTGACCAGCGGAGCGCCATCGGTGACGAAAAGATTCTTGACGTCATGCGCCTGGCAGAAGCCATTGAGCACGGAGGTTTTCGGATCGGCGCCCATGCGCGCGGTGCCCACCTCGTGAATAATCTTGCCGCCTTCCTCAATCCCGAAGGGATACTGCCCGTGGATGGAAGTTTTGGTCCTATATTCGCCGCCCATGGTTTCGACGATGGCGCGAAACGTCTCCTGCATGTCCTTGGCCTGAAGCAACTCGTAGTCCGACCACTTGAAGTGGAAGCGCAGCGCGGGAATGCCCCACTGATCGACGACGTCGGGATCGATCTCGCAGTAGGTGTCTGGGTTCGGAAGCATCTCGCCGCGGCCGGCGAAGCCGATGTGCGTGCCGTAGACCTGGCGGGCGCGCTGCTTCAAATGGGCACCGTAGCCTTCTTCATCGTGACACAAGCCATGGAACATGCCGACGCCGGGCATCTCGCGTCCGCCGCCAAATTCGATGTGATAGCCGCGGGGAAAATCATTCTTGCGGTCAAATTTCCACCAGGGCATGTACATGTGCATTCCGCCGACGCCATCGTGATTGTGGGGCGGCGTCTTCTCGAGCTGCGGGAAGTAGCCAGAACCGGCGCTGCCGACGGAGTCGGTGAGATATCTGCCGACGGTCCCGGAAGAGTTGGCGATGCCACCTGGAAAGGCGGAAGATTTGGAGTTCAGCAGCAGACGCGCGGACTCGCAAGCGCTGGCGGCCACGACGATGGCGCGCGCGCTGATGCGTTTTTCCATGCGCGTTGCTTTATCAACGTAGGAGACGCCTTCCGCTCTGCCTTCTTTGCCGACGAGAATTTCGCGGGCCATCGCGCCGGTAATCAGCGTCAGCTTTCCCGTTTTCATCGCCGGGGGCAGCAGAACCTGGCTGGAGCTGAAATTTGAGGCCGTGATGCAGCCGCGGCCGCACTGGCCGCAGTAGTGGCAAGGCAGGCGGCCGTTGAGCGAACGGGTGATGATCGCGAGGCGCGAGGGGATGCAGATGATGTTGAGCTTGTCGCAGGCCTTCTTGACCATCAATTCGGTGCAACGCGGTTTGGGAGGAGGAAGGAAGACGCCGTCGGGCGCGCTTGAAACGTTTTCTTTCGTTCCGAAGACGCCGATGTAAGCTTCGGTCTTGTCGTAGTAGGGCGCGAGGTCATCGTAGGTGATGGGCCAATCGTCGCCGAGGCCATCGCGCGTTGCGGATTTGAAATCGATGGGAGCGAAGCGTAGCGCGATGCGGCCCCAGTGGTTGGTGCGGCCGCCGACGATGCGCGAACGAAACCACTGGAAATTCGCGCCCGGCGCCGAAGTATAAGGCTCGCCCTCAATCTGCCAGGCCCCGTTGGGCGCGAGGAACTCGCCGAAATTTTCGCGGGCGTGGCCGCCCACGCCCGCGCCGCGGTGCGGCGATTCGTACGGCCACATGAGCATCTTGAAATCTTTTTCGGGATTTAGGTTTGCCCCGGCTTCGAGCAGCACGCAATTGAGGCCGCCTTCGGTGAGAACTTTTGCCGCCATGCCGCCGCCGGCGCCGGAGCCGATAATGCAAACGTCGTACTGCTTTGGAGAACGGATCACTTGAGCCATGCGATGCTATCTCCCTACAGATTGTGCTTCTTGATTTCGGAAACCGCGAAATCGCAAGCGCGCGCCGTCAACGCCATATACGTGAGCGAAGGGTTCACGCACGATGCGGAGGTCATGCACGCGCCATCGGGCAGGAAGAGATTCTTCGCGTCATGGGCCTGATTGTGCTCGTTCAAAACAGACGTTTTGGGATCGCGGCCCATCCGCGCGGTGCCCATTTCGTGAATTCCAAGACCGGGCGTGGAAATTTCCTGATAGACAAAAATTTCCTTGCCGCCGGCCGCCGCGAGCATTTCCGCGGCCTGCACTGCAATGTCTTTCGACATGGCGTGTTCGTTATCGCGCCACTCAAAGTGAATCTTCAGAGTGGGGATCCCCCAGGCGTCGAGCTTTTCTTTATCCACTTCCACGTAATTGCTGTGATAGGGCAAACACTCGCCGAATCCGCCCAGTCCCATGCGCCAGGGGCCCGGCATCTTGAGAGAGTTTTTGAAGTCCACGCCGATTCCGGCACGGGAGGCGGCTGCTGACAAGCCGTCGCGGCTTCCTCCACCCTGGTAGCCATAGCCGCGGATAAATTCTTTTTGTTTTGTCTTGACGTTGCGGAACCGGGGGATGTAGATGCCGTTGGGGCGGTTGCCGAAAGGCATTTTGTCTTCATGACCGGGCATTTCACCGCCGGCGCCCGCGCCCATGTGGTGATCCATCAGGTTGTGGCCGAGTTCGCCGCTGGAGTTGGCGAGGCCGCCGGGAAATTCCGGCGTTGCGGAATTCAGCAGAATGCGCGTGGATTCGAGCGTGGAAGCGCAAATGAAAAAGAGGCGGGCCTTGAATTCCAGCGCATTTTTGGTTTGCGCGTCAATCACGCGAACGCCGCTGACGCGGCGCGTTTGCGGATCGAAGACCAGACTGTGCACAACACTGTACGGGCGAATGGTGAACCGGCCGGTTTTCTGCGCGGCGGGGAGCGTGGAATTCAGGCTGCTGAAATACGAACTGGTAATGCAGCCGCGGTGGCAAACGCCGCAGTAGTGGCAGGCAGCGCGGCCTTTGTGCACGCGCGTGAGCACGGCCGAGCGGCCGATGGTCATGATGCGATCATCGAAATTTTTCGCGAGCGCGGCACGGAAATCCTGTTCGACGCAGGTCATTTCCATGGGCGGGAGAAATTTGCCGTCGGGCAATTGCGGCAAGCCTTCGGCCTGCCCGCTGATGCCGGCGAACTCTTCCACGTAGTCGTACCACGGCGCGACGTCCGCGTAGCGGATCGGCCAATCCACGGCGATTCCGTCTTTTGAATTCGCTTCGAAATCGAGATCGCTCCAGCGGTAACTCTGGCGCCCCCAAGTGATGGATTTTCCGCCGACCTGGCGGCCGCGAATCCACGAAAACTTTTTGCCGGGATCGTAGGTGTAAGGATTTTCCTTATCGCTGACGAAAAATTTGCTGGAGTACTCATCGCAAGCGTAATAAACCTCGCGCTGGATAGGTTGCGTGCGCTGGCGTTCGGCGCGGTCATCCCAGCCGCGGTATTTCAGGTCATAGATGGGAACGTGCTCGACGTAATCCTGCTCCGGAACGATGGAGCGCCCCGCTTCGAGGACGAGAGTGTTGAGTCCTTTTTCAGTGAGCTCTTTTGCCGCCCAGCCGCCGGTGATGCCCGAGCCGACAACGATTGCGTCGTAAGTGTTGGTAGCCATGTAGATCTCCCCTAAGCCTTTTTCTCCGCGGGCAACGGCGCACAACCATGCTGGGCGCCAGGAATGATTTGCAGATTCAATTCTTGTGAGAAGCCGATTTCGGAAGTGTAGTATCCGTGAACGGTGATGCCTTTAAAGACGTTGAAAAATTCGCCGCGCAACTGTTTATCCCGCTCTTCCGGGATGGTGTTGCCATGGCGCATCCTGCGAGTGCGTTGCGCAGCGACGGATTCGTCCATGGAGCGGAGCAATGTGACTTGCTGGGCGGGCGAAGCGTCCACGAAATTCTTTCCGAAGAGGTCGTTAGTTTGTTTGTCCACTCCGGCGAGACCGTCGAGAAAATTCATGCGTTCTTCGGCGTCGGCCCATTCTGTGAGGATGACGTCAATGAATTCATTGACGCGCGCACCTTTGGCGCCGGGAGTATCCGTTGCGGGAATGATCTGATCGATCATCGCGACAACCGTGTCGTTCTGATGCGGGTTGAGCGTGCGCAGCGTGTATCCGGATGCGGGGTGCGCTCCCTGGAAAAAAGCAAAAAGATTCGTGGGCAGTGCGGGCAAAACCCCGCCAGCCATGAGCAACCTCAACGCTTCGCGCCGCTGCATAATTCCTCCTAACCTTACTTCACGATTCGAATGTCTTAGCACCAGGGGCGCGCGTGTTAAAAAAATCGCGCGGCAGCCCGGGTCATTCACCCAAAAGTTCTTTGCGCACGTTTTTCAAAACGTAAGCGGCGCGTTCGACCCCGACTTCTCCAGCGAGAATGGGATCTTCATTTTCAATGCTGAGAATGCCTTCGAAGCCGACGTCCATGTAAGCCTTGACGATCGATTTCCAGAGACCGGCACCGTGGCCATAGCCGACGGCGCGGAAAGTCTCCGAGGCCAAGTCTAGTTCGTTGGTTTCAAACGCAAAGTTCAGCACTCCATACTTATTGACGTTCTCTGGAAAGAAAACGGTGTCCTTCATGTGCGCGTGGAAAAGGGCGCCCTGTTTACCCAGAAAGTGGATGACTTCGACCGGATCGCAGCCCTGCCAGAAGAGATGGCTCAAATCGCAGTTCGCGCCAATCTCTTCGCCGACGGCCTCGCGGAGTTTCATCAATGTTCGAGGATTATAAACAACAAAGTTCGGATGCATTTCGAAAGCAAGACGTTTGATGCCGTGATCGCGCGCGTATTTGGCTGCTTCCTTCCAATAGGGGATGACTTTTTCTTTCCACTGCCAGTCCTGCATGTGGGCGTATTCGGGGGGCCAGCGATAAGTGATCCAATTCGGCTGGGTATCCTGCGGAGTGCCGCCCGGGCAGCCGGAAAAACCGACGATGACTCTTACGTCGAGGATTTCGGCGAGGAGGACGGTCTTGCGGAAGGTATCGATGTCTTTCTGGGCATGCTTGGGATCGGGATGAATGGGGTTGCCATGACAACTGAGAGTGGCGACGCGAATTCCCCGGTCTTCAAACTTTTTCTGCCAGGCTTTGGCCTTGGAACGATCGGTGATGAGCTCGTCCAGGGGACAATGGGGATTGTTCGGATAGCCTCCCGTGCCGATCTCCATGGCTTCGAGACCAAGGGCGGTGACCTTGTCCAGCATGGCGTCGAGGGAGAGATGGTCATAGACCGGATCAAACACGCCGATAGGAATCTTGCGCAAACTACCGGAAGCCTTGGCTGCGGGAAAGCCTAAAAGCGAGGCTTCGGAATTTGCCGCACGGGCGATTATTTCACCCCCGGGGACCGCCGCCGCGAGCAGACCGCCCGTGGCAGCGAGAAACCCTCTCCGGCCGATGGCGGAGTCCTTGGGTTGTTTCTTCATGCGCGTCTCCTCGATGAACGCAGCATTTGAATAAGCACCAGTGAGTCCGAGGCATTATACGACGACGCACGCTCCGGACAAGCAAGTAAATCGTTCTTCTAAGGGAACTCATCTGAACCCAGGAAGCGCGGCAGGCAAGGAGTGAGAGACGAGGGGCGTGCGGCTAGCGAGGTTTTAACTCTGCCAGAGAGGGGATGGAAACAGCAACGGTCAGCGCGCGCTCCGGCTGTGGATTTCTGTGCTGCATTGCCTGGACGAGCATCTCGATGGCCTGCCCGGTATTGGGAGGAACATAGATGGTCGCGGCCAAGAGCCCGGTGCGCACCCAGGATTGGCCGGTCTTGGGCAAACCATCACAGCCGGTAAAGGGCAGTTTCAGCCAGCGCTCCCGCTCCGATTCGTTCGTCAATTCTTCAAAGGCTTTCCTGGCCCCGACCGCCATGGAATCATCCTGCGCCCCAACCAAATCCACGGCTGCCCTATGCGAGGTACTCAGTTTCAGCCAAGAACGGAGGGCTCGCAGAGCGCTCTCCTCGGTCCATTGCGCCCTGAGCACGGTGACGTGGATATTGGACGGTTTCGTCTCCTGCATCCCCAAGGCGCGCTCTTTGGCCGCGGAATTCTCCGCCGGCCCTTGAATATAGAGGATCGCGCCACCATGGGGCAGCAGAGCGGCAAATTGACGGCCCTGAATCCGGCCAATTTCGAGATGGTTGGAACTCACGCCGAAAACAGGAGCAGACGATGATTTGCGCAATTCCGGGATGTAGGCGGCGTCGCGATTCAGCACGGCCCATCCGATACCGGCGGATGCGGCCGCCCGGGCGACTTGGGGTAAAGCGGTGCCACCAACCGGCTCAAAAACAACGGCATCCGGCCTCTTATCCTCAGCCGCCTGGATGGCTTTCAGGATCTGCGTGCTCTGCGTAATCGCGTCGTTATCCGCATAAACGATTTGGACTTCCGTGCCCAGTCGGCGGGCCATCTGCTCCGCAGATAGCGCCTGCTCGATCTGGTAATCATTGTCGTTCGTCGTCAGGGAAACCAAAAAGCGCAACTTTTTCATGGCAGTTCGAAGCCCCTCTTTGGACTCCATGCTAACGATACATGGGGCGGGGTCGCAGCAACGAGAAAGTGCAACAAGCGTTTCTTCAGCGCAAATGGCTTCTCGGTTGATATCTTACTCTTCGGGAAAAAGGGAAATGAGGACGATTCATTGCAAGGGAGGTTGGCCGCCACGGACGGCCCGCGGGGCGGTTTGGATAACGATTGCGGGGCTTGCTGCGGATTTGGACTTGGGGCGGCAGGAGTGGGGCGGATACGTTCTCCAGGCACGGCGCCAGTACCTTCCAGCACGGAATAGAACTGGCTGGCTGGCAACCCATGAGTGTGTCCAGTTTTCCAGAGGGCCAGCGAATTTGCGTTATTCCCTTGGCGCAGACTTTGACTCTTACGGCGATTGCTCTTCGTTCCCTCCGAGGCAAGTCGGCTACAGGTACGGCCAGCCGTCGTAGTCGTGGTCACCGATCGCTCCCCATTAAACCTTCGGTCGCTTAATCCGGGGCTTGTGAATCAGAAATAATGATATTCTTGCGCCGGGAAGAATGGAGGGTAGGGAGCCCTCCTCGCTTGGAGAGAGTCGCCAGGGGCGCCTTTTATCAGTATAAATGTAGGACCATGCCGGCCCGCAGGCGAAACCTCGCGTCGGCTTGGTGCGTAGAATACTCGCCTGACAAAGCCCAAGTTAAGCTAGAATCGCGGCTTACGGGACGTCGGGCGAACCTGGTAGGATGTATTCTCACGCTCGGGCAAGCCATTTCCCAAATCCCAATTTTGGAAGGTGCTCGAAAGTTTCTGTAAATGACGCCACCACCGAGAAAGAAGTCTGGCCCGCGCCACGAGGATAAGGTCACCCTGAAGACCATTGCGGAGCATCTCGGGCTGACCCCGGGAACGGTCTCAGCTGCCCTGAACAATTCTCCCGCGGCACGTTCCATTCCCGAGCATACGAAAAATCGCATCATCGAGGCGGCGCAAGCGCTCAATTACCGACCTAACTTTTTCGCCCGCACCCTGCGCTTGAAGAGAACCTATACGATTGGCGTGATCGCTGAAGAAATCGGCGATGCCTACGGCGCCCTAGTGATTAGCGGCATCGAAGAATACCTGCGCAAAAACAATTATTTCTTCCTCACGGTGATCCACCGGCACGATCCAAAGCTCCTGCAAACCTACGCGCAAATGCTTTTGACGCGGGGCGTGGAGGGCTTCATCACCACCGATACGTCGCTGACGGAGAAGCTTGCTCTGCCTACCGTCGCGGTCGCAGGGCATGAGCGCGTCGATGGCGTGACCAACATCATCTTGGATCACAAGCGCGCCGCGAGGCTGGCCCTCGAACACCTTCGCGATCTCGGTCACGAAGAAATCGCGTTCATCAAGGGGCAGACCATCAGTTCGGATTCCGCCGTGCGTTGGAGCGCGATATGCGAGGTAGCGCAGCAGCTCGACATTCGCATTCGTCCCGAGCTGACCATCCAGTTAGAGGGCACCGATTCGACGCCCGCCATTGGATATCCCTTCGCCAAGCAACTCCTGGCAAGGAAGCATCCTTTCACTGCACTTTTTGCTTACAACGACATTTCGGCAATCGGCTCGATCTGGGCGTTCCGCGAAGCTGGCTTGCGCGTGCCCGAAGATATTTCCATTGTCGGCTTCGACGATATTGCCGGAGCGGCGTACGCCAATCCCGGACTAACCACAGTAAGGCAGCCACTTGTGAAGATGGGCCAAATCGCGGCGCAAACCGTCGTCGACCAAATTGAAGGGCGCGGCGAATACGTGACAGAGATCGCCATCGAGCCCGAGTTTGTGATTCGTCAGTCCACAGGACCCGCCCCCGTCCGTCAATTACGGACCATCGCAGCAGGCACGCAACACATGCAAGAAGACTATCTAGCTAAATAGGTTCGCGGGCCGCCGAAGAAATATCTTCAAGAACCGTGTCTTGTTTCTGGGCAAACTCGCATAGAGTTCGACAGGTTACGACGTGGCGGGCCTTGACTTCAGTTTGGGACACGTCTACCTTGGTTACAGATGAGTCTTATCAGGCCAATTCTGCTAGCGGTAATGACGGTTGCCTTTGCCACGTATGCGTTCGACTGCTTAGCCGTGTCGACGCCGGCTGCCGCGACGCAATGCTGCGATTCGATGCCTTGCTCGTCGCACGGCCACGAGCATAGCCAGGAATGCTGCAAGTCCATGCCGTCCATGCACGCGCCCTTTGTAAAGACGGCCTCAGCGCATGCTCTATCCTTCTCACCTGTTTTCGTCGCTGTATTGCCAGGGTTTAGTGCGTCGCAAGTCTTGGATTCCCCGTCGAGGGTTCTTACTGCGCATTGCCACGCGCCACCTGTCCCACAAGCAGCGGCACCTTTGCCTCTTCGCATTTAATCAACCTTCCAGTCGTCTGGCGGCTTCGCGGGCGAGTGTGCCTCGGCACAGTACTTTCTGCTGGAAGGAAAAATAATGGGATTTCGAAACGCAAGAGGTCGTGGGCGGCCTTGGCCGCTCGGACTGGTTCTTCTGCCGGTTTTTGCTTCGGCAGCAGGTGCGCAAGGACCTGCTCCTGAGACAGCACCTCCGCTGTTCCCTGGCGGTGGACTAATCTCCTACAACTCCATTTTCACCACCCGCGGCCTGATCTCCGGCCTGTCGGGGGATATTCCCTTGACGGCACGCCCTACGTTTTCGCACGAGGGTGATTTCAACTTCACTTGGGGGTTCCGCCGCGATTTTGATTTGACGGTGCTCGTGCCTGTGGTGACGAATCATTTCGAAATGCCAAACGCGAACGGGAATCCTCCGAGTGGCGGTACAGGTCTTGGCGACGCGAGGGTACTCGTGAAATACCGCTTCTACCGGCGGGATTCCAAACGAGGCACGACGCAAGCTTCCGTGACGTTAGGCCCCAAACTTCCGACAGGCCGAACGAATCTAGCTGCTAGGAGCGGAAAACCGCTGCCCGCGAGTCTGCAGCCGGGTTCGGGCTCTAGCGATTTCTTCGTGGCAGCGAATTGGACTTACACCGGGCTCTTCCATCTCAGGCGGCTTGTCGCCGACGAGGATTTCCATTCTCTCTTGCGCGCGCCAGGGACGCAAAAGAGCCGCCTGGGCAGCGACGTCGAATCGCGCTTCTGGATATCCTACCGTCCTTATGAATCGAAGAACGGGGCCCGTGAATGGTTCATTGGGCCCGTCCTGACTTGGATGCACTCTCAAGATGACCGCATCGCGGCGGTCACAGAGAGCGGCAGCGGCGGCGACGTTTTGCTCGCAGGAATCACGACCTACGTAGGTGTGCGTCCGGGAATGCACGTCTGGCTCGGCATGGATTGGGATGTTGCGCATTCGGCCGGCGCCATGTTCATGCCTGTCCGCCGTCACATCAGTTTCGGAATTACTCGTCAGTTTCGGCTTCACTTCAAATGAAAGGATGAACAATGAACACAAGAAAACTCGTGTTGCTATTTTTGCTAGGTTGCGTGTTTGTGCCGACATTGCAGGCACAGATCAGGCACATCGAAATGCGCGTCGAAGGCATGACCTGAAACTTTTGAGCCTACGGGGTGAAACAACACCTCGGACGCCAGTCTGGCGTTCAAAAAGTGGATGTTAGCTTGATCGATGGAAAGGTCGATGTTACGCCCCAGGAAGACGGCCAGATTGATCCCGCTCAACTTCTCAAAGCGGTTTACGACAGTGGTGTGACCGTTGCGGAGATGGAAGTAACCGCGCGCGGAAAAATAGTCAAGGATACTTCGGGCAATCTCGCTTTACAGGTTTCGCCGAATCAGTCCTTTACGATCGCAGCAAATGATTTACTAAAGACTGTTGAACCGCTTGCCGATTCACCTGCGGTCGTCACCCTTCGCGGCGAGTTGTACCACAAGCCTGCGGGGAAGAAGAAACCGGAAGCTTCGGCATCCCTGAAGCTGCTGATTCTCGAAGTGCAGAAGAAGGAATAGATGCTAAGACTAAAACAAAGTCTGTTTTTTCTCAGCCTTGCAGGACTCGGCCTCGCCGGATGCGATCAGCAACCGGCGAGTTCTCCCCAGCCCAAACAAGCCGTAATCTCGGCAGGTGAAATTCGTTCATACCTGCCAGAGTTCTCCGTGAAAGACTTGCAGGGCCGCGAAATCTCATCGGCTGACCTTCGCGGCAAGGTGGTGCTCGTTGATTTTTGGGCCACCTGGTGTCAGCCGTGCAAGAAAGAGATGCCCGGCTATCAGAAACTCCTCAATCTCTACGGCTCACGCGGATTTGCCGTCATCGGATTCAAGTTCGATACCATGATGGATATGGAGGACCCCATTCAATTCGCAAGAAAAATCGGAGTGCGCTATCCGCTGGCCGTCGCCCCGGACGACTTGAAACAGAAGTTTGGCGGCATCGAAGGTTTGCCAACAACAATGCTCTATGACCGCCAAGGAATACTGCAGAAGAAGGTCGTGGGATTTGAGTACACCGACGTTATCGAGTCAGCGGTGAAACCACTTCTTTGAGGACTACACGTCGGTCGAACTTCATCCCGGGATCGCCTTTGTGATTCTGGTTCATCCCGCTATACACGGAGCAGGTGCCTGGAACGGCTTGTGCAGGAGAACGCTTTTCTCCCTCTCTGTGCTAGTTTATCGGCATGAGAAAATCGATTTATTACGGATGATGATGTTCAGGCCGCGCGACCGGGCGATGGAGCCTGGGGTAAGTCAAAGCGGCCGGACGGAAAGAAATGAGTTCAATCCTCACACGCCGGAAACTGCTGGCGAACCTGGGGAAGACAGCAGGAGCCTGTACGGTGGCGAACCTGCCTTTTCTTGTGGCAGGATGCGGTGGCGGAAGTTCTGTACGGTGGCGAACCTGCCTTTTCTTGTGGCAGGATGCGGTGGCGGAAGTTCGTTGGTTATGCCTCCGCCACCAGGCGACGGGTATTTCGGAACCGACGACCAGCTCCTAGAGGAAATTACCAAAGCGGCCTTTCAGTTCTTCTGGGAGCAAGCCGACCCGGGGACGGGACAAATCAAGGATCGCGCTTTCGCGGCGGGTGGAAATGACAACCGGCCGGTCTCAAGTATAGCTTCCACCGGATTTGGGCTTACAGCGCTGTGCATCGGAGATCAGCGGGGATACAAGCCAACATCGTCAATCAGCGATCGCGTGCAAACAACGCTGAGTTTTCTCCTCAATCAGATGCAGCCGCAGGGGATGAACGGCTTCTGCTATCACTTCGTCCACATGACTTCAGGAGTGCGAGCGTTCAGTACCGAAGTATCGTCGATCGACACGGCCATTTTGCTGTGCGGCGTGCTGATCTGCCGGCAGCAC
>WNGP01008178.1_pt1 | contig 14304 bp, 10 predicted proteins | sample 5407671 | NCBI WGS metagenome assembly WNGP01 (sample SAMN13153381, study PRJNA577476) | soil metagenome | isolation source: 40 cm soil or saprolite under Garry oak tree replicate 2 | place: USA:California | collected 2016-06-15 | reverse complement strand
AAGGAGCGTACTTGCCTTGGACCAAGGAGGAGCGTCGAGCCAGCACCAGCAAGGGCCACCATGAAATCTGGATCAATCACATTCGTGACCACGTCGGAAAGCTATACCTGTGGGAATTTCGCACCGTGGATGCCAGTCGAATGCTGCGCGCGATCGCCAAAGCGAACGATCTCACGAAAACGACATTGCAACATATCAAGTCGGTTTTGAGCACCATCTTCACATACGCCAAGAATGAAGGAGCGTTCGATGGGGCCAACCCGGTCGACGGGGTTTTGATCCCCAGGCATGCCAAAGAACCGGGAGAGACACATGCTTATGATCTCGGCCAGGTCCTGCAAATCCTCGATCACCTTCCGCTTCTCGAGAAAAGTCTGGTCGCTACCGCCGCTCTCGCGGGGCTGCGCCAAGGTGAGCTGCGTGGACTAGAGTGGACTGACTATACGGGCACCGAATTGGTGATCAAACGTTCGATTTGGATGTCGGTAGTCAACCTTCCAAAGACACGGGCCAGCCGCGACTCAGTCCCGGTCATTCCTGCCTTGGCGGAAATTTTGGACGAGTACCGCAAGTCCATGGGTAGCCCGGAAGTAGGTGTGGTTTTTCACTCCGGTGATGGGCTTCCCATCTGCGTGGACAAAGTTGGGCGGCGCGTAATTCGGCGAGCACTCGAGGCCATCCACTTGCCGTGGTACGGCTGGCACGCGTTCCGCCGGGGGCTCGCTTCGAATTTGTATGCAATGGGAGCGCAGGACAAAGTCGTGCAACGCATCTTGCGTCACTCGAAGCCGCATGTCACCCGGGAGCGCTATATTAAGGTCTTCGACTGTACTGTGCTTGAAGCAGTGGAGAAGGTACAGACGCGAATCGAAGAATTGAGACAAGCGAAAGAAAATCGACAGCAATTGGAATTGAAATTTGAGGGCGCCGCGTTGCCGAGAGGTCCAGGCGGCATTCAAACTTATCACCCGTCAGGCCACCATTTGGCCACCAGAATATCGCCGGTAGTGTGGTAAGCTATTGAAGACAAACCGCGCCGCGGAGAGGTGGCAGAGCGGCTGAATGCGGCGGTTTGCTAAACCGTTTTAGGGACTAAACACCCTAACGGGGGTTCGAATCCCCCCCTCTCCGCCAGATTATAAGTGCTTGAAAATACAGACTTTATTCGGACACTTTTTCGGTGTTACTCATTCGTGGATTTTCCCCGCCAAATTTTACTGTTCTGTTTAGTAACTTGAAATTATAAATGCATGAGAAAAAAGGACTTCCGATTCCCGTGTACGGGGGTTCGAAGTTTTCCTTCTCCGCACCACTCAGACGATAACCAGGTCAACGGGAGGGCGTGACATTTCGTGTCATGAAACTTGGTTATCGCGGAGCCAAACTTCAGGAATTCGCTGCTTCTAAACCGTGAGGGCCATATTACAAGTCGGGCGGCCTTCAACTAGCAGGACGGATGATTCTGTTCAGAATTGTCGCAAACGCCTCACTACTTTCCCCGTGAAAACTTGCCCTGAGCTGTGCACATTTCGTCCTGCGTAACGAGATCCCACGAAATCTCATAGTCGGCTTCTGCAGCCAGCTCTCGAAGGAACACACGTTGCGCTCGTCCGTTTCCTTCGTGAAAAGGATGCAAATCGTTGATCTCGCCAAGGTAGTGAGCAGCGCGTCGATAGAATCTCTTAGAATCGTTGCCACACAAGAACTATCGAACGTAGGCGGTGACGTACAGGAAATGAGGGACGGAATGGCGTTGCGGTGGCGATTAAGCCAACCGCAGGGTTTCAAGCGATGCGTACGTGTTCCCACCGCCAATGTCGGGGACGATCACCAACTCCAATACTTTCACACTTGCGAGGTCAAACTGATAGTCCTCAATCTCGCATGCAGTTTGCGGGGGACTGAAGTTCCACTGCTGCCGCACAATTTCGCGAAAGCCTTGGTCGCCTTCTGAGCGCCAGCGAAGAACGAATTCCTGCGTGCGACTGGTCTCAGTCTCATTGAATACCAGATTGATGCGCCTGAGCCGTTGCGGCTGATCGAAGATAAGCCGGATGGTCTGCGCTCCGGGGCCCGAAGCACGCCAGCCTTGGCGATCTCGCGATGACAGCGCGGCTTCGATGTGATGGGTTTCGTCTTCTGACGTGAGTTCGAGGGTTGCAGCTGTCACCAGGTTCAGCCACGCTTGTTCGGAGGCCGACGTCTCGGAAGTAACTAGACGCTTACGCATGATCTTCCCCAATCTGTCGCGGCGCTATTTCTGAGAACGTACCGCAGCCGTGCTGTCCGGCCAGACAGCAGGAATAGCGAGTTCCATCCGCCACACAGGGCCATCGCCATACCAAGGTCCATCCCACCTGACTAAGGCCGGAGCACCATCGGCGAGTACCCACACCTGCATGTTCGGCGGCTGTTTTCCCAAGAGAGATGCTATCGCGCCCGCCACACCTCCGATTTTCACTTTCACGACGTAGCGCGTGGCTTTGTGAGTGTACCTGCCAATCGAGAAGGGCTCCTGGCCTTGCGGAATGACCTCCAGATTGACAAGCCGCGGTTTTGGCGTGGCTACCACATAGGACAGCGTCGTTCTGGGGGCACTCCGTTGTACGTTCTTTAGCAACGCGAACAGGATACCGTTGGCGACATCTGGCCGTAGTTCGAGCCGTTCGGTCAGGACCTTCTCCTTGTCATCGTCCGTGTAGCGAACCGTCACTTGGCCACTATTGGCGTCAATCGTTGTTTCCAGCGGGCGCCTGAATGCCGGGCCTTTCTGGAGAACATGGTCGCTCAAGAGTTTGAATGTGCCGCGCTGCGAGAATACAGTCGTTTCATCGTAAATCGAGCCGTCCGTAAATCTAAACCACATACGGTTTGTAACGCGGTCACCCTGTGCGACCTGCGTTGACTCGCCATCGGCGATGGGCTTGCCATCTAGCGTCCGCAGCACGAGGAAGCCGTGGGACACGCCTTCAGGATAGCGGACAACAACCGATTCCGCTGGCAGCACTGTTGGCTGAAGCAGACAGGCCAGCAAGAAAGCAAATCGGATCGAAATTAGAAAACTGCCCATAATGCACTCGAACGTGTGATGCCGTTATCTTTGTTGACTTTGAACTCCTTATGGCGCTGACATTCTTTCTATGAAATGACAATACGTTTAGAACCGCTAAACTTTAAATTGTTTCGGCCATTGTCTGCTCTTGTGCGTTTCTTCAACGGGCTAGAAATACAAAGCCTAAAATGCAACCAAAGCAAAATGAATCCCTATATCGCTGTATATTGAGTTCGGTCTCACGGCGATAAAAAGATTGACTGCCACTCTCAAATGGAAACTTCGTGTGGAGCCTCAAACGGAAGGCCTACTCGGTGCGCACCGAGTGGACCGATAAGGATTGGTGAATTTTATTTGCTAGAGCGGCTGGTCAGTGAATCGCAGTGGCTGCGGAGCGCGATGCACAGCGATAAAGTCGCGAGGATCTTCGGACAGTTCGTGTTCAGTGAGCGCCGCAACCACGTAATTGACCGCCCGGGGACTGGTCCAAAAAGAACGATCAGACCATCGATGATTTCAAGGACTCCATCGATTCCCTTCAAAGTGATGCTGATTCTAAAAGTTTGGTCGAGGAGAGATCGTCTTTTATCGAAATCATAACTTACACTCAGATTCAGAAGGCCGTCCGTTCGCGGCGATCCGTGGCCAGCCATGCTATGCGCGGTAATACTCCCCTGCAACCATCCAAATTGCGCGCAATCGAAAGAATTCGACTGCTCCTTCGGGTTCAGAGCTAAAACGGACCGCGCATGATCAAGTCCTCGGATTGTTTCCGGAGACACAGGATTTATCAGCGGTAGGCAAGCCAATCGTGGCTAAGGTGATCTGCGCTTGACGTCAGAGGGCAGCAAGCATATGGTTTTTTGCAAACGCAAAGTTGAAGTCGGAATTCCCGATGTCTCATTTGACCATCTCTCAGACACGATCCTTCCCCGCGCCTATCGATGACCCAGGTAGCTTCCCCCCTCTGGCCACCGCAATAAAGGTTTTGATGATTGCCCGAGGTTTCCGCCCTCATTTTGGGGCTTTCAAGGCATGATAACTCTTGTACCCGAGAAACCGCCATGCCTCCGCTTGGGCTGATTACTGTGGCCGCCTTGTTTCCGAAAAATTGGACCATCCGGCTCAGCGATCGAGCCTTTGACGAACTCCTCGATTTGGACATCCTGTGGGCCGACCTGGTGATGATCAGCGGGATGCACGTCCAGAAAACCGATATCATCGACATCCTCGCGCGCGCCCGGAGGCTCGGGAGACGCACGATGGTCGGGGGACCCAGCAGTGAGCCGGAGGCCCTGCTCATTCTTGACGATCATGTGGTTGTTAGTGAGCCAGACGAGGTGTTCGACAGAATTGCGACTGATCTGGAGACCGGTCTCGCCCGACGGCTCTACTTGATCCATAAAAAACGTGATGTGAGCAAGACTCCGGCTCCCCGCTTTGACCTGCTAAAGCTCGAAAATTACGTTCTCATGTCAGTGCAGTTTTCCCGCGGTTGCCCTTTCCAATGTGAATTCTGTGACATCATCACGCTTTATGGGAGAAAACCGAGAACGAAGCGCCCCAACCAACTCGTGGCGGAACTGCAGGCCTCGGTCGACCTCGGCTGGCGTAAGCCTGTCTTTGTCGTCGACGATAATTTCATCGGAAACCACAAACTCGCCCTCGCACTGGTTCAGGAGATGGAAGCGTGGCAGAAAGCGCGTGATTATCCGTTACTGTTTTTTACCGAAGCATCGATTGATCTCGCTCAGAAGCCTGAGCTGATCGAAGCCATGGTGAAGGCAAACTTTTTCGTTGTCTTCATCGGGATCGAAAGTCCCTCCAAAGAATCCTTGAAGGAAGCAAAGAAATTTCAAAATCTACGACAGGATTCGCTGCAGAGTATTCGCTTCATCCAAAGCAAAGGGCTATGGGTATGTGGAAGTTTCATCCTCGGTTTCGATTCCGATACCGAGGACATCTTCGAACAGCAGAAGGACTTTGCTGGTCCTTCAACCCACCGCAGTTGTCATTGGGATTTACGATCCTGCTTTCCGGACACCACTTCATTAGCTATGCAAGAAACGCCGTGGCGCAACTCGAATCTGCGCTTGCTATATAAGGTGTTGTTACCACAGGTTGAATTTACTTGTTGTCATATTGAATGAGGCCAATACGATGAGCACTATGGGAGGATCACCGATTGAAAGTTTCCCAGATGCGAAGGGCGAGGTGAGGTTTGGCGCTCAAAAGGATAGCCTGTGGTACAAGGATGCCGTCATTTATCAGCTTCACGTGCGTAGTTTCTACGACAGCAATGCTGACGGCATAGGGGATTTCGCTGGGCTCACGCAGAAGCTCGATTATCTACAGGAACTAGGAATTACCGCTATCTGGCTTTTGCCTTTTTACCCATCACCATTGCGGGACGACGGTTATGACGTCACGGACTATACTTCGGTTCAAGCAAGCTACGGTTCGCTCGAAGATTTCAAGTCGTTCCTGAAAGCTGCGCATGAGCGGGGAATACGCATCATCATCGAAATGGTCATAAATCATACTTCGGACCAGCATCCTTGGTTTCAAGAAGCGCGAAGCTCCCGCGACAACCCTAAACGCGACTGGTACGTGTGGAGCGAGACAGATATACGTTATCAGGACGCGCGAATCATCTTTCTCGACACAGAGTTGTCGAATTGGGCCTGGGATCCCATCTCTAAGGCTTATTACTGGCACAGATTTTTCAGTCATCAACCGGACCTGAATTTCGACAATCCTGCGGTTTTAGAAGCCATGTGGGAGGTCATGACGTTCTGGTTACATCTGGGTGTCGACGGTTTTCGCTTGGACGCGGTTCCCTATCTGGTGGAACGAGAGGGAACTTCTTGTGAAAACCTACCAGAGACGCATGCGATCATTCGCGTGCTCCGCAAACGTCTAGATTTAGCATATCCGGACAGGATGCTTCTCGCTGAGGCCAACCAATTGCCCGCCGATGTTTGTCCCTATTTCGGGAATGGTGATGAATTCCACGCGGCGTTTCACTTTCCTCTCATGCCGAGGATGTTCATAGCCGTAAAGCAGGAGGATCGTAAGCCGATCATCGAAATCCTGGAGCAGACTCCGGCAATACCCGACAGCTGCCAGTGGTGCATTTTTCTTCGTAGCCATGATGAGCTTACGCTGGAGATGGTGACTGATATTGAACGCGAGTTCATGTACGGCGAGTACGCTATCGACAAGACGATGCGGATCAATTTGGGCATTCGGCGGCGTCTAGCTCCTATGATGGACAACGACAGAAGGCGGATCGAACTGCTGAATGGATTGCTGATGTCCATGCCAGGGACGCCGATCGTATATTACGGAGACGAGATCGGCATGGGGGACAACATCTACCTTCGCGATCGGGATAGTGTACGTACACCGATGCAATGGAATGGCGGAACCAACGCAGGGTTCTCATCCGCGGATCCGGAACGGTTGTACTCGTCTCCCATTTCTAACTCCGTTTATGGCTGTCAAGCGGTCAACGTGGAATCTCAGCGGAAGTTTGACCACTCGCTCCTCTCTTGGATGAAATCCTTGATTCGAGCGCGGAATTCGGTTCGCGTGTTTAGTCGCGGGTCGATTGAGTTCCTGTATCCTTCGAATCCCCGGGTTCTCGCCTACGTCCGCCAGTTGGACGAGGAAAAGGTGCTCGTTGTGAATAACCTTTCAAAGTCGGCGCAAGCCGTAGAGCTCGATATGCACCGCTTTAAGGACTACATACCGATCGAGATGTCCGGCGGGAATCGGTTTCCCAGATTCGGGAAACGGCCGTACTTGCTCACGTTGGGATCATATCAGTTTTATTGGTTTCGGCTTCGCCGGATTTGACCTGGCGATTGGCAGCAGCATCGAGTCTAGCCCACTTCCATCTCAGACGCGCCTACCTAGCGAAAGAGCATATACCTGAAGCAATCGCTGAATATCTCAGGTAGTCTCCGTGCACCTAGAAAGACGCTGACTACAGCGGCTGAAAATCCCTCCCGAGGCTATGTTGGTAGTTGGCGATAGGCCAATAGGCCCAGAGTGGCCGCGAAAAAGAAAATCCAGGTTTGTTACTCATGTTATTTTTTTTAAGCACTTTCGATGTCCATTGGAGAGACTGGAGGGCACTGCTGAGACGGAAGAGACTGCTGAGACTCGTTCGTAAACGACAGAAAATGCGGGTTTTACGAATGAAGTGACAGAAAACAAGAGAGTTGCGGAAAAAGGAGCAATATAGTCCCCCTCACCGCCATAGATATAAGTGATTGAAAATACAAACGTTTTTTCTGACGATTTCCCGTGTTACTCATTCTTGGATTTTTCCCGCCGAAATTTTACTGTTGTGTTGTGTTTAGTAACCTGAGATCTTAAATGCATGAGAAAACGGGACTTCTGATTGTCACATTGGGGGGTTCGAAGTTTCCCTTCTCCGCACCACTCAACCCATACTTACAAGAGACACACCAACGCTCTCCCCTTCAGCAACAGAAGCTTCAGCTCCCCTCTCTCCGCCCAGAAATTCCCGTCGCCATGTGCATCATGGCAAGCAATCCACGCTAGCGAATCAGACTCCAGGGATAGACGCCGACGTTAATTTTCATGATGAAGTAGCTAAAGCCGCCGAGGTCCGGCTTGGGCTGGTGTGGCGTATCCGGCGGAATCAGCAGCCAATCGCCGGGTTTCACCTTATAAGTTTGGCCGCCCACCACTGGCTGTCCGCGGTATTCGCCCGGGATGATACCGTCCTTATCCTGGAGGTTTTGGCGATTGGCGATTTTCCCGCCGAGAATCATTTCGCCAGTGCCTCCGGTAAAAATATAAAAATCGTAAGCGCCAGCGTGCTGCTCGGCGTCGTCGAGGACGCTGTTGACTTTCGTCAAACTGAGGACGGGCTTGTCTCGAAACATGCGATAGAGCATGAACATGCTGAAATTGCGGGTTTGCACATGCACTGGGCCGCCACCGAAGGATTGTGAACTCCCACTGCCCGCTTCCTTCACCAGTTTCGCGGCCTTCTCGGCCATCTCCGTGTGCGCTTTGCGAATATCGTCAATGTTCCAGTAGCTGATCGGCGGTGCGTCCGGCGCAAGCGCCGGTTCTCTAGGGGAACCGAAGCCGAAGGGCATGACCTCGGTTTTGTTTTCCTGCGCGTTGGCGCTGGGGACCATCGAGAAATCATCGAAGTGCCCGCTAAGAATTGGTTGCGGAGCAGCTTTCGAAGCGTAGCCGACGACATATCCCACGAGCGCAGCTGCAATCAGAAGTACGGGAAGCATTTGTTTCATAAAACGTTCCTCCGTTGATGAAAACCTGAAAACCGCGCTGAATCGACGAAAACGATTATTGATTCCCGCTATTTCTTGGGAGTGGGTTTCGTCGATTCAAAGCGAATTTCCTTGAGCATTGCCGACTGCCGGTACAATTCAGTTTTTCCCGCCGGAAACTTATTGGCGCTCAGCATGAACGCCAGGATGTCCGAGTCTTGCTGGCGGGTGAGACGACCCGGCGCGCTTTGAGGCATGGTCTTGCGAATTCTGTCGAACAGGTCGCCCACCGTCAGGCCATTCCAATTTGCCAGGAATGCGCCGCCAGTCAGCGGAGGCGCGGATTCCCCACCGGTCAGCATTTCGCCGTGGCACGAAGCGCATTCCTTGCGGTAGATCGGCTCGCCGCGCTTGGCCTGTTCCTCGGTATACACGCCGTCCCAAACGGATTTTGATTCTTGGGTTGTCTGCACACGAAGCAGACTTAGCGGCGATATGGCAGCCACGAGACCGAGGATGGCGATGGAATTTCTGGGATTCACGTGGTCATCGCATTCTGGCCGGCATTGGGCATTCCTGAAGCATCAGCTTCACGTTCATTCCCCAGCTGACGGCAGCGCGTAAGCGATGTACTCGCCGGAATAAGGACCACCGCTGACCGCAACGACGATGTGCTGCTTGCCGTTCACCATGTAGGTCATCGGCGAACCGGTCTGTGGAGCCGGCATGTACACCGCGCCGACTTCTTTTCCGGTGATCTTGTCGTAGGCGCGCAGCATCGCGCCGCGCGGATGCTCTGGGGTTGTAGTCACTTGCCCTTCACCGGCGATGACCAAGGTTTTTGTTACCAGCGTGCCGATGTTGTAAGTCTCCTGACCGGTGCGCGGGATGTTCAAGCCTTTCAGCGCTTCGGAATTGCGGACGACGTCGGGCGTCTCGCCATGCGCGATCTGCCAGACGAACTCACCTTTATCGAGATTGATAGCAGTGATTGTCCCGTACGGCGGCTTGACCAGCGGCAATCCATCGATGTTCAAGGAAATGTATCCGCTTCCCTGCCGTTTTTTCGGGGGCTTAGGAGAATCCGCGCCAGCGTTTTCGCCCGGACCCTTCAGGATTTCTACTTCTTTCCCAGCGGTTCCCGCGATGTAGTTCAGATCTGAAATTTCTTTCGGAGCTGGAACCAGCCCGATCGGCTCAATACAGCGCAGGCTTTGTAGGAATCGGTTGGGTGGGCGAATACCACTCACCCGGAACGTTGCCCACTTCGACGGACCGCTCGGGAATCGGCCAGATAGGCTTCCCAGTGATGCGATCAAATACGTAGAGAAATCCCTGCTTGGTCGGCTGGGCCACTGCCTTCACCGGTTTTCCATCGACGGTGATGTCCGCAAGAATCGGCGCGGAGGAAATGTCCATGTCCCAGAGCGGGTGATGGACCAACTGAAAATGCCACTTCCGTTCCCCGGTCTTCAAATCGACACAAACCAAGGTTTCGCCGAACAGATTGTTTCCCGGCCTGTGACCGCCGTAAAAATCACTGGTCGGCGATTCAACAGGCAAGTAAACCAATCCAAGCTGCTCATCCACAGTGATCTGCGTCCAAACGCCGGTGTTTCCCGTGTATTCCGCCGAGTCTTTCTCCCAGGTGTCGTAGCCAAACTCATCCTTCTTCGGAATGGTGTGGAAAATCCAAAGACGCTTCCCGGTTCGAACGTCGAAGCCGCGTACATATCCCTTGTTGTTGCGCATGCTCCTCGGCGTCATACCTTCGCGAAACGCTGCGCCGATAATCACCGTATCCTTCGCCACGACCGGCGCCGATTGGATGCCAATTTCTCCGGTAATCAAATCCGGGAGAATGTCCTGATCGTCATTCAGCTTCAGGTCCACTTCGCCGCTATTTCCAAAGGAAGGAATTCGAACGCCGTCCTTCGCATCCAAACAAATCAGTCGAAATCCTGGCGTTACATAGAGAATCCGCTCTTCCTTTCCGTCCGACCAATAGGCAAGACCGCGGCCGGAAAGTTGCCGGGGAGCAGCGCCGCCGCGCTTTCCTTCGTGCTCGCCGTGGATCCAGAGCAATTCGCCAGTAGCCGGATCCAACGCAATCACCGCGCGACGTGATCCGGCGGTCGCATACAAAACGCCGTTGACCATGAGCGGCGTGCCTTCGAGTTTGTACTCCGGCCGGTCGCCGAAATTGTCGGTCTTGATGCGCCAGGCAATTTCCAGATCGTTGAAGTTGCTGGCGTTGATCTGGTCCAGGGGCCGATAGCGACTTCCTGCCAAATCAGCGGCGTAGGACGGCCACTCGGTGTCCTTGGGTCGAAACTGCGCCGAGCCAGTAGTAGGAAGCAAGACGGCCGAAGCGACCGTACAGAGCAGCAATTTCCACAAGCTTTCCGAATGACGCATCGCTGATTCTCTCTGTTATGACTCAATTCATTTGCTTCATTTGTTCGAGCGCCAGTTTGATTTTTGCTTTTTGCTCCTCGGTCACGTCGGAATTCGGCGGACGCTGATAAAACTGACGTGTCCCCATTTGAAGGCTTAGCGCGTACTTCATTGGACCGTATTCATCGACGCCGCCTGCCCGCAGCAATTTCAAAGCGGTTTCCAGTTTTGCGACGGACTCGCTGAGGTCCTTGCCAGCGCGCTTTGCGGCGAACACCGCAGCGATTTGTTTCGTGAAGTTATTGCCTTCGGCGAGGATGGCACCCATGTCGTGGTCCAACGCGTATTTCAGATTTTCCGTCGTACCGGTGCGCATGTTGAGCTTGGGAAACTCGGCGACGAAATCGTGATAGACCTTAGGATCACTCACGGAATCCTTGATCCCAGTGAGGTTCGGATATTTTTCCATGGCATGCAGCAATTCATGGCTGATGGGGACGCCGGTCGCAAATGGAATGTGGTAGAGATTGACGGGAATTTTCACCTGCTCGAAAAGTATGGAAAAGTATCGCGTTAGTCCGTCCAGGCTCGGATGCTTGTAGTAAAACGGAGGTACGACGAGCAGGCCGTCCGCGCCGTTGGCTTCCGCGTGTTGAGATAGTTCCAGCGTTTCGGGGAAATTCGCGGTGCCGGGCGAGACAATGATGTTCAAGCCGTTTCTGTGCTTGAAGGCGGTCTCCGCAACTTTCTTCCGCTCGGCCACCGAAAACGAAGGAAATTCGCCGGTCGTTCCGAGAACGACCACGCCATCGGCGCCGTTGCTTTTCAAGTACGCGAGCAGGTCCTTGTACAGTTCTTCATCGAACTTCAGGTTTTTGTCGCAAGGAGTCGATGCCGCGACCCAGAACAAAACTTTTTCTCCCGGTGCTGCGGGTAGCTTCAGTGTGCGCGGCTCCGTCGCCAGCGCCTCGGGAAGTTTTGCGCCGGTGGCAACTCCCAGCGCGGCCGTCGCTCCCACGGCACCTAGAAAAGTTCTTCTCGTTGTTCGCATGATTCCCTCCCGGCAAGAAGCCCGCGGAAGTCTAAGCCAGAGGCGCGTAAGAAACAATCACTAGTGAAGATCGCGAACGCTGAGAAACCTGCAGCGATAGTCGCACCGCCCTCGCTTCCTCCTCCAAGGAGTCTCCGTAGCTGGGAGATAGTATTGGTGGGGCTGATTGGAATTTGCGTCGCACTGGCAACAGGGCCACTAAGGGCAAATTCAGAGAAATGTTTGATAAGTATTCCAATCAAGAGAGGAACCTTAAGATCTGTGACAGCGAGTCAGCGGATTTGTCATCCCCATTCAAGCCGACGCTACGTCTTCCTGTCCCTTGCCGTTCTACAAACTCCGTCTTCCTACTTTCTCCGGCCTTCGCTTCGCTCAAACTTTACACGTACGTCACTTTTTTATCGTCCAGTACCGACTATGACGCCGAGCCCATCAGCCCGTTCCGCGGGCTATATTCGTGCGTTACGCGCGAACTTCCAAGGAAGGTCCGCAAGGCGGCTGGCAGCCGCAAGAAAAAATTTCTCTAGCAAATTGCATCCGGGCTTACACCAGCGGTTCAGCTTACGGCGAGTTCATGGAAGGAAAGAAAGGGGAACTGAACGTCGGTGAATTTGCCGACATCGAACGACCTCACGAACGTTGGACCTCGGGAGTACACGAATAAAAGAGTGCTCCGGACCGTAGTGGGCGGACGGACGGTTTATGCGGCAGGGGAATGAAGAGCCGATTCAGCAAAATCGTTTCGCAAAAATTTCAATTCACGACGTCGAAAGTTTTTGTTGACAGCCACCTTTTCGGAGGAGTAGCTTGCCTTCAAAAGACCATATTGGCCTGTACACCCATAAATAGCTTTAAAGAGTGCAAACCAGCCGAGGCCGCGCCGCAGCGGATGTTCGTTTTGGAAAGGCGAAGTCTGCCTTTCCGTGCCAGGAGTGGTCGAAACTTCTACAGGGGAGCGTACTCATGAAGCGTTTTTTAACCGCAGTGTTGTTCACGTTATCGTTAGCTGTCGTCGCAAACTCGCAGACATTCCGCGGGGCCATCAACGGAACGGTAACTGATCCATCGGGAGCTGTGGTCCCTGGCGCAACCGTCAAGGCCACGGAGGCCGCAACCAATATTGATCGCGTGACGACAACCACGAGTGAAGGCCAGTTCGCATTTCAGGATATTCCGACTGGTCTATACAAAGTGAGCGTTACAGCCTCTGGCTTCCCGACCCATGCCGTGGACAAGGTGGAAGTCGCCGCGGGGCAGATCTATACCCTTTCGATCCAACTCAAGATAGGAGAATCAGCGACAACGGTGGAAGTGAACGCGACTGCCGTTACGCTCGACACGACAACGCAAGCTCAAACGACGACGATTTCTGATGACGTAGTGCAGAACGCTCCTCTCAACGGGCGCGACTTTACACAGTTGATTGCGGTGCAGCCGGGCTTTGGTGGCTACAACGTTGGCGGTTTCGGCTCCCTGAATGGCACGCGCGCCAATCAGATCAACTGGCAGATCGACGGAGTGGATAACAACGATTTCTGGCACAACATCCCCGCGGTGAACCAGGGTGGTGTTTCCGGGATCGCCGGTGTCGTGCTCCCCATCGATTCGGTGATTGAGTTCTCGGCGCAAACGCAGAACGGTCCTGAGGCAGGACGAAACGCAGGTGGAACCGTGAATGTGGTTACCAGGTCTGGAGGCAACGAGCTGCACGGTTCCGTTTACTACTACAACCGGAATGAATTCTATGCAGCGCATACGCCCTTCTTGCCAGCAGGAACGAAGGCGCCCCCGTTACGCAATGAAAACTATGGCGCGTATCTCGGCGGACCCATCCTCAAGGACAAACTATTCTATTTTGCGAACTACGAAAAACAGGATTTCATCATCGGCCTTTCGGGCGTTGCCACCGAGCCTTCAAACGCTTGGGTGGCCAACGCCGGCGCTGTGCTTGCGGCCAACAGCGTCCCCGTCAGCTTGGCTTCGTGCAATGCCCTCGGGCCGCTCACCAGCCAACTGCCGGCTGGCCAAGTTCCGGCTGGCTGCATCACAGGAGGTCCCGGATTCTGGCCAACATCAGGCCAGGGTTCGATTTCGGATCTTCCGGCAATTCAGCACAACTTCTTTAGCCCGGTAGCGGAGACAGGCTACAGCTATAACGGAGTTGCAAGATTGGACTATGAGATTTCCAACAAACATCACCTTTATCTGCGCTGGTACGGCGGCCAAGGCAACCAGACTGCACCTCTCGGAGGCAGCCCGGCGCTGGGCACGGCCAGCTCCAACCTCAAGGATTATTTCGAAGTCGCTCCTATCCATGTGTTCAACTACTCGGCAGTGCTCAATTCCACGCTTACGTCGAAACTGACCAATCAGTTGCTCTTCGGGGCAAACTATTTCAACCAGGTCTTCCACGACTTCAACAACAGCTTTAACACGCAGAGCATGGGGATATTCCTCAGTCCGGATGCGGTGAACAAGGGGAAGTACATCCTTGGCGCCCCAAACATCAACATTTCGGGTTTCGA
>WNGP01017878.1_pt1 | contig 14315 bp, 18 predicted proteins | sample 5407671 | NCBI WGS metagenome assembly WNGP01 (sample SAMN13153381, study PRJNA577476) | soil metagenome | isolation source: 40 cm soil or saprolite under Garry oak tree replicate 2 | place: USA:California | collected 2016-06-15 | reverse complement strand
TCAGCTTCGAGCGCCATCGCGAGTAGAAGAGCGGTCGTGTCGCTTCCTCCTCGTCCAAGAGTGCTTATTCGTCCGTCTCTTGTTCGACCGATGAATCCTCCAATAACTGGGACGACTCCATCGCCGAGAACCGGTTTCAGGTAACGTCGGATGCGTTGCACGCATATGTTCTTGAGAGGGTTCGCGTTCTGGAAATTGTCGTCGGTAATGATAGGCCAGTCTCGGTCAGATGGATCGTAGTATCGCGCTTGCATCCCGCGAGATTTCAGCGAGGCCGCGAATATCCTAGCGCTCGTCCTCTCTCCCATCGCCAAAATGTCATCTTTGTCCGTCTCGACCAGTTCGGCCCCCCCGTTCGTGAGATGGAGAAGTTGGTCAGTCGTGTTGCCTACGGCGCTCACAACGACGACAACACGGTTCCCACGAGAATACTCTAGGGCGACGGATGCTACTGCGAGGTCGATTCTTTTCGGGTTGGATAAGCTTGATCCGCCGAACTTGACGATTAGCAAACGGCTGCGCTGACGGAAGGAACCTTTGCTAGGGGGAAACGGAGAACGAGGTGAGTCTCGGAGCTGGAGGATTTGGTTCTTGTGCCTAGTCGTGGAGGATGGTCTCGACACGGCACTTATGCCAGTAAAGATGACCACCCATCGCCTTCACACCAGGGATACGAGCATGCTTCCCGATCAGCCTATTTAGGTTTGCGGAACGAAGGCAGAGATTTTTCACATTTCAAGTAGATGCCGACCTCCACCGCCAGTGACAGGAGGCTGTAGAACGACGAACTGTCCTAGCATGGTCGTCGGATGAACGGAGCAGTAGTAAGTGTAAGTGCCGGGCGCAAAGCTGACGGTGAAAGTCAGAGAGGTAGACGGGGGAAAGACATTCGAACACACGTCAGCTCCGGGACAGTCTGGAGTTATACCGTTTTTATCCACGTCAACAAAGAATCTGTGAACCGCTCCGTCTCCGCTCGATAGCTGAATTGTTAGGGTGTCCCCTTGAGTTACAGTAATCGTGGGGTTCGGTACACTTGTGTTGTTCCAAGCGCTAATGAATCCTACCAGGCTGATACTCGGAGTCGAGGCAGCTGTTACTCGTGGAGGAATGTTAAGCGACGCCGCTGAGAGCGAGGAGATAGATAGGAATGCGAGCGCGAAGACCCAGAATCTGTTACTTGGCATGCCAAAGGCACCTTCTTACGCATCTCATCGATCTATCCCTGCACGACGATGCTTCCCGACATTGAGGGCATGTGGAACCTGCAGTGGAAAGGGAATATTCCTGCCTGGTTTGCATTCACCGTTATGGTTGCGTTGTGGATTGGGCTTTGGTCGGTAGGATGTGCCGCCACAAACACATCGTTCGCGTACGGCGAGCCTATGGTGAAGGTATGATTCTGATCGGTTGGGTTGTAGAAGTGGATCACCAAAGTGTCGCCCTTGTTCAAGGTTATGACACTGGACGAGAACGCGTAGTCTGCTTTCAGTCCTGAGGCGAGGCTGGAATTGAACGACTGGTCAACGCCGAATAGATAGAAGTCTCGCGTCTGAGACGTTGGGGTAAGGCGAGTAAGATATGAAACGCCGAGGCCTGTGACGCCTCCCACCAGTGCGGACAATAATACCGCGACTATCAGTATATTTCGCGGACTCCAAGCGACCATGATCTCGACATGATGGTTCGATGCATTTAAAAGCTTTTACGTCTATAGTAACTTGAACGATCGAGGAGAACTTCATACTGCTGCAAAACGGGTCTGACAAAGAAATCTAAATGCGAGCAAACAAAACCGCGTAAGACGTGGACATAGGCACCCTTGAACGGCATCATAGATAGGGCCCCACCTCCTTTCGACCTAAGGATCTCTTATGGCAGTGATCCAAGTCAGTTCGCTGAGCTTCGATTTCCCAAGGGAAAGGGACCCTTCCCGCTGCTCTTCGTTGTCCACGGCGGTTTCTGGCAGTCCGTTTACGACCTTTCACATATCGGACACCTCTGCGCCGCCTTCACTTCTACGGGAGTCATCACCTGCAACGTAGAGTACCGGAGGATCGGAAACCCGGGAGGTGGTTGGCCTGGAACTTTTCAGGACATCAGCCTCGCAACTCGCTACATTCTCCAATATCTATCGAATGATTCGCGCTTCGACCAAGCCCGGAGAGCCATCATTGGACATTCCGCAGGTGGCCATCTAGCCCTCTGGCTGGTTGGCAGTCACCGAATCAGCAAAGTCTCACCTCTCCATAACGACCAGAAGCAAGAAATCAGAATGGCGATCTCGCTTGCGGGAGTATCGGACCTCCGTTCTGCGTGGAAGAAGAAGCTGGGACACGGTATCGTAACACGGCTCATGGGCGGAACACCCGGCGAACACCCAGACAGATACAATGCCGGCTCACCAATTGAACTCCTTCCGACCGGCGCGAGACAAGTCCTAGTCCATGGATCAGCCGATGATACGGTCCTCGTTTCCCAGTCCGAAGCGTACGTCGAGAAGGCAAAGAAGCTAGGCGACCGGCCCACTCTGGTCAAACTCAACGGCATAGGCCACTACGAACTGATAGACCCAAAATCGGAGGCGTGGCTGACTGTGTCCGGTGCAGTTCTGTCCCTGTTTGGATTGCATGCCACTAGGTAGTCTAGACTCTGCATGGACCCTAGAAACTGAAGTATAGGAGAGGGGAAGAAACTACGGCAAGAAACTATTCAAAAAAAAACCGGGACTCAGAGAAGATCGGCAGAGCGGTCCTCTGTTACCATTTACTGTTACCAAACCCGTTACCATCCAAAAAATCTCAAAACACATTCATTCCCGCGACGCAGATCCGTGGAATCCGCGAGAAGAGCGATGGCGGACTAGGAAACGGTTTTTTATCTAATTGGCGTCATGAATAAAATGAAGAGGTACTCGATAAATATGATTGAGGAACCAGCGATGATAGCCGAACCTAAGCCACTTGAGAAGGGACTCATGAAGGCGATCGTCCGCGAACGGTTCGGATCGCCAGACGTTCTGCAGATCAAGGACGTGGAGAAACCTGCTCCGAACGAAGTACGTGGAGTATTGGTAAAGATCTATGCGTCCTCCGTGAATGCCGCAGACAAGCATGACATGAGAGGAGCATCGCTCGTGATACGACTTGTCGGGCCCCTGTTTCGACTAAGCATGGGAGTCCGCCGGCCAAAGGAGCCCGGACTGGGTACCGACTTCGCCGGCGTAGTAGAAGCCGTGCGCAACGACGTGACTGAGTTCAAACCAGGAGACGAAGTGTACGGAGTAGCCAACGCCGCTTACGCAGAGTATGGTCTTGCACGTGAGAGCAGAATAGCCTTGAAACCGAGCAATACTTCGTTCGAACAGTGTGCAGCGGTACCGATCGCCGGATTTACGGCTCTACAAGCTCTCCGCGACCATGGACACATCAAACCCGGTCAGAAGGTGTTGATCAACGGTGCAGGCGGCGGAGTAGGAACCTTCGCTGTTCAGATCGCGAAGGCATTCGGGGCAAAAGTCACTGCTGTGACCAACTCGGCGAATCTCGACATGGTTCGCCAGCTCGGCGCGGATCATGTGATCGATTACACGCAGGAGGATTACACCAAGAAGGGAGAATCTTATGACCTGATAGTAGAGATTGGCGCTGCTCATTCCATCTCTGACTACAAGCGCATAATGAATCCGAATGGCACCTTTGTCCTCGTCGGGTTCAAAGACAAGATCGTGAGGCGTCTTCTCTATTTCATAATCAGAAGCCGATTCGCGTCACGCGGAGACAAGAAGTTCACGTTCTTCATCGCAAAATCAAACCATGACGACATCGTCGTCCTGAAGGATCTCATCGAACGAGGAGACATAATTCCGGTGATCGATAGACGCTACCCCTTGACAGAGACAGCCCAGGCTATTCGCTATTTCGAAGAAGGACGCACCCGAGGAAAAATAGTAATCACAGTAGATCATGTCAACGACAAAACGAGCAGGCCCGACTCTTTCACACCATCCTGGAGTGAGTCCTCGCGATGATTCTCGTCGTTGGCGGCCTAAACGGTTTCATAGGCTCAAACACAACAGAAGCCCTAGTTGATCAAGGCCAGGACTGCGTCGTAACCAGGCATGAGAACGCAGAGGTCTCAGGTTTCCTTCAGAAGCATATTGACCATCGTCGTGTGCTTGTCGAATCTGCTGACTCGACCTCAATTGCCGATTTGCGAAAGATCGGTGAGAAGCACATGATAGATGGTATCGTCAATGTCGCAGGAGGCTTCGCCTCAGGGGAGGGTCCTCTGCGCGGGCTCAAGGGATACTTCGACATGCTCGACGCCACTTTCCGAGTGGCTCAAGAATGGAAAGTCAAGCGGGTCACATTCTCGAGTACGCAGAACAGTTCGCAAAGAAGACAGGGATAAGCGCTATCTGCGTACGATTAATGGGAATGTTCGGACCTTTTGACGGTGCACAGCTCGGTCTCCCAGCACGTCTCGTCCATGCGGCTGTAAGTGGAAGACCGCCGAGCTTCGAGGACGTATTTTTCGGTAACGCAGACGATGCGGTAGATCTCTTGTACATCAAGGACATGGCCCGAGCCATCGCACTGCTTCAGACCGCACAGAAGCTCCAGTACAACGTATACAACGTAGCCTCCGGAAAGGTGACACCGAATAGAGAACTGGTGGACGCGGTCAAGAGAGTGGCCCCCGACTTCAAAGCAGACCTTCCCCCTGGACACTTTCCATTCCCGCCACTTCCTCTCCCGGATACCAAGCGGTTACATGCGGACACCGGCTTCTCGCCGAAGTTCGACACTCAGTCGGCGATTCGACACTATGCCGACTGGCTCAAGGCGGGCAACCCCAAGTAGGCCAGATCATTAAGGATCCAGCTGATCTGCAGATTACTGTTTTGGGGCGCTACCCCGTCCAAGGTGGGAGCTTCAAGGCACGCTCATAGGCTGCGCGATCATACACCGGGTCATGGTCGCTGTGTGAAATGATAACTTGTTCAAACGGAAGCTGTAGCAAGTCTCGCAGCGCCGGCAAAGCTCTCCTCTCATGCCATGGCGAAGACCAGATCCGGAGTACTCCGGCCCTTTCGGTCAGCGCGTCTCCAAAAACTATGACCCTCTGCTCGGGCAGCCAGAGAGGTGTCTCTAGCCGCCCTCTCCCATCGTAGAGGGCGACGACGCCTCCCGGAAGCATTCCGTCTGGTTCAATTATCTCCAGCTTACTCTTCGGCACGTCGTCGGGCCAGAAGAGTCTCGGACCGAAAGCACGGACGTGATAGCGGCTGACAAACTCGTCAATGTCCCGGACATGGTCAGGGATCGTTACCGCAGCGATACTAGCCGGCCTACTGTCTAGACGCTTCCACAATTCTTCGGCAGACGCTTTGGGGACGAGCGGGTCAATCACCACTTTCTCCCCTCCCGATTCGACATAGGTTGACGTCACGACCGGTTGCCAGTCGTCGCCTGGCTTCCAGTGATGATGTTCCGCACGCCAGATCCACAAGCCATTTGCTATATCGCGAATCTCGACCTTGCTGGTCATCGACTGCATGGTAGGTTTGTCAGGTTCAGTAGATGAGATAAGTATTGAGCCGTGCTACGCCGGCAGATTAGTGAGAGAATTCAGATGGTCCTTCTCATTGCGACTGTGGCTGTTCTGCCAGTCGCCAGGGGCGCGATCGTCTTGAATCCGGCCTTTTCGAACATTCTGACTGTTCCACAGTACATGTAGTTTGATCCTTGATCAGTCTTGCTCACTGGATAGGCTTCCACCAGCCCCCCGCCCTTCTTCCTTATCGCTTCCAGAGCAGCCTTCAACGCTGCACTAGCCACGCCACGCTCCCGATAGTTTTTGTCGACGACAAAGCAGGTGATTCTCCAAAACTTCTCTGTTCCATCTCTAAGGGCGAGTCTTCGATACTTCCGGGTATTGTCGGCACGAGGAAGCTCCTCTCTGAGCCCATATTGGCACCAGCCTATCGGTTCTCCCTTTGCATAAACAAGGATCCCGTGGGCACATCCCTTCTCGACGAGCTCTGCTTTCTGCCGATGGTTTCTAGCCGCCTTCTCCGCACGGGTCCGTACCTGTTGGCTCCCGGGCAAATTGCAGGATGACACGTGATGATGCATGCACCAACACCACCAACCATCCCCTACCAGTACTTGTTTCAGGAAGAGCCTTTCGAAATCAGGCCAAGTCTGCTTCGACAGTTCCTTGGTTGAATACTCGTCGGTAAACGGTGCGGACATTCCAAACACACGATTGTCTCTAGACGGACTAAAACTGTATCGATTAATTTCGAATCAATCCTGGTTTGTTCGGCGTCCCCCTTGGGTCGACGCAACAACCCTTATTCGGATTCATCCGCAGAATAGACATCGTTGCAAAAAATCATCGACGCCCATGTGCACTTGTCTGAGCGGCAGGACGACGCCCTAATCCCATTTGCACAGATGAACGGACTGAGATACACCCTGGAAGAGTTGCTAGGAACGATGGAGAGGTACGGGATCACACGCGGGCTTCTTCTTAGCCCGCCCTTACAACGACCCGTCGCACTTCCAAACGACAAAGTCATCGCGCTTTGCGCACGGAGCGGGGGGATGCTCGCGCCTGTGGTTACGGTTGAGCCCACTGCCAAAGATGTGAAGGCCGCAGTCAAGCTCGCTGAGGAGAACAAGAAGGCGGTTAAGGCCTTCAAGGTTAGGCTCGGTTATGTGAAGGCAGGAGCGGAGAGCCCTGTGTTCAACGGGCTATACGACTACGCCGAGTCTGAGAGGCTCCCAGTGCTCTTCCACACGGGGGACACAGCATTCAGCACGGGGGACCTGTCCCGGTCGCATCCGCTGACACTTGACGGACTAGCCAACAAGAGGGAGGGACTGACCATGGTCCTCTGCCACTTCGGTAATCCATGGTTTGAGGACGTTGCCGAGCTCCTCTACAAACACTCGAACGTCTACGCAGACATTTCCGGATTGATCACAGGGAGTAAGGGATACGCCGAGAAATATGTAGAGTGGCTTGGCAAAAAGATCAGCGAAGCCATCTACTTTGCAGGCGGTGCAGAGAAGATAATCTTCGGAACCGACTACCCAGTAACGAAACACTCCGAAGCACTAGACTTGGTAAGGAGATTGGATGTGGAGGAAAGTGACAAGGAGAAGATACTCTGGCACAATGCGGAGAGAGTGTTCCGCCTATGACGGCACAAGAGAATATCGAGATCATGGACGTTCCTGCTGGGAGGAGACAGGAACTTGACTGGATACTCGAGGAAAGCTTCGAGGGATGGTACCTATGGCATTCGAAGAAGACTCTTCGAGATGTTGAGCTTGTGAGAGCTGCCATGTCATCGGGCAGACCACTCGGATTGGTCATGCTGAAATCTCTCGAGGGAACTGTCGGTTACGTCTACTACATCGCAGTCGCAAGGGCCAGCAGGAACAAGGGAGTTGGAAAACTGCTTCTAGAGAATGCTCTCCAGCTCTTCAAGGCATCTAATTTGAAGGAGGTTTTCGCCAGCGTAGAGAAGGAGAATGAACCCTCTGAAGCGTTGTTCGCCTCGGAAGGGTTCACTAAGACGAGCTTCGGCGAAGTCTCTAAGAGACATGGGAGTCTTCACGCGGCCAACATGTACAGAGCGATGACAGTCGTTCCTGGCGAGATCTTGCTACGCAAGCCGATCCTCTGAGCACGCAGGATCGTCCAACATCGCGCGTAACCCGAAGACGATGCTACGTCAGGCGAGAATTGGGTTCCGCCATGATGTCGAGCCTTCCAACCTGAACGGCTTGTGAGGCGGTCAAGGTTATTTGACTCCAGTCAAACCATCGAGCGACTTTGTCAACCCTAGACGATCCAGTTGTATTGAGTACCATCGTTCAGACCGCAGTTATTACTCTGACACTCGTCATCTTCATCCTCTCCTTTCGCAGCCAGAACAAGGCCATCCAAGAACAAGCCTACCAGAAAGTAATGGATGATTATGGTGACGCTATGAGGATGCTGTCTGATAGGCCAGAGTTGTACGCCTTCCAGCTTGAGCTATTCAACAGGAGCGATCGGCCGCTCGGACGGGAACAGAAATCGTTGTCTCGAGAGGATCTGATCATACGAAACTATGCAGTGATGATGTACGGACTCTTCGAAAGAATATACGCCCTATACAATAGAAAATGGATTGACGAAGATACGTGGAAACAGTGGGCCGCGTTTCTCGAGGTCGTGGCCTCGCATCCAGTCTTCATGGAAGTTCATCAATGGTCAGGCGAAATGTGGGACCAACCCTTCGTCGACTACGTCGACAACATTCTAGACAAGAAAAACCTCCGAGACTCCGCGAAACAACCGCAGTAACGAGAAGTCATCCTCCCGCGACTTAGGCGCGAGCAAACGACTTGAGTCAAACTCTCTCGCGGGTCCTCGAACGAAGGTCGAGCCGATGGCTTATGCGGGGTCTCGCGAGATTTCGATACCCCCCGGGGGTCTAGAATAGTTAACAAAAACAAACAAGGAATTGGAACGTGAGAAGGAGATTCTCAGAGAGCGGAGATACCGGCTTCCGGGAAGATTGTTACCCTAGAACGGGAAATAGATCTCTTACTTTGTGTCGCGAGGATCAACTGCTTTTCACAATTCTTGAATGGTAACGGGTCTGGTAACTGTAAACGGTAACAGGGATCGAAGTAGGCCTCGTAGCAATGGTACCATATCGAGAAAAATCGGTACCAGGGCAAGCTCATTTTGGGCTAGACGTTCCCAAAGCTTTCTGAGGCGCGAACATACGCGTGACGCGCTATGATGAAAGGCACGTTTGTGCCCTACGGTTTCGTATTGGCTCCAATAGGAGCCAGTCTAGTTGTGCTGTTTTCGGTTTTCGTTTTCACGAACGGTTTACTGGAACTAATGTTGGGGTCGGCCGCAAGCTTCGCCTTCGGGTTAGGAATGCTCGAGGCCTTTGGAGTCTACCCAATTATCGGGAGGGCGCGAGCCCCATCCGTTCAGGCTACAAGGATCGTCATGCACATTGGATACCTCATGCTAGCAATCCAGTTCGTATTCTTGCTAGTTCCCGAGACGACCCACAGGGCGTTTTCTGTACAAATCCCATTCTCCCAATCACTTGAATGGATCGGGCTCGGCACCCTCCTTCTATCAGGATATTTGTTAGGTGGAGCGACATGGGTTGTTTGGGACAGATGGCGGCAGACCAGCGCGGTTGTGCTTGAAATTCCGACGTGGACAAGACCTTCTTTACAATCATGGGTTTTAGTCCTAGGATTCGCATTCGCCACGCCGGGGTTTATCCTCAACTCGATTCTTCCATCCGTTTCTCTAGTCCTCTTCTCTGTTGGAGCGGTGTTGCTCCTTGTAGGAATCGTTCTACGAAAGACGCAGGAGGGTCCGCGGGTCCAAACGACGGATACTTCCACCACGAGCGAATTGAGAAAAACGGCATATGTGGAGAAATCTTCCCTCGGCAAGCGTGCCTGTGAGCTCATCCTCCAAAAATACGGTAGAAGAAGAGTTTTCGCAGTCTGCATGTGGGGAGACGAGACCGAGAACTCGCAACCCTACTACGGGCTCAATCTTCTCGTTGTGGTTCGAGACGGACTCCGTATACCAGCCCAACACTATCTGCTCAATGGCCTCGAAGTGAGCGTCTACTACTGGGAGGAAATCAGCATACTGCACCAGGCGAGAACATTCACAGAAGAGTGGCCATGGAGTTCGAACAACTATAGAACAAGAATCGTTCTGCACGAGAAGAACGGATGGCTAAGATCGTCGGTCATTTGGGCAAGCTCCGAGATGCTCAACTGACCAACAACACGGTCGAAATGAAAGCTGAGTGTTGGCGGATTGCCTGGGGCGCGATAGAGCTGACTCTTCTCCTAAATCGCCGATATGTGAGGCGCGACTACTGGAAAGAGGTTTTCGAGTGCCCGCTGCAAACGCCCGATCTCCGAAACGAACTCGAGTTACTGCTCGAACTAACTCCTTCATCGACAGAAATAATGGCTAAAGCTGCAGAGAAACTGTCTGCGCAACTGTTCGAAATGGTAGGGACACGCGGAATAAGCGTAGCATCTTCCGAACTCAAAGTATGATTGATCAGTTTCACCAAAGTGTCTGAGCAATAGCCGGGGCCTCAGCTCAATCTCAAGAATGTCGGGTCAGCGGAGCGACTGGCGCGAACGACTACACGCAAACCCCTCACGAATGGAACAAGAACTCGCGTTCAAGCTGCAAGAAGACGGGATTTTCTACCAGACACAGGTCGAGATACCAGTAACAACAGCAGACTTCTACTTCCCAACACAACCCAGACCACTAATCGTATTCGTCGACGGCCGGGTCGACGTTGGAAAGACCCAGAGTATCAAAGACGAAGAACTACGAACCCTACTAAGAAAGAAAGGATACCGAGTCCTAGAACTATTCTACGACAGCTACTCAGACAAGAAAAGAGACGAACTCTATCGTCAAATCCTGGCCAGTTTGGGCATTTAGAATCAACCCTGAGCAAACTCGCTGAAGGCATGATTTGTGAATTAGCCGAATTATCGAAGTCTTGAGTTGACCAAATCATGCAATGCCGCCTTGATTTCGTTCTCAGTGACAACTTTGGCCAATTCCTTGACGTAACGTTGCTTCGAGGGCACTTGGTAGTAACCATCTTCTAGGATGCTTCCTTCGACGTACCGTCCTTTGAGCTTGATTCCGTGCTTTGTGCCAATGTACTTCAATTCCTTCATGCTCAACTTGTTCAACATACTCTTCAGATTATCGACTGCAACTGTCTTTCGCTGTTTTCTCTGGAAAACTTCCCAGCCGTCAGTTCCTTGCTTCTTGTTGCAACCATAGCATAGTGCAACAGAGTTTCTTAGCGTTGTACCTCCGCCTTTTGAGTAGGCCGTCTTATGTCCAACCTGCATGTCGGAGAATTCGATGCTTCTATTGCAATTCTCACACTTGTGGTGCGATCGGTCGTACAGGATTTGCTTCTCTCTAATGCTCAAGCTTCTCCTTGCGGATTCGTCGTCCCATAATCCCATGATCTGACTTATCCTGAATCGAGTTTAGGATCAGGAGTCGATAAAGCGTTTTGTAAAGTGCCCTAGTCTGGTCCGATTATTGCTCGTACGACACGTGTTGTTGGTACGTGTTGTGGACCCGCTAGCCCTTTTAGCAAAAACCGGATCGTACACTATTCATGACAGCTGAACGAGGAGAGCCCGGTCATCGGAACGGGCAGAAACTAGATGACATCGTGCAGGACGCGGACGAGTACTACAACTATCTCAAGGAGAAGCATGTCCAGCAGACCCGGCTCGATGCGATCATAGTCAGTCTAACGGTCTGGTTCGGAGCATTCGTTGCTCTTGGGGTCGGCGCATACACTACAATTCAAGCAAGTGCGCTCATAGGTTACCTCCTGGCCGCCTTTCTCGCTTCGATAGCTATTGCCGTCGGGGCAGGATTCGTGACTTACATATTCAGGCGCCGAAGGGCGTTCAAGTTTACAGAACTTGGTGTGCTCGTAGCGAAGGTGAAGCAGGGTGGAGCCTCGTCCGAGGATGGACTCCACTTGATGGACGCGATGCACCAGGCAGCGTTTGCAGTGAGGAAGAGAAGGCTCACATCAGCCTTGGAGTATGGGATCGTCGGATTCGCAATCGTCACCATACTAGGATTGAACGCGGGTCTCGGCGCATTGGCGGGCGTCATCGTATATCTCTACTTCAGATACGAGGCGTTGAGAGAGTATGAGCGTGGCGAGGAGAGATACGAGAATTCGAAGAGGGCATTGCTCCAGAGCCTCTGATCAGGCTTGGAGCGTCCCGACCTGTATGTCCTCGCCCGATTCCTAGACATACTCTACGACAATCGTCACTTGAAGAAGACGAATCTGCAGATGAGACTCGGTCTAAACTATCCACGTTTCGTTGAGTATCTTCAGTGGATGATTTCTCACGGGCTCGTCCAGCAGCAGACCGACGAAGACGGGACAGAGATCTACCTGCTCTCTCCGCAAGGCTACGACGCGCACCGGCGACTAGTGTCCTGGATAAGGGAAACTATGAAAGGGATGCGAATCTGACCTCGATGAACAAACAGGTAGTCGACAAATACTCTTAAGAAGGCAACTCATTGGAAGATTCTTAACATGCCTACAGCATCGGTGCTAACTATTCTCGCTAGCGTATTTATGCTGGCAATCACGTTCCATGCCTCGGTCTCTGCCTCGGTAGAATCCAATCCGTATGTGGACTTGAAGAACCAGTTTTCCATAAACCCGCCCAGTGGATGGACCGTGGATTCGAGCGGTGCCTATGGAACCGCGGTCATACTATACGGTCCAACTGACTCCAATTTCAGAATAAACATGAACCTCATAATTGAGGCCACCTCTCTGAGCCTAACCGCCTATGTCTCCTCGGCCAAGTCCCAACTTTCAACCAGTTTGACAAACTATCAACTGGTCTCGGAAACCTCGACCACGATCGGAGGAGTCGCCGCCGACGAGCTGGTAAACACGTTCACTCAAGGATCGTATAGCATAGAAGACAAGCAGGACATACTGGTTCAAAACCAGAAGGCATACGTTATCACTTCCACGGCGCTACAGACAAACTATGGCACTTATCAGCCAGCATTCGATGAGAGCGTTCAAACATTCAAACTAACAGGAACAGCGTTCCCATGGACGACCGTCATAATCGGTGCCGTCATCGCTGGAGGCGTGGCTATTGGTCTGACAATCTTCTTCGTGAGAAGAAAGGGCCAAGTCAATGTCCCTCCTGCGATGCCACTGCCTCCACCGAGTGCCCCTCCAGCGTAATCGTACCCCAGCAATCTCTCATAGCGCTTGGGCCTGGTAACAGGCCTACCGTTACAGGTTCAGCAGTGTGAAAAAAGGGTCTGTCTTGGGGACGAAGCAAGATCGTAGCAGTATTCCTCGTACGTGTTTTCGGCCCGTTAGCACTTTTTAGGTAAAGGCCTGATCGTCTTGAAAGACGGTTATATGCACAGAATGGATCATGAGCCCGTGTTGCAGCGTGAAAGGAGACAAATCTCGTGACTGAAACAGCCGGGCTAGATGTGGATTCTGACTGGAAGAGATTCATGCGGAAGCATTGGAGGACAGTTGCCACGTTTGCAGTGGCTGCAATCTTGGCGGTCGGGAGTGCAGTCTATGTCTTCTTGTGGTTCGTTGGAGACGCGCAGTCAACCGGTCTGGTGCCCAGGACCCTGGGTCTCTGGACCATGGCGAACCTGGTGAACTTCATTCTGAAAGCGATCTTCTGGGAGCTACTCCTGGTTGGAATCCCTGTTGTTGCAGCCGTGGTGGTAGGCTGGCTGTTGTGGAAGAGACTATCTGGCGAGGAAATGAGAGAATATCGGCTCTTTCGCAAGCGCTCACGAACCTCAAGAGGTGGCGGCGGAGTGTCGCTGTTCTTCTTTATCGCGTTCTGCGTCAAGGTCTATCTCGATGGAAATTGGAATGTTCCCATCGCATCCTGGACCCTGGACTATGTCGTGGGTTCAATGGTTCTCATTCTGGAATGGACTCTGATCATCCTGGGAATCCCTGCGGCCATAGCAGCAATCTTGTGGATACGCTACCGGATGAAGAAGCCCTAGCACGTTCGTTCGAATGCCATCCCTGTTCCTATCGTTGCTTTCAGACCCATCGTAAACCCTCCCTACGTGCTCGTTTTCCTTGCGGTTCCTGCTCGTTTCTGGGCGCTCAAAACCGCCTGTTATGAATGTAAAATAGCCCCAGAACCCGAGACAAAGCCCGAATCATAAGAATCGACAGTTGCACCCCCCTCCCCCGGGGCCTTGAATCCGTTGAGAGAATTCTCGCCTATGAACTGGAATGAAAGCGTGAAAACATGGGCAAATGCCCTTGGCAGAACTGCTCGATCCTGATTACAGGTCTTCTCTCCAAGTGATTGCGTCTCCGGCCTTGTTTAGTAGCAGATTGATCGATAAGCCAGTGAAGGCAATTGAAACCGAGACCAAGCCGATAGCGAGCACGCGAAGCGCCCCGGGTCCCAGTATAGTCTCAAGCGCCTCCGAGACCAAGACTAGCACAATGATCGGGGAGACCATTATCAGATTGATTATTGTCTGAAAGAGGAACCTGCGAATATCTGCCAGCTCCTGGGCCTGCGACGACAAGATATCATCCGCAGAACTCTGACCATACCGTGACGCGAAGTAGATTCCGCCTGCCATCGTGATCCCAGCTATCTCCAAAGCTCCCGGCAGAGCGAGAATAACGCCCAACA
>WNGP01006913.1_pt1 | contig 14315 bp, 14 predicted proteins | sample 5407671 | NCBI WGS metagenome assembly WNGP01 (sample SAMN13153381, study PRJNA577476) | soil metagenome | isolation source: 40 cm soil or saprolite under Garry oak tree replicate 2 | place: USA:California | collected 2016-06-15 | reverse complement strand
GATGCGCGCGGTGCGAGTGCGCAATGTGAAAACGAACGAGGAGCGCGAATTGCCGGTCGCGTGCGTTTTCGTGGCGATTGGCCACGATCCCAATACAAAAGCATTTGCGGGAAAGCTCGACGCCGATCCAGAGGGTTATCTAATCGCGAAAAATCTGGCCGAGAGCAAACATCCCGGTGTTTTCATCGCGGGCGACGTGGCCGACCGCGTCTACAAGCAAGCAGTCACCGCCGCCGGATCGGGCTGTGCCGCAGCCATGGACGCGGAGAAATACTTGAGCGAGCTGGAATCTAATTTGCCAGCCCTTGTGTCATGCTGAGCGAAGCCGAATGGGCATCTCCCATTGTTTCGAAGCGGTTGGCTAGCGGAGAAAATCAGAGAACCATTAGAGATTCTTCGACTCCGCTCGGAAGGACAAAAAGGCGATGAAAATCTGTGATCTGACGCAGTTCTATTCGCCGCTGAGCGGTGGCGTGAAACGGTACGTCCATGAGAAGATCGCGTACATCGACAAGCACTCGCCCGACGATGAGCACCTTCTCCTTGTTCCGGGGCCAAAAACGCAAATAACTTCCAGTTCAAGATCGCGCATTTATTCAATTCACTCACCGTTGCTTTCGCGCACGTCGCGTTATCGCGCCCTACTAAATCTACGCGCCGTCGGAGATATCCTGGAACAGGAACGGCCTGACATCATCGAATCGAGCGACCCATACCAAATTGGGTGGAAAGCGATTGCGATCGGCCGTTCGCTGAAAATTCCGGTGGTTGGTTTTTATCATTCGCATTTCCCGGAAGCCTATCTACGCGGCAGCACGAAATTCTTAGGCAGACGCGGGACGCATCGAGCCATGAAGTTGACGCGCGCATATGTGCGCAAGCTTTACAATCGCTTTCAGGTTACGCTGGTGCCCTCCGAGCTTCTGGCCGGCGTCCTTTCTGAATGGGGTGTGCGCAATGTGCGCGCGGTCCGGCTCGGCGTGAACACCGGCGTTTTTAGGCCGGTGCCGGACGATGGAAAAGCTACACGCGCCGAGTTAGGCATTACCAGTGATCAAAAACTGTTTCTTTATGTCGGCCGTTTAGCGAGGGAAAAGAACACCCAGACATTGTTTCGGACCTTCGAGCTTTTGCACCGGCGACACCAAGGCGAATTTCACCTGTTGGTCATCGGCGACGGGCCACAGCGGAAGAAACTTCGAGAATTGAAGCGGCGCACCCGAAACGTCTCGTGGATTCAGTATTGCACCGACTCCGCTGCTCTCGCGCGTTATTATCGCGCTGCCGACCTCTTCGTTCACCCGGGGGTTCAGGAAACATTTGGTCTCGTGGCGCTGGAAAGTCAGGCCTGCGGCACCCCGGTAATGGGAATCCGTGGCAGTTACATGGACGGGATTATTTGTCATGACCAGGAATCGTGGGCGCGGGAAAACAGTGCGGAGCCGCTGGCCGATGCAATCGAAGCCATGAACGTTCAAAAATTGAAGAGGCTCGGCACCGCTGCAGTTGGGCGTGCCGGATTGGATTACGCTTGGCCGCGTGTATTTGAGCAGATTTTTTGTATTTACGACGAGGTCTGCTCCAACTACACAGGAAGCGGCCATCGATGAAGAACGACAAAGCATTTACAATCCGAAGCTACCGTGATTCCGATCGTGCCGCCGTGCGGCGGTTGTGTTGCCAGACGGGATTTCTTGGCGACCCCATTGATCCGGTTTATGAAGATCGGGAATTGTTCGCCGATTTTCTCACCACCTATTACACCGATCACGAGCCCGAGTCGTGTTTTCTCCTGGAGGTGAACGACGAAATTCGCGGTTATCTTCTCGGCTCGCGCAAGCCGTTGCGCAATCAACTCTACGCGCTCTATCAGAATGTTTGGCTCTTTTTCCGCGCGCTTACGCGCTACTTTCGCTACCACCAACGCTCACGCCGCTTTATTCGATGGACCCTCGTCCACGGGTGGCGGGAAGTGCCCGCGCGACCGCGCCGGGTTCCGCATTTTCACATCAATCTGCTCCCGGATGCCCGCAAGGTTTCCACAACGCGCGCGCTCATGAGCGCGTACTTGAGTTATCTCTACCGTTCCGGCGAAAAGCGTGTTTACGGGCAGATTGTCACGTTTGAAAGCCGGCGCGGGGAGAAAATGTTCGAGCGCTACGGATTCAAAGTGTTAAATCGAGCGGAGATCACGAAGTACAAGGCAATTTATCCAAAGTCGGTCTATCTCAGCACCGTGATCAAGAATTTGGAAACGGCGGAACCGCTCTCGGCTTATTCGCGAACGCGCACCTAAGCATTGCACTCACAGCGGTCCGTGGATTCTCTTCCTTCTCCAGGAGGCACCACATACCGGTCCAATTACGGAACTGAAACGGAGCCGAGCCCGGCAATTTGAAATGATGAATGTTTCTTCTGGAGCCAGCGTCGCTGATCCCGACTCGATATGCGGTGTTGCCCTGGAGTGACCGGGGTCCCCGAACCCGGCTACAACTGGACAGATGAACTCTGCGTTTCTTGGAATTTGGCGGGCTTTCGCGGTCGGGTTTTTCTCGAGCTACGCGCTCGTTGAGTCCTCGGTCAGTATTCGGTTCCTTGCGCGGGCGCGGCGTCTTCGCGCGCGCGGGGCGTGGCTTCATCGCTGGTGTAGCTTCGCATGCCGGGTAATTGGGATTCGCGTAACGACATGCGGTTCGATGCCCACATCGGGTCTGCTCGTCTGTAATCACCTTAGCTATCTCGACGTCATCGTGCTTAGCTCGATTGGGCCGTGCGTTTTTGTTGCCAAGCACGATGTCGCAGGGTGGCCCTTCTTTGGCTGGTTGGCGCGGGCCGCAGGTACAATCTTTGTCGATCGCGAGCACCCGCTGGCTGCCGGATTTGCTGTAAATCAAATACGCGCGGCGATCGCCAGCGGTCTGCCGGTCGTCTTGTTCCCGGAAGGAAGAAGTTCCGACGGCTCGACCGTGTTGCCCTTCAAGTCGTCTCTGTTGGAATCAGCTGTACAACTTCGCTGTCCGGTCGTCGCCGGCGCTATCGAATACGCACTCGACGATGGTTCCGTCTCCGATGAGGTCTGCTACTGGCGGGACATGACATTGCTGCCGCATCTTCTGAATCTTTTTTGCAAACGCGAAATCCGCTCGAAATGTTCGTTTTCTCTCCCAAAAATTCGAGCCGGCAATCGCAAAGAGATCGCTCGCGAACTGCGCGAGGAAATCGTGTCGATACGATCATGACGAAGGAAAAGCGAGCGATAATATCAAATCGCGAGCTTTTCGTTTTCATAGGCGGCTTCCTTCTTTTTTGACTTAGTTGCAATCCCGTCGTCTTTCCTTAGACCGTCCCCTGTAGCGGCAGCCGTGTCGGCTGCCATTCGCGAAATTTGCTTCAGCAGAGTGCAAATAGTGGTATACACTGCGTCCAACATTCGGGTAGCGCCGCTACATCGTTTATCGAGGCAAATGCCGGCATAGCTCAGCTGGTAGAGCAGCTGATTTGTAATCAGCAGGTCGTCGGTTCGAATCCGACTGCCGGCTTTCCTCCAAAGATTCCGATTTGCCGAGGGGACAATGTTCCAAAAGTTCTCCGCTTCTTCGAATGTCACCAACTCTCGATACGTGCGATAGAGAAGAACTCAAACTGGCCCATTTTAAAATATCATTTGAGTCACGTCGGTGTTGTAACGTTCGTGAACATGTCGCAAAGGGTTCCACGGTTCGTGAAAAGCGGCCTCGCTCTTGTGTGCAATGTAAGGTTCAACGGTTCGATCGGGTGGAAAGATTACAACGTTTTTGACCTGATCTTCCACATGACAGCCGAAGCTTTGTGCTTTGTTAAAAAGCTCGCCAAGTTCTTTACAACAATATTTCATCTTGTTTTCTCGTTTGTGCTGATAATGACCCAATGCCCAGCGTCCGGCTTTTCTGCTTTGATCGGATATGGTGGACGTTGCACCGCTAGAATCGTTTCCGAAGAAACGAAAAAAGCAGTCCAATAATTATTGCAACTAATGTTTTCTTCAAGACCACACGGGAATGGTTGGTGTTTCCATTTCTCACTCGTTCTACGGAAACGGAGGAACGAAGTTCCCGAAAAAAGCTGAACGGCGATTGAGCCTGTCCTCAAGCAGCCCAGCTAGAAGGGGGCGATACAGAAAATCGGGGAATCTCTGTCAACACGAATGGACACGAATGCACACGAACAATGACCTACCCCGAAACACACGAATGACGTTGAAGCAAAGGAACTCAGAAAATGTAATTTGAGATGGATCCGGCGAATTGCAGAGAAGAGGCTCTAAGCGAGCCATTGCGTGAGCCCGGCTCAAGTGGCGGTAAGACCCGCCCGGATTACAGCGGATATCAGGATTGACGCAAGCGCGACTTCATCGCGACGATTCCGGAGTTGCTTTCGGGTGCTCTTGAATGCGTCGCGCGTTAACACAACTGCTTCCCGAGGATCATCGGTCAATCGAGAAGCGAAGCTATAAACGGCGGGATAGTAACGAGCGACCAAACTATCAAAACGTGAGCTTTTCGCTTTTATCGGCGGCATCCTTTTTTGATTGGTCGCAGCCCCATTGCCTGTCCTTACTCCGGTTGGTGTTTCCATTTCTCATCTCTTTCTACGGAAACGGAGGAACGAAGTTCCAGAAAAAAGCTGAACGGCGATTGAGCCTGTCGTCAAGCAGCCCAGCTAGAAGGCGCAATACGGAAAATCGGGAATCTCTGTCAACACGAATGGGCACACGAACAATGACCTGCTAAAGTCTAACGCCCCTCTTTCTCCCTAGCGTCTCAGAAATAGAACGCGCTCAGCGGGCCCTAGTAGCGCGAAAACGCCTTCTAGCGGCAGGTCAGGGCAAAGGCATCCCCGGATACCCACCGTGTTTTAGATTCTTGAAACAGCTAATTTTCCAATTCGGGGGTGGGTTATGCTGAATCAACATCCCGCGAATTCGTCTTTAGGCAGAGATGAATTCTTCTTTTCCGTCTGAGCGGCAACTGGCCCATTTCAAATTGCGAAAGCTCGCTCCCGCCCAGAATACTTGCGCAAGAACTTAAGGAACTAACCGGAGAAAGAATACTAAACCTTTATGATCCTCGCCATCGAGTCCAGCAAGGCCATTAACAATTAATCCCAAGTTAAGGAAAAATCTTGTCTAATTCTTTTACCAAACTATGGCTGCCTTGAATCTTTAAGCGGCCAGTCAAGTATGCCCACGGGACTTTAAGGGTTTTATTTGACATGGAAACCCAGTCTTCATCGCTCGCTGCGAAGGTGACATTTGGATTGTCAATATTTCCCCTACCCATTTTGTAAGTTCCATCATTTACACTCAGCCACCATGGGCCTCCGTTTGGACCACTGAGTTCCCATTGGTAGGTAGCATGCACTCCTTTTGCCTTGTCTGCTTGAAAAGCGTCTTGCCTCTTATCCAAGGCCTGTTGCGGTGTAGAACTCTGCTGCCTACTAGTTTGCTGCGCTTGGCACGGTGACGCAAGCGCGAGCGCTGCGAACGCGAACAACACGTAAAGACTTTTGTTTTTCATTATCAATAATGTAATTTACCTCATCAGTGAATGCGCTCGGGGCGTATTTTGCAAAAGATCGACCGTTTCTTGTCCTTAGAGCGCGTGGTTTTGATCAGGCCGCGGCGGTTTCGCCGACCCGCAGGCTCATGCCCATCACCCGGAAGATGCGGTCGCGTTTTTCCAGGTAACCGGGCGAATCGAGGTCGCGTGGGCGCGGAAGATCGACATCGACAACTTCGTGAATGATCGCGGGACGGTTGCTCATGACCAGCACGCGATCGGCTAGTTGAATCGCTTCTTCGATGTCGTGCGTGACAAAGAGAATTGTTTTCTTTTCGCTTTGCCAGATGCGCACAAGATCGGTGCGCATTTTTAGCCGCGTCAAAAAATCGAGCGCGCCGAATGGTTCGTCCATGTAAATAATGTCGGGATTCGCGGCCAGCGCGCGGGCGATTTCGACGCGCTGACGCATTCCGCCGGAAAGTTCGCGCGGATAAGCGCTCTCAAAACCGCGCAGACCGACCATGTCGATGTAACGCGCGATGACCTGGTCGCGCTCGGCGTGGTCGCGGTTGCGCAAGCCAAAGCCAACGTTTTCACGCACGTTTAGCCACGGAAAAACGCCATTTTCCTGGAAGACAAAAATGCGACGCCGATCGGGGCCACGCACTGGTTCGCCCTCGACCAGCGCTTCTCCCAAAGTAGCTTCAAGAAACCCGGCGACGATATTGAGCAAGGTCGATTTTCCGCAGCCGCTTGGGCCGACGATGCAGACGAATTCGCCGTGCGCGACATCGGCGCTCACGTTTTCCAAGACATCGATTTGTTCGCCGGCGCGTTTGCCTGGAAAACTCATCGAGATGCTTTGGATGGAAATGGCAGAGGTGCTGACTTTCATTAGAAGACAAACGCAAACATCGAACGCCCAACATCCAACATCGAAGTCCGAAGATTCATTGCTTTCGCTTGGTTGTTTGTTCACTGCGCTTTTCAGCGGTACGAATACTGGCGGCAAAAATGCGAATGAGCTCAACCGTTTCGCCAAGCAAAGGATCGACAGCGTGGGCTGGAAGCGCTGGAATGCGCGCGACGAGACGCAACCAGCGCTTAGTCTCACGCAGTTCTTTTAAGCAGACTTTGAGTTTGTGAATGAAGTCGGCGGGCGACTCCGCTGACTCCGCTTCACCTTGATTGGGAAGCGGGGATGTGCCCGAACGCAGTAATTGTGCGGCCACATGGTTCCCGGCCCGGGTCTCGGGAAGTTCTTCGACCAGCCGGACGATCGCCGCCGCATAATCAAGCAGCCGATCTTCGAGGTCGAAGACTCCGTCCTCGACTCGTTCGGCTCTATCGTTGTCCTCCACCGAGTAATTAGTTCGATGTTGAGCGTTCGATGTTGGATGTTGAATGTTTTCTTCCTCTTTCATCTTCTGGCGTAGCCCCAGCGCACCTCGTCGAATTTTTCCAATTGCCGCACAAGAAGATCGAGACTCAGTCCGATAAAACCAATCATCACCATTCCTGCTACGACAAGATCATACCGTTTACCGGCATTGCGCGCGTCGATGATTAAATAACCAAGACCGCTGTTGACCGCTATCATCTCCGCGGCCACCACCACCAGCCAGGCGACGCCGAGGGCAATGCGAATTCCGGTGATGATTTGGGGCAGACTCGCACGGAAGATTACCCGCCGGAAAAGTTCGCCTCGGCTTAAGCCGAAATTCTGCGCAGCGCGCAGGTAAACCGGCTGCATGTTCTGCACCGCGGCGATTGCGGAAACTGTGATTGGAAAAACGCTGGCGAGAAAGATCAGAAAAATCGGAGCGGCGTCGCTCACACCGAACCACAGGATCGCGACTGGAATCCAGGCGATCGGCGAAATTGGCCGGAGAATCTGCAGAATCGGATTAAAGGCTTGGAAAGCCCGGGTGTACCAGCCGAGCACCAGTCCAACTGGCACGCCGATGAGCACAGCGAGCGTAAATCCCCACGTCACGCGAAAGAGCGACGCGACAATGTATTTGAAGAGCAGGCCCTTTTGCACCAGCTCGATGATCCCGCGAAGAACATTGCCCGGAGTCGGAAACAAATCGCTGTGCGAAATCCGAACGGCCAGACCCCACGCGGTAAAAAACAACGCCAGCATCCCTACCGCGCGGACGGTTCGCCAAAAACGCGAATCCGGATTTCGAAACCAGGTCGATGCCCTTCTTTTCTTAAAGCGTTCCTCCGGCTCCGAGCTGGAGATCACCGGGGAAGTTCGCGACGGCGAGACACCTTCGCCAGCACTCGGGGCGAGTGCGCTACCCGGAGATCTGGAGTCTGCGCTCATTTCTTTGCCGGCTCCCAATCGTAAGGCTGCACAGCGCTCTCGTCGGTCACAAAAGACGCGTCCGTGTAATCCTCAAAATGCGCCGTGCCGTTGAGAATGCCGGCCTCACGTCCAAGCGCCTCGATTTCTTCAAAGTCCGGTTTGCGCAGCGTGAGGTTTGTGTATTTCACGCGATCGGGCGGCTTGCTCAGCACAAATGAGAGCAAGCGCGGATTTTGGTTGTAATAATTGTTCGCCACAAATTGGGCGGCTTCCATTCGGTGATCCATGCTTTTGTCGATCCACTTGCCACTTTTCGCGATGCCGTCCACGAGTCGTTGCACGACATCACGATGATTCTTAATCATGTCTTCGTGCACCGCGAGCACGCACGAGATAAAGTTCGGCCACACATCTTTCGTCAGCCAAAGCACGCGCCCGTAACCGTCGAGTTCGGTTTGACCCATGAACGGTTCGCCACTGGAAATGGCATCGACGGCCTTTGCGTAAAGCGCTGCCGGCATATCGGGCGGCGGCATCTCGACAAGCTCAATGTCTTTGATCGACATGTGCGCCTGTTTGAGCGCGCGGAAAATCAACAGCCGCTGATTGGAAAACCGGTTCGGCACGGCGATGCGTTTGCCCCGCAAATCTTCCATCCGATAAATCTTCGAATCTTTGTGTACCATCACCGCCGAGCCATCGCGATGCCCGAGATAAACGATCTTGATTGGGACGCCTTGCTCGCGCAGCGCCATCGCCATCGGCGCCAGGATGAACGTCGCCGGGGTGTAACCAGAAAGATAGGCTTCTTTCAATTCCGGCCAGCCATTGAACCGCAGTGGCGTGAAGATACTTTCGCCCGCAATTTGTTTATTGATGAAATCGGTGACCGGGCAGGTGAGGTGACAGGTCACCGGAAGAAATCCGATTCGGAACTTATTCCGATCAGTCCCACTCGCGTTGACTGCCGCGAACAAATGCAAGTTCAACCACGCGTGAATGAACGTGATAAGCACGAGCCACACGATCGCAACCCAAATCAATGTTTTCCTAAGCGACATGTCTTAAAATGACGAAATCCGAATGACAAATGACGAAGAATGACGAGGTCATAATGACAAAAAGATCAAGCTTCGAACATTGTCGTTGTTCTTTATTTCAAGATTTGTCATTCGTGCTTCGTCATTCCCCAAGCGGCTACAACAATTGATAAGGATCGACGTCGACCGCAACTGTCACATCTTCCGGAAACGGCAATTTGTCGAGCGTCTCGCAGGCGAGCCGGCTGAGACGCATAATAGCTTCGCCGCGGATTAGAATGTGAAACCGGAATTGACCTTGCAATTTCTCGAGCGGCGCGGGCGTTGGGTCGCCCAGGGGGAACGCACCGTGATCAAAATTGCGTGTTTGAACGGTGGGAAATCGCAGCGCTCGCGAAATTCAAGTTCCTGCTGGAAATAGCCGGCGAAATCGTGATGCCGTGCAAACTGGATAGAGGGCGAAAACGGAGTGTAAGTCTGCACAAACACTTCGCCTGATGTTTCGCCCCGCCCGGCGCGCCCCGCCACCTGCGTGAGAAGCTGGAAGGTACGTTCACCCGCGCGGAAATCTGGCAGATGCAACGCGAGATCGGCGTTAATGATTCCGACGAGCGTCACGTTCGGGAAATGCAGGCCTTTGGCAATCATTTGTGTGCCGACCAGGATATCGATCTTACCAGTGCGAAAACTTCGCAGCGTTTCGCGATACGCTTCCTTGCGCGTCATGGAGTCCGCATCCATGCGACGCACGATCGCCGTCGGAAAAATGTGCGCCACGGTCGATTCGACTTTCTCCGTGCCGAACCCGGCGTAGATCAGCGCGTCTTTGCCGCAAGCCGGACATTTCTTTGGCACGGCTGCGGTATGCCCGCACAAATGACAACTCAACCGTCCGGCCCCGAAAGCTTTCGCGGGATGCCGATGGAAGGTGAGTGCCACGCTGCAGTTCGGACAATTGCGCGCTTCGCCGCAATTGCTGCAAAGAAGCGAAGTGGAAAAGCCGCGGCGGTTCAGAAATAAAATTGTTTGCTCGCGTTTTTCCAGACGATCGGCAATGGCAGCGCGCAATTTTTCCGACAGAATCGCGGCCGCCTTTTCCTTCCTGCGCTCCTGCCGAAGATCGACAATACGCATGAGAGGCATCTGTTTTTCGTCGATTCGCTGGGTGAGCGTGGCGAGGCGATATTTGCCGGTGGTGGCGTTGTGATAACTCTCGAGCGACGGCGTCGCGCTTCCGAGAACAACCACACACTTCTCGATCTTGGCGCGGACGACCGCGACATCGCGTGCGTGATACCGTGGCGCTTCCTCCTGTTTGTAAGTTGTCTCGTGTTCTTCATCGACAACAATCAGTCCGAGGTTTTTCAGCGGCGCGAACACTGCGCTGCGCGCGCCGATCACAATACGCGCGCGACCGGAATGGATCTTGTGCCATTCATCGTGGCGTTCGCCTTCGGATAAATGGCTGTGCAATACCGCGACCGCGTCCTGCGCTTCGGCGAAGCGGCCTTTGAAACGCTCAACCGTCTGCGGCGTAAGCGAAATTTCCGGGACCAGAACAATCGCGGTGCGTCCGCGGTCGAGCGCGGCGCGAATCGCCTGCAAATAAATTTCGGTCTTCCCGCTGCCTGTCACACCGTGCAGCAAGATTGGGCGCGCGTTTTCCGGCGAGTCGAGCGCCTGAGTGACTTCCCTCAGCGCCAGCGATTGCTCGTTATTCATAACTAAATTCGACGTAGCGATGAATTGCTCGTCAGCATGGGGATCGCGGATGACTGCTTCTTCGCGCAACTCCGCGAGTCCACGCCTGACCAGCGCGCGCAGCGTCTGATTGTCGAGAGATGTCTGCCGCAGCAGGTCCGCCGCGCGCATCGGCGTTTCTAGTCGCGACATCGCTTCCAGAAGTTCGGCCTGACGCGGCGCGCGCTTTCGCAATTTCCCAATTTCCTCGTTGTCGATTTTGCGCGTGGGGCGGACGAACAATTGCTTTTTCCACCCGACTTCCGCGCGCCGGATCACTTGCGGCAGCAAACTGCGCATCACCGTTTCGATTGGACAGCAATAGTAGGCGCTGATCCACCGCGCCAACTCGAGCATTTGCTCGCTCAAGATCGGCGACTCGCCGACGACTGCTTCGATCGACCGGATACCTTTCGCTTCGCTTCGCTCGAGGAACGAGATAATCGAGCTCACGATGGATCGCTCTGTCGATAATTACTCGAATAAAGCTCGGCTTGGACACAGATTAGCTTTGATTGATCGACGCAACGATGCGTGGATTGATGTTTACTGAGTTAAGCCGCGTTCTATCAGTTATCCACTCTTTCGCATCGCCAGCCATGATCCGATTCCTGTTCAAATTCGTCCTATGCATTCTGCTCGCGGTGGCCGCGGGTTTTGCTTACCTGGCAGTGCAATCGGGCGATCCGGTTTACACGTTTTACGAATGGATGAGCCCGGCCCGGTTTCATCAGTACGATCGTCTGATTCGCTCGGTTGCGATAGAACATCATCTCGATCCGATGCTGGTAAAAGCGGTCGTTTGGCGCGAGAGCCGGTTTGATCCAAAAAAATATGGCGGCGCCGGAGAGCGCGGGCTCATGCAAGTGAGCGAAAAAGCGGCCAACGAATGGGCGCGCGAAAATAAGATCGCCGACTTTCGCGTCGAGCAACTCTTCGATCCAAAAACAAATCTCGAAGCAGGCGCCTGGTATTTGCGTCGCGCGTTCGAGCACTGGGAAACGCAATCAGACCCCATGGCCTTTGCGCTGGCCGAATACAACGCCGGCGCCAGCCGGGCGCAGCGATGGAGCGGTGGGAATGGTGTCGCCGCGATACCGCCGCGAACCTTCCTCCAAAAGATCAATTTCCCTGGAACAAGGAAATATGTCGAATCAATCATCGCGCGCTACGAATTCTACCAGCGACGCGGCCGCATGTGACGAACACGCGCACGCTCACAGCCAGAGTCGTCGGCTGTCGCGCCTTGACCATTAGCCGCGATACGCCTGCCGGCAAATCGTTAAATCATTAAAAGTGTTACAATGTTAAAAGGGTGTGCACCGCGGCGGGCGTTACCAATTTAACTTTTTAACCGTTTACGTTTCAACAAACTGCAGTCGCCGTTTCAGCGGCGCGCGACTTACATTCGCCCGTGGTGACGCTTAAACATCGACGAGGCGGCAATCTGGGTTAACGGTTTCGGTAATGACCAAAGAGGAGATAGCCGGCGTACTAGAGCAAATCGCGACGCTGCTGGAATTGAAGGGCGAGAATCCCTTTAAAATTCGGGCCTATGCAAATGCGGCGCGCGCGATCGAGACCTTCGGCGGAAATATTTCGAATCTTCAGGATGAAGAAGCGCTCGCGAAAATTCCGGGCATTGGCAAAAGCATTGCGGATAAAATTAAGGAATTCGCAGCCACTGGTTCGCTGAAATATCTGGAAGAACTACGCGCGGAATTTCCTGCGGCGATCTTGCAGTTGTTCTCGATTTCCGGCCTCGGGGCGAAAAAGATTAAAGCACTCTATGACAAACTTCACATCAGCTCCATCGAACAGTTGCGCGAAGCGTGCGAGACCGGCCGCGTCGCGGAACTACCAGGGTTCGGCGAGACGACACAACTAAAGATCTGTAAAGCGATCGAGGAGCGAGCCAAACATTCGGGATATTTTCAGTTCGGCCAGATCGCGCAGGAAGCGGAAACATTGAAAAGTGATCTCGCTGGACACCCCGACGCGCTGCAGGTCGATGTTGCGGGCAGCTATCGGCGCCGGAAAGAAATTGTCCACGATGTCGATCTCGTAGTGGCGACAAAGAAGCCCGACGCGATCACGAAATTTTTCGTCGCGCATCCGTTAGTGGAATCGATCATCGCGCAAGGGCCGACTAAATCGAGTGTGCGGCTTCGTTCCGGGGTTCAATGCGACCTGCGCGTGGTGAGCGCCGCGGAGTATCCTTTTGCGCTAGCTTACTTCACCGGCAACAAGGAGCACAATATCGAGCTGCGCAGCCGCGCATTGCAGCGTGGCTGGACGCTAAATGAATATCGCCTTGCGCCATTGCCGCCAAATCCGAAAGCTAAAAAGAAAGGGCCGGCGGAGAAAATTCCAAAGGTGCGCGACGAATCGGATTTGTACCGAGCGGTGGATCTCGATTTCATCGCGCCGGAATTACGGGAAAATAGCGGCGAATTCGAGGCTGCGGAAAAACATTCGCTGCCGCGCTTGATCGAGCAGGAGAACTTGCGGGGAACATTTCATTGTCACACCGCAGCGAGCGACGGCCATAACACCCTCGAAGAAATGGCGGAAGCCGCGCAGGCGTTGGGCCTCGAATATCTTGGCATTGCGGACCACAGCCGCAGCTCGATCCAAGCGCGCGGTCTTGACGAGGCAAAACTCCGCGCACAAGTCGCCGCCATACGAAAGTTAAACAAAAAGTTTAATGGCTTCCGTCTGTTCGCCGGAGTCGAGTGCGACATTCTGCGCGACGGCTCGCTTGATTTCGAGGATAAGGTTTTGTCCGAGCTCGACTATGTCGTCGCGTCCATTCATTCTGTTTTTAATCTGAGCGAACCGGATATGACCCGGCGCGTGATTCGCGCGATGGAAAATCCATTCGTCACCATGCTCGCGCATCCGACTGGCCGCTTGCTTCTGAAGCGCGAGCCGTACCAGATCGACATCCCGGCAATACTTGATGCGGCGGCCGAAACCGGCACCTGGGTCGAGCTCAACGCCGCTCCGAAACGGCTTGATCTAGACTGGCGCTGGTGGCCGCGCGCTAAAGAAAAGGGAGTGAAATGCGTAATTGATCCCGACGCTCACCGCGTGGAGCGTCTCCAGGATTTGTGGTTTGGTGTCGGCGTTGCGCGCAAAGGATGGCTGACAAAAGAGGATGTCGTGAATTGTTTGCCGCTGGGCAAGATCGAACAAGCATTGCAAGCCAAGCGCGAACCGTAGGGCGCGACAGTGCCAGTCCGGCTCGGACCCGAGCGCGCCGAAATTTGCTACGACACGCGCAGGCGAGGACGCCCGAGCGCCGCACAGGGTGGAAGCCTATGTTCCAGCCCGTTGCCGTTGTGGCAAGAACATGGTCAGACATTTGCATGCTCCGCCGGCTTTGATGAATTCGCTCATCGGCAACTCGTGACAGCGGTAGCCGCGTTCTTGCAACGTGGCCACGAGTTTCGGCGCGCCTTCCGGTAAGACGATGTCGTGCTCGAGCACGACGGCGTTACACGAAAAATGCATCGCCTCTTCTGGCAAAACATCGATTAATTCAGCCACATGTTCGCGAATCGCGCGCTGTCCATATTCATCGAACGCGGGCGGAAACCAAACCGCGCCGCCGTCGGGCAGCGGACAAAAGCAGGTATCGAGATGATAAAAACGCGGATCGACGAGTTCGACTGAGAT
>WNGP01009308.1_pt1 | contig 14316 bp, 14 predicted proteins | sample 5407671 | NCBI WGS metagenome assembly WNGP01 (sample SAMN13153381, study PRJNA577476) | soil metagenome | isolation source: 40 cm soil or saprolite under Garry oak tree replicate 2 | place: USA:California | collected 2016-06-15 | reverse complement strand
GCGCTCATGCGGGCACCGGACGGGACCGCGGTACTCGGCATCGATGAGAACACCGCGATGGTAGACCTCACGGGCAGCGGCCGCACCTGGCAGGTCTACGGCAGGCAGCAGGTGTGGGCACTCGCGGACGGCCAGCGCCGCGGGTACCCGGCCGGCGCCACGCTGACGACGCCGTGACTCGGGCTGGCGCCCGTTCTGGCCGAGCCGATACCGTGCATGCGATGGAGATCCGGGAGTTCGCCGAGGCCGACTGGGCGCAGGTGTGGCCGATCATCAGGGACGTGATCGAGGCCAGGGATACCTACACCTACGACCCGGACATGACCTCCGAGCAGGCCAGGAGCATCTGGCTGGAACCCCCGCCCGGCCACACGGTGGTAGCGGTCGAGGACGGCCGCGTGCTCGGCACCGCCAAGATGGGACCCAACCGGCCAGGTCCGGGCTCGCACGTCTCGACCGCGAGCTTCATGGTCGGCCCGCAGGCCCGCGGCAAGGGAGTCGGCACCGCGCTCTGCCGCTACGCGCTGGACTGGGCCAGAGCCGGAGGCTACGCGGGGATGCAGTTCAACGCGGTGACGGAGTCCAACGTGTCAGCCATCGAGATCTACAAGCGGCTCGGCTTCACGATCGTCGGTACCGTCCCTGGTGCGTTCCGGCACCGGGACCGCGGCCGGGTCGGCCTGCACATCATGTACTGCGAGTTCTGACCCGCGACCGAGCCGCCCGAAGAAGACGCGCAAATCGGCTTGGCGTCAGCGCCCGTGGCCGGTGATGATGGGGGTCATGTACGTCGTGGAGATCAACATCGGGCCCAGCGCGGCGCTCGCACCGGTGGAATCCGTTGCGGCGCTGGCAGGCAAGGGGCTCAAGGGCGACCGGCAGTTCTGCGAGGATGGCGCGCGCCCTGGCGGGGCACTGACACTGATCGAGGCCGAGGCGCTCGAGGACGAACTCTGCGAGCCGTGTCTGCACCTGCAGCAGCTGACCCGCTCCGGGATCATCAAGGACCTGATTCATCGCGGCGGGCTCAACGCCGACATCCTCACCGACGGCCAGATCAGCGTCGGCGACTCGCTCTCCGCGGGCTAGGGCCGGTCAGGCGAGGACGACGCGCACGCCGGCCTCGGCCAGCGCCGAGGACCGGGCGGGGTCGATGCCAGCGTCGGTCACCAGCACGTCGACCTCGCCGGCAGCGCAGATCCGCGCGAACGCCCGCCGGCCAGCCTTCGACGAGTCGGCTGCCACGATGACCCGCTCGGCTCGCTGCGTCATCAGCCGGTTGATGCTCGCCTCGCCTTCGTGATGGGCGGTCGCTCCCGCGGCCGCGTCGATCCCGTCCACGCCCAGGATCGCGACGTCGAGCGTCACCTGCTCCAGCACGCCGGTGGCCAGCGGCCCGGTCAGCTCGTAGGACTGCGGTCGCGCCACTCCGCCGGTCACCACGGTCTTGATGTGCTGCCTGACGGCCAGCTCCGCGGCGATGTTGAGCGCGTTGCTGACCACCGTGAGCGCAGGCGCGAGCGGGTCACCGGATTGCAGGTCGGCGCGGACCGCGAGCGCCCGCGCCACCTCGGTCGTGGTGGTGCCGCCGTTGAGCCCGACGACTTGACCAGGCCGTACCATGGCGGCGGCCACCGCCGCGATCCTGTGCTTCTCGGTCGGATGCCGCTCGGTCTTGTACCGCAACGGCAGGTCGTAGGTGACGCCACGCGCGACGGCTCCGCCGCGGATCCTGGTCAGCATCTGCTGGGCGGCGAGGTCGTCGAAGTCGCGCCGCACGGTCGCCGCGGACACGCCGAGCTGCTCTGCCGCCTGCTCCACCCTGACCTGGCCGTCCGCCGCGAGCAACTCGAGCAGATCGTTCAGCCGCCGGTACCGTGTCACGGCTGCAGCACCGTCAACAACCGCGCGACCTCGGCCGCGACGGCGTTCCTGCCTGCCGCGCCGTACCTGCGCGGGTCGACCATGCGCTCGTCGGCGGCGAGCCGCTCCCTGACCGCCGCGGTGAACACCTTGTTCAGCTGCGTCGCGATGTTGATCTTCGCCATTCCCGCGAGGACCGCCTTGCCGAGCGCCGCGTCGGACACCCCGGATGACCCGTGCAGCACCAGCGGCACGGCGGCCTGCACCCGCGCCCTGATCTGGCCGATCAGGTCGAAGTCCAGCAGGGCGTCCCTGGTGAGCATGGCATGCGAGGAGCCGACGGCCACGGCAAGCGCGTCGACGCCGGTCGCGTCCGCGTAGGCGGCCGCGTCCTCTGGGCTGGTCCGCACCCCTGGAGCGTGCACGCCGTCCTTGCCGCCGATCTCGCCGAGCTCTGCTTCAACCCAGATGCCTCGCTCGTGGCACCAGGCGGTCAGCGCGGCGGTCGCCGCGACGTTGCCGGCGTAGTCAAGCGCCGAGGCGTCGAACATCACCGATCCGAAGCCGAACCCGGCCGCGGCCTCGACCAGGCTGAGGCTGGCCGCGTGGTCGAGGTGGACCGCGACCGGCACCGCGGCCGCCCTGGCGATCGCGAGCGAGGCAAGTCCGATCGGCTCGAGCGCGCCGTGATACTTCACGCAGTTCTCACTGATCTGCAGGACGACCGGCAACCTCGCCTGCTCGGCACCGGCCACGATCGCCTCGGCGTGCTCGATGCCGATCACGTTGAACGCGCCGAGACCGGCACCCGCGTCTTGGGCCGCCGCGACGACCTGCGCCATGCTCACGGCCGTCATCAGGTCCGCTTCCCGGCGGGTGCGCACCGAGTGACTTGGACGCGGGCGATCAGACGCTCGTAGTCGGCCGCCGCGAACTCCCCGGCGACCGGCGCGGCGGCCGCGGCGGTTCCGAGCGCGACCGCGTGCCGCAGCCGGTCAGGCCACGCCAGCCCGGCGACAAGTGAGTCGGCGAGGCCGGCCACCACAGCGTCGCCCGCGCCGGTCGGGTTCCCCGGCACCGGTGCTGGCGGCCTGGCGTGCCAGGTGCCCTCTGCCGTGACCGCGAGCAGCCCGTCAGGGCCGAGCGAGGTCACCGCGGCGCCGGCGCCGAGGGCGACGAGTGTCCTGGAGGCGCGCTCGACCCCGGCGAGGTCAGGACCGTCCGCGCCGCGCAGGCTCCTGGCCGTGGTGGCCTCCAGCTCAGCGAGGTTCGGCTTGACGATCGCCGGGCCGGCCGCGGCACCAGCGGCTAGCGCGGCCCCGCTGGTATCCAGGATCGCGGGCACGCCAGCCGACGCCGCCACGGCGATCAGCTCCGCGTAGATGTCGTCGGGTAGCTGCCGCGGCAGGCTGCCGGACAGCACGACGCCTGCGCTGGACCCCAGCGCCTTGTAGAAGACGGCGGCGAACCTGCTGAACTCGTCCGCGGAGACCGCCGGCCCTGGCTCGCTGAACAGTGCCACCTGTCCCGTCGTGCTGTCGGCCACCGTGAACGTCCGCCTTGTCTCGCCCGCGATCGCCGTCAGCTCTGTCACGATCCCGGTGCCGGCCAGACCGTCGATCAGCGCCTGACCGGTCGGCCCGCCCGTCAGCCCGGTCACCGTCACCGGCCTGCCGAGGGCGCGCAGTGTCCGCGCCACGTTCAGAGCCTTGCCGCCTGCCCTGGCATGCACGGCGAACGGCCGGTTGGTCCCCGTCCAGTCCACGCCGGCCACGCGATGCGTGACGTCCAGCGCGGGATTGAGCGCGACGACCAGGATCATCGAGGTCAATCGGCCTGATCAGCGGCGAGGATGACCGACCTGCTCAGGTTCCGCGGGCGGTCAGGGTCCAGTCCGGCGGTCCTGGCCAGCGCGACGGCAACCCGATGGACCCGGACGAGCTCGGCCAGCGGGTGCTCGCCGGTCTGCCACATCTGACCGCCCGTCGCCGCCACTTCGCCGGCGAGGCCGTCGGGAGCCGTGCCGAGCATCCAGACCACGCTGCCAGGGCCGGTCACCGCGATCGGGCCGTGCCTGAACTCCATCGCGGGGTAGGCCTCGCTCCACATCCCCGCTGACTCGCGGAGCTTGAGCGCGGCCTCGCTGGCCAGGCCGCAGGTCCATCCGGTGCCGAGGAACGTGAACTGCCGCCCAGCGGTCAGCGCGGCAGGCAGCTCGGCGGCGAGCACCCGCCCGGCCGCCTGCGCCGCGGGCTCGATGTCGCAGCCCAGGTGCGTGAGCAGCAACGCGAGCTCCGTCGTCGCGAACCTGGTCTGGACCACCGATTCCTCGTCGGCGAAGTCAAGCGCGATGAGCGCGTCGGCGACCGCGGCGATCGGGGTGCTCCCGTCGGCGGTGATCGCGACGGTCGGCTGCGCCGCGCCGATCTCGCCGAGCAGCCGCAGGATCTCGGTGGTCGTGCCCGACCTGGTCAGCGCCAGCACCCGGTCGTACCGGCGGCCGGCCGGCATCTCCGAGGCCGCGAACGCGTCCGTCTCGCCCAGGCCAGCCGACTCCCTCGCGACCGCGTAGGACTGGGCGATGAACCACGACGTGCCGCAGCCCACGACCGCGACCCGCTCGCCGGCGGCGGGCAGCAGGCCGGCCACCTCCGACAGCAGGGCCGCGGCGCGGCGCCAGCACTCAGGCTGCGAGGCGATCTCGGCTTCGGTGCGGCCCGCGGCTGCGTTGTGCGTCATAGGTCCGTTCCCCATCGTCATGTCCCGGCCAGCCCTGTCGCGGCGACCGACCGGACGAAGTAGCGCTGAGCCAGCAGGAACACGAGCAGCATCGGAGCCAGGCTCATGACGTTGCCGGCCATCAGCAGCGTCCATTCCGTGGCGTGCGCCCCCTGGAACGTCGCCAGCCCGAGCGGCAGCGTCATCGCGCTGGTCGAGTTGATAGCGATCAGCGGCCACAGGAACGAGTTCCACGAATCGAGGAAGGTCAGCGCGGCCAGTGTCGCCAGGGCGGGCGCCGACAGCGGCAGGACGATCCGCAGCAGCACGGTCAGCCGGCTGGCGCCGTCGACCCTGGCCGCTTCCTCATACTCGATCGGGAGCGTGCGAAAGAACTGGCGCAGGAAGAAGACGCCGAACGCGGTCGCGGCGTTCGGCACGATCAGCGAGCCGATATGGCCGATACCGGCCCCGGCGAGCAGGTTGACGCCGATCCACTTCGTGATGAGGAACTGCGGAATCATGGTCACCTGGAACGGAACCATCAGCGTGGTCATGATCAGCACGAACAGCAGGCCGCGGCCGAGGAACCTGAACCTGGCGAACGCGTAGCCAGCGGCCGAGCAGAGCACGAGGTTGCTCAGTACCGTCGTCACCGCGACGACGGCGCTGTTCCAGAAGAAACGGCCGAACGGGGCGGCATTCAGCGCGTCCCGGTAGTTGGTGAACCGCAGCACGTGCGGGGTCAGGTCGGGCGGGAACCGCAGCGCCTCCGACGACGTCTCGACCGACGTGACGATCATCCAGAAGAACGGGAAGATCAGGATGATCGTCGCCGGCACCAGCACCAGGTGCCAGGGACTGAAGGGCAGGATCCCGCGCCGCCGCGGCCTGGTGATTGCGGGCACGACCGCCGGCGCTTGTGCCTCCTCGGTCAGGTCTACGGTACTCACTGGCACGCCTCCGGCATGACGCTCATTGGCACGATCACGACCGGTAGTAGGTGAACCGGCGGCCGACCCTGAACTGGATCGCCGTCGCCACCAGGATGACGATGAACAGCATGTACGCGATGGCCGAGGCGTAGCCGAAGCTGAAGTCCACGAAGGCCGCCTTGTACAGGTAATACACGAGCACGGTCGTCGCACCGAGCGGGCCGCCCTGCGTGGACAGGTAGACCTCGTCGAACAGCTGGAAGGCGTTGATCGTCAGCCAGACGGCCAGGAATAGCGACGCCGGGCTGAGGAGCGGCAGCGTCACCCGCCGGAAGATCGTCCACCGGCTGGCCCCGTCGATCGCCGCCGCCTCGGTCAGCTCCTTAGGCACGCCCTGCAGCGCGGCCAGGTAGATCACGACCGCGAACCCGGTCCAGCCCCAGATCGTCATCACGACGATGACGCCGAGCGCCTGCGATGGGTCGTTCAGGAACTGCTGCTGCGGCAGTCCGACCAGGCTGAAGAAGTAATTGACGACGCCGAAGGATGGGTCGAAGAGCCAGATGAAGACCAGGGCCTCGCTGATGGTCGAGATGGCCATCGTGGCGTACGCGGCGGTCCGGTAGACCCAGATGAACTTCAGCGGCCGGTTCATCGCGATGGCGAGGAAGAGGCCGACCACCATCGTGCCGGGCACGAACAGCACCGTGTAGACGATCGTGTGCTCGGCGGCCGACAGCACGGCCGGGTCGTGGATCAGGTGCCGGTAGTTCCGCAAGCCGACGAAGGGGGTACGCGGCGAGAGCAGGTTGTTGTGCTGGAACGACATGATCAGCGACCAGACGATCGGCACGGCTCCGAAGAGCAGGATGATCACCGAGGCCGGGGTGACGAACGCCCAGCCCGTGATCGACTCGGAGCGCTTCAGCGCCCGCGACCGCGCGGGACCCCGCCGGCGTTCCCGTGCCGCTAGTACGGTGGCCGCCACCTCAGCCGGAACCTGCCAGGATCGCGTTGACCTTCGCCGCTGCCTGGTCAAGGGCTGCCTTCGGCTCGGACTTGCCAAGCAGCACCGACACGATCATGGTGCCCAGCACCTGGGAGATCTGCGGATAGGTCGCGATCTGCGGACGGGCCTGCTTGACGTTGCCGAGGTTGGCGATGAACGTGCCGACTCCCGGCAGCGCCTTGCTCATCGCAGTGTCGAAGCCCGCCCCGTTGGCCACGGACTGCCGGATCGGCAGGTCACCGGTGGCCAGCGAGAACGCCTTCGCCTGTGCGGGAGCGGTCAGCCAGAGCACGAACTTCTCCGCGGCGCTGACCTGCGCGGCACCGTTGTTGAACAGCACCCAGTTGTCGGGGCCTGCGATCGTCTGGTGACCACCGCTCGCACCGGGGAAGGCGGGCATGACCTGCACGCCGTAGTCCACATTGCCGAATCCGGACAGGTCCCAGGGGCCGGTCACCACCATGCCGATCTTGCCGGAGTTGAACAGGGTGGCGTATGGCGAGTCGGTCGGGTCCAGGTACATCGAGTGATCGGTCACGGCCATCGTCCGCAGGGTGTTCAGTGACTCCAGGCCGGCGGCCGAGTCAAACGCCGCCTTGGTGTTCGAGGAGTTCAGGATCTGGCCGCCGGCCTCCCAGAGCAGCACCTCCCAGTGCCAGACCGTGTCCTCTGAGCCAGGCGTGACGTAGGCCGTGCCGTACTGCTTGATCGACGGCTTGGTGAGCGCCTTCGCGTCGGCCTGGAACTGGGCCCACGTCCAGTTAGGGCTCGGCGGCGTGAGGCCCGCCTGCGCGAAGAGCTTCTTGTTGTAGACGACGGCCAGGTTGTCGACAAGGGCCGGAATGCCGATGATCTTGCCATTGACGGTCGCGACAGCCCGCTCGCCCACCCAGAAGTCGTTCCAGTTCACCGACGGCTTCTGGACGACCTTGGTGAGGTTCACGACCTGAGGGATCTTGGCCACGTTCGGCGCCCACGAGCCGTACACGTACGCGATGTCCGGCTGGGTGCCGCCCCGTACCGCGGTCAGGACTTTCTGCAATGAATTGTCATTGTTGACCTGGAGGACGTTGACCTTGACGCCGCTCGCCTTCTCGTACTGGTTGACCAGCTTGGTGAACTCCCGCTGCTCGGCGCCGGTGTAGCCCTCCCAGATCGAGATGGACTTGCCTGAGCCCGAGCCGCCGCTGCCGGTGCCGCAGGCGGCGATTCCAAGCCCGGCGAACGCACAGGCTATTAGGGCGCGCAGCGCGCGCTGGCGATTGGTTGCCATCGGTGCCCTCGCTCACGCTGTCGGGGTCAGTGAAACCACGCGACGAACATGCGGTGTTTGACGCATATCCTGGGCGTCTCCGGCGCACGGTGTCAACGGGGCACAGAGCACAATCGCGCATATCTTGTGCATGTCATGACGCTGTGCGAACGGCCGTTGCTGCGCGGTCTTGCACGAATCTGGTCACAATGAAACACTTTCGAGCTGTGCTCAAGGTTGCGTTCATCGGTGCGGGCAGCATCGAGTTCACCCGCAATGTCGCCACTGACCTGTGCAGTCTCGCCGGGCTGGGCGATCTCGAGCTAGCCCTGCACGACATCAGCGCCGAGCGGCTGGCGTTCGCCGAGCGGCTGGTCGGTCAGATCGTCGCGCAGACCGGCTCGGCGGCTACCGTGACGGCCTCCGTCAGCCGACTTGACGCACTGCGGGACGCGGACTACGTGATCAACGAGATTCAGGTGGGCGGGTACGCCGCGACCCGGCTCGACTTCGATCTTCCCGCCAGGTACGGGCTGCGCCAGACCATCGCCGACACGATCGGGATCGGCGGGATCTTCCGTGGCCTGCGGACCATCCCCGTCGCAGTCGCGCTCGCGCAGGACATGCTCCGCTGCTGTCCTGGCGCCTACCTGCTCAACTACACCAACCCGATGGCGATGCTGCCGTGCGCGGTCTACGCCGGCACCGGCTTCGAGCGGGTGTACGGGCTGTGCCACTCGGTCAGGGACACGCACGCGTTCCTGGCGAGCCTGGTCGGCGTGGACCAGGAGGAGATCACATTCCAGACGGCGGGCTTCAACCATCAGGCATTCGTGCTGCGGTTCGAGCACCAGGGCGTGTCGCGGTACCCGAAGCTGAGGGAGGTGATCGATGCGGACCCGGAGCTGCAGCGCCGGGCGCGGGTCGAGATCTTCCGCCGGTTCGGGTACTTCCCGACCGAGTCGAGTGAGCACTCGGCCGAGTACGTGCCCTGGTTCATGCGGCACGCCACCCAGGTCGAGCGCTTCCGGATCTTCGTCGGCGACTACCTGGCCCGGTCGGAAGAGAACCTGCGCGAGCTGGATGAGCTCAGCGACCAGCTCGCGGCCGGCCAGCCGCTGGACCTGGAACCGACCGGCGAGCTCGCCTCGCAGTTCATCCATTCCCTCGAGACCGGCGCCGAGGCAACGACCGGCTGATCGACAACCTGCCGGCCAGCGCATGCGTCGAGGTGCCGTGCGAGCTCGGCAAGGCCGGACCGCGGCCGGTTCCGGTCGGCGCCCTTCCTGTGCAGCTGGCCGCGCTGAACCGGACGTTCCTGAACGTGGTCGAGCTGACGGTGCAGGCGGCATTGACCGGACGCAGGGAGTACGTCTACCAGGCCGCGCTGCTCGACCCCAACACGGCCGCGACGCTGACCACGGACCAGATCATCGCCCTGTGCGATGACCTGCTCGAGGCCCACGCCGGGCTGCTTCCCGCGGGCCTGCGCGGCGACGCATCCCGTCCGCAGGTCCGGTAACGCGACCTCCCGGGGCGGCTGGCTCGCCGGGGCGGCACGCCGCCTCAGCCGCCCCGGGGCCTAGCGTTAGGCGCGTGTCCATCCTCGTCGGAACCTCCGGGTGGCAGTACCGCCACTGGCGGGACGTGCTCTATCCGCCTGCCGTCCCGCAGAAGCGCTGGCTCGAGCACTACGCCAGCCGCTACGCCACGGTCGAGAACGACGGCACGTTCTACCGGCTGCCTGCCCGGGAGACCTTCGCCGGCTGGCAGGCGAGGACACCTGCTGACTTCGTGATGGCGATCAAGGCAAGCCGGTACCTCACTCACATCAGGCGGCTGCGCGACCCGGCCGAGCCGGTCGGCAGGCTGATGTCAAACGCCTCCGGCCTCGGACCGCGGCTCGGGCCTGTCCTGCTGCAGTTGCCTCCGAACCTGGCCGCCGACCCGCCTCGACTAGACGCCTGCCTCGCCGAGTTCGCCGCCGCCACGGGCGGCGTCCAGGTGCGCGTCGCGGTCGAGCCCCGGCACCCGTCCTGGTGGACCGATCAGACTCGCGAGGTGCTCACCGCGCACGACGCCGCGCTGTGCTGGGCCGACCGGCGCGGGCGTCCGGTGACACCCCTGTGGCGAACAGCCGGGTGGGGCTACCTCAGGCTGCACGAGGGAGCGGCTGAGCCGTGGCCGCGGTACGGGACGCGCGCACTCCGGTCGTGGCTGGATCGCATCGAGGCGGCCTGGCCTGACCAGGCGCCGGTCTACGTCTACTTCAACAACGATCAGCGCGGGGCCGCCATCGCCGACTCCGCGCAGTTCGCCAGGCTCGCCTGCCAGGCCGGACGCGATGTCAGCAGGACGCCGGCCGGACCGGGCGGCGATCAGCCGCCGCCGAACGCGGCGTAGAGCAGAAAGCCATTCAAGCCGATGATCAGCGCCGCGATGCAGCCCGTCGCGGCGGTGGTCACCCGGCGGTTTACCAGTGACCCCATGACGGTCCGGCGGGACGTCAGCACCACCAGCGGCACGAGCGCGAACGGGATGCCGAACGACAGCACGACCTGCGAGATGACCAGGCTCCCGGTCGCGGGCAGCCCGGCCGCCAGCACCACGAGCGCCGGCAGCATGGTCACGCCGCGGCGCACGAGCACCGGGATCCGGCGGCCGATGAAGCCCTGCATCACGACCTGGCCCGCGTAGGTGCCGACGCTCGATGAGGACAGGCCCGACGCGAGCAGCGCGACCGCGAAGGCGAGCGCGGCGCCGCCGCCGACCATGCGTCGCAGTTCGCCGTGGGCCGCGATGATCGCGTCGGAGCCGGGCGCCCCTGTGCCGCGGAACAGCGCCGCCGCGACGAAGAGCATGGCCAGGTTGATGATCCCAGCCGAGCCGAGCGCGACGACCACGTCGAGCCTGGCGAAGCCGAGCACTTCGCGGCGCTCCGCGTCGTCGCGACACGAGACCCGCGACTTGGTCAGCGCCGAGTGCAGGTAGATAGCGTGCGGCATGACGGTCGCCCCGATGATCCCCGTCACGAGCAGCAGGCTCTCCTTGCCCGCGAGGCTGGGGACCAGTCCGGCCGCGATGCCCGGCGCCGACCCGCCGACGACAGCGAGGTCGTAGCCGAAGCCGAGCAGGACGATGCCGAGCAGGCCGGCGATGGCGAGCTCGAACCTCCGGTAGCCGCGGTGCTCCAGGGCCAGGATGCCGAAAGCCACCGCGGCCGTCATCAGCCCGGCGGCCAGCAATGGCACGCCGAAGAGCAGGTTGAGCCCGATGGCGGCGCCGACGAACTCCGCGAGATCGGTGGCCATGGCGATCAGCTCGGCCTGCACCCACAGGCCGAGCGAGACGGCGGGAGGCAGGTGGTCACGGCACAGCTCGGGCAGGTCGCGGCCGGCCGCTATGCCGATCTTCGCCGACAGGTACTGCACGAGCATCGCCATCAGGTTCGCCGCGACAATGGCCCAGCCCAGCGCGTATCCGGAGATCGCCCCCGCCGAGAAGTTCGTCGCGAAGTTGCCTGGATCGATATACGCCACGGCCGCGACGAACGCCGGGCCGAGCAGGGCCGCCACCCCGCGCACCCGGCCGCGGGCACGCAGTACCCGCAGCGCGCTGGGCGTCGTGAGCCCGTCCGCCTGGCCCCCGGCCAGCCCTACCGCGGCCCCGGCTCCCGGCTGCGCTGCCGAGTCCGCGGTCATCGGGCGGGCCTCAGCCGACCGACGGGCCGAGCCCGAGTGACTGCGGGGTGCTGGCGTCCGGCGACGGCTGGTTCAGACCCTCGTCCAGCGGCCCGAACTCAGTCATCAGCGCGGCGCTGCCGCCCCACGGCGTCTGCTCCTCGGCGACCAGGGTGCTGGTGGTCAGCAGCAGCCCGGCCACCGACGCGCCGTTCTGCAGGGCCGAGCGGGCGACCCGCAGCGGGTCGATGATGCCCATCTTGATCATGTTGCCGAACCGGCCGGCCAGCGCGTCAAAGCCCTCGTCCCGGCCGAGCCCGGCCATCTTGGCGACGATCTCCTGGCCCGCGTAGCCGGCGTTGCTGGCAATCAGGTACGCCGGCTCCGCCAGGACCCGCCGCACGATCTCCACGCCCGTAGCGTAATCGCCGGTCACGTCGAGGTCATCAAGCGCCTGCTCGGCGTGCAGCAGCGCGGCACCCCCGCCGGCCACGATGCCCTCGGCCATCGCTGCCCTGGTCGCCGACAGCGCGTCCTCGACCCGGTGCTGCAGCTCCTTGAGCTCGGCGTCGGTCGGCGCGCCGACCTTGATGACGGCGACCTTGCCGGTCAGCGCGCCGATCCGCTCGGTGAGGACGTCCTCGTCGACGCCGAAGGTGGCGCGCTCGAGCTCGGCCCGCAGCTGCGCGACCCGGAACCCGACCGCGTCACCTGAGCCGGCGCCGCCGACGATCGCGGTGCGGTCAGCCGTCACCCTGACCTGCGCGGCCCGGCCCAGCTGGCTGGTCGTCATCGTCTCCAGGGTGAAGCCGGAGTGCTTGGAGAGGACATCGCCGCCGGTGATGGCGGCGATGTCCTCGAGCTTGTGCAGCCGCCGGTCGCCGAATCCCGGCGCGCGCACGGCGACGCACTGGAAGATGCCGTTCGCGTGGTTGTGCACCAGCATGCTGAGCGCCGTGCCCTCGACCGCCTCGGCGACGATCACCAGCGGGCGAGGTTCCCGCATGATCTTGTCGAGCAGCGGCATGAGCTGCTGGACCTTGGTGATCTTCTCGCTGCAGAGCAGGATGTACGGGTCGGTGACGACCGCCTCGAGGCTCGCCGGTCTGGTCACCATGTACGGCGAGAGGTAGCCGTTGTCGAACTCGAAACCCTCGATGAAATCGACGCTCATGCCGTGGGCCGCCGACTCCTCGACGGTGACGATGCCGCCGTCGCCGACGGTGTGCAGCGCCCTGGCGATCACCGCGCCCACCATGTCGTCGTCGTTAGCCGAGATGGCGGCGACCCGGCAGTAGTCACTTTCCGTGGTCACCGGGTAGGCGACCTCATGGAGGCGACCCACCAGGCGGGCGACCGCCATGTCGATGCCGCGCTTGACCAGGACGGGGTTGGCGCCCGCCCCGATGGCCTTGTTGCCCTCCCGCACGATGGCCTGCGCGATGACCGTCGCTGTGGTGGTGCCGTCGCCGACGATGTCGTTGGTCTTGATCGCCGCTTCCTTGACCAGCTGCGCCCCCATGTTCTGGAACTGGTTCTTGAGGTGGATTTCCCTGGCGATCGTGACGCCGTCGTTGGTCACGACCGGCGAGCCGGTGATCTTCTCCAGGATGACGTTGCGGCCCTTCGGCCCGAGGGTGGACTTCACGGCCTCGGCCAGCTGGTCGACGCCGGCCATCAGCAGGTCACGGGCTTCGTCGCTGAAACGCAGTTCCTTGGCCATCGGCCCTCCTTGCTGTGCGTGGAATGGCAGAACCTCGCGGGCCGGGCCCGCTAAGGCACGAGGATGGCGCGGCCGCGCACCCGGCCAGCGTCCAGATCGGCGAGCGCGTCCGGCGCCGCGTCCAGCGGATAGGTCTTGGTGTGCAGCGTCACCTTGCCCGTCTGGGCGAGGACCATCAGCTCAGCGAGATCGTTGTAGGTCCCGACGATGTTGCCGATGATGTTGCGTTCGGTCGAGATGATGTCCAGGGTCGGGATCGTGACCGTGCCCCCGTAGCCGATCACGAAGTACGAGCCGGCCCGGCCGGTCATCGCGAACCCGTCCTGCTCGGCCCCCTGCTCGGCGACGAAGTCCAGCACGACCTCAGCGCCGCGGCCGCCGGTCAGCTCGCGGACCGCCTCGACCTGGCCGCCGTCGGCGACGACGGTGTGCTCGGCGCCGAGCTGCTCAGCGAGCTTCAGCGCGTCGGGATTGCGGTCCACGACGATAATGCTCGCCGCGGTCAGCGCCGCCAGGCACTGGATGCCGATGTGGCCGAGGCCGCCCGCGCCGATCACCACGCAGGTCGTGCCCGGGTACAGCAGCGGGATCGCCTTCCGCACGGCATGGTAGGCCGTGATCCCGGCGTCCGCGAGCGCGGCGACGTCCTCCGGCCTGGTCAGCGGATCGAGCTTCACGCATGCCCGCGCCGAGGTCAGCAGGTACTCGGCCATGCCGCCGTCGCGCGAGAGGCCGGGGAACTCGGCGGCCACGCAGTGCATGTCGTCGCCGGCCCGGCAGGCACGGCATAGGCCGCACGTCGGCGTCGGATGCAAGATCACGGTGTCGCCAACGGCGAGGTTGGTCACCGCGGGACCGACTTCGTGCACCCAGCCCGCGTTCTCGTGGCCCAGGACATAGGGCAGCGGCGTGCCCATCGCGGCATCCCACTGGCCTTCGATGATGTGCAGGTCGGTGCGGCACACCCCGGCGCCGCCGACCCGCACGATCACGTCCAGCGGCCCGCGGATGGCAGGTTCAGGTATCTCGTCGATCACCGGCGTGCTGTGGAACGCGTGCAAACGGACGGCTTTCACTGGGCCTCCTCTTTCACTGGGCCTCCTCGCCTAGCCCTGATGTGCCGTAGCGGTGCCGCA
>WNGP01009707.1_pt1 | contig 14317 bp, 9 predicted proteins | sample 5407671 | NCBI WGS metagenome assembly WNGP01 (sample SAMN13153381, study PRJNA577476) | soil metagenome | isolation source: 40 cm soil or saprolite under Garry oak tree replicate 2 | place: USA:California | collected 2016-06-15 | reverse complement strand
GCCGAGTGGCTGTGACGCATAGCAAGAATTACTGCCAGTGGCTAAAGCTCGTCCCGAAGGATTTTGAAAACGATTGTGTTATCGACTGTGCCTTGCAAATCCTCTGTTCCCGGACCGCTGCCGAACGCAATGACATCGTCCACCGTGCCGAGGGCTGATTTCGCGTAAAACGCCGCCGGCTCCAACTGTTCCGCTTTCGCTTGATCGCTTTCGTTCCCGTTTAACTTGCCTTGGATTTTCGCCGCGCCGTATGACCTTGTGCCGTTCGGACCGGTTGCCCAGGTTATCCATGGCTGTCCGGCTGAATTAAGTCCGAGTAACGCAATTCCGCTGTCTTTGCGGAAAGGGAAACCGTTTAAGCTCAACCCGCCAATAGCGGCATCTCCGCAGACAACGATTGTCGATCTTTGGCCGGCATAGCGTCGCGCGACGGCAACCGCGCGGTCTAGCTCCACGGTTTCGCTAAGCGTTCTTTCCCCGTTGTTTTCCTCCGCAGCCTTGCGCATTAATCCTGCATCGACGACGAGCAAGTATCCGCCAGCGTTGTACTGAAGTAATTCAATCGCTCGACGCACCATATCGGAAAGACTCGGTTGCTGGCTGCGCTCTTCGACTTGATTCGCGAACGCGAGATCTACATTACTGAACGCACCGAAGAGTTTCGGCCGGCGCCACGCGGGAATCGCTTCAAGTTCGGCCCGCGTGCGAACGATGTCGAAGCCGTTGCGACGCAACTCGAGTAAAAGATCGCGCCCGTCCTGTCTCTCTCCGCCTTTTGTGCTGGGAAGAAACTGCGCCGCGCCGCCGCCCATTGCGATGTCGATCTTTCCACCATCAACAAATTCAGCTGCAATGGCATCGACGTCGTTTGGATCAACCGGATGTCCATAAAAAGCCGCGTTGGTTGCGTCAGTCATTTTCGCATCCGTTACAAGACCAGTGGCCCGTCGATTTTCCCGCGCTAATTCAACGATGCTCGTGATTGGTTTCCCGTCGCCATTGATCGCGACCGCGCGATTAGTCACTCTCACTCCGGTCGCAAGCGCAGTTGCGGCGGCCGCCCGGTCCGGGGCGGCGAAATCTTTCGAGTAATTGATCAGTAAAGCCAGATGAGTCATCGAATCGAGGCTCAGGCGCCCGCCCGCGCCGCCGGCATAGGCCCGCGTCGGAGCCAAACGGCCCGGAGCAAGTCCCTCTCCGATAAATAAAATAATTCCGAAAGGCTTCCGAATGACCCAGTGTTGAAAATAAAGAACACCAAGCCCGGCAAACGCGAGGAGACAGAAAAGCGCCAGTAACTGATTGCGCCATTTCATGAGGCCGATGTAGGCGCGCATCCTTTGCATTGTCAACGAAAGAACCGCTTGTCGATGTTCACAATCATCGGCAAAGTGCGGCCCATATGGCGGGCCCGGTCATGCTCATTATTCGGGATGGTTGGGGTATTAATCCCGGCGGGTGGGAGAAGCGTGAGCAAAATGGAGACGCAACGCTTCTCGCGCGGACTCCGTTCCACGACAAACTGTACCGGGATTATCCGGGTAGTAAATTGAGCGCCAGCGCGGCCGACGTCGGCTTGCCCGAAGGGCAGATGGGCAACTCAGAAGTTGGCCATCTCAACCTAGGAGCGGGTAGGATCGTTTATCAGGACCTGACCCGAATTAACAAGGCAATCGCCGAGGGCGAACTAGCCCGCAATCGAGTATTGCAGGAAACGTTTGCTGGCGCGAAGAATCATCGCCTTCATTTGCTCGGGTTAGTTTCGGATGGCGGTGTTCACAGCCACTATTTGCATCTAATCGCACTTGCAAAGGCAGCCAAGGAAGCGGGCGTTACCGAAATCTTCGTCCACGCTTTCACTGACGGACGGGATGCGTCACCAACGGGCGGTGCCGCTTATCTAAAAACGTGTAGAGAAGAGTTGCAGAAGAGCGGCGCCCAGATCGTTACAGTTGTAGGCCGCTACTTCGCGATGGATCGCGATCGCCGCTGGGACCGGACCAAAAAAGCCTGGGACGCAATCGTTCTCGGTCAAGGCGAAGTGTGCAAATCATCGCCCTCTGCGGCGGTGGATCAGCAATACTCACTTGGAAAAACTGACGAGTTCATGCCGCCACTTATTTTTTCTTACGCAAATGAGCAGCGCGTACGTGATGGCGATTCTGTGTTGTTTTTCAATTTCCGCGCGGATCGCGCGAGACAATTGTCGCAGGCCTTTTTGCTGAAGGATTTCGACGGCTTCGATCGCGAAGTATCGCCGCAGGTCCACTTTGTCTCTCTTACCCAGTATGATGTGACTTATCCTTCACCATTCATTTTTGCTCCGGAGGCGTTGCCGCACATTTTGGGCGAGGTTGTAAGCGCCGCTGGCAAGTCGCAACTGCGCATTGCCGAGACGGAAAAATATCCGCACGTGACGTATTTTTTTAACGGCGGAATTGAGCGCGCGTTTCCTGGCGAGGACCGGAAGATCGTGCCGTCACCAAAGGTCGCGACCTACGATCTTCAGCCCGAAATGAGCGCCCGTGCGGTCACTGATGAGGTGCTCGCGCGAATGGCAGATTACGACTTAATCATTCTGAACTTTGCCAATCCGGACATGGTCGGTCACACCGGAATTCTAGAAGCGGGGATTAAGGCGGTGGAAACGGTCGACGAATGTGTTGCGCAGATTATTTCGAAGCTTCTCGATCTAGATGGCAAATGTATCGTCACCGCCGATCACGGAAATTGCGAGCAGATGCGAAATCCCGACGGCTCGCCAAACACCGCACACACCACCAATCTCGCCGCACACACCACCAATCTCGTGCATTTTATTTATGTGGCCAAAGATGCGGCTCGATTTTGCTGCGAAGATGGAATTCTGGCCGATGTCGCGCCAACGCTTTTGTTTCTGCTCGGAATGCCGCAGCCAAAGGAGATGACCGGGCACAGTTTGCTCGTACCGATTTCCGGGAAAACCGGGATGGCCTAGAAAGACCGACAACGCGCGGCTGCCACCTCGTCGAACGTGATTTCCAACTGTCGATTGAATGCTCGCGTCCCAGCCACAGCGATCCGTTGCAAAAAGTGAATTCGATTTTCGGGCGTTGTATTCCACAAGCGCGCCCCATCCGACCGGAATCTCCGAATCACGAAATAGCTCCTGCGGCAGGACCAGAAAAAATAAATTGGCAGAGCGGTAGCCAATCAATTTGTCGAACTTCGTGCAATCGTAGAGACGATTTTGGAGCGCACTTAGCTGACGCAAGACGCGCGCATAGCCGCGGTGACCGATCGCTGTGAAATCGTGTGAATCGAATTCGGGAAAGAGCGAATCGTTGATCCGTAGGTTGGGATGATGCAGCCGCAGGTGTTTTTCGAGGATCTGACGGCGGTGACAAACCGCGTCGAGAAGTCTGCGAGTACTCTCACTACGGCAATTGTCTCTTCGCAAATCGGGAAGCGCTTGCTTGCATTCAAAGATCGCTGTCGACCCAAACTTTTTCGGCAGCGGTCGATAAGCTGCGACATCGGCCCGAAATCGGCATCGCGGCAAACTGACTTCCATCGCGCAAGCAGAGTAGCCGTGCGCTTGCGTCCAGAGAAAAGCGAGGCGTTTTAGCCGAGCATGCCTCGTCGTTTCGCCGTGGGCGTTAGTTATTCCCGCAGCCATTTGGCGAGCTCGCGCGCCCAGTAAGTGATGATGATATCGGCGCCCGCGCGCCGGAGCGCAGTCATGATTTCGAAAACAGCGGGGCGTTCCTCCACAACCCCCTTTTCCGCGGCTGCTTTGAGCATCGCGTACTCACCACTCACGTGGTAAACCGCGGTCGGTTTTCCAAAACGCTCATGCACTCGCCATAAGATGTCGATGTAGGGCAAGGCTGGTTTCACCATGACGATGTCCGCTCCTTCATCGATATCCAGAGCAACCTCACGGAGCGCTTCATCTGCGTTGGCGTAATCCATCTGATAAGAACGACGATCGCCAAATTGCGGCGGGCTTTCCGCGGCGTCGCGAAATGGGCCATAAAAAACAGAGGCAAATTTGGCCGCGTAACTCATGATGCCGGTTTGATCAAAGCCGCCGGCATCGAGTGCTTCGCGAATCGCACCGATCCGGCCATCCATCATATCGCTCGGCGCGACCAGATCCGCGCCAGCTGCGGCATGAGAAAGGGCAGTTTTAACTAAAAGCTCGACGGTTTCATCATTGAGCACATGGAAATGATCGCCGTCGATGCGTGTGACGCCGCAGTGACCGTGGCTCATATATTCGCACAAGCAGACATCGGTGATTGCGATGAGATCGGGGCATTTTGATTTAATGGCTTGAAGCGCTTCCTGAACCACCCCATTTTCTGCGTAGGCACCGCTTGCCTGTTCGTCTTTTTTTTCCGGAATTCCAAAAAGCAGGACCGCCTGCAGCCCAAGATCTTGGGCGCGCTTGGCCTCATCGGCAATTTCCTTCAGGGAAAGCTGGAAAACGCCCGGCATGTTCGCGATCGGGCGCCGTCGCTCCAATTTTTCGTTTACAAAGAGCGGGAGGACCAAATCATGCGCGCTTAGTTGTGTCTCGCGGACGAGATTTCGCAGAGCGGGGGAACGCCGCAAACGGCGCGGGCGATGCAGCAATCTTCTCACGAGCGAAGCGTACCCGCTTGGCCGAAACGCCGCAAGCTCGCCACAGGCCGAGTCCGTCCGACTGGCGGACTTGACGGGGAGAAGCGTTCCATGTAGCGCCTGCTGGCAGCAGCGCAATATGAATCGTCCGGTCCTGACCCGCCCGACCGACTACTTGCTAGTCGACATCAGCAACTCCTATGCGAAATTTGCTTTTGCATCGACAAAGCGGATTTCAACTCCCGTTCGGATTGCCACTAACAAGCTTTCAGGCAGCGTATTTTCGCGATTCTTAGGACAGCGAAGGGTCCGGAAGATAGTCGTCTCATCAGTGGTTCCCAAAAAAAATCGCATGATTTCAAAGGCCGCCGGAAAAACCGGGGTACTCTGGTTGAATTCGACCGTGAAACTTGGCGTGGGGATTGATTATCCCGCCCCCGAAACGATCGGAGCCGACCGGCTGGCGAACGCCGCGGCCGTTGCAGCGCTTTACGGTTGTCCCGCCATCGTCGTGGACTTCGGCACCGCGGTGACTTTTGACATTGTTTCCGCTCGCCGCAACTACATCGGCGGTGTAATCGCGCCGGGGCTCGAGGCGATAACCAATTTTCTTTACCAGCGAACGGCTTTGTTGCCGAAGCTCTCTTTGAAAGAGCCGCGACGCGCGATCGGACGATCGACAATCAGCGCGATGTTGTCTGGCGCGGTATTTGGTTATCGTGGACTGGTCCGCGAGATTCTTGCGCGGATCCGGGCGGAGCAGTTTCCGAGCGGAAAGCTTCACGTGGTGGCCACAGGCGGTTACGCGCGACTCATCGCAGCGCAGTTGCCGGAGATCACGGCAGTCCGTGCGCACCTCACTCTGGAGGGGCTACGGATTATGGCCAATCTCAATTCGTAATTTTCCGCTGAACGCGCGCCGCGCAAATCAAGCTGTGTTCATCCAGTTGTATTGGGCACGATTTCTGCGAAACTGGGCGGAGTTGATTGGAAATTTGGACTTGTCATCGCAAATGAGGAAAACTTCTATCTTTACCCACATGAGAATTTGGAAAATCACTGCCGTTGCAGCGCTGGCGCTCAGTTCGTTTGCAGCAGACAACGTCGCACCCACGAAATCGGAGCTGGAAGAGATGTACAATAAGGCGTTCCGTGAGTTCGATGCGAACAATTTTCCGCAAGCGTTAAAGGAACTCGACGCGATTGATGCCCGCCAGCCCGAACTCGCACCATCTCAAAATTTGCGCGGCGTAATCCTGATGCGGCAAGGCAGCTACGACAAAGCGGAAGCAGCCCTGCTCGAGGCGGCTCGGATCGATCCTAAGTTCTGGAATGCGCGCTTCAACCTGGCGGAAATTCCGTTTCTCAAAAAAGACTGGGCGGAAGCGCGCAAGCGCTTTGAGCATCTCCTCTCGGGCGGCCAGTCTGATCTGGCGAGTGAAGCGTCGCAGCTCATTCAATACAAGGTTCTCCTGACTTACCTGCTCGAAGGAAAGGAGAACATGGTTGATTCCATTCTGGCCAAGTTGGAGCTTTCGCCCGATACGCCGGCGGTAGATTATGTAAAAGCGGCTGTCGCGCTCCAACACAAGAATGAAAAAGAAGCAAAGGATTGGGTGGCCGTAGCCGAGAAGAATTTTTCGCCGCAACTGAACAAACTCTTTGCAGAATCACTGTACGAAGTCGGCTGGCTTGAAAAGCCAGCTGGCCAGGCCCGGGCCTCCCTGCCCTTAATGACCGCTGCCGAGCGCTCGGAAAAAACAAAGGCCGTAGCGCATTCAAAATTCGAGCAAGCGCAGCAGGCGCTAAGGCAGCGCGACTTCGGGACTGCTGGCAAACTAGTCGGCCAAACTCGATCCGAAATTCCGCGAGGCGCAATACAATCTCGCGCAAATTCCATTTAAGAAAAAAGACTACGCCAAAGCACGGGAGCGTTTCGAAACACTGTTTAAACAGACTCCTGGTGGAGACAAGAATCAGGCAGCACAGCTCATCAAATTTAAGATTTACATGACGCTTTTGCTCGAAGGCAAAGAGAGTCGGGCCCAGGCCCTTATGGAGCAGTTCCAGTTTACGGGAGATACCCCGGCTCTTTATTATGCTCAGGCCGCATGGGAATTCAAACACAGTAATCCAGAAAAGGCGGCCGACTGGACCGCATCAGCGAAAAAGATTTATTCGCCAGCGCTCAATAGTGTTTTTGCGGACACTTTTTATGACGTTGGCTGGATGCAGAGTCCAGAAATGGCGGCGGCGCCCGCAGCTGCATTTGACACTGGCAGTGTCATTGCATCACAAACCGAGGGAAGCCCCGCAATTGAGCCGAGTCCTATCCCTGACACTACTGTTGCCGCAAACAAACAGGCAGAAAGGTCGAGGGACGAATCTCTTGCTTCTTCGGCCCCAGCGGCGAACCCACGGATTCCTGGGATGGAAGCCACAAGTCCGGGAGCAAGAGCTGAACCTCCTGCCGTTCCAGCCCCCAATGAATCGGCTGCGGTGGGAACAAGCGGTAAGCCAGAAGAAGTGCGTGCAGCTCCGGTTTCGGGATCCTCCTCTACTGCAGAATCCACGGCGGCGGGAGCTTCGCCCTCTGGGGCTGTAAATGCTTCATCTGCTCCCTCAGGACAAAATGAACAGCCGGGTCTCGGCCAAACAAAAGCCGGCCCGCCTGTCGTTGCCACGGCGCCCACCACGGTTGCTCGGGGTGGGCTCCCTGAGACTTCTCAGCCCCGTGTTAGGGAGATGGTGAGTCGGCGAACGTTGTTTGTCGGTGGGTTGCTGTTAGCTGGCATCTTTCTTTTGGCTTGGGTGGTTGTGCCCGAGCTTCGCCGCTATCCGTTCAATATCTCGGGTTACCGGCGGGCCCGATCTGTTACAAGATCGCACTCTTTCGAGCCAAGGATTGCTCCGGCGGAAAAGGCGATTGCGCTAAGCAATGGTTTTTTCGGTGGACCGCGCCAAGTTTCGCTGCGATTGACGGCGTCGAAACCTTCGTCGCGGAGCAGCGCGTTGCCATCAATCAAATCGAGCGGTGCTCTTGGCCGATTAGCGGATGTGGGAGAAGACTCAGGAGCTCCAGCTTATCACAAGATGGAGCAGGATCGCGAATTGCCTCCGATTGCCAAGCCAATCTTTGAGTCCTCAGTGAGTCCAATTGTCGAACAAACCGCCGAGATCTCATTGCCGGGTGTCCGGAAAGCGCCAGAGCTCGCTGAAGTTCCAGCCATTACTGAGTTAAAGACGACGTCCGCCATGCCAGCGGAAGAGCCAACTGAAATTCCGGTGGTTGCTGAGGCAGCTACAGCGCCAGTTATGGAGCCAGTAGTAGCCCCTGAGATCGAGCCGATCGCACAAGGGCAGCCGATTCCTCAAGTGCCACCGCCAGCAGAAGAGCCAGTTGAAACTCCTGTGGTCGCTGAGGAAGTGGCAATGTCCGCCGTAGGGTCAGCAAAGGAGCTTGAATTTGAACCTAAGGTAGAGCCCGAAGTCGAACCTATCGAAAAAGAGCGGGCTGTTCCCTCCCGACTGGCCGCTTCTGCGATGCAATCTTCCGAGGCTGAAACGATTGATGAGGCTGTATCTAATTTCCCAAATGCCCTTTCCTCCGAGTCCGTATTGCCGCAACCAACTGCCCTTGAAACTATGCCTGAACCGACCGAAGTCCCAGCCGCCGCGAACACGCCTCGTTTTGCTCCTGCCGCACACACAGCCGTGCAGCTGACTTTCTCCTTCGAGATCGTCTCCGTACAACTGACGCCGACTTTCAAGGTGCGTGCCTTGCAAGTGCGGCCCGCGTCAAAAATCGTAACGATGCGCCTTGCCCCATCGGAACGTCCGCAACCCGAGATTCAGCCGCAGGTGACATTCGAAATCGCGAAAATTGAGCCTACAGGCTCTGGTCTCGGAACAGTTCGGCTTATCAAATCGCCGCATCAGCGGCAGCAATCAGTGCAGCAACCAGTCGCCATCGCTTCGCCTTCATTCGAGGTTACAGCCTTGCAGCCGGTTTCGAGTTCAGACGCTGCCGCCGCCGCCATCCAGCTTGCTCCGTCGGAGCAAGGACAGGCCCATGTGCAGGTTACCGCAGACTTCCAAATGGCAAAGGTGGAATTTTCATCGTGCTTTGAAATAACGGGGGTCGTTCTCAATTCGACTGCCAGGCACGTTTCCGTGCAGTTGGCTGCCGCTGATCCGAGTGCCATCGAAGAAGCGCCCGTCTTTGATATTGCGAACGTGCGACTTACCGGCAGCGGCGATAGCGAAATACTGGAGCTCGATGCCGTTGACACCGCGCCGCAACAATCGTAAGAGCGATCGCAAAAGCGCTTGGCGCCCTTGACGTCGGTGCCTTTTGGCCCCGGGGCCGCTGTCCGACGCAGGTGGGTACCGATCTCAGCGCCGCTTAACGAAATGGCCGCGATTGAGTGATTGCAGCAGCTTCGGAAGAAATTCTCCGTCTCGTCGAATCAATTTGCCGTCGAAATAGATTTCTCCACCGCCGTATTCTGGGCGCTGGATGCTTACCATATCCCAGTGAACCTGGCTCCGATTCCCATTGTCCGCTTCTTCGTATGCTTGTCCCGGAGTCAGATGAAAGGAGCCGGCGATTTTCTCATCGAATAATATATCCCGCATCGGTTGTAAAACGTGAGGATTAAAACCAAGCGAAAATTCTCCGACATAACGGGCGCCCGCATCTGAATTGAGGATTCTGTTAAGCTTTTTCGTTTCGTTACTCATCGCATCCACAATTTTTCCATTCTTAAACTCAAGACGGATTCCATCGAAACCAATCCCCTGGTAAATGCTTGGAGCGTTGAACGTAACATGACCCTGAACGGAATCTCTTACCGGGCAACTGAATACCTCGCCATCTGGAATATTGCGATCGCCACCGCAGATCACGGCAGGAATCCCTTTCATACTGAAGCGGATGTCTGTGCCTGGCCCCTTGATTTCGACACGATCTGTTTTTTCCATCAACCGCTTGAGCGCCTTCATGCCGGGCTGAAGCTTGCGATAATCCAGTCCGCACACGGTAAAGTAAAAATCTTCAAAAGCCTCGGTGCTCATCCCGGCAAGCTGTGCCATCGACGGAGTAGGCCAGCGTAAGACCACCCATTTCGTTTTCTTAACTCGCTGGTCCTGCACAGCACGCATCCTCTTCGCCACCAATTTCATCTTCTCCGCCGGCACATCGGATAGTTCCGTGACGTTGTTGCTGCCGCGGACAGCGATATACGCGTCCATTTTTTTCATTCGTGCCAGTTCATGGCTCGCAATTAGGCTTAATTGTCGATCCGATGCTTCAAGGGCGAGCGAGCGGCTTACCCGAGCATGGTAATTCTGCACAAACGGAATGCCTCCAACGTTTCGCGCTGCTCGGATCAGCGCGATTGTCATTTCGTCCGGAACGTCAAATGCTTCGATCAGAACCGTTTCATTGCGCTTGAGTCGAATGGAATATTCCACAAGAAGTTTGGCGAGATCGTCGAATCGGGCATCGTGCATAAGACGGTTATGATTCCACCGAGCGCGGCAGATGCAACTGAGCTTATTGGCCAGCGCTCGAGCTAGCCCTGCACCAGACATTTTTCTCTAAACGCTTAAGTCGACGTCACGCTGGCGCGGCCAATCGAATGATAGTGAAAACCGAGATGGATCATCGTTTCCGGGTCCAATAAGTTTCGCCCGTCAAAAACGATTGGCGTCCTCATTTTGTTCTTCACGATCGCGAGATCGACATTGGCGAATTCGACCCATTCCGTGGCGATGATCAGTGCTTCGGCATTGCTCACAGCCTCGAGAGGGGATGAAGCAAATTCGGCAGCGCTGATCGTCTTCACGGCCCGAGCTTTTTCTATTCCCTTCGGATCGTAGGCGACGACATGTGCTCCTTCGCGCAACAGATCCGCAACGAGCTCGATCGCGACAGAGGAACGAATATCGTCAGTGTCTGGTTTAAATGTGAGGCCCCAAACGGCAATACGTTTTTCGCGCAAAACCCAGAGCGTCTCTCGAATGGCTTTTAGAAAGCGCTCCTTTTGCATCCTGTTTATTCGCTGCACCTCCTTCAGCAGATCAAATGGAACACCGAGCCTTTCGCTGATCGTGATGAATGCCGCAATGTCTTTAGGAAAACAGGAGCCGCCGTATCCGATTCCAGCATTCAAAAAATCACGGCCGATGCGATGGTCCATGCCAATTCCGTCCGCCACTTTTTCGACATCAGCTCCGCTCGCCTCGCAAATCACCGAAACCGCATTGATGTATGAAATTTTCAGAGCGAGAAACGAGTTTGCGCAATGTTTGATGAGTTCGGCGCTGGTAATATCGGTGACGAGAATCGGGGCCATGAAGGGTTCGTAGACTTTCTTCATCAGGTCGATGGCGTGCTCGCTCTGCGCGCCAATTACGATCCGGTCCGGGTGCATTAAATCGGCGACCGCACACCCTTCACGCAAAAATTCAGGATTGCTCACGATGTCGAAGCTTGCGCCGTGCCGATTGTAGCGTTTGATCGATTCCGCGACTTTTTCGCCTGTTTTTACCGGCACCGTGCTCTTGTCGACAATCACCCGATACTCGGTCAGTACTCCTGCGATCTCGCGCGCCACTTTCTCCAAGAACCTAAGATCGACATCGCCATTTGGTTGCTGCGGAGTGGGAACGGCAATAAAGATGATCTGGGCTTTCTCCACCCCTTCCCGAATGCTGCTGGTAAAGCGTAGCCGATGCGCTGAGACATTGCGGTGAATTACCTCCTCCAGGCCGGGCTCATATATCGGCACCTTGCCTGCCTGCAAAGCTTCGATTTTCTGCAAGTCGTTATCGACGCAAATGACGTTATGGCCGACGTCCGCAAAACAGGCGCCGGTAACGAGACCGACATAACCCGAACCGATGATTGCGAGGTCCATAAACCGAAAAACGCAGCGACTCAGTCGCGGGGGCACGAACGTCCGGTCGAACTTGAGAGCGGCAACATTGTTCGCGAGGCCTCGTTCATTGGCCTTCGGAAGTAGGATCGAAATTCAGATCGACTCCAAACTTCGGAAATGCTTTCAGCGTCAAACTGAATAGGACGCCATATTCCTTTACACCCTTGTTGTCGCGGATTACGCCGCCGAATGAGGCAACCCAGCTGGTCAAATCGCGATAAATAGCATACCGCTGCTCCTCGAGAAGGGCGGTCGTCGCTTCGTATTGTTCTTGGACGCCGACGCCCCAATTGTCATCGATGCGATAATATCCACCGACAACGAATAAGCTGCTGTCGATGAAGAAAGGATTACCATTCAGATACCGATGCCCGACGCTCGTTTGCAAATTCGCTACCGGTTGAACAGTCATGATAGTATCGATTTCCGTAAAACCTTTGTCGAAAGCCGGCACTTGGGAGTTGACCGTGAAACTCACCCAGGGCAGGGGTGTAAAGCGGATATTGTTAAAAAAGTTTGAATACTGCGTACGATCGTACGGATTATCGAGATTCACATCAAAGAAGCTATCGAGTTCAAACCAGGTGACCGTTTGGTCGTCGCGCCGTGTTTCCAAACGATTGCGAAGACCGAGTCGCCAGACTGTCCAGCTATCGATCGAATCGATTGGGGTGAATTGTGGAAAATCAATTGCCCGAAGTTGGGTGGAGGGTTCAAATCGATCGAACTGCAAAATCGAGATCGGGTTTGGCCCATTTTCCGAAACGTACGAGAAATTTGTGAACGGTTGAATGACGTGGAGAAGACCATCCAGGCCGAACGCGCGGCTTTGGACATTTTCCCACGTTCGGGAGACCTTGAAAGAGGCTTCCACTCCCGTATCAAAGACGGTGCGAAATGTGTCCCCACCGAAGTCAATTGGTTGGGCCAGCGTCGGGTTCGGCAGCAGGAAATTGGGCACCAGCGGATTAGGATTTGGTGTGAAGATGGTGTTCCCGAGATCGCGGGTATCCGAATAGTACGTCCCGCGAAAGCCGACCCGTGGCACGATAGAAAGCCAGCCAAAGTAAGTGTTCGGATATAGGAATTGATGGAAAGTATCGAGACGAGTGCTGCCATAATTTTCAAAGCCGGAACCTTCAGGGAATTGCAACCGCAGGTCAGCGAAGCCGGTTTCGCCTTCATAGAAAATTGGCCCGCCGAAGAGAGCGTGACGCTTAATGTCCAATACTACTTCTGGCAAGCGTTCTGTTGTCGTGAAAAACTCGTTCGCCTGAAAGCGCACGATCCCCGTCAACGTGTAAAATGGGTCCGTTTTTGTTAGCGCGACGACATTGTCCGGAACAGGATCCACACGAAATTCCCCTTGATAAAAATCCTGCATAACAAACGGATCGCTGAGTTTTGTTAGATTGGCGATACCGTAGATATCATCGGAAAAATTCGTCCGATCCTGCAGGCTGAGCCGGTAACGCCCGGTAGGAACGCCCGTTCGTGGCACAGCCGTGTCATTTATTTGCGGATTCTGGTCCTGGATGTAATAAGTTTTGAGCTTGGCCCAGCTGGTGTTGTCCTTTCCATATTCGATAGTGGGATCAAAGCCAACGGCCACACCACGCCGCCCTCGATAGTCGAGCCGGATCCGGCCTTTGATATTGTCGGTGATAGGGAACGTGACCTGGGTCAGAAGCGATGGTCCCCATGAGCTCAAATACGCCGGTGTGACCGTAAAGCTAAACGCGTCACTGAGGGATTGATACAAGTAAGGCCACCAAAAAACAGGCACCTTCCCGACATACAACGTGACGTTTCGAAAAATCACGCGGTCTTTCTCATATACGCGAATCGTTCGGGCCTGCAGATGAAAATCGGGATTTGGCGCATCATGTGTCGTAAAGGTCCCGTTCTGTATCAGGTAAGCGTTCTCGGAGATTTCGCTCACATTTTGACCACTCAGGAAATAAGGCTGCGACTCCGTTCGCATGTTTGTCGCGCGAATCCGTTTCGTATCGATGTTATAAATGCCGCTATCGGCACGGTAGAACGAAATTTGTTGGTCGGACTCTTCCTCATTGTATTTATGGGCGGGCTTATTAGGGATCGTCGCCGTCGGTTTATCGCGATAGATCCGCACGTGGCCTCTCAGTTCGACCTCGTGTGTGGTCGAATTGTATTGCGCGTAGTCGGCATAAATATCCGTGTCACCCACATGAATGGCGACATTGTCCCGCGCTGTTGCCAGTCCGTTTTCATATGTTGTTTCTCCAGTGGACGTGATTTCAATCGGGACGTTCTCAGGGGTCTTGATCTCTCCCCTAACGAAACCGATGCTCGCAAGGAGGGCGGAGAGCAACAAAACCGGCTTTCGCATCGCGGCGCCGAACGTACTGCAGCAAAGCCTTCCTGCAAAGCCAAAAGCGGTCTGTGCCGAGGCAAAAGCAGCTACGAGCTGTCCAGAATTGCGTCCTCGATCATGGGAGCGATAACCGCAGGCCTGCGACTTGCTGATTGACTCCACAGCTTAACACGATTGCGTGGCGTGCCCTGGTAAGAGCCGTGCGCGAAGCTGGAACCCGCAACGGAATCGTTGAGGTAACGTGGAGCGACGGTGGAAGCTCGCCACGATCCAAAGCCTGGGCTCCCAAAATCACCTGCCATAATCCCGCGGCCCCAACACTTTCACCGACTGCTGGCTTCGCCGTATAGACGATTGCATCCGGAAGTATCCGCCGTAGCGCCCTGCATTCGGCCTGGTCGATGAACGT
>WNGP01003138.1_pt1 | contig 14340 bp, 7 predicted proteins | sample 5407671 | NCBI WGS metagenome assembly WNGP01 (sample SAMN13153381, study PRJNA577476) | soil metagenome | isolation source: 40 cm soil or saprolite under Garry oak tree replicate 2 | place: USA:California | collected 2016-06-15 | reverse complement strand
GGAATAGCGGTATTGCTCGTAACTGAAAAAGATCAAGAGGATTTAAGCAATGCCAGTCACGAAAGCAAAGAAGAAAGAACAAGTCGAAAAGCTGAACGCCGACCTGAAGAATGTGTCCAGCATGGTGGTGGCGACTTACAGCAAGCTCACTGTCGCCCAGGACTACGAGCTGCGCAAGACGTTGCGCGGCGCGGGCGCGAAGTACAAGGTCGTAAAAAACACGCTCGCCCAACTCGCGGCTAAGGGGACCAAGGTTGAAGAGGCGCTCAAGGGCCTCGGCGGTGTCACCTCCATTGCCTATACCTCCGGCGACCCGGTGGCCATGGCAAAAGCGCTCTCCAAGTACGCCAAGGACACGCCGGAATTCACCTTCAAGGTAGGCGTGGTCGAGGGCCGCGTGATCTCCATCAAGGAGATCGAATCGTTGGCTTCCATGCCTTCGAAGGGCGAGTTGATGTCGAAGCTATTGTTCCTGATCAACGCTCCGGCGCAGCGCTTGGTCACTGTGATGAACGCAGTCGGACGCAATCTAGCGGTCGTTGTGGATCAGGGCGTGCAGCAGAAGAAATTTGCGGATAGCGCTGCAGCGGGGGTGTAGCACTCGTCCTTGCTGGCTAAAGAGTTTCGGGGTAGCGAAAACTGCCCGAACAGATTTGGTTATCACAAGTCGGGGGTTGCGCGGTCTGGCCGCTTGCGTCGTCTGGCGCGGCGGAAATTGACCTGGTCGCACTGGAAACCCGGCCTATCGATAACGAAATCAACAAACTGATAACTCAGTAATGACGCGCGTAACGGCGTCGTTACCGGAAAAATTGGAGAAATCACAATGGCGGACCTGCAACAGTTGGAAGAATCAATCGTAGGCTTGTCGCTGATGGAAGCGGCACAGCTGGTAAAGAAGCTGGAAGAGCGCCTGGGTGTGTCGGCGGCAGCCGCGGCTCCGGTGATGATCGCCGGTGGTGGCGGCGGCACGGCAGCCGGGGCCGCTCCAGCCGAAGAAAAGACAGAGTTTACCGTCGTCCTGAAAGAGGTGGGCGCTAACAAGATCAACGTGATCAAGGCCGTCCGCGAAGTCACCAGCCTGGGCTTGAAAGAAGCCAAGGAACTGGTGGACGGAGCGCCCAAGAACGTCAAAGAGGGCGTTTCCAAGGAGGAAGCGGAGACCATTAAGAAGAAGTTCACGGATGCCGGCGCGACTGTTGAAGTGAAGTAGCGGAGTGTGCGCGGCGTCTGAGCCGCGCGCCGCTAACCAGCGAGGCCACAAAGAGGTAGCCGAGTCGAAGGATCTGCGGGCGTGAGCGAAGAGTCCCGCTGGCGTCGTCCTGGTTGTACGCGAAGGTCTGGCAGCACCGTGCCCTCGTAGCGCGGACTCGCACCAGATCCTGTGCAAGTCTCAGAAAATGTTCGAGTTTTTAAGTTGTGAAGCCGGGGCGGCGATGTTAGCATCTATATAACGTCGCTTCCTCTGGCTGCACAATCCGGGCGCGAACCTGCATTCCGAACTGGCAGGCGAGCGTAAGCTTCGAGGCAAGTTTTGGGCGCTGTCCCGCAGGCAGGCGGGACGGAAACAGGCCGAAGAAAAACTGGCGCGAAAGAATTCAAATCAAGAAGGACGAAACGCCTTCGACGGCGTCTGCGGGAAGACCTGTCCCCGCAGGCGCCCCGTCGTCTTTTTAGGTTCTGCGTTAACGAGTTCCACGAACGGGTAACCGCCGCGGCGCGACAAGCGCCCCACATTCCGCAGGTTTGCCGCGGCCCTCGCTGCGCGAGAGATTGGGAGTTTCTGGACGATGAAGAACAATACCTTCCGCAAACGTTTTGATTTTTCAAAAATTCCGGCCACCATTCAGATCCCGAATCTGATTGAGGTGCAGAAGCGTTCCTACGACCGCTTCCTCCAAATGGACAAGCTGCCCAGCGAGCGCGAAGACGGCGGCTTGCAGGCGGTGTTTCAGTCGGTATTTCCGATCACCGACTTCCGCAACGTATCACAACTTGAGTTTGTGGATTACGCCATTGGTAACTGGGAGTGCAAGTGCGGCCACCTCAAGGGGCTGCATCACCTGCGCACCACTTGTAAAAATTGCGGCAATACCGTTATCACCGACCCGTTTCATCCGGGGGAAGTGCTGTGCTCGAAGTGCGGAACGTACAACGCCAACACTCCAGACTTCTGCAATAAGTGCGGTGACCCAGTGGGACTGCAATTGAAGTATGACGTGGCCGAGTGCGAAGAGCGCGGCATGACCTACTCCGCGCCGCTCAAGGTCACCATGCGGCTGACCATCTTCGATAAGGACGCGGAGACCGGCAACCGTTCTATCCGCGACATTAAAGAACAGGAAGTTTTCTTCGGTGACGTTCCGCTGATGACGCAGAACGGCACCTTCATCATCAACGGAACCGAGCGCGTCATTGTAAGCCAGTTGCACCGCTCTCCGGGCGTGTTCTTCGAGACCGCCAACAACCGCACCTACTTCCTAGGCAAGATCATTCCGTACCGCGGTTCGTGGGTCGAATTCGAGTACGACCAGAAGAACGTTCTCTACGTCCGCATCGATCGCAAGCGCAAATTTCTGGGGACGATCTTCCTGCGCGCGCTTGGCCTGCGTTCCAGCGAAGACATCCTCCGCACCTTCTACACCGTTGATCGCCTGGTTGTCCGCGACAAGAGGCTATTCTGGACGCTTGACCCGGCCAGCGAGAAGCCAACCAACCTGCTGAGCATGAAGCTGGCCCACAGTATCAAGAACAAGTCGGGCGAGGAAATCGCTCACTCGGGGCGCAAGATCAACGCCCAGATTCTGAAGGACATCCAAAAGGCGAAGGTCACCGAAATTGAAGTCGATCTGACCGATCTCGAAGGAGCATGGGCGGCTGGCGATATAGTCGACACGACCACCGGCGAAGTTCTGCTGGAGGCCAATAGCGAGCTGACCGCAGACAAGGTCTCCAAGATCCTCGACTCGGGCGTGGTCGAGATGAACGTCTTCTTCCCGGAGCGCGACGACGTGGGCACAGTTATCAGCCAGACCCTGAAGCGCGACTCGGTAAAGACTCCGCAGGAAGCCTTAATCGAAATCTATCGCAAACTGCGCCCCGGCGATCCGCCGACGCTGGACACCGCCACAGCCCTGTTCCACGGCATGTTCTTCGATCCGCGGAAGTACGATTTCTCGCGGGTGGGCCGCTTGAAGTTCAACATCAAGCTGTTCGAGAACCAGGACGCGACCAGCCTCGACAAGCGCACCCTCGATCCTGATGATTTCTACGGCACCATCGGTTACCTCCTGAAGCTGCGCAAGAACATTGGCTCGGTGGATGACATCGATCACCTGGGTAACCGCCGGGTTCGCGCTGTAGGCGAACTGATGGAAAACCAGTTCCGCATCGGCCTGGTCCGCATGGAACGCGCCATCAAGGAAAAGATGAGCGTCTACCAGGAGATGTCGACGGCTATGCCGCACGACCTGGTCAATGCCAAGCCGGTGATGGCTGCGATCCGCGAATTTTTCGGATCGTCTCAGCTATCGCAGTTCATGGACCAGACCAACCCGCTCTCCGAGATCACGCACAAGCGGCGTCTCTCGGCTCTTGGGCCGGGCGGTCTGTCGCGCGAACGTGCTGGATTCGAAGTGCGCGACGTGCATCCCACCCATTACGGACGTATCTGCCCGATTGAGACCCCGGAAGGTCCAAACATCGGACTGATCTCGTCGTTGAGTTGCTACGCGCGTATCAACGACTACGGCTTCATCGAGTCGCCTTACCGCAAGATCAAGAACGGCCGCGTAGTTGACTATGTCACCGTGGTCAACACCGGCGACAGCGACTACAAGGTCGGCGATCACCTGGAGAAGCATGAAATTGAAAAGGTCAACGCCGATCTGCGGGAACGTCGCAAGAAGCCCGTCGAGATTGAGCCCTTCTCGTTCTATCTATCCGCATGGGAAGAGGATCGTCACACCATCGCGCAGGCCAACGTCAACCTCGACGAGAAGGGGCGCATCACCGCCGAACTGGTCAACGCACGCAAGGCCGGCAACTTCGTGCTGGTTAACCGCGACGAAGTGGACTACATCGACGTCAGCCCGAAACAGCTGGTTTCGGTGGCAGCGTCCCTGGTTCCATTCCTCGAGCATGACGACGCCAACCGTGCATTGATGGGCGCGAACATGCAACGCCAGTCCGTGCCTTTGCTGCGCGCACAGGCTCCCATCGTGGGCACTGGTATGGAAGGCGTAACGGCGCGCGATTCCGGCGCAGTGGTATTGGCCCGGCGCAACGGCATCGTGGACTCGGTCGACTCCGAGCGCATCATCGTGCGCGTCGAAGGCGAACACCATCCCATGCAGCTATCGCGTGAAGTTGGCAGCGATATCTACCAGCTCACTAAGTTCAAGCGCTCCAACCAGAACACCTGCATCAACCAAAAGCCGGTGGTTCACAAGGGACAGCGCGTGATCAAGGGGCAGGTCATTGCCGACGGCCCTTGCACCGACCTGGGTGAGTTGGCCCTGGGACGCAATGTGCTCGTGGCCTTCATGCCCTGGCGCGGCTACAACTTCGAAGATGCGATTCTGGTCTCCGAGAAAATGGTAAAGGACGACTACTACACCTCGCTGCACATCGAGGAGTACGAGATTGAAGCCCGCGACACCAAGCTCGGTCCAGAAGAGGTCACGCGCGACATTCCCAACGTTAGCGAGTCCATGTTGCGTAACCTTGATGAAGCCGGCGTGATCCGCATCGGCGCCAGCATCAAGCAGGGCGACATCCTGGTGGGCAAGGTCACGCCCAAGGGCGAAACCCAGCTGACACCGGAAGAGAAGCTGCTACGCGCAATCTTCGGCGAAAAAGCCGGCGACGTGCGCGACGCATCGCTTTACTGCCCGCCGGGCATTGAAGGCATTATCGTTGACGTGAAAATCTTCTCCCGTAAGGGCCAGGAGAAAGACGAGCGTGCCAAGTTCATCGAGGCCACGCAGATCGCCAAACTGGAGAAGAACCTCTCGGACGAGATTCGAATCCTCACCGATGAGCGGTTGAAGCGTCTGGAAAACATCCTGGGCGGCAAGGAAGTGCAGGCCGACCTACACGACGAGCGCACCAATAAGCGCTTGCTGACCAAAGGTGCAGTGCTTGATCGCGATGCCATTGAGCGCATCTCAACCCGCAACTTGAAGCGTATCAAGTACGCCGACAAAGACCCGCGGGTGAACGAGCAGATCGACGAGATCGAGGAAATGACCTCGCGTCAGATCGACGTGCTCAAGAAGATTGTCAACGAGAAGAAGGAGAAACTCACCAAGGGCGACGAACTTCCGCCAGGCGTGATCAAGCTGGTCAAGGTCTACATCGCCATGAAGCGCAAGCTGAGCGTGGGCGACAAGATGGCCGGCCGTCACGGAAACAAAGGCGTGATTGCCCGCATTCTGCCCGAAGAGGATATGCCGTACCTCGAGGACGGAACTCCGGTAGAGATCGTGCTCAATCCTCTGGGCGTACCCAGCCGTATGAACGTGGGCCAGATTCTCGAAACTCACCTCGGTTGGGCAGGCTTTGCGTTGGGCGAGAAGATCAAACAACTGCTGGCTGAGAACACTCGTACAGAAGCTATTCGGCGCGAGTTGAAGGTGCTGTTCAAGGACACAAAGCTCGCCGACATCATCGCCGACATGAGCGACGAAGAGCTGGAATCGGTTGCTCCAACTTTGACGGAGGGTGTTTTCATGGGTTCGCCGGTGTTTGACGGATCTCGCGAAGGCGAGATCAAAGCGCTGCTGGAGCGCTCCGGCCTGCCGACCTCGGGCAAGACCAGTTTGTATGATGGCATGACTGGCGATCAGTTCGAACAGCCGGTTGCGGTTGGCTACATCTACATGCTGAAGCTGTCGCACCTGGTGGACGACAAGATTCACGCACGCTCCATCGGACCGTACTCGCTTATCACCCAGCAGCCGCTGGGAGGCAAGGCGCAGTTCGGGGGACAGCGCTTTGGAGAAATGGAAGTCTGGGCCCTTGAGGCTTATGGCGCTGCGTTCATCTTGCAGGAGCTGCTGACGGCGAAGTCCGACGACGTATACGGCCGTACCAAGATCTACGAGGCCATCGTCAAGGGCGAAGCTGCCATGGAGCCGGGCGTGCCCGAATCGTTCAACGTGCTGATCCGCGAGCTGCAGTCGCTCTGCCTCGATGTGGAACTGATCAAGGCAACCGAAAAGAAGCCCACGGCCAGCGCAGCAGCAGATTAATCGAGCCACGTGGTTGGAGAGACGTAGCTGGCTACGTCGGATACGGCGATGCAGCTGCTGAAGACTACTGATGGATTTTTGAAACATCCGCCACTGCGGCATGAGCTCTCGATGCCGCATGAAAGGCAAGAGTTGAACCGGTTCTACTGAGCGCTGAGAATCGGAACCAGGAACTGATTTTGAGAGCCGCTCGCGGTGGCGCACGACCGCAGGAAGCGGAGGAACACCTTGTTTCGTTCGAGCCCATTCGAAATGGCAAATGTGATTGCCGACTTCGATGCGATTCGCATCAGTCTGGCTTCCCCGGAAAAAATCCGTAGCTGGTCGCACGGGGAAGTGACCAAACCTGAGACCATCAACTACCGCACATTCAAGCCGGAGCGGGACGGCTTGTTCTGCGCCCGCATCTTCGGCCCAGTCACCGACTGGGAGTGCTTGTGCGGCAAGTACAAGCGCATGAAGCACCGCGGCGTGATCTGCGACAAATGTGGCGTGGAGGTTACGCTCTCCAAGGTGCGCCGTGAGCGACTGGGTCACATTGAGCTGGCTTCGCCCTGCTCGCATGTTTGGTTCTTCAAGGGCCTGCCCAGCCGCATTGGACACCTGCTCGACATTTCCTTGCGCGACCTCGAGTCGGTCCTCTACTTCGAAGCCTACGTCGTAGTCGAACCCGGCGATGCTCCGGTGAAAGATCGCGAAGTCATCAAGGACGAAGCCAAGTTCCGCGAACTCGACCAGCAATACCGTCCGGCCGGATTCAAGGCCATGATGGGTGCGGAAGCAATCAAAGAGCTTCTCAAGCGGATCGATATCGAAGGCCTGTCTGTTGAGCTGCGCGAGAAGATGAAGAACGAGAGCTCGCTGCAGAAGCGGCTCAAGTACGCTAAGCGCCTCAAGGTGGTCGAGGCCTTCCGCAAGAGCGGCAACAAGCCTCACTGGATGATCCTGGATGTCATTCCGGTCATACCACCTGAGCTCCGTCCTCTGGTTCCATTGGATGGCGGCCGTTTCGCGACTTCCGATCTCAACGATCTCTACCGTCGCGTAATCAACCGCAACAACCGTTTGAAGAAGTTGATGGACCTGCACGCACCAGAAGTGATCGTGCGCAATGAGAAGCGCATGCTGCAGGAAGCGGTTGACGCTCTGTTCGATAACGGTCGCCGGGGCCGCGTGCTGCGTGGCGCCAACAACCGCCCGCTCAAATCGCTCTCCGACACCCTGAAGGGCAAGCAGGGACGTTTCCGCCAGAACCTTCTGGGCAAGCGCGTGGACTACTCCGGACGTTCCGTGATCGTGGTTGGTCCCGAACTCAAGCTGCACCAGTGCGGATTGCCCAAGAAAATGGCGCTCGAGTTGTTCAAGCCGTTTATCTACCACCGGCTCGAACAAACTGGCAATGTCACCACCATCAAGCAGGCTAAGGAAATGGTGGAGCAGCAGGAGCCCATCGTGTGGGACATCCTGGAAGAGGTCATCAAAGACCATCCGGTGCTGCTGAACCGCGCTCCGACGCTACACCGTCTCGGCATTCAAGCTTTCGAGCCGGTACTGGTGGAAGGCAAGGCCATCAAAATCCATCCGCTGGTTTGCACGGCATTCAACGCCGACTTCGACGGCGACCAGATGGCGGTTCACATTCCGCTTTCTCCCGAAGCGCAAGTCGAAGCCAGCGTACTCATGCTGGCGTCGCACAATATTCTTTCGCCGGCTTCGGGTCAGCCCATCACCGTGCCCACCCAGGACATGGTCTTAGGTTTGTACTACCTGACTAAGGGCAAGCCCGGGGCGAAAGGGGAAGGCCGCGCCTTCGCCAACATCGACGAAGTGCTCATGGCGCTGGAGGCGGGTGCGGTTGAAACCCTCACCCCCATTCGCCTGCGTTACAGCGGCGAATTGATTGACCTGACCACAGCCTATGATGATCAGGACATCATCCACACCGAGCCGGTTCAGGTGGATCGCACTTTCCTGAACACCACCGTGGGCCGCGCCATTCTGAACGACCATTTGCCCGAGGCCATGCCCTACATCAACGGTCTGCTGAAGAAAAAGGGCGTGGGCGCTTTGGTCAACTACGGCTATTTGCGCTTCGGACTTGAAACCACGGTCAAGATGCTCGACGAAGTGAAGGAGCTGGGCTTCCGCTTTGCCACTAAGGCCGGCCTCTCCATCGGCATCGATGACATGGTTATTCCGGACAGCAAGAAGACTCTCGTCCGCGAGGCCGAAAAGCAGGTGGTTGCCGTTCAACAGCAATATCTGGATGGCGCCATCACCAACGGTGAACGGTACAACAAGGTCATCGAAATCTGGTCCGGCATCACCGAAAAGGTGGCCGACGAGATGTTCGGCGAGATGCAGCGGCGTGACAAGGAAGGCGTTCTCAATCCGATTTACGTCATGGCCGACTCCGGCGCGCGCGGATCGAAACAGCAGATTCGCCAGCTCTCCGGTATGCGCGGATTGATGGCCAAGCCTTCGGGCGAAATCATCGAATCGCCGATCACGGCAAACTTCCGCGAAGGGTTGACCGTGCTGGAGTACTTCGTCTCGACCCACGGCGCCCGTAAAGGTTTGGCGGACACGGCCCTTAAGACGGCTGACTCCGGTTACCTCACCCGTCGCCTGGTCGACGTTGCTCAGGACGTCATCATCAGCGAGTACGATTGCGGCACCGTGGATGGCATCTACGTGCAGGGCATTGTCGAAGCGGGAGAAATTATCGAGCCGTTGCGCGACCGCATCGTAGGCCGCGTGTCGCTCGAAAAGATTAAAGACTACGATGGCAACGTCATCGTGGATATCAACAACGAGATCACCGAGGAGCTCGCTGGGGCGATTCAGGCCGCGGGCATCGAGCGGGTAAAGATCCGCTCCGTGCTCACCTGCGAGTCCAAGCGCGGGGTTTGCGTCATGTGCTACGGCCGCAACCTGGCGTCGGGACGTCTGGTCGAGTTGGGTGAAGCCACCGGCGTTATCGCGGCCCAGTCCATCGGCGAGCCCGGAACGCAGCTCACGATGCGTACCTTCCACATCGGCGGTACCGCTTCGCGAGTTTCCGAACAGTCGCGTCTCGAGGCCAAGAACAACGGTGTCGTGCGTTTCATCGGCTTGCAGACGGTCAAGGCCAAGTCGGGCGATCTGGTGGTGATGAACCGCCAAGGTTCCATCGCGGTGGTCGACGAAAAGAACCGCGAACGTGAGCGCTACTCAGTGGTGTACGGCGCCAAGCTTAAGGTCAATGACGGCGATGCCATAAAGCTCGGGCAGGTGATGGTCGAATGGGATCCATACACTTTCGCCATCCTCACCGAGTTCGGCGGCACAGTGCAGTTCAAGGACTTGCAGGAAGGTGTCACGCTTCACGAAGAAGTGGACGAGGTCACCGGTTTGTCCAGGCACGTGGTGGCCGATTCACCCGACGAGAAGCGCCAACCGGCCATTGTGATCAAGGGCAAAAGCAGCAAGCGCTACCTTATGCCCTCACGTTCTCACCTGATGGTGCAGGACGGCGACGCGGTGTCGCCGGGCGATGTGTTGGCCAAGATCCCGCGCGAGACCACCAAAACGAAAGACATCACCGGTGGTTTGCCGCGCGTGGTCGAGTTGTTCGAGGCCCGCAAGCCGCATGAGACCGCGGTCATCAGCGAAATCGATGGTACGGTCAAATTCGGCGAGGTTGCCAAGGGCCAGCGCAAGATCTACGTGGTGGCCGACAACGGCACGGAGAAAGAATACTCAGTGCCGCGTGGTGTCCATATCAACGTGCAGGAAGGCGAGCGCGTCAAGGCGGGTGAACCCCTCATGGACGGGCCGCTCAACCCGCACGATATCCTCGCCGTGCTCGGCGAAAAGGAGCTGCAGTCTTACCTGGTGAACGAAATCCAGGAAGTCTACAGGCTCCAGGGCGTCAACATCAGCGACAAACACATCGAAGTGATAGTCCGCCAGATGATGCGCTGGGTGAAGGTCGAGGATGTAGGGGACACGCGATTCTTGCTGGAGGAACAGCTTGATAAATTCGCGTTCCACGAAGAGAATGAGCGCGTGATTTCCCAGGGCGGCAAGCCGGCCACCGGACGACCGCTCCTGCTGGGAATCACCAAAGCGTCGCTCTCGACTGACTCCTTTATTTCGGCGGCGTCGTTCCAGGAAACCACGCGCGTTCTTACTGAGGCGTCAATCAACGGCAGGGTTGACCACCTGCGCGGCCTCAAAGAGAACGTCATCGTGGGACGCCTCATCCCTGCCGGCACCGGCATGGAGTATTACCGCAACGTACGCCTCTCGCCAGAAATGGAAGAGGCCGCGGCCAAGGTGCAGGCAGAAGTTTCCGCTGCCTATGAAGAGGCCGAACGGGCCCTCGAAATGATGCGGCACGAGGGCGAGACCGAGGAATTGGCCGCGGAGTAGGCCGGAAAAGCGCGAATCGGGGGCGGACCGTATCGCCCCCGAAACCTTTTTTGCCATCCAATAGCCGATGCACGCTAACCCTAAGCGATTGCACATTGAGGAACCCGGTGCTCTTCCTTCTTTGCGGGCGGAGGCCCCCCGCCATACTCTAGGGTCAGCGATGATGCGTTTTCTGCGCCTTCTGCGGCTGGCCTTCTGGCGTGCCTTTCAGCATGACGCGTTCGCCATTGCAAAAGCTTCCGCATATTCTTCCATTCTTACGTTTTTTCCCACCTTACTGGTTCTGGGTTCGGTCCTGGCCACGTCGAGCAAGGGCCAACCTTATGTGCGGGAAATTTCCTACGCCCTGTCGCGGATTCTGCCTGCGGGCAGCAACACCGCCATGATCTATCTCAGAGGCGCCACTCAGCGTTCCGTTGGTTTGCTCTTCTTCACCTCACTGCTTACCCTCTGGACCGCTTCTGGCGTAATGATCTCCTGGATGGAAGGCTTCCGCCGCTGTTACGAACTTCCCAAAACTTGGGGATTGGTGAAGGAGCGGCTGATCGCATTCGAGCTGGTCATTCTCGCCGGCCTTCCCATGACATTCGCTACCCTGCTCGTGGCCTTTGGCAGCCGTATCGAGACCCGCATCCTGTTCTACATCGGGCACGAGTTCAGCGCTTACATTCTGGTTCTCTGGACGGCCACCCGGTGGGTGATCGCAACGCTCACCAGCATTGCGGTGATTGCGCTCATCTATCACAACGCGGTCCCGCGCACTCAACCTTGGCACAGCGTAATTCCCGGCGCCACACTGGCCACCGCTTTGTGGTTCACGTCAACCGCCCTCTTCGGCTGGTACCTCCAACACTACGCCGATTACAGTGTCATCTACGGCTCGCTAGGAGTGGCCATCGCTCTGCTCGTCTGGATGTACATGATCTCTCTGGTCGTGCTCGTGGGCGCGGAATTCAACGCCATGCTGTTCCCTCGCGCCATGCTGGGGAAAGAGCTGCAAATGTCCTCGCAGAAGGATGGGGCGCCTTAACCACTTGCCGGGGCCACAATGCGCCGGGAACAGGCAATACCGGGGAAAAGCGGCGCTTCAGCTCCGCGTAAGATGCCGGTTAAAATGCGGGCTTTAGCCCTGGTGGGCGTCTTTAGTTATCCATAATTCTGTTCAAGATTGGGGAAGTTGCCGATATTTGGATCTGCATAGTAATCCGTCCCGGTCGCGAAGTTGTTTGAATCGGTCCTGTCAATCTCAAAATCCAAGCTTTGATTGGGAAGCTATTGAACAAGTCAGAGCCACAGTTGCCATCCGATACCGCATCACGCAACCCCGCTTCCGTGGGACGCCGCGCCAAAATCATCTGCACGATCGGCCCAGCCTGTCACTCTGAGGCCGCCATACGCGACCTGCTGCGCCTCGGCATGGACGTCGCCCGCCTGAATTTTTCCCACGGATCTCACGAAGAGCATGCCCGCAATATCGAGCGTCTACGCCGCGCTGCAGCAAAAGAAAGTCGCACGATCTGCATACTTCAGGACCTGCAAGGCCCCAAGATCCGCACCGGCCGCCTGGGGCGTCACGAGCCTGTGTTAATTGACACCGGGTCGGTCGTGATGATCACGCCGCGCGACATCGCCGGCACTGCGACCCGCATTTCCACCACCTTCATCGGTCTGGCGGACGAAGTTAAACCCGGCGATCGAATCTTGCTTTCCGACGGACTGATAGAGCTGCGCGTCCGCACCGTTCGCGGCAAAGAGGTAGTTTGCGACGTTGTAAACGGCGGACTTCTGGCTGAACAGCAGGGCATCAACCTGCCCGGTGCCGCACTCTCTATCCCGGCGCTGACCGAAAAAGACGGCAAAGATCTCGAGTTCGGGCTGAAACACGGAGTAGACATGGTGGCGCTTTCGTTCGTGCGGTCCGCGTCCGACGTGCGAATGGGAAAACAAATCATCACGCGCCACGCCAGCGACGTCCCTGTGATCGCAAAGCTTGAAAAACCGCAGGCCATTGACCATCTCGAGGAAATCCTTGAAGTCGCGGACGGCGTCATGGTGGCGCGCGGTGATCTGGGCGTAGAAGTTCCGCCGGAAAAAGTTCCGGTGATTCAGAAGCATGTCATCCGCCGTGCCGCCGCCTGGCGCAAGCCGGTGATCACGGCCACGCAAATGCTCGAGTCGATGATTGAGAACCCACGCCCCACGCGCGCCGAAGCCAGCGACGTAGCTAACGCCGTCTTCGACGGAACTGACGCCGTGATGTTATCCGCCGAAACCGCCAGCGGACGGTATCCGCGGGAGGCGGTGGCCATCATGTCACGCATTATCATCGAAGCGGAGAGCAACATGGCCGAGTTCACGCAGCCCCGACGCCGCGACCGTCGCGGTCTTTCCATCGCCGAAACCATCTGCGAATCCATTGCCCACGCGGCCGAAGACCTTCCCATGGGCGCCATCGCCGTCTTTACCGAAAGCGGCAACACCGCCCGCATGATTTCCAAATACCGTCCTCCAGCGGTCATTTACGCGTTTACCCATGTTGAGTCCGTGGCCCGCCGCACCCACCTTTTCTGGGGAGTCCAGCCCATGCGCTGCCGCCAGGCGCTGTCTGCCGAGCAGATGGTCAACACGGCAGAACGCGACCTTCTGCGCCACGGCCTGCTGAAGTCCGGCGACGTGTTGGGAGTTGTCGCTGGCACTCGCCAGGCTTCGGGATCCACGAACTTCCTTCGCTTGCACACAGTCACCGCCGAGGAAGCTTCCGCTACTCCGGCCGCACTCCTACCAGTTACTTCCGCAAGCCGCAAGAAATCTTTGCACACGCCTTCACGAAAACGTTAAACTGGCGTGGCTTGCGAACCCTCTTCAGTCCTGGGGAGAGCGACTTTGCAGCCTGCGGAAGACTCCCGTGCCGTGGAAGAACGGGGTTTCAGCGCCGCGTAAAGTATAGAATTACGCGGGCTTTAGGGCCGCCGCGTTCATGATTCAACGGGTGGTGCGGCGCAGCCCGTTCAATGGCGGGATGCGCAAGATTCGGCTTTACAAATGTCTCAGGAAATTCTCTCCCTCGCCATCTTCGAGCTCTTGCCTGGCGAAGAGCAGGAAGCTCTCGCCACGCTGCGCGAACTCAAGTCTGTTCTCGAAACCTCCGGATACAGTCGCGATTTCCTTTTCCGCGACTCACTNATTGGAAGTCTGAGGAAGACCTGCGCAACGCTCATGAAGATCCCAAAGTGCATCGCTGGTGGGCCAAACTGGGCCATGAAATCCAAGTTCTGAAAGTGCACGAAAGGTTGGAGGAAGCAGGGCTTTAGCATCGGAGCACGTGCTCGACCGAGAACTTGAGTCAGCGGGGTTTTGGAGCATCAGGTGAGATCGTGAGGCAAACCATATGGAGCACGTCTCAAGTCAAATGCGCGCGCTGGCTTCGTCCGCTCTCTTGGGCTTCGGAATTACCGTTTTCGGCGCCGGCGTCTGGGCGACGCTGGCCACCGTTAACCTCGCAAGCACCCCGGGGATCCCGTGGTCGGTCCCGGTGATGGCTGTTCTGTTGTGGCTGATGTGGCAGTATCTCGGCGGCAGGTGGTGGCCGCGCAGTACATCCGCGGCGCGGCGCTTGTGTTTGCGGGCCAACCCGGTGCCGGGCTCGGTATTTGCTTGGGCGCAAGTCGCG
>WNGP01004222.1_pt1 | contig 14343 bp, 12 predicted proteins | sample 5407671 | NCBI WGS metagenome assembly WNGP01 (sample SAMN13153381, study PRJNA577476) | soil metagenome | isolation source: 40 cm soil or saprolite under Garry oak tree replicate 2 | place: USA:California | collected 2016-06-15 | reverse complement strand
CATGCCCTGCTCCGGAAGACGCGCGGATGGTTCTAACCGGCTCGTTGCATCAGAACGCACGCCACCATTTCCATCGCCACGCCCTGCCGCGGCGGCTTGTCGCAACATAGGAGCCGGTTGTTCCGCCCGTTCCTCCAGGCGGCCAAAGATCATTTTGCCTGCGGTGGTCTGATGCACGGAGGTCACAATGACGTCCACACTCTTGTTGATCACCATCGTGCCGTCATCCAGGATAGACCACACACCCAGAAATCCCAGCCCCCACCCCAAGCCCAGGCAGGATGCGCACCCATCGCATGATCTTCACGCTCGCGTGAAACTCTGGATTCCGGGGAATGCCAACGCCGCTGCGCTTCGGGGCTGATCCGGCTCATACGACCTCACAGTTTCGAGCTCTCACTGCAAAATCAGTACAGCCAGCCCGCTGGAGCGCAGGAGCCGAGCGCCGATGCGGGATGTGGAACGCCGGTTCGCGTTACCGTGGTCTGTATACTCTATTAACAATATGGCGTCAAGCGGATATCAAATCAGCAGCAGAGGAATTACCGAATGCAGTGGATAGAAACTTCCAATTATCTGACGTAGAGCCGCGGCACGCGCTGGCTCACGGCGCACAACAGATCCGAGGTTACCGTCCCGACGCCGCGCGCCACGCGATTGGCCGGCAGTATTTCCTTGCCGCCCGTGCCATAAATCGTGGCTACTTCGCCGATCTCTGCGCCCTCCACGTCTGTGACATCGATCATGGTCACGTCCATGGAGATGATGCCGACGATCGGCACGAGCTTCCCGCGCAGCAGCACGTTCCCGCGATTTCCCAGCGATCGGTGAATTCCGTCTCCGTACCCCGCGGCCAGAACGCCGATGCGCGACGGCCTTTTTGCCACAAACGTCGCGTTGTATCCAACTCCCGCGCCCTGCGGAACATTGCGCAGGCTGATAATCCGCGCACGAAGGCTCATCACCGGCTTCAGCGGCAACCGCACTTCGGCTTCCTCGCGCTTTTCAGCCGGATCGTAGCCCGGATGGTAGCCATAAAGAATCACGCCGGGCCGCACCATGTCTGCCCAGGTCTCCGGCCGCGTCACGATCGCCGCGCTGTTCGCCAGGTGCACCATGCCCGGATCGATCCCCAGAGCGCGCAGCCGCTCCAGGGCCGCGTAAAAACGCTCTTCCTGTTCGCGTGTCTGCTGGCCAACGGCGGTATCCGTGAAGACTTCCGACGAAGCAAAGTGCGAAAAAATTCCGGTAAGCTGCAAGTGCTTGCATTTCCCCAATTGCCGCGCAAAGCACTCCACGTCGCCGGTTGCAATCCCCAGCCGGTTCATCCCCGTATCGATCTTCAAATGGAAGGGCACGTGTTTCTTGCCGCCGCGGCGCGTCGCCGCGCGATTGAGTAACGCCAATTGTTCGCAGCGATGGATCACCGCCGTGAGGTCGTGCTCCACCAGCCGGGATTCTTCTCCCGGCACGAAACTCGTGAGCACCAGGATCGGCTTTCGGACGCCGGCCTGGCGAACGGCAATCCCCTCGTCCGTACAGGTAACGCCAAACCAGTCCGAGCCGGCTTTCTCCAGCGCCTTTGCCACCTCCGGGCCGCCGTGGCCGTAGCCATTCCCTTTGACGATGGAAAGAATCTTGCGCGGCGATTTGCGCTTTTCTTGCACCGGGTTTACATATTTGCGGATCGCTTCGAGGTTGTATGCCAGCGCGCCGAGCGAAACTTCCGCCCACACCGGACGTCGCACTTCTTTGCGCGGACTCTTCTGTGTGCCTGCCATGGGTCTTCCGAATAAAATAGTTTACGCCATTCGCGCGGCCTCGGCCCGCTGCCAACCCCACAGCCTGCCGCGTGAAAGACAACCCCTTCTTCCACTGCAACCCAAAGGCCCTTGAAATCCGCCGTAAACCTGAAAGCCCCTATTTGTTCTTGAGTTTCAATACTATTCTGGTACACTCTTTTACAGGTAATTCTGCGCAATCCACAGCCGCTCGTCCCTCTAACTTTCGAACACCCATCTTCCGCTTCCGCACCGAGTTGCGCCCGGCTCAGCCTAAGGTCCCGGACACCTGGAAATTTCAAGAATCTTCGTAAGTGCGGGAAACGAGAGGGCTTGGCTAGACGGTCAAGCTTTTGAAATAGAAGGCCGTAGCAACTTCTTACCATGTCACTCTATTTTCTTGGACGCGACACACTTGAGGTAAGCAGGAATCTGCCCAATACTTAGCAATCGGCCTCTACGGGCCGAACCCGATCATCGCGAGGAGGTCATGGAAATCGGAGACTGTGCTAATTCCCCGACAGGATGTCACCTTTTTCGATCTTCTCTGCGTAACTCTTTACACTCAACACCTGTGAAAATGCTCGAAGAACTCGTCGGGGGCAAATTGCGAGAACGCATCCGGCGCCGCCTCTTCAAACCGCGTAAACCGGCTGCGGAAGACAAATTTCACCATGTCGGTCGGACCATTTCGTTGCTTGGCGATTCGCAGCTCCGTCTCTTCCCTCTCTTCAGGCGTCGCTCCTGCTTTGAAAAAATGCGGCCGGTAGATGAACATCACCACGTCGGCATCCTGTTCGATGGCGCCTGACTCGCGCAAATCCGAAAGCTGCGGCCCGCGTTCGTCCCGCTCCGGCGCGCGCGAAAGTTGACTGAGCACCAGCACAGGTATCTGCAGTTCTTTGGCCAAGCCCTTCAAAGCGCGAGAAATGCTGGAAACTTCTTCTTGCCGGTTGCCGAACCGCCCCCTCCCGGTGATGAGCTGCAAATAATCAACGATCAGCATCGAAAGCCCCTTGTCGCGCTTCAGCCGACGGGCCTTGGCTCCGATCTCCAGGACGCTGATCGAACCCGCGTCATCCAGCCACAACGGTGCAGCCGATATGGTTCCCAGCGATTCCGTCATCCGCCTCCAGTCTTCCTTGCTCAAATGACCGGTACGGAATTTGTGCGCGTCGATCTGCGCCACCGACGCCACCAGCCGCTGCAGCAGCGATTCCTTGGACATTTCCAGGCTGAACATCGCCACCGGGTGCCCGCCCCGGATCGCGATGTTCTCCATCAAGTTCAGCGCCAGCGCCGTCTTTCCCTGCGAGGGGCGCGCCGCCAAGATCAGCAATTCAGAGGACTGCAATCCCGACGTGAGCTTGTCGAGTTCGGTGTAGCCCGTGGCGATACCGGTGATGCTCTTCCCCTCACGGAAGATTTTTTCAAGCCGCTCGAAATTGTCGCGGACAATTTCCTTAATCGGGACCAGCCCGGCCTTTACGCGGTCTTCCGCCAAAGCAAAGATCGAGGACTCGGCGTTATCCAGGATGGTGTCGGCGCCATCCTCGCCCTCGAACGCGCGCTGCTGAATATTGTGCGTGGCATGAATCAGGTTTCGCAGCATCGCCTTTTCTTTGACGATCCGCGCGTAGTGCTCGATGTTCGATACCTTCGGCATGCCGTCCGCCAGCGACGCCAGGTACGGCGCGCCTCCGGAAGCTTCCAGATCGCCCTTGCGGTGCATTTCCTCCGTCAGCGTAACCAGGTCGATGGCCTGCTGGCTTTCCCCCAGCGCGATCATCTGTGTGAACACCCGCCGGTGCTGATCGAGAAAGAAGTCCTCGGGCCGCAGATGCTCGATCGCCGGATTCAGCGCATGGTTGTCCAGCAAAATCGCGCCAAGAACGGAGCGCTCGGCATCCAGGTTATTCGGTAAGGGCTTCTCGAGTGTCGGGTCTGCGGGCATGGAGGCTCTACTTTGTATTCGCCTTTTCTTCGCTTTTGTACCACGTTCTGCGCGGGAGGGCAAGCGCAGAATTTTTCACGCCCGGTACGAACACTTCCTTGTTCAAAATTATGCCGCATTGTGCGCAGAAGTCGCGCGCGCGTCAATCGGAGTGCCTGTGCATCGCCTCGGAAATCTCTGCAAAACTTTTTTGGCGTAAAGGAGCCTGAATTTTCGGTCAGTTTCCAGTAAGTTTATCAGGCTTGTGACGTCCTGTTAACAGACAGGGATGCTTTGTCGTTTGCTCAACGCCCAGGCTGCTTCTAGCAGGAGCGCTGCAGTTGGTGCGCCATGTGCGTGGGCGTATCGGTTTCGTCAGCGTATACTGCCAATCTTTCATACCCTGGTTCGAGATCGCCCGTATCGCAAACCGCATAGCCAAGTTGGCCAAACGCCCTGATGAAGCCTGCAACTGTTTCCTCACGAGGTTCCACGGGCCAATAATAAAACGGCGAAGGCGCAGGCCACCACTTGCGGCGAACTTCCCCCGGGCCTGCGGCCCACGCGACGCAATTGTATTTAACATCTTCCGGACTTGTGACTTTGTAGGGGGCTGATTCCAATTGAGGAAAAATACGCGCGAGTTCGGCTGGCATTCTAAATCATTCCGCGCTGCTTGCCCCAGTTCAGCCATGCCTTGCTCATCGCCACGATATCGCCTTCGTCCTGGGCAGCCACGGGATTTTCTCCCGTGACGGAATAGAGCGCCCAAAACCAATCTTTCGGCTCGCGAGCAAGTTCTTGCAGCAAATAAGGAACGACCGCCGGTCCCATTCCTATGATCTGCTGGTAGTGTGGATTCAGAATGCGCTTGGTGAACGAAGAAAGATGAGCGGTTTCCTCTTGCCAATTCCGGGCCAGACTTCGAAACCGTTCCTCGACGGTGGTCTGGTGCAACTCAGGCGTTCCCAATTCAGCCATGCGAGCACCTCAAACTGTCGAACGGGCCCCCTGGCCAAGCGGGCCCATCTCTCTACTGCAATGTTAATCTTATCATTAAACAAGAAGCGGCTATTGCGTAGAAGAGGTCGAACGCCGAAGGTGACAGACCGATGAGGGTGTCGCCAAACATTTTTTTCTAAAAAAATCGCCGCTGCTATTCCTGAGTAGTGGCGAAGAAAAAAAAGTCAGGGAAGTAGCTACGCTTCTTTTTCGACACTCACCTTGATCTGCGCGGTGACGTCGCGGAACACCTTGATGGTCACTGGAAATTCTCCGATGGTCTTGAGTGGCTCGCCGAGCTGCGCCTGGCGCTTGTCAATCTTGAAGCCCTGCGCCGCCAGTCCTTCCGCGATATCGGCGGAAGTGACCGACCCGAACATCTGATCGTTCTCCCCGGTCTTGCGCGTGAACTTCAGCGAAACGCCGTTGAGCAGTGCGGCCTGCTTCTCCGCCGCCTCCTGCTCCGTGGCCGTTTTCTTGGCCAGCGACGTGCGAATGCGCTCGATAGCTTTTAAGTTGCCCGCAGTCGCCTCCACCGCCAGCTTTTGCGGCAAAAGAAAATTGCGCGCATATCCCGGCTTCACCGTGACGACGTCACCGCGGTGGCCCAGCTTTTCAATGTCCTCTTGAAGAATGATTTGCATGAGTATTCTCTTGGCTCCTGTTACTTTTTCCAGTAAGGCTTAGGCCTTCGGCGCCTCAGTGACCGGAGCCGGCGCGGCCGTTACCGGTGTGGCCGGTGCAGCATGAGCAGCCGCTGCGCCTGGCACTACGACCCGCGGCGCCTGCGTGCCCGCCGCGCTGCCCGCAAACGGCAACAGCGCGATGTTGCGCGCCCGCTTGATGGCCACGCCCAGCCAGCGCTGATGGCGCGCGCACACGCCCGTCATCCGGCGCGGCAGAATCTTTCCGCGCTCCTGCACGAACTGCGACAGGATGTCCGCGCGCTTGTAGTCGATGAAGTCCATCTTCTCGACGCAGAACTTGCACACCTTCTTCTTCCGGAAATACTGGCGCTTGCCCCTGGGCCGGCCTCCGGGACCGCCCGGACCACCGCCGCCTGGTCCGCCCTCGCGCCGAGGACCACCGTGTCCTCCGCCGGGTCCGTGGCCACCATGACCACCGGAGCCGCCTTCACGCCGCGGAGCTCCTCCGGGCGCTGGTGCTTGTTTCTGTTCCTCTGCCATACCTTCCACCCTTTCGCTCATCGCCCCGGCCTTGCCGGGGTCAATCTACCGGTGACCCCGGTCGAGCCGGTGTCACCTTTTCTCGATTCAAAAAATCCTTCGACGCGCGGACCTAGCTGGCAGCCGCGGCCTGCTCCGGCGCTGCCGCCGCTGGGGCGGGAGCCGGCGCGCGGCGCGGACGCCGCGCGGCGCGCTTCTCGCGCTTCAGCGTGAGCTTCTTCTGCCGCTTCAAATCTTCGTCCAGCCGCACGGTCTGATACTTGATCACCGTATCCTGCACGCGCAAACGGCGCTCCAGCTCGGCAATCAGTTCACCGTGGTTGGTGCGGATTTCCTGGTGCACGTAGATGCCTTCGCGGTGCTTGGCCACGCGGTACGCCAGCTTCCGCGTGCCCCAGTGCTCGGTCTTCTCAATCTTGCCGCCCTTTTCCGCGACAGTGTGCTCGATGACCGTGAGGACTTTTTTGATTTCTTCTTCCGGCGTCGCCGGCCGCACGATGAAAACCAAATCATAATAACGCTCTTCCATGATGACCTCTTTCCATTCACTCCGGGCCGCAGCCCGGTAAAATCGCCTCTACTTTTCTTCCAGCCCTTCCGGATCCGCCGGTTTCCGCCGGTTGTATTTCGTCATTGCTGCGTCGATGCCCTGACTCAGAATCATTTCAACAGCGTCTCCGGCTTCACCAATCATTTCTGCCGCTACTTCCAGCTCCGCCTTCTTCATCGGCCGCAGCACGTATTCTTTGCGGCTGCCCAACGGATGATCCGGCCCGCAACCCAGCCGCAGCCTTGCAAATTCCTGCGTGCCAACCGAACCGATCACCGACTTCGCGCCGTTGTGGCTTCCCGCGCTGCCGTCGGGATGAACCCGGATCGTTCCCAGCGGCAGTTGCGCTTCGTCCCACATCACCAGCAAATCCTGCACGTCCAGATCGTACTTCCCCAGCAGCTCCCGCACGGAGATGCCGCTGAGATTCATGTACGTCTGCGGCTTCGCCAGCACGACCTCTTCTCCGGCAATCTTTCCCCTTCCCACCAGCGCCTTGCCCTCGGGCCGCTGCACGCGAATCCCGTTGCGATTCGCCAGCTCGTCCACCGCCATGAAACCCAGGTTATGCGGCGTCCACTGATACTCCGGATCGGGATTCCCAAGTCCGACAATGAGCCGCATAAACCTTTTTCCGGCAGCCCGTCAGCCGCGGGCCCCTCTTTACACAACACCGTGTTACTTTTTCTTCTCGCCCTTTTCGCTCTTTTCTGCTTTGGGTTTGGCTTCGGCCTTCGGTTTGGCTTCCGCCTCGGCGCCTTCTTCCCCTTCCACTTCCTTCTTGCCCTTCTTGATGACTTCCGGCTCGGCCGGCGTTGCCGTCTCCGCCGCCACGGCCTCCACGGGCTTCTCTTCTTCGACCTTCAGCGCCACGACGTGCGCCAGCACGCGCTCCGGCTCGGTAATCAACTTCATCTTGGCCGTGTCAATCGGCAATTCATTGGCGCGGAGCTGTTTGCCAAGCATCAACTCGCTGACGTCCATCCTGAATTCCGTCGGGATGTCCGCCGGCAAGCATTCGATTTCCACTTCGCGCGTCACCACTTCGAAAACTCCGCCCTGCACCTTCACGCCGGAAGGCTCGCCAAAGGTGTGTACGGGAACCTTCACCTTCATTCGAACGTCCATGGCCACGCGCAGAAGATCCACATGCAGCAATTTCCCGCTGATGGGATCAACCAGCCAATCTTTCAGGATCGCGGGTTCGTGCTTTCCGCCAAGATCCACCTGAAAAAGTGTGTTGTGCCCGCTCTCGGACCGGAGAATCGCGCTGACCTGCTTGGCGTTCACCGTCAGTGTGATGGCCGCGCCCTTGCCGCCATACAGCACCGCCGGCACCTTGCCCGTCAACCGGAGCCGCCGCGCCTCGTTCTTCCCGCGCGTCTGGCGCGGCGAACCTTCCACTACAATCTTCTCTGCCATGTCCTTCTTCCCTTCTTCGAATACCCTCTAAACTCTCGGCTCTTTGATTTCACTTCAAATAAACAGCTCGCTGATGGAAGTCTCTTCGTGAATCGAACGAATCCCGCGCGCCAGCAAATCCGCAACGCTCAATACTTTGATCTTCCCCATCTTCTTCCCGGCCTCGCTCAACGGCACGGAGTCCGTCGCCGCCACTTCCGCAATGATCGATTTCGCGATCCGCTCCACCGCCGGACCGGAAAGCACCGCATGCGTGCACGCCGCATAGACTTGCGTGGCGCCTTCGCGCGCCAGCGCCTCGGCGGTCTTCACCAGCGTCCCCGCCGTATCGATAATATCGTCCACGATCAGCGTGCTGCGCCCGCGCACGTCTCCGATCAGGTTCATCACTTCGCTGACATCCACGTCCACGCGGCGCTTGTCTACGATCGCCAGCGGCGCATCCAGTTTCTTCGCGAAAAACCGCGCCCGCTCCACGCCGCCCGCATCCGGCGAAACGACCGTCAGATTTGGCAGCTTCATGTGCCGGAAGTGTTCCACCAGCACCGGCGAACCATACAAGTGATCCACCGGAACGTCGAAATAGCCCTGAATCTGCGGCGCGTGTAAATCCAACGTCAGCGCCCGGCTCGCACCCGCGGTTTCCAGCAAGTCCGCAACGAGCTTCGCGGAGATCGGAACTCGCGGCTTGTCTTTCCGGTCCTGCCGCGCATAGCAGTAATACGGCAGCACCGCCGTAATCCGCCACGCCGACGCACGCTTGAACGCGTCGATCATCAGCAGCAATTCCAGCAGGTGGTTGTCCACCGGAGCATGGCACGGCTGCACCACGAACACATCCGCGCCGCGCACGTTCTCTAGAATCTGGAAATAAATCTCCCCGTCGCTGAAACGCCCGAGCAGTGCTTTACCCAGCGGCACGTCCAAGTGGCGGCAGATGCTTTCCGCCAAAATCGGATTCGCGGTCCCCGAGAAAATCTTGAATCGGTCGTCGTTCACGACGCTGGCGCTCCCTCCAGCAACTTAAACTCTGCAATTCTCTTGTTTGGGCGCGGTTGCCAGTTAACAGTTGAAAGTCAAAAGTGAAGACCGGAAATGGGGGAAGGCATGGCAAGCATCGCTTCTGTCCCCATTTTTTCAACTTTTAACTGTCAACTTCTTCGGAGACGCTGCGGCGGAATCCACGACGCGCCGGCAGGTTATCCTGCGATGCGCATCAAACGAGCGTACCTGTCGCGCGAGACAGTCTCGCAAACGAAGGTCTGATCGTGCGGAAACCCAACAGCGGCTCGGCGCGCCTTCGCTGGGCTCGGGAAAATTCCAAACACCGCCGAACCGCTACCCGCCAGCGAGGCTTCTGCAGCTCCTCTTTGGAGCAACTCCCGCTTGATTCGATCAAGCCGGGGATGCCGCCGGAAAACCGGCGCCTCGAAATCGTTCGAAAGGCCGCTTCCCTCGGCGCTCCAGCATAGAGCACAGAACTCCCAGAGTTTAGGGTTTACGGCCGATTTTGTCAATCTCAGAGCCTTGGCCTTCAGCCAGCGGTAGGCATCCGGCGTGGGCACATGAATCTGTTTCGGCGAAACAACCAGGACGTGCAGCTTGGGGATGTCGGGCAGCGGATAAATCTCCTCGCCCTTATTTATTCCCAGCGCCCGCCCGCCCAACAAAAAAAACGGGACATCCGCGCCCAAAAACGCGGCCATCTCCATCAATCGCGCCGCCGCCAGCTTTTTCCTCGTCAGCCGCAGATACCCCAGCAGCGCCGCGGCGGCATCGCTCGATCCCCCGCCCAGCCCACGGCCCGCAGGAATCGTTTTCTTCAACCGCAGTTCCACCCCTCCGCGGATTCTCAGTTCGCGCCGCAGCGCCTCGACCGCGCGATACACAAGATTTTTCTCCACCGGTTCGGCGGAGAGCGGCTGGTTCCCTTCGATGGTCAGCGTAACTCCGTCGCTGCGGGACGCGCGCAACCGCAATTCGTCGTGCAGCGAGATAGTCTGAAAAATGGTTCTTAATTCGTGAAATCCATCGGCACGTTTGCCGAGGACATCCAGGCGGAGATTGATTTTTGCGAACGCGGGAATGCGGACTTCGGACATGCGCTCGATTACGGCTTCGCGTCGGTCGCCGTAGATTTTTGCGCCACGCGATGCTTCGTTTGCGAGATCTTTTTCTCGAGCTCCGCGACCTTGTCGGTCTCCACGTCCGCGGGCAGCGAGCGGCGCCATTCCACCAGCGATTTTTCCCATTCCGCGGCGGCTAAATCGCCCCGGCCCGTCTTGGCGTAAAGATCGCCGAGGTGCGAATGAATCGTCGCGTCGTGCCGTTCGCGCTCCACAGCCTTCCGCAGCGTGCTCTCCGAAGCGCCCAGCTTGTTCTCTTTGAAATAAATCCAGCCGAGACTGTCGAGGTACGCCCCGTTGAAGGGGTCTTCCTTCAGCGCTTCTTGGACCAGCGCTTCGGCTTCGTCAAGGCGTATCCCCAGGTCGCCCAGCATGTAGCCGTAATAATTCAAGACCGGAGCGTTTTTCGGGTTGACCGCAAGCACTTTCTTGAACTGTTCTTCGGCCTTGTCGAAAAACTTCTGCCGCTCGTAGATGGCCCCGAGCAGGAACCACACCATTTCGTTTTCGCGCGCCTGGCCCGGCAGCACTTCCGCGGCGCGAGCCGCTTCTTCCGCTTCCTTGTAACGCCGCCCGCGCTCGTACACTTGGGCGATGTTCAAATACGTCTCGCGATCTCCCGTCTCGCCGCGGAGTTGCGCTCTCAGAATCTTGACCGCCTCGTCCGTCTGTCCGTTTTCGCCAAGCAACAGCGCGTGGCTGGTCCTAATCGCGGGATCGGCCGGGTATTTCGCCAGCGCTTCCTTGCCGGTCTGCAGGGCTTTGGACAAATCTTTTGCCGCGCGGTACGTGTCCATGATCATCATCCGCGCGCGGCGATCCTCTTCTTCGCCCAGATGCCCCAATTCTTCGAATGTATATATCGCCGCCTGATAATTCTGCGTATCGCGATAAAGCTGCCCGAGTTGCTGATACAGGATGGCCAGCGACCGCCGCCGCGACGGCACCGTGGGAGACTGCCCCTTGATGCCCGTGGCCGCGTCCGACAGCACGCGGATGGCATCGTCGTAGCGCCCCTGGGCCTGGTACAGCATCGCCTCGTTGTACATTACTTCCAGGTTGCCCGGTGCGTACTGCCGCGCTTTCACGAGATTCTCTTCGGCCTTATCGAGCTGGTGCAACTCGCGGTAAATCTGGGCGATTCGCAAATACACGTCCGAGTCGTCCGGGGTAACATCCGAAAGCTTTTGGTAAACTTTCAGCGCCTCGGAATATTTTTCTTCGGCCAGCAGGGTCTGCCCCAGCCCCCGCTGGTGGCTCAACTCCGAAGGATCGAGTTCTTCGGCCTTGCGGTAAGCCTCTTCCGCCTTGGCCAGCTCATGCGTCTGGGTGCGAGCATCTCCCAAAAGATCCAGGAGCACCGGCGAAGGAGAATGAGCGGTAATACCTTCCAGCAGCGTGACCGCCTCAGAGGACTTGCCCTGGTCCATCAGCAACTGCGTCAATTGCTCGACGGCCGGTTCGTTTTCCGGATCGTTCTTCAGGATGCTCTTCAGAACCTGTTCGGCCTTGTCGTGTTCGTTCTTCAGGCGGTAAAGCCGCGCCAGCCACAGCGCCGATTCGGTGTCCGAAGGATCGAGCCGGTTTATCTCGCGGTATTGCTCGATGGCGCGGTTCACCGTTTCCGGCTGGCCATTGCCCGCGCTGACATCGCCCAGGCTTCGCAAATAGATTCGACCCAGCAGCCGCCGCGATTGCACGTTGTCCGGATCGCGTTTCAGGATTCCTTGCGCTTCCGCCACCGCATCGTGAATCCGCTGCGCCTTCCAATACATTTCCGCCAGCCGTTCGCCGATTACTTGCGACTTCGGATCCAAGGCATACGCTTTCTTGTACGCCTCGATCGCCTTGGTGGCGTATTCCGCGTTGCTAGTCGCTTCATACTGCTGTTCGTAGATGTGGCCCATCGTGAAGTTGTAATAGGCCTCGGCGCGGGCAGAGTCTTTTTCGGGAAGGTCGGTTTTCGGGCCGGCAAATTGCTCCTGCGCCTCCGCAGGAGAATCGGGTTTCTGTTCGGGCGGCGGACTCGGCGGCGTCTGCGCCGTGGCAGCCGCGCCGGCGACACCCGTTAATACTACGGCAAGAGTAATCAGTCGAAGTTTCATCGTAGCCCCAGAAACTTAAATTATCCCATGCGGCCGAAACGCGGTCAAAAGCCAAATACTATACGTTTCCAGAGCTTGGGTGCTCCCACGGATTGGATGCAGCTCAGCGAGAAAACGTTTTCAAATCGGGAGCTAAGGGTGACCTTCAGAACAAATTCATCAGGTGGCCCGACACGTCACGGAAACTCAGTGCAGGAAATGCCGCATGCCGGTAAACACCATGGCCAGTCCAAGCCGATCGGCGGCAACTATGACATCCGCATCGCGCACCGATCCGCCCGGCTGGATCACCGCCGTGGCCCCCGCTTTCGCTGCTTCTTCAACCCCATCCGGAAATGGAAAAAACGCGTCGGAAGCGACCACGGTACCGGCCAGCGAAGATTGCGCCTTCATCACAGCAAGTTTTACGGAATCGACGCGGCTCATCTGTCCAGCGCCGACGCCCATGGTCGCGCCATCCTTTGCAAACACGATCGCATTGGACTTCACGTGTTTGGACACCTTCCATGCGAAACGCATGGTGTGCATCTCTTGCGCAGTGGGAGCTCGCTTCGTTACCGTGCGCAGCCGATCCTCCTGGATCTCGCCAAGGTCCGGCTGCTGCACCAGCATTCCGCCGAGAATGCGCTTGAGCTGCAGTTCGCGTTCCGGCTCCAGTCCACGCTCGGGCAACTCCAGCAGCCGCAGGTTTTTCTTTGCCGCAAAGATTTCTCTTGCGCGGTCCGCAAAACCGGGCGCCGCAATGCATTCCACAAACAATTTCGCGACCTCTTCCGCCGTCGCCGCATCCACCGCGCGGTTGAACGCCAGCACTCCGCCGAACGCCGATACGGGATCACACGCCAGCGCCTTCAAATACGCATCGAGCAACGACACTTGCTCCGCCGTCCCGCAGGGATTGTTGTGCTTGATGATCACCGCCGCCGGATTCTTGAATTCCGTGGCCAGGCTCCGCGCCGCTTCGAGATCAACGAGATTGTTGTAGGAGAGTTCCTTGCCCTGAAGTTGCTTGGCCGCCGCCAATCCTTCCGGCGCGCGACCCTCCGGAACATACAGCGCCGCAGCCTGGTGCGGATTTTCTCCATATCTCAACTCCTGCTGTCGCCCGAGCGCGATACGCACGCGCTCGGGCAGCGCCGGTTTAGCCTCCAAGGTCACATGCCCAGTACCGGCCGACAATCGCTCCAATTCCGTGGTGATCACACCGTCGTACCGCGAGGTCGTTGCGAAAACTTTTCGTGCCAGCCCGAGCCGCGTCGCCAGAGTCGTATCGCCCGCGCTCTCGATTTCACTCGCGACACGCTCGAAATCCGCTGGGTCCGTCACCACCGTAACGCTCTCGAAATTCTTCGCTGCCGATCGCAGCATCGTCGGCCCGCCGATATCGATGTTCTCGACCAGCTCTCCGGCCGTCAGTCCCGATTTCGCCGCCGTCGCTTCAAACGGATACAGATTCACTACCACCAGATCGATCGGCGCGATTCCATGCTCCGCCGCCTGCTTCTGATCTTCTGCGAGGCCCCGCCGAAAGAGCAGCCCGCCGTGCACTTTCGGGTGCAGCGTCTTCACGCGTCCGCCCAGCATTTCCGGCCAGCCCGTGAAATCGGCAACGTCGCGCACCGCGATTCCCGCTTCGCGCAGCAGCTTGGCAGTCCCGCCCGTCGAAAGAATCTCGATCTTCCGCGCGGCGAGCCGCTTCGCAAATTCCACGATCCCGGTCTTGTCAAACACGCTGATGAGCGCGCGCTGTACCGCCATGGATTCCTCCGCAAAGAGAAAAGCACAACAGTCTAAGCGCGCCGCGCTTATTCGGAAAGCGCAATCCGTTCTGCAGCACCTCCCGCACGCGAAAGACTTGTGGAAAACAGGAGGAGTGGATTTTTCTGGACTGCCGGCGGTCAACCGCGCACGGTCACGTCTTCAGGACTTCACAAGAGCTTTCAGTTTGACCTGGCCTTCGACCACTTCCACGACGTATTCGATGTCACGGCATTTCTTCTGCTTTTGCAGTTCTTTCGTTTTCTTCAGCACGAATTCGTTGAAGCTGGAGCGCGACAGCCTTCCCGTCTCTTCTCCCGCGGTCTGCTTGGCCTGGACGAACGCCTGGTACAACTGGTCGACCTTCTCCGTTTCACGCTCCGGCTCGGAACATGTCATGCGAAATGTCTTGGACTCGCCCCCCACGGTTGCAGCGGCTTGCTCTTCGCTGTGTTTCGCCGCGCGGGCTGCTTCGATCG